>Ga0115002_10004458_pt1 | contig 16923 bp, 17 predicted proteins | sample ArcticOcean_MG_C_8_FD_89576 | JGI IMG/M metagenome (GOLD analysis project Ga0115002, IMG submission 89576) | Marine microbial communities from western Arctic Ocean - ArcticOcean_MG_CB11_86 | ecosystem: Environmental > Aquatic > Marine > Oceanic | place: Arctic Ocean: Canada Basin | collected... | reverse complement strand
GGATTCACAGGCATTGAATTCCCCCGATGCGCTTGTTTCGGTGTGCGAGACGACACCCCATTAAGCTACAAGATGTAGTTTTGGTGGGCTGTCAAACCGCAATATCTTGTATCGGGAAGGCCTTGGCGGTCAACATATTTTGTGTCGAAAATTGAGGAAAACACATCATATTGTGTTTCACCCTTGATTGGGGCGGGACTCCAGCCAAAGACAACCCTTCACTTGGATTAAATATCCCTTCCCAATTTATGGTTTAATTTCCCCACCTGCGGCGCGCCTTCTGCGCCCTTGGGGAGGGGATTGGAAGAGAATATCGAGCTTCCAGGACTATCTAAAACCGGACCATAACGGCATGGCCCAAAACCACACACGGTTTCGCCGTGCCTTTGCTGAGCAGCGCGAAAACATCGCCGGGGCCGCAGCAGCATTGCACCCGAGCACCGTCGTGTGCTTTGGCGCGGGAATGCTGAACGACATCCCCGTGGAGGCATTTTTGGCCGAGGGTGCCGAAGTCAACCTGGTGGATTGGATGGACGGGGTGTTGGAGTTCGGAATTGTCACGAACATCCGGACCGGGCCGGATTGCATGTTCTGTGCGCTGGACGAGGCCCAAGCCTCTGCCTATTGCGGGAGTTTTCCGAAAAACAGCCCGGTACAGGGGTTTGCACCGCCTATGACCCAACTAGGACCACGACGCCCGGATGCGAATCCTATGAACGCGGAAGCCAGCCACACTTGCACAATCAAGATGTAACTAGGGGGTTTGCCTGGGCGTTTGGCGACGGCGCCCAGGGTGCGTTGGGTGGGGTGGAATCCTGGTGCCAGATATTCTGCTGAGGGTCGTCGTTGGCGCGCAAGGCCAAAGAACCGTTGGAACCGCTGGATCTGGCTGACGGCTCCCTCGGCGGCGGAAGAGAACCGCCTGAATGGGTCAATGGAGGCCTTACAGATCGGATCTGTTGACCACACAGATCGATCGGTTAGGGCAGGAAATTCATCGCCTACTGGCACCCAATGGCCGATGCTAGCTAAGCTTCGAGATACTCCACAAAGACGAAAGCCAGGACGATTGGTATTTCGTCCATCCCATGGCGGGGGCACTGCAACAATTTGCGGAACGATTTCATTTTGATTTTCAGACGACGCGGGATTCTGCGGTGGTGTCACGATTCTAGGGCGTTGAGGGGAAGTCTGTGATCCACTAGTACCTGCTTCGACACGCCGCCTAGGGCCGTCAAGAAGCCGCCATAATTCCGCCATCAAATTGATGCCTTCTGCTCTGGACGGCGGCGAATGCTGATGCAATATTCCCGATAGTAGCCTTCCAACCTGGAGACATCGCAGCGAATGGGACTTGGCGCACGCATTTTCACTTGGTGGCTGAACGAGCCCATGGGGACGACGCTGTTCACCCGCACCCGCGGCGAGTTGGTGGGCACAGACGGGGCCGGCAATCGTTACTTTCAGAACACCGCATCGATTCGCCGGGGCTATCCTCGGCGCTGGGTCCTGTACAACGGTGAAGTGGAAGCCTCGAAAGTTCCGCCCGAATGGCACCGCTGGCTGCACCACACGGTGGTTGAGGCCCCCAAAGACATGGCCAAGGAGCATGATTGGGAGGCCCCGCACCAGGAGAATTTGACCGGGACACCGGCGGCCTATCGGCCACCGGGCAGCGTCGCGGCAGGGGGTGTGCGACCCCACGCCACTGGTGACTACGAACCCTGGCAACCGGAATAGACCATGGGCGGAACCCTTCTCGAGACCTTACTGGGAGCGGTGGTGGTCATCGTCGCCGCGGCCTTTCTGGTGTTCGCGTTCGGCGTCTCGGATGTGGGCGCGGTCAAGGGCTATGAGTTGATCGCCAAGTTCGACCGGGTGGATGGTTTGGCGGTGGGATCAGATGTCAAAGTCGGCGGCATCAAAGTGGGCACGGTGGTGGCCCAGGAATTGGACCCCGCCACGTATTTGGCGGTGGTGACCATGTCCATCGACGAAGGCATTTCGATCCCCGTGGACTCGTCGTCTGAGATCGTTTCAGAAGGCTTGCTGGGGGGGCGCTATTTGGCAATTATCCCAGGCCCATCGGATGAAATGCTGGCGGCCGGTGGCTTGATCCGCTTCACCCAATCGTCGATCAGTATCGAAAAACTGCTCGGGCAGTTCGCCTTTGGCGGCGGTGATCCCTAGGCGATCGCGACAATTGGCCCGGGCGACTTTGGTCCGGGCAACCTTAGGCCTAGGCTTGTTGGTGCTGTCAGGGATTTATGGCCCGGCTTTGACCCAAGATGCGGAACCAATTCTAAGCGTCGCGGTGCTCCAAGGCTTGGACAAAGTCACGGCCCGCATTTTCACCATCAGCGCCCCCTTGAACGAAGCGGTGCGTTTTGGATCCCTGCGCATCACCGCGCGCGCCTGTACCAAGAGGCCGCCTACCGAGGCGCCTGAAGTCACCGCATTTTTGGAAGTTCTAGAAGTCCGGCCCGGTATGCTGCCGGTGCCGGTGTTCAGCGGATGGATGTTCGCGTCGAGTCCCGCCCTGTCGGCAATGGAACATGCGGTCTATGACGTTTGGGTCATCGATTGCAGAGCGGCGAGGATCGCGCTGCCCGGGGCACCCGCCGCCAATCCGTAAAAGTCAGCGTCTTGGACGATCGCCGTATCTAGGCGTCGCAAATAGTCATCCCTGGGAATCTCAACAGCGCCAAATTTTTCCAGGTGATCCGTCACGAATTGGGTGTCCAATAACTGGAACCCCCCCACATGCAGGCGCGCCATCAAATGGGCCAAGGCAACTTTGCTGGCGTTGTCCCGGGTGCTGAACATGCTTTCGCCGAAAAAGGCGGCGCCTAAAGACACTCCATATAGGCCGCCGACCAATTCTTCGCCGTCCCAACATTCGACGCTGTGGGCGTGGTCGATGGCCCGCAGCCCAGCAAACATTTCGATGATCGTTGAATTGATCCAGGTGGTCCAGCGGCCAGGGCGGGGGCTGGCGCAGCCTTCGATCACCTCCAGGAAAGCCTGGTTGATGGTGACCCGATAGCGGGCTTGGCGCACGGTGCGGGCCAAGCGTCTGGGCAAATGAAAGGTTTCCAGGGGCAGGATGCCGCGCTTGTCTGGGTCGAACCAAGAAATGTTGGGGTCGTGGCGGCTTTCCGACATGGGAAAGATGCCGTTGGCATAGGCGCGAAGCAGCGTGTCGATGGAGATCCGGCTCATGGGCTTTTGGCGGCTCCTCAATCCGGGAATCGAATTCCTCTAGCCACAGTGAGCCCGCTAGTTGCGAGGCGAACGATTCTAACCACAGTGAGCCCGCTATGCGCGAGAGGCGAACGACTCCAACCAATGTATATCGTAATCTCCGTCAACAAACTCCGGGTCGGCTACCAGCAGTTTGTGCAGATCCAAGGTCGTGTCGATCCCGCCGATTACATATTCCTCCAGGGCCCGGCTCAAGCGCATTAAACATTCGTTGCGGTTGCCGCCGTGGATCACCAATTTAGAAATCAAGCTATCGTAATAGGGCGGCACTTCGTACCCCGAGTACAGAGCGGATTCCACACGCACACCCAAGCCGCCTGGTTGGTGATAATCGGTGATCTTGCCGGGGGAGGGGGCAAAGGTCACGGGGTGTTCGGCGTTGATCCGGCATTCGATGGCGTGGCCGTGGAACCCGACGCTGTTTTGGGTGTAGCCCAAGGGCGTGCCGTCGGCGATACGGATTTGTTCGCGCACAATGTCGACCCCGGTGATCATCTCGGTGATCGGGTGTTCAACCTGAAGGCGGGTATTCATTTCAATGAAATAGAACTTCCCGTCTTCGTATAAAAATTCGACGGTACCGGCGCCCAAGTATCCCAGCTTGGCGATGGCGGCGGACACGGTTTCGCCGATTTCGGACCCTTGGGCGGCATTCAGGGCAGGGGACCGCGCTTCTTCCAGCACTTTTTGATTGCGCCGTTGCAACGAGCAATCCCTCTCTCCCAAATGGATCACATTGCCCTGTTGATCGGCCAGGACTTGAACTTCTATGTGCCGGGGGTGGCCCAAATATTTTTCCACGTACACCGTGTCGTCGCCGAAACTAGCGCCCGCTTCGGCCCGGGCCATGCTCATGGCCTCGGCCAAATCCCCATCGGTCAGGGCCAACTTCATACCGCGCCCGCCGCCGCCTGCCGACGCCTTGATCAGCACCGGATAGCCCACGTCGTTGGCGACTTTGCGCGCCTCGGCCTCGGTGGCAACGGCGCCATCGGAGCCGGGCACTACGGGAATGCCGAGGCTATCCACTGCGGCCTTGGCGGCGATCTTATCGCCCATCAGGCGGATATGGTCGGCGCTGGGGCCAATAAAGGTGATGCCGTGTTCCGCGACGATGTCGACGAAGCCCGCGTTCTCCGACAAAAATCCATAGCCCGGGTGAATGGCATCAGTGTTGGTGATGTCGGCGGCGGAAATGATCGCCGGAATATTTAAATAGCTGTCGGCGGCAGCGGGAGGGCCGATGCAAATTGCTTCGTCAGCCAAGCGCACGTGCATGGCTTTGGCGTCCGCCGTGGAATGCACCGCAACGGTCTGGATGCCCATTTCGTGGCACGCCCGATGGATGCGAAGAGCGACCTCGCCCCGGCTCGCAATCAGGATTTTCTCAAACACAGGATTTCTGCGATTAAACGATGGTCATCAGAGGCTGGCCGTATTCCACGGCCTCGCCGTTGGCGATCAGAACCGCCTCCACCGTCCCCGACATATGGGCGGTGATTGGGTTCATGGTCTTCATGGCCTCGACAATAAACACCGTCTGACCCTTGGTGATGGTATCGCCGACTTGGGCATACGGTGGGGAATTCGGCTCTGGCGCCACATACACCGTGCCTACCATGGGCGAGGTCACGTCCCCAGGTCCCGGCCCGGCGGACGCCGGAGCGGCGGCGGCGGGTGCAACGGGTTCAGGTTCAGGCGTGGCGACCGGTGCGGGCTGGGCGGCAACGCTGACAGCAGCAGAATTGCGCACCACCCGGATTGTTCGATCACCCTCGGACCATTCCAATTCGGTCAGGCCGTTCTTTTCCAGCTCGGCCGTTAATTCGGCGATTAGCTCTGCGTCGACTTTGGGGTGCGCCATGCGTTTTTATTCTTTCTTCGCCAACAACCCAGCCATGGCCTCCATGGCTAACAGGTAACCATCACCGCCAAAGCCCGCGATCATGCCATCGGCGGCGCGGCTGACATACGACCGCTGGCGGAAATGTTCCCGGCGGAAAATGTTCGACAGGTGCACTTCGATTAACGGCAATCCCACGGCTTGGAGGGCATCCAAGATCGCCACAGAGGTATGGGTGAAGGCGCCGGCATTTAGAATAATGCCCTGAGCCGTGCCTCCGGCGACCTGGATCCATTCCACCAGTTCGTGTTCGGCATTGCTCTGGCGAAAATCGGCTTGCATCCCCAGTTCGGCGGCCTTGGCTTCCACCCGGGCCTGGATGTCATCCAGGGTTTCGGAGCCATAGATATCCGGCTCCCGGGACCCCAGCAAATTCAGGTTCGGGCCGTTCAAAATGAGTATGGTTGAGGCCATGAACTACCGCAGTGGGGTACCGGTGGATTGAACCCGGACGGAAAATCACCGGGCTGGTCAGTTTCTTATATCATGCCCCAGAGATATCGGGACAGTTGAACCGGCCCGGGCCCCGACCCATACTCAGGACCGCGGCACCAACAAGGATTGCGGACACTATGCGAGTTACGATTAATGGCGAAGCGCGGGAGTTCCCCGCGCTGATTTCCGTGGATGCCCTGTTGCGGGAGCTGGAAATTGATCCCCGCAAGGTGGCGTTAGAGCGCAATCTGGAAATCGTGCCGCGGTCTGAGTACCCCCAGACCCAGGTGGCGGAAGGCGATTCCCTGGAGATCGTCCACTTTATCGGAGGCGGCGATGATACCAAGGCGCCCCCCCGGGATTCCCTGGTGGTGGCCGGCACCACGTTGGAGTCCCGGTTGATTGTCGGCACCGGCAAATACAAAAATTTCGAAGAAACCGCTCGGGCCATCGAGGCATCCGGTGCAGATATGGTCACCGTGGCTGTGCGCCGGGTGAACATCGCCGATCCGTCTCAGCCTATGCTGGCCGATTATTTAGACCCAAATGTCTATACCTATTTGCCCAACAGCGCGGGGTGCTTTATGGCGGACGAGGCGGTGCGGACTTTGCGTCTGGCGCGGGAGGCCGGTGGCTGGTCCCTGGTGAAGCTCGAGGTGTTGGGGGACCAAAAAACCCTATTCCCGGATATGCCGGAAACATTGTTGGCGGCCGAAGCCCTGATCGCCGATGGCTTCCATGTCATGGTTTATTGCTCGGACGATCCGCTGTTTGCCAGGAAACTGGAGGACATGGGCTGTGCCGCGATCATGCCCTTGGCGGCCCCCATCGGCTCGGGCCTGGGAATTCAAAACCCAGTGAATTTACGTCTGATCATTGAACAGACCAAAGTCCCGGTGATTGTCGACGCGGGCGTCGGCATCGCGTCCGACGCCGCCGTTGCCATGGAGCTGGGTTGCGATGGCGTTCTCATGAACACGGCAATCGCCGAGGCCAAAGACCCAGTGCGCATGGCCCGGGCCATGAAGCTGGCGGTCCAGGCTGGGCGGGATGCCTATCTCGCCGGGCGCATGGCGAAAAAGCTCTATGCCGATCCTTCGTCGCCCCTGGGCGGGTTAATCTAAAACCCGCAAGCATTGCAATGCGGGATGATTTAGCGGGCTACCACCACAAGGTTTCTGGGTCGGGGATGGGTTTGCCGACGGATAACAGTTTCCAGCCCTTGAAGGTTCGGGTCAGGGCCCAGATCAGCCAAACAAACATGGTCATCAACCCCAGGGAATTTACCCCATAGGCCAGGGCGAGGAACGCCCCCAAGATCATGCCCAGGCCGATCCAAAACGTTCTGATCTGGAATTGAAAATGGGTCGCGATCCAGGTCCCTTGGGCTTCTTTGCGAAACGAAAGCGCCAGCACAAACCCCACAAGGGCGGCAAAATTGAAAATGATCCCCACGAAAAAGAGAATGTAGACCGCCCGAGCCATGGACGGATTACCGCGGGATTGCCCAGGCCTTGGGCCACCGGATCCGGGCTCGCGATTGGGCTTCGCCGCCCGGATGTCATCGGGGTGGGTGCGCTTGGTCGCCGGTACGCTTCCCCCTTCGGAATGGGAAAATTGGTCCGGGTTGTCTCGGTTTTCGCCAGTCATGGGTCGAAGATGGCGATGAAAGCCGCTTTTAACAACACAAAGGTTTAATTCTGGCTGTGAAAAAGCATTCAGCTATAAAGGATCAAGCAAGAATTCACGAGAGTTCTGAGGAGAACGCTATGTTTGCGTCATTCAAGGCGAAATTGGCGGCGGTGGTGTTGGGATTGGCCATACTTGCGCCGGTCAGCGCCCAGGCATTGGATTGGCCGGAATTCACCCGTGAAGCTTTTCAGGCGTCCCAAGCCGAAGGCAAAACCATCATGATCGCGACTCACGCCGATTGGTGCACAACATGCCGGGCAATGGAGCCGGCCTTAGAGGCCGCGCGGGCGGACGATTTCCTGGAAGGCGTGGTCTTCTTTAAGGTCGATTACGACACCCAGCGGGACGTGATGGTGGAACTAAACGTGTTCGATCGCTCCTGGGTCATCGTTTACAACGGTACCGAAGAGGTCGCCCGGGCCTACGCCGTTTTCCGCCTCGAAGAAATTCTCGATCTGGCCTGGTTGGGCCTGTAAGCCCAATCGCCAAACACAGCCTGAGACTGGGGTAGCGGCAGCCAATGGGCGCTTATGGCCTAAGCATCCTGGCGGGCGGGGTCACAGTTTTGAACCCGTGCGTGCTGCCGCTGCTGCCCATCATTCTGGCCACGTCGTTGCGCGATAGCCGCTATGGACCTATGGCCTTCACTGCCGGGCTGGTGGTGACCTTCACAATTTTCGGCGTTGGGCTGACCTATCTCAGCTTTGCCTTTCGCATCAATACCGATTTCGTTCGCATCACTGCGGCGATCATTTTGGCGCTGGCCGGGGTGATCTTGATCGTGCCCCAGGCCCAAGCGGCGTTCATCCGAGTGGTGACCCCCGTGACCGGAGGCGCCGCCGCACTATCCCAACGCATGCCCGCCAATGGCCTGGCAGGGCAGTTTTTGTTGGGAGGATTGCTGGGCATCGTCTGGACCCCGTGCACCGGTCCCACCTTGGGCGCCGCCGTCGGCATGGCCGCACAAGCCGATAACATGGCGCGGTCCGCCTCGATCATGTTGGTGTTTGGTGTCGGCGTTTCGATCCCCCTGTTGGCCCTGGCCTACAGCTCACGTACCGTCATCGGCGCCCGCCGAGATCGCTTGCGCAAGGTGGCCAAATGGGCCAAGCCGGTCATGGGTGTGGCGTTGCTGTGGGTGGGGTTGATGATCCTCACCGGCTGGGACCGCGCCCTGGAAGCCCTTCTGGTCGATGTCATGCCCATTTGGTTGGTGCGCCTCACCACCATGTTCTAGTACAACTAATTCGTCTAAAGCGCCTCCGCCGCGCGGTGGATGTCTTGGGCGCGGAACCAACTGGGAGAGCTTTCCGCCAGCCGATTGATGGCTTGGTCGGCGAACCGCAAGGTGTTTCGGACCATCCCCAACGCCAAATATTGCTCGGCACTGGCCAGGGCGGATTCTCCAAGGTCTCCGGATCGCCCATGGGCAATGGCCAATTGTCGCCACGCCGAGGCGTTGTGGGGCTCGATCGTTGTTACAAAATCCAAATGCCGGATCGCATCGGATAACAGTTCTGTCGTTTCCGTGGCGATCATGGCCGACGCCAATCCCAGGTGCAGCAGGGGCTGATCCGGCGCCAATTCCACGGCGCGGGCGTAGGGAGCGAGGGACTCCGCCACCCGGCCGCGCTCCATCAACACCTGACCCATGAGCTCGTGGAAATAGGGATCGTACGGAGAGCCTTCCAACAGCAGGGCTATTTCCGCCAACGATTCGTCCAAGCGCCCCGATCGGTGCAGGGCCACCGCCCGGGCATACCGCGCAGGCACAGTGGTATCCGATGGGGGAAAACGCTCGAAAATGCGATCGGTAGGCTGCAAAAATCCGGCCAGCTTTGCTTGCAGGCGATCAAAATCCGCCTCGGACACCAGGGGTGGCAGCAAGGGTCCCGGATTTGCTTCGGCGATGCGTGCGGACAATGCGGCAATGCGGTTCGAGAACAACGGATGGCTGCGGGTGTAGGGGTCGCCGCGGGCTTGGAGCAAGCCATCTTCCCGGGCGACGATTTGCAGAAATTCCACCAGCCCTGTGGTCGGCTGGCCGATGGCGGTGACCAAGTTAAAGGCGGCTTGATCGGCGGCGGATTCTTGGGCCCGGGAATACTGTAAAAATCCCCGCTCAGCGATTTGCTGGCCCCCCAACACCACTGCGGCTCCAGCATCTCCGGGGATGCCTCCGGCGATGGCGGCGGCGCCCAACAAGAACGCCATGATGGTCTGGACGTTGGCGGTACGCAGGGCTTCGTGGGTGCGGGCCAAATGGCCGCCGGCCAAATGTCCGGTTTCGTGGGCGATGACCCCCATGATTTGGTTTTCGGAGCCCGCCGCCAACAGGAGCCCGGTGTTCAGGAAAACTTTTTGACCCCCCGCCACAAAGGCGTTGATGGTGGGGTCGTTGATCAGGTAGATGTCAACGTCGCCCGGGTTCAGGCCCGCTGCTGCGAAAAGTGGCGTGGCCCAAGCCCGGCTGATATGTTCGATTTCCGCGTCGCGGATCAGCCCTTGGCCGTGGGCAGGTACGATCACCTGGGCCATGGCCGTGCCGACCGCAAAAAGTGTGGCGCAAAAACTTTTAATGGCGCTAAAGATGCGACTTCTCAAATCCAATTTTACCATGCACCCGGAGCCTAAGAAGCATGGCCGGTTCCGTCAATCTGCGCTGATCGGTGCCGCGGCCCTGATCGCCGGATCGTGCGCGACGCCAGAGCCCGAGATCACCTTGGCGCCAACCGGATTTGTCCCCGGATATGTGGGTGGCGCAGCGTCCGACGAGCCTCGGGCCAGCGCCGTGGCGTTTGAAATCTTGAATTCTGGTGGCACGGCGGCCGATGCGGCGGTGGCCTTGACATTTACCTTGACGGCGACCCATCCGGTTGCGGCGGGTCTGGGCGGCGGCGGCGCATGCCTGGTGTACAACGGTCCCCATCACACGATCGAAAGCCTAGATTTTCTGCCGCGAATTGCGGCGGCAGGGGGCACTGTTGCGGTGCCGGGCCTGGCCTTGGGCCTGGATCAATTGCACCGCCGCTACGGGGTGCTGGATTGGGGTGAATTGATTCTGGAAGCCGAGGCGCTGGCCCGGCGCGGGGCCCCGGTGTCCCAAGCCATGGCCGTGGCCACAAAAACCGCCGAGCTGTCCCTGCAATCCGAACCAATCATGGCCCAACGTTTTCTGACCGATAACGGCCAAGCGATCGCCGAGGACGGGGTGTTCACCCAGGTGGAATTGGCCACTGTGCTGGCCCAGATCAGAATTCGCGGGGCTGGGGATTTCTATTTCGGCCAGTCCGCCGCGACGTTTCTGGATGGCGCGGCCGAGGCTGGCGCGTCCCTGACTCAGGCCGATTTGCGGGCCTATGCCGCGGTGTGGAGCGACACATTGTTTTTGGATAGGGCCGGCTCGCGGGTCTATGTAGCCCCGGGAGCCCCAGGCGGCGGTGTGGTGGCCGGTCAGCTGTGGGCCATGTTGGCCGACGACCTGCGCTACGTCGGCGGCGGCGAAGCCGAGCGCGCGCATTTGTTTGCCGAAGCTTCCGCCCGGGCCTATGGGGATCGCGGCAACGCCGCCGCAAATCCGTTTTCGGTGTTTCGTGCCCAAACATTGATGTCCGATGTTACCCTGTCCGCTCACACGCAGTTTGTTGGCGGGGCGGGGGCGCCCAAGGTCGCTGCCGCCGACGCTGGGGCCACGGGATTTGTGGTGATGGACGGAGAAGGATCGGTGGTGGCCTGCACGCTAACCATGGGTCGGGCCTTTGGCATTGGCCGTACCGCCCGGCCCACCGGAGTGATTTTGTCACCCAACCCCGATGATGTGGGCACCAACGCATTCGTTGCCCCGGTCATGGTCATCGCTTCCGGCGATACCGCCGTATCAATGGCCGCTGCTGCCGGTGGACCGGCGGGCCCCGCGGCAATCGCCAAGGTCCTTTTGGCTGCGTCCACTGTGGGGCTAGCCTCACCACGCCTGGTGCATCCGGGTTTACCAGATCAGGTGTTGGTGGAAACAGCCATCACCTCTGGCCAACGCCAAGGGCTGGTTGATCGCGGTCACTCGGTTCGGGCTTTCCCAATTTTGGGGTCCGTTAATTCTCTGGGCTGCGTGCCCCAAGGGGGCAACCGCCCGCGCCAATGCAAATTTTTCAGCGATCCCCGCACCGGCGGCCTGGCGGTGGGGGGGCGCCAATGACGGGACGAGGAGACTCCATCGCGCCGTTTTACGTCATGGAGGTCATGAAGGCTGCGGCCCAGCGCGAGGCTGGTGGCGAGGACGTGATGCACATGGAGGTGGGGGAGCCCAGCACAGGCGCGCCGCCCCAGGTGATCGCGGCGGCCCAATTGGCGCTGGATGGAAAGATCCAACTTGGCTACACCGACGCCTTGGGTATTCCGCCTCTGCGGGCGCGCATCGCCCAGCATTACCGAGCGACCTATGATTTGGACATCGATGTCGAGCGGATCATTGTCACCACGGGGTCGTCGGCTGGGTTCGTGCTGTCGTTTTTAGCGGCCTTCGAAGACGGTGCGGCGATCGGCTCGGTGGAGCCCGGCTATCCCGCTTATCGCAACACCGCTAGCGCGCTGGGATTTACCCCGGTGAGCATTCCCTCCACGGCGGCAACCCGGTTTCAACCGACGCCAGCGCTGCTGGATGCCAGCCCAAATTTAAGTGGCTTGGTGATCGCCAGCCCGGGAAACCCCACGGGCACAATGTTGGACCGACCGGCCTTGCAAGCTGTGGTTGATTGGAGTGCTGCCCATCATGTGCGCCTGATTTCGGACGAAATTTATCACGGCATCACCTTTGGCGATCCGGCGGTGACGGCGGCGGCGCTCACCGACGACGCCATCATCATCAACAGCTTTTCAAAATATTTTTCCATGACCGGCTGGCGCATCGGCTGGATGGTGGTGCCGACCGATTTGGTGTCGGCCGTGGAACGCTTGGCGCAAAATTTGTACATCTCCGCCCCGGCGCTTTCCCAATACGCAGCCCTGGCGGCGTTTGACGCCAAAAAGGTGCTGGACGAAAAAGTCGCGGAGTACCGGCGCAATCGGGACATGCTGTTGCGCGAATTGCCGAAAGCTGGGTTCGACAAAATTGCTCCTGTCGATGGCGCATTTTACATGTTCGCTGACGTCAGTGGTTTGACCGACAATGCCCAAGAATTTTGTCAGAAAATGTTAGCGGAGGCCGGGGTCGCTACCACCCCGGGGATCGATTTCGATCCAGTCCGAGGCAAACAGTTCTTGCGGTTTTCCATTGCCGGGGATTTTGCCACCATGGAAGAAGCCGCGAGGCGTTTACGAATCTGGCACGCAGATCGCGGCTAAGTTTTGCTCCGCCACCAACCTCTCTTCGCGAGTTTTTTAGGGGTTTCTTCCGCGGAGGGTTCTGGCTCGTTCTCGACGGCAGTGAGTTTTGCGGCCTCTGCTGCCTTTTCTTCTCGATATGAGGGTTTCCGGGCACCCTCTACTTGAGCATTTGTGGAAGCGACGTAGTCTTTCATCGGAGACTTCTTCGGTGACGGTTTTTCTTTCTCAGAAATCCCTCCGCTGTCCCCTGCAGATTTACCCAAAAGCGCGCTTTCGGTGGTTTGGTTCTCAACGTCCTTGGAGTCGACTTTTTTCGCCCGAGGTTTTGGCGTGCGAGTGCGACGGCGCTTCGGTTTCGCTTCTTCATCCGTGGATGGGGGCTTAGCGTCGGCTGACGCGGTTTTCTCCGTCTTTGCTGCCTTGGCCTCAGGCTTTGCATCATCGGCCTTCTTCGCGCGCGGCTTACGTCTGCGCTCGGTGGTCTTACGCGGTGCCTGTTTGCGTTTGGGCGCTGGTTTTTTTTCTGGGGTGGCGTCGTCTTCGGGCGCGGCATCGGCGCTTTCACTTTTTGCCTTGTCCCCAGACCCATCGGTGCCGGGAGGTGCCTCGCCAAAGGTGGCGGCCTCGCTGGGTGCCTCCGTCGCGGCGTAGCCCTCGGTTGCTGCACCTTCCGTTTCTTGTGTCTCTTCCTTGCGCCGCCGCCGCCTGCCGCCGCGCTTACCACGTCTGCGGCGTTTGGATGGTTTCGCTGTGTCTTCGTCATCGCCAGCGTCCGCGTCCGGCGGGCCTCCGGCCGGGGATTTTGCCTCACCGGACGCATTGTCTGTTGCGGTTTTTGCGAGCCGTCTCTGTGACGGAGCTTTGCGTGATGGTGCGGGGCTGGGTTTGGCCTCTGGCGTTTTGGTGCCTTCAAGATCAATGCGTTCGATGCGCATGTGCGGCGTAACCAGTTCGGCATCGGGGACAATGATCAGGGTCACACCAAAGCGGATTTCCAGATCCGTCAGGGCCAGGCGTTTGGTGTTGAGCAAATAGACCGCCACGTTTGTGGGCACTGCGGCTGTAATAGTCGCCGGCCCGCGCACGCCTGCCTCCTCGATGGCGCGCAGGGCGTGCAGAGCAGCGGATTCCGTTGACCGCACCAAACCGATCCCGGCACAGGTGGGGCATATGTCAGAACTGGTTTCCAACAAGCTGGGGCGCATGCGTTGGCGCGACAGTTCAATCAGGCCAAAGGTCGAAATGCGCCCGACCTGGATGCGCGCCCGATCCATCTTTAGCGCGTCTTTCAGGCGCCGCTCTACCGCACGATTGTTCCGGGACTGATCCATGTCGATGTAATCGATGACGATCAGACCCGCAAGATCGCGCAACGAAAGCTGCTTGGCGATTTCTTCCGACGCTTCCAAATTGGTTTTCAATGCGGTGGCTTCGATGCTGCGTTCCCGTGTCGCCCGGCCCGAATTTACGTCGATGGCGACCAGAGCCTCGGTGGGGTTGATGACAATCGAGCCACCGGATTTCAGCGTCACCTGGGGCACGTACATTTTGTCCAACTGTTCTTCCACCTGGTGGTGGCGGAACAGGGGCACCTGGTCGGTGTATTGCTTGACCCGTTTGGCGTGGCTCGGCACCAACATCTTCATGATGGCTTTTGCCGCCTTGTAAGCCTTTTCCCCCTCCACCAACACTTCCGGGATGTCGTTGGAATACAGGTCGCGGATTGCCCGCTTGATCAGGTTGGCGTCTTCGTAAACCAAGGTCGGTGCGGTGGATTTCAGCGTTAGCTCGCGCACGCTTTCCCACAGGCGCATCAGATACTGGTAGTCCCCACGGATTTCGGTCTTGGTGCGGCTTTGTCCCGCAGTGCGAACGATCAGCCCCATGCCATCGGGCACCCCCAAGGATTCGATGATGGTGCGCAATTTCTTGCGGGCGGCGGCGGCGCTGATTTTGCGGCTGACCCCACCGCCCCGGGCAGTGTTGGGCATCAACACGCAATAGCGCCCAGCCAGGGACAAATACGTGGACAGCGCCGCGCCCTTGCTGCCGCGCTCTTCCTTGATCACCTGGACCAACAAAACCTGACGGTGCTTGATGACTTCTTGGATTTTGTAGTGGCGGTAGCTGGATCGCCGCGGCGGGGCCGAATCTAGGTCGCCGCCTACGGACTCAGCCTTGGGCGGAGCTTTGTCGTCGTTCTCATCGCCATTCTCTTCGCCATCGCTATCGCCGTTTTTGTCCGCGTCTTCGGGCTCCGGGGACTCTTCCGGGCGGGCCAGGGCCTCTTCTTCTGCCTTGGCATGGGCAGCATCTTCGGCCGCCCGCTCTTTCAACAGGGCGGCGCGATCCTCGACCGGGATTTGATAATAATCGGGGTGGATGTCGCCAAAGGACATGAACCCATGGCGATTTCCACCAAATTCCACAAACGCCGCCTGCAGCGAGGGTTCAACCCGCATGACCTTGGCGAGGTAGATGTTTCCTTTAAGCTGTTTTCTCGCAGAGGATTCAACGTCGAACGCATTCAATTGCGTTCCGTCCACCACAACCACTCGGGTTTCTTCGGGTTGGGCGGCATCGACAAGCAACCGTTTTACCATCGGAAGCCGTCTCCATGACGGGGGTCGCTCACGCGAACTTTGAGCGCGGGCCCGTCGCAGTCTGTGCAAGGCCACGGCGCCATATCCTGTCCCGAAAAAACACGTGGGAAAGAACTAGGCTGCCGGCACCGGAAATTCCGGGCTGGCCTCGGGTTAAAAAAACTTCGCCTTGCTCTGACGACCATAACACGAAATCTGGAAACGTTACCGGTTGTGCTGTGGTCGCGGCGTCACTTCTGCGTAGTTTAGAAGTCCTAAAAACTTCGGATATCTGCAGAGGCGGACCGCGAAGGTTCGCTGGGTTAATATTAGACCGGGCGGGCGAATTCGCAACGGAAATAATGTGCAGACCCCGTTAGAACCATCAAATTTGTTCCGATACCATTGCGAATCGGCGGAAATCTACGTTATATCTGGTATGCCAATGGCCACGACCCACTAAATATCGTGAAAAGGTCTGGATTGAACGCCCTTCGATCAATTTTCTTCGCACTGTCTACAGCGGCCGCCTTCGCCTTGACCGCGACCAACACTGCAATGGCCCAGCCGGTGGTTTCCGACGTACGGCTGGGGCAACAGCCCGACGCCACACGCCTGGTTCTGGACCTGTCGGAATCCATCGAATTCTCAATTTTTCGCCTTGATCAGCCCTATCGCTTGGTGATCGATTTGCCATCGGTTGGTTGGGCTCTGGCGCCCGGGATTGAAGCCTCGAAGTTGGGCGTGGTCAAAGGGTTTCGCTATGGCCGCTTTGATTCCCAGACCTCGCGCATCGTCGTTGATATGACCGGGCCGGTGGAGATCGCCAGTGCCTTTATGCTGCCGCCCCAACGCAACGGAAATCACCGATTGGTCATCGATTTGCGTGGCATCGGCCGTGACCAGTTTGTTGCCGCCCTGGCACCGCCATCGGTGGCCGTTCAACCCACGGTGCCGGTGCCCATCCTTGATTTACGCCCCCAGGGCAAACCAGTGGTGGCCATTGATCCCGGCCACGGCGGCATCGATCCGGGCACCATCGGAGTTACCGGGGTCCGGGAAAAAACCGTGACATTGGCGCTGGCCAAGGAGCTCCGTCAGGCCCTGCAGGCAACCGGGCGTTTTGAAGTGGTGTTGACCCGGGAATCCGACGTGTTTGTGCCCTTGCGGGAACGGGTCAGCCGGGCCCGAGCGGCGGGGGCGGAACTTTTCATTTCATTGCACGCGGATTCTGTGAAAGCCAGCGGTGTCCGCGGGGCCAGCGTTTACACCTTGTCTACCAAGGCATCGGGGCCGGAAGCCGCGGCCCTGGCGGCGAAGGAAAACCAGGCCGACGTGATCGGCGGCATGGATCTGGGCCAATACACCGGCGATTTAGCCGCCATTCTCATTGATTTGGCCCAACAGGAATCGATGAATGTGTCGGCGATGTTCGCCGCCCGGCTGATCCCGGAATTGGCGTCCGAAGCCCGGGTGCTGCGTAACACCCACAGATTCGCCGGGTTTGCCGTGCTCAAAGCCCCGGATGTGCCGTCTGTGCTGATTGAAATGGGCTATTTGTCCAATCGCAACGACGAGAAAATGTTGGCCTCCACCAATTCCCGTCAGCCTTTGGTGCGCGCTCTGACCCGGGCCATCGGCAGTCATTTTGCCGAACTCGGCGGCTAGTGGCCACATCAGTGCCACAATTGGAAGGCACTGTTGTCAAAGGATAATTTACTTTTCGGC
>Ga0115002_10004450_pt1 | contig 16938 bp, 15 predicted proteins | sample ArcticOcean_MG_C_8_FD_89576 | JGI IMG/M metagenome (GOLD analysis project Ga0115002, IMG submission 89576) | Marine microbial communities from western Arctic Ocean - ArcticOcean_MG_CB11_86 | ecosystem: Environmental > Aquatic > Marine > Oceanic | place: Arctic Ocean: Canada Basin | collected... | reverse complement strand
CGCCCTCGGCGTCCGTGTTCCTCCTGATCTCTTCCACACCGGACGCACTGCTCGCGACGGTCCGTTCCAGGTGCCCGCGTCTGCGGTTCGGACCGCTGCCGGCTTCCGAGGTGGCGGGTGTTCTGGTGCGCGACCATGGCTATGCGGAGGCGGAGGCGCGAGCGGTGGCAGTTGGCGCGGCTGGTAGCGTCGGACAGGCCCTGACCGCCAGTTCCGTCGACGTCGTTGGCGCGCGTGATGCTGCGAAGCAGTTGCTCCTCAGCATCACGAAGCTGTCGGAGCCGGGGAGCCGCCTGACCCTGGCCAAGGCTCTGGCAGCAGGCAAGGGCGCACCGGCGGCAGATCGCACGGCATTGGCAGCCTGTCTCACGGCGTTATTGTCCCTTTTACGCGACGTCAGCGTTCTGGCAAGCCGGGCGGACCGACGTGTGCTGGCTCACGTAGATCTCGAGGCGGACCTGGTCCGCCTGACCGCCGACTGGGGAAGCAACCGAATCTTGAGTGCGTTCGCTGCGGTGGACCGTGCACTCTATGCGCTCGATCGCAATGCCAGCGCCAAGATCGTCGCCGATTGGCTTGTGCTGCGGTTGTGACGAGACCACGCATCGCACTTACGACTGGCGATCCCGCCGGGATCGGTCCGGAGATCGTGCAGAAGGCGGCGGCCGACGCGTCGGTCCTCCAGGTGTGCGAACCGGTGATCTACGGTCCGCCGCCGAACGCCCGGTTTTCCTCGGGCGTCGTTTCACCGGAGGCCGCACGCGCCGCCTGCGAGACCATTGAGGCAGCGGTTCGCGACGCACTGGCCGGCCGCGTGGCGGCGATCGCGACCGCACCGATCAACAAGCTCGCGTTCGCGCAGGCGGGCCTTTCTTGGAAGGGCCACACCGATCTATTGGCGCACCTCACCGGCCGCGACGAGCAGGTTGCGATGTTGTTCTGGTCGGAGCCGCTTAAGGTTGTTCTGGCAACCATTCATGTGCCGCTTGCCGACGTGCCTCGTGCGTTGACGCGCGCACGGCTCGACGCCATCATCGACCTCACCGCTCGGGAACTGCCGCGGTTCAGCTCCGGGCAGCCGCGTCTGGCGATGGCTGGACTTAATCCGCACGCGGGGGAGGAGGGCGTGCTCGGCGCGGAAGAGGCACAGGTGATTCGTCCCGCCGTCGAGGCCGCGCGGGCGCGCGGCGTGGACATCACCGGACCGTTCCCAGGTGATACGATCTTCCTGCGCGCCTCGCAGGGTGACTTCGACGCGGTCATTGCCTGCTTTCACGACCAGGGCCTCATTCCAGTGAAGCTGCTCGCGTTCGGCCGTTCGGTGAACGTGACACTCGGCCTGCCGATTATCCGCACCTCGGTGGATCACGGGACCGCGTTCGACATCGCGGGTCAGGGTGTCGCGGATCCGTCGAGCATGATCGAGGCCGTCCGTCTGGCCGCGCGTCTGGCGACGAGCGCGGACTCCCGGTGAGCCAGCCCTACCTCACCATCGTGATTCCCGCGTACAACGAAGCGGCGTGTCTCGACAGGACGTTGGATGAGGTCCGCGCCGAGCTCGACGCGATCGGCCAGCCGTGGGACCTCGTCGTGGTGGATGACGGCAGCACCGACCGGACAGCATCGATCGTCGAGGCGCAGGCCGCCGTCGACCCGCGCATTCGCGTGGTTCGGGAGCCACATCGTGGCAAGGGCGCCGCCGTGCGGTGCGGCATGCTCGAGGCGTCCGGCGAGTGGCGCTTTCTCGCCGACGCGGATCTGTCGATGCCGATTCGAGAGATTCGGCGGTTCCTGCCAGGAGACGATGGGCCTCGGGCCGACATCTTGATCGGATCCAGGGAGGCCGAAGGTTCCGAGCGATTGGCCGAGCCGGAGTACCGGCACGCATTCGGCCGGCTGTTCAACCTGGCCGTCAAATGGCTGGTTGTCGGCGGCATCGACGACACCCAGTGTGGCTACAAGATCTTCACTGCGGCTGCCGCTGACATGTTGTTTTCGTGTCAGCGCCTCGACGGATTCGGGTTCGACGCCGAGATCCTGTTCCTCGCACGGCGCGCGGACCTGTCGATTCACGAGGTGCCCATCACCTGGACGTATCGCGAGCGGACCTCCGTCACCACGCTGTCGGGGGGGGGCGCGTTCCTGGATCTCCTGAGGGTGCGGTGGAATCAGCTGTGCGGTCGTTATCCGCCCGCAGTGAGGGTTCGACCATGACCGGAGCGACAGCCACAGAGAGTGAGGCACCGGAGGGTGGTCGAAACCGGCGGCGGCAGGTTGTCTACGTCGCTGTCGCCCTTGTGATCTTTGTCTGGTCATTCCTCTATCGCTACAACGATCCCGAGGGAAGCGTCGCGGGCCTGCATGACGATCACTACTTCTACCTCGCTCGCGGCTGGCAGATGCTCTTCGGCGACTTACCGGATCGTGATTTCGTCGATCCCGGCGCTCCGCTCACATTCGCGATCGAGGCCGCCGTCCAGTGGCTACTCGGACGGGGCGTCTGGTCCGAGATGCTCTTCTGCGTCACAGCGCTCTCAGCCGCTTCGGTGCTGACGTTTATCGCGGCTCGGATGGTGTCTGGTTCGATCGTGATCGCGGCGACCGCTGCATTCATGCAGGTGGCGCTTCAACCACGCCTGTACAACTACCCGAAGGTCCTTGTGTACGCCGTGGCAATCCCGGTCATCTGGCGATTCATGGACCGGCCCACGTGGCGGCGACGACTCGTACTTGCCGTCGTCACCGCCATTGCGTTCCTGCTGCGTCACGACCACGGCGCCTTCGTAGGCCTCACCACTTTGCTGGCGATCGTGATGTTGTCCGGAGAGACGATGCGCGATCGCATGCGGCACGCGCTGATCTACGGGCTGCTCGTCGTGGCTCTGCTGTCGCCGTACCTCGCATATCTCCAGGTCCACGGGGGCGTGGTGGCACACGCTGTCGCTGCTAACTCATGGGCGCAGCGCGACCGGGCGCGGGCGCCGTTGGTGCTGCCGTATTTCTCGGCGTCGCCGAGGCCCGGCGACGACCCGCTACCGGATGAACCCGATTGGTGGCAGAGCGGCATCTTCGTGCAGGCGACGCGCAACTTCGAGCCCTGGCTCTTCTGGCTTGCCGCCGCGCTCCCGCTCGGGGTACTGGCGCTCGTGTCGGTGTCTGCCGGCGGTCGCGGTCAGTGGCCCCACGCGCGACGGAAGATCGCCTTGCTCGCGCTCCTCGGGATGGTCCTCGTGGCAGGCTTCCTGCGGGGAAGGCTTTCGAGCCGGTTCGGCGACGTATCAGTGACTACAGCGCTGCTCCTCGCGGTTGTGATGCGCGCGGCGTGGACGATGATGTGGGAGGGGCGCATGGACAGGGGTGGGAGGTTCATCGGGATGCCATCTGCCGTGCGCGCCGTAACCGCGCTGGTTGCTGTCGGTGTCGTGGGCGGCACGCTCTTCGTGATCTTCCCCAGTTTCTGGAACAGGCTCGACCTGGCGGCGATGACCGAACGCCCGCTCGGTGCCATTGACCGCGTTAGTGTCATTACCCGGCGAACCACGACCTGGCCGCTCGAGAGTTGGACGTCGCCTGATACGTCCGGGCCGATCCAGTTGGCGTTCTACCTGCGTGATTGCACCGCACCGGACGATCGGGTGTTCATTGCGCTATATATGCCGGAGGTGTCAGTTCTGGCCCAGCGGCCATTCGCCGGCGGGCACGGCGACCTTCGGCCTAGCTTCTTCACCTCCGCGGCGGATCAGCGGCTCACGATCGCCAGGCTGGAACACGAGCGTGTGCCGGTGGCGATCATGCCCGGGGGCGAGGACTACGAGGGCTTCCGCAAGGACTTCCCCCGGATCAACGCGTACTTCGCCCTGCGCTACCGGGTTGTGGGGGATTTCAAGCTTGGCGCCAGGGATCTAGTGCGTCTGCTAGTTAACCGTGATATCCCATCGACCGGAGAGTATCGACTGCATCGCTGGCCCTGTTTTCGGTAGCGAACGCGACGCTGACATGTTCTTGAAGAGGAAGATGACACTGATGACGACCGAGAACCGTGACGAGCACGCACCCGTAGCTGGAGCCGCGAGAGAAGAGCGAAAGGTGAGCGAGGAGATCCGCAGCTTGCGCGAGGAACTGGGTCTGGCTCGGAAGGACATGGGGCGCCTGTACCGGCTCAACGAAGATATGCGGCGCACGCTGAAGTCCTTGACCGCGCTCCTGGATGGGGAGAAACAACAGCGGAAGTGGCGGACGATCTTCCGGCTGCAGCTGACCGCCTTGCTACGCATGCGCTATTTCGAGTCACGCGGAGGAATCGCGACAACGGCCAGCATTCGCGCCAGGCGCTTCCGGCTGCGGTCGCAGAACGAGGAAGACGGACTCGTGCTGGCGCTCCTCGACGCAACCGGCGTGGCGGCGCAGCGGTTCGTCGAGATCGGTTCCGGTGGTAGCGGTGGAAACTCGGCCGTGCTGGCGCACGACCTCGGTTGGTCTGGGCTGATGATCGAGGCGGGGGAGACGAGCGCGTCGGCTGCCACGAGTGCCTACCGGCACAACGCTGGGGTTACCGTGCTGCACAAGACGGCGAGCTCCGAGAATATCAATGGCTTCATCAGGAAGACTGGCTCAGGGGGCGAAGTGGACTTGCTCTCGATCGACGTGGATAGCATTGATTACTGGCTGTTCGACGCGCTCGAGATTCCGCGCATCGTCAACCCACGTCTCATCGTCTGCGAGTACAACGCGCTCTTCGGCCCCACCCGCGCGGTGACGTTGCCGAACGCGCCCAGGCCCAGAACGGCTGACAAGAGCTACGTCGGAGCGTCGCTCGCGGCGCTCACCAAGGTGGCCGAGCGCAAGGGGTACCGCTTGGTGCTCTGCGAGGACTACGGCGTGAACGCGTTCTTTCTCCGCAACGATCTGGCGCCAGAGATCCCCGGGTACACCGCCGAGCAGGCATTCCGACCGATGCGACGGCGGCGCGGCCTGGAGGAGGACACGCCCGAGGTCGAGGACGCGATCGCGGGCGCGGCCGCCGCTGGGCTTCCCCTCGTCGATGTCTAGCAGCCGGTGGCACTCCGGCATCGCGACCTGGTTTGCGGAGATTCGTCGCTCATCGATTGCCGCCGGACTCTCAGCCCCGATGGTGAGGCGTGCTGCCGTGTTTCTGGGGATCGTGGTTGTTCCCGTTGCGCTCTTCCTCTGGTCGTGGCTGTTCCGCTTCAACGATCCGGACGGTAACGTCAGCGGTCTCCTAGATGATCACTACTACTACCTTCTTCGAGGCTGGCAGATGCTGTACGGCGACCTGCCCGACCGTGATTTCGTGGACATCGGAGCGCCGCTGACTTTTGCGCTGGCTGCCGCGACGCAGTTGTGGGTCGGCCGCGGCGCCTGGTCGGAAATGGTCTTTTGCGTATCTGCCCTGTCGCTGGCGACGGTTCTCACGTATTTTGTGGCGCGTCGCGCGTCGGGGTCGATCGTGATCGCCGTGGTCGCCGCGGTGTTCCAGGCATCGCTCCAGCCACGGCTGTACAGCTACGGCAAGCTCGTCGTATACGCTGCCGCCATTCCCGTGCTCTGGGCGTTTATCGACAAGCCGACGCGCGGGCGCCGGTTCGCGCTGGCTGCCATCACCGCGGTTGCGCTCCTGTTGCGCCATGACCATGGGGTGTACGTCGGTGTGGGAATGGCCATCGCCATTGTCATGCTGCCAGAGGTGGCCTGGCGTGAACGGGTGCGCCACGCGGTCGTCTACGGGCTCCTCGTGCTCACGTTGCTATCGCCCTACCTCTGGTTTCTGCAACGCCAAGGTGGAATCGTCACCCACTTCGTTACGGCCAACTCGTGGTCGCAGCGCGACCGGGAGCGGGCACCGTTGGTGCTCCCGGCGATGATGTTCTCGGGGCCGGGTGGAGAGGTCGCCTCGGAGGGAGCCGATTGGTGGGATCGTGGTGTCTTCGTGGCAGCCAAACGCCATCACGTTCCCTGGATTTTCTGGCTCGTCATCGTGCTCCCCATGCTCACGCTCGCGGCACTGCCGCTCTGGAATGGAAGCTGGCGCCGCGAGTGGCCGAATGCCCGCCGAAAAGTCGCGTTGGTCGCAGTGCTGGGGCTCATCCTCGACTGGGCGTTCCTGCGTGGGAACCTGGAGGCCCGATTCGGCGACGTCTCGGTGACGAGCGCCATCCTCGGTGCCTGCCTGTTCTCGGCAGGATGGGCCGTGGTGTCGGGTCGGTTTGGGCGTGCCGACTCGGGCCGGACGCCACGGCCCTTGACGCGCCTGGCGGCGGGAACACTCGTGGCCACCCTCGTGGGTCTGACGGTGTTTGTGGAGATACCGTCGTTTCGGCATCGGATGGAGGGCGCCCACCTACTGGACCGGACGGAGTTGTGGAAGGAGCGCTTTCACGACGTGAGACAGAAAGGGGAGACCTGGCCCCTTGAGCGGTGGGCCACCCCGGACGAGCCGGGTCTGATGCGGTTGGTGTTCTACATTCGGGACTGCACTGCGCCCACGGATCGCGTGTTCATGTCGAAGTACTATCCGCAGGTGCTGGCGCTGGCGAAGCGCCCCTTTGCCGCCGGTCTTGGGGACCTTCGGCTGGGTTTCTTTGAAACGCCCGAGGACCAGCGGCTCGCCGTTTCGCGATTGGCCAGGCAGCGCGTGCCGCTCGCCGTGATGCCGGCGGCCGACGGCTTTGGCCGTTTCAAGGACCACTTCCCGATCGTGGACGCGTACTTCACCGAACATCTCCGCTCCGCCGGGGAGTACGACATCGGCAATGGCATCCGGATCCACCTGCTGGCCAGCAGGGACATTCCACAGACTGGCACCTGGGGACCCTCGGAGTGGCCGTGTTACCGCTGATCGCTCAGCGGCTGGCTGGGGGGCCGTGAAACCTCCGTGCCCCGCTACACTAGTGCTCGACAGGAGATGCCCACCGCCCCAGAATTACCTCGCGCGATCGCCGACAACCGGAAGGCGTCTCACGACTACCACGTCCTCGAGACATTCGAGGCCGGCATCGCGTTGCTCGGTACGGAGGTCAAGGCCATCCGAGAAGGGCGCGTGAACTTGCGCGACAGCTATGCCCGCCTGGACAAGGGTGAGGCGTGGCTCTTGAACGTGCACATCAGTCCGTACAGTCACACTGGCTACGCGCACCACGAGGAGCGACGCCAGCGAAAACTGCTGCTACACCGTTCCGAGCTCCGGAAACTCACGGGCCGCGTTGCGGAAAAGGGACTCACGCTCGTCCCGCTTCGGATGTATTTCAAGAAGGGCCGTGTGAAGGTGATGGTGGGGCTCGCGAAGGGTAAGCACATGTACGACAAGCGCGAAACGATCCGGCGCCGTGAAGTCGACAGGGAGACCCGCGCGGCCATGAAGGAGCGCCAGCGTTGACCGCAACCCTGGGGAGCCCGTGGCCACAGTTTCCAAGCCGTCGGCGAGCGACACATCCTTGCGCCCCGAGGGGCGTTCAACCCTACGGCTGGCTGTAGAGCAGTAGATTGGCGTAGCTGCCGTCGGGGGCAAGCGCTGCGCCCACCTCGGCAACGTCAGAAATGGGGCGTTCCCGCTCGTCCCCCGCCATCATCCGGAAGTGGGTGAAGGATGCCGAGGCGAGGGAGTTGAACTCCCGTGCGGTCACCCCCGATCGGTCCATCATGACCGGGCTGAATTCCACCTGCCACACCAGGTGGCGGGCCGCGAGCAGCGACCGTGCCCCCAGCATCACGTGCGCGTCCCAGCCCTGAGCGTCCACCTTCACGAAGGACAGGTCGGCTGGCAGGACGCCGAGTCGTCCGATCCAGTCGTCAACCGTGTAGGCCTGCACGTCGATCGACCGAAGATGCGTCTTGCCTTCGGCGGGTAGTAGATGGTGCGTGCCGATCTGGGTGGCGAGCCGCAATCGCACCATGCCGGTCGAGCTCGAGAGTGCCACCCGATCTGGGAGTACGGCACCGTCGAGCTTGTTTGCCAAGACGTTGGCCACCAGGCAGGCGTAGTTGTTGGGGTCAGGTTCCGCGGCATGAATGACAGAAAAGTCGCGAAGCAGTGCGCGGGGGATGGCCGTCGTGCCGATGTTGGCGCCGATGTCCAGCATGCCGCCTCCGACGATGAGCCGCCGCACTCGGGCGAGGTCATCAAGGGGCAACCACCTTTTGTCAACGATCCGGCTCGAGAGCGACCCGCGGCTGGCTGCATCGTTCGGAAGCCACCAGGTGAGCCCCCCAATCTCGATGGTGCGAGCACCGGGCGGCCGCCGCCCGGCATGTACACTGTCCGCCTCGATGGCGTAGGCAGGGCACGCCGCCCGCCAGTTCTGTTCGCGCACCTGGAGATCTGGAGCCAGTTGGCTGGCGAGCACCGTATTTGCCCGGTGGGAAAATGCACGCTGGAGCACGGCGCCTGGTTCCGTCGTCAGCATGCGAAGACGATGAACGTCCAGGGTCCGTACGGCCAACGTTGCCTTACACTGCGCCAGGCGTGTGCGGATCGCGTCCCGCCCGAGGCGATCGCGTTCTCGGCTCGCCTCTCGACCGGCTAGGGCTTGGTGCTGTCGCTCCACTTTTCGCTGGAGGCGAAGGTTGTGTTCGCGCAGTCGTCGCAGCGGTGGCAGTAGGAAGACGATACGCGCGAACGCGCGCCGTGCGAGGGTAATCATGCAGGTTCAGCGTAGTGTGTCACGCGCCGCGTCGTGTGGAAACCGGTGCGTTGTGAGTCATCGTTCGGGGGCAAACGATTTGCTGCCGCTGGCACGCGATCAGTGGGCTCTAAAAATGAGGGCCTGCCCGGTCAGCAGGTAAAGCATGCGAAAGCCAGGTTGCTCCGTCACGAAAGCGTCGACGGCCTTCTTTGCACCGGGGCACGTAGTGAACCCGTAGTCGTCGCTGGGGAGTTCGTCGGTCATGACAGTTCGGGGCCGCTACATTCTAACCGTAGCCAAGTGACCCTGTAAGGGGCCACTTGGCAGGCTCTGCGCCGTTGCTTGCGCTGTATATCCGTGAGAAAATCGCGCGTCGCCAACCGGATGGATGGCTGCAGCGACCACACGTGCCGCCTTCGTTTCGTGCGTCCGAACTGTGGGTGAGAGATCGGGCGTGTAGTTCGAAGCCAGCAGACCATGAAACAACTGATCGTCGCGCAATACATCCACTTCTTCCGAAGCCTCGACAACGTGCTGCGAGAACTGGGCCGTCGAGGACACGAGGCAATCTTCCTCCACGGCACCCAGCTTGATCCCGTGAAGATAGCTAAGAAAAGGGACGTTCAGCACCAGAACGAACGGTGGAAGCAGAAGAGATCACGCTGTGGTCGAGGCCTCCAAGTAGTCGAGTCGGAGGTGCCAGGCGTGACCAGTGGCTACCGCCCACCGCTGGATTCGCCGTGCGGTGGGATTGTCGGGTCGGTTTCGAAGGCCTTAGGATGGCTAGGCGCGTGCGGCGGAGCGCCAGCCCAGTGATTCGCAATGGATAATCTCTTCGTCGATGACCTCGGAAAACGCTTTCGGATCGGCACCGCGCCGGACAAACCGTTCCGTCCGTCGCAGTGGCTGAACGTTCTCCGCCGCCGGAAGCCAGACGAGCCCAAGGCGGAGGAGCCGGCCGACGGCGTTCGCGATCTGTGGGCCTTGCGGAACGTATCGTTCCGCGTCCAGCCCGGCACCGTGCTCGGCGTCATTGGTGCCAACGGCGCGGGCAAGAGCACGCTCATGAAGGTGCTCGCCCGCGTAACGCTACCGAGTGAAGGTCGCGTGGTCGGCGTGGGGCGTCTCGTTTCGTTGCTCGAACTCGGGGCCGGCTTCGACCCTGATCTGTCGGCCCGAGAGAACATCTTCCTGAACGCCGCAATAAACGGTGTGCCGCGCGCTGACGTCGAGCGGCGGTTTGACGCCATCGTGGAATTCGCCGAGGTGGAGCAGTTCCTCAGCACCAGCCTCAAGCACTTCTCGACCGGCATGTATCTGCGGCTGGCATTCTCGGTAGCCGTGAATCTGGAGCCGCGAATCCTGATTGCCGACGAGATCCTCGCTGTCGGCGATGCGGGGTTTCAGGAGCGCTGCCTTCAGCGTGTGCAGGCGGACGCCCAGCAAGGGCTCACGGTGCTGTTCGTGTCGCACGACATGGAGGCCATCGTTAAGGTCTGCAATCGGGTGATCTGGCTCGACAAGGGAAAAGTGGTGAAGGATGGCCTCCCCGAGGACGTCGTAGCGGACTACCAGAGGACCATGTGGGCGCACGCGGACGCCGCCAGGAGCGAGCGGGGAAGTCTCTCGAATGAAATCGCCGAGTTGATGAGCGTACGGCTGCTCTCCAATACTCTTCAGGAGATCGGCGTGCCGCCAACCGACGAATCCTTCTTCATCCGTGTGCGCTTTCGCACCTTCCAGCGCCGAGTGCGAACCCGGTGCGCCGTAGACTTCTATGCCAAGCGGGTGCTCCTCTTTCGCGTATCCGAGGTTCAGAAGAAGGAGCACATGGGCGATGAAACCTATGAGGCGGCCGTCCGCGTGCCGGCCAGCCTCCTCGCGGAGACCAACTACAGCCTGACCGTGAGCATTACGGTGGAGAACGTTAAGGGTCGCGAGTACACGCTCGTCAGCTACAACGCACTCTCCTTCCTGGCCTACCGCAGCAAGGCCGTGGATGACGGGCCGAAGGATGAGCAGGCCGGACTGCTGGCACCGAAGTTCGACTGGAAGTACTACAGGTTGAGAAATGCTCCTCACGCTTAGACGGGTAATTCGGGAAGGCGCCTGTGGTGCGTGACGAACCGCTCCGCGAGGCAAAGTGGGTCGTCGAGCCGCGGCGGGCCGGCGGCTCGGCTCGACTTGAGGAGCTCTGGCGCTACCGGCGGACATTCTGGTTCCTTGCCAATCGCTCGCGAAAGCGCATGTACCAGCGCATGACGCTTGGGGTGTTCTGGGTGTTCGGCCGGCCGCTGTTGCCGATCGTCTTTGCCACGATCATCTTCGGGTCGCTGCTGAAGATTCCCTCGGACGGATTGCCGTATTTCCTCTTCTTCCTCACCGGCATGTCGAGTTGGATGATGTTTGAGCGCGGCCTGATGTGGGTGACGCGCAGCCTGCAGATGAATCGCGGCCTGGTGAAGCAGGTCTACTTCCCACGGCTGCTGATACCGATCGCGGCGGTGGCGCCGGTGGTTGTCGAGTTCGGCGTCTACATGGGGCTGTTGGCGGGGGCGTTCGTCTACTACCGTGTGACGGACGGCATCTGGTATCTCCACGTGTCGTGGGGCCTGCTCGTGGCGCTCTTCGCGCAGGTCGTGGCGCTAGTGTTGGTGATCGGCATCGGCTTCTTCACGGCGCTGGCCCAGGCGCGCCACCGAGACGTACGCTACGGTCTCCGCTATTTCCTGCGGTTTTGGTCGTACGGGACACCGCTCCTCTATCCGATGTCGCAGGTGCCAGAGCAGTACCAGTGGCTGATGTACATGAACCCGATGGCGGCCGTCGTCCAGACGTTCAAATGGGGCGTGCTCGGCGTGGATAAGTTCCCGGCCCTGCCGCTGCTCGGGGCGGCCATGTTGTCGGTTGGCATCTTCGCGTTCGGGTTCTGGTCCTTCAGCCGTGGCGAGACCGCGGCGATCGACAAGATGTAGCGTGTCCACCCGGTGAATATTCTTTTCGCGATGCAGTCGCCGGAGTACTTCCGGTTCTACGACTCCACCGTACGCGAACTGGCCGCGCGCGGGCACCGGGTGACCATCGCGGTCAACAAGCAGAACGAGGCGAAGCCCGCCCGATTCGGCGACCTGGACGACGAAGGGAGCGTGGTGGCGCTGGGCGTGATTCCTCGTCGCGACGACCGGTGGCGGACGATTGGCCGCCGTCTCCGTGGCGTGGTCGATTTCGCGCGCTATCTTCATCCCCGGCTGGCCGAGGCAACTGCACTCCGTGCCCGCATGAAACACAAGGTCCTGCCGAGGGGTTTCCACTGGCTGGACCGGATCCCGCGGCTATCCGTGCCGTGGCTCGGACGATTGCTGCGCCTGCTGCGGTCGATGGAGCAGGCGATCCCCAGCAGCCCATCCCTCGAGCGCTTCGTTCGGAGCGCCCAGGCCGACGTTGTGCTCGTGTCGCCGCTCATCGACGCGGCATCAGATCAGGTTGAGTTGGTGAAGAGCGCGCAGGCGCTTGGCGTGCCGGTGGGCGCCTGCATCGCGAGCTGGGACAATCTCACGAACAAGGGACTCATGCGCGTCACGCCGGATGCGGTGTTCGTCTGGAACGAGGCGCAGCGGCAAGAAGCACTGGACTATCACGATGTCCCTGCCGCACGAGTGGTGACCACAGGCGCACAGGTATTCGATCGGTGGTTCGATCGCCGCCCTGGACCGCGCGACGTCTTTTGTGCCCGTGTTGGGCTGCCGGTAGACCGGCCCTTCCTGCTCTACACCTGCTCCTCATCGTTCATCTCACTTTCGCCCGCCGAACTCGAGTTCGTGCGCGGGTGGATTGCTGCCGTACGGGCCGAGCCGGCCCTGGCAGACATGGCCATCCTCATCAGGCCGCACCCGTATAACGGAGCCGCATGGGAGCGTGCGGATCTGGGCGAATGGCCGGACGTGAGCGTATGGCCCCGCGGTAGGTACAACCCGCTCGACGAGGAGCACCGCCATGCGTTCTTCGATTCCCTGTACCACAGCGCTGCGGTCGTCGGCATCAATACGAGCGCGATGATCGAGGCTGCCATCATCGGCAGGCCTGTCCTGTCGTTCGTTGCCGACCGATTCGCCGGCACTCAGGAGGGCACGCTGCACTTCCACTATCTGTTGCCAGAGAACGGCGGCTTCTTGCGCATGGCCCGGTCGGTGGCCGAGCACATCGAGCAGTTGCAGGCGGTAGTGGTCGACGCTCCGCTCGTCCGCCGACAGACGGAGCATTTCGTTGCCACTTTCATTCGCCCGCACGGCGTGGATCGGCCGTGCACGCCCATCTTGGCGGATGCGATCGAAGCGCTTGGGCGCCACGGCGAGCCGGCACGTGAGGCGGGCACGCGCCGGCCGTCGCCGGGTTTCTCGAGGCTGTGGCGTCCGGTGCTTGTCGCCGCTAATGCCTATGCCTACGGCTGCACCGTGCTGATGGAGCCCGACGTCAGGCGCAAGTTACGCAAGACCGCCGCGAGCAAGGCGCGCAAGGGCGCACGGGCCGTCACGCGCGCTCCGCGCCAGCTCCAGAAACGCATCACGCGACGCCGGAAGAGGGTTACCACTGCGCCCGGTACCACCCGCGGTTCACGAGCCAAGCGCGATGCCGGCCGCTGAACGTACATGCGCCGTCGCCATGTACCACTACATTCGCGACACGGCGCGGACGCCGTTCCCCCGACTCCACGCACTCGATTTGGATGCGTTCGACGCCCAGATCGCCTTTCTCGGGGGTGCCCGTCGCATCATCGACTACAACGACTTCGAGGCGGGGCTCGATGGAGGCTCCTTGCCGGCGAAGGCGTCACTCCTCACGTTCGATGACGGCGTCCGTGACCACTACGACGTCATGCCTCGACTTGTCGTTCGCGGTGCCCGTGGAGTGTTCTTCGTCTCGGGCGATACCGTGGCGACGGTGCCGCGTGTGCTCAATGTCCACAAGGTGCACTTTCTGGTGGCGACGTGGGGCGCCGAGGCACTGCTCGAACGCCTGAGCCAGGCTGTGCCGCCGCAATACGCGCCGTCGGTCGCCGCCGACACCGCGTCCGTGGACGCGGCGTCGCCTGAACTCTACCGGTACGATGGAAGGGCCGCGCGCAGCGTGAAGCGCCTGTTGAACTACGCGCTGCCGCTCGACCTTGCGACCGGGCTACTGACGGATCTGTTCGAGGAGCAATTCGGATCGGAAACGATGTTCGCTCGTGACCTCTATCTCTCTTCGTCAATGGTCGGGGAGATGAGTCGCGCGGGAATGACGTTCGGCTTCCATACCGAGACGCACCCGGTGCTCTCCCGGTTGTCGGCGGCGCGCCAGCGGCTGGAGCTCGAGCGTGGCCCGGCGCTCATCAGGGAGTTGACTGGCCAGCAGCGCGTGCCATTCTGCATTCCGCACGGCCACCGAAGCAGCTATAACGACGACACCGTCGCGATGCTCGCTGAGATGGGCTACTCCCTGGCGTTCACGGCGGTGCGGGCGGTGGCGGGCTACGCGCCTGCCAGCCGGTTTGAGATACCGCGCCTCGACACCAAGGACATGCCGCCTTTCGCCGACGTCGCCGGCTTGCTGCCGGTGAGCGCCTCAACATGAGGATCCTGTTCGGCGCGTTGCACTTTTCCTATTTTCGCAACTACGAATCAGTGCTGTGCCGCTTGGCTGAACGCGGGCACGACGTGGTCGTGACCGCAGACATCCACGATTCCACGGGTGGGCAGTCCATCGTCGAGCGGTTGGCCGCCGCGTATCCAGATCGCATCAGATTTGCTTTTGCCCCGTCGCTCGACGGGTGGCCATTCATCCGGCTGGCCAAGAAGCTTCGGCGATCGCTCGAGTGGGTACGCTTCGCAGACCCGTATTACGACCCGGTACCCAAGTACCGCACGCGGACGCGCGTCTGGACGCCACGGGTGATGCTGTCCCTCTTTCGCGTTCGTGGAGTCAACGCCGCGCCCGTGCGGCACCTTCTGGCAGCTCTCTTGGGCTGGCTCGAGCGTGGCGTCCCAACCTACGAGGCGCTGGACGCCTTCGTCGAGGACATAGCGCCCGATGTCGTGGTGCTGGCCTCGGTGACCAACTCCGAGAGCATGCAACTCGATCACCTGAAGAGCGCGATGGCCGCCGGGCGCCACGCGTCGATCAGCGTCTGGAGCTGGGACCACCTGTCGGGGAAGGCATGGCTAAGGATTGTGCCCGAGCAGATACTGGTCTGGAACGAGACACAGAAACAGGAAGCAGTTGGAATGCACGGCATCGATCCATCCCGCGTGGTCGTGACCGGGGCCCAGTGTTACGACCAGTGGTTCAACCGCCAGCCGAGCGCCGATCGGGCCGCCTTCTGCCAGGAGATCGGTCTCGAGGCGGGACGTCCCTATCTCCTGTGGGTCTGCTCCGTCCTGTCGCATCCGGCGCCTCCGGAGCCGCCGTTCGTGCGGGAGTGGATCCGCCGGATCCGCGCCAGCAACGACCCGAAGCTCCGTGACATGGGCATTCTCGTCCGGCCGCACCCGGAACGGCGACGGGCATGGGACACCGTGTCGCTCGACGAATTCGAGAACGTGGCCATCCGCGGGGCACACACCATCAACGCGCATGCTCGGGCCGAGTACTTCGACTCCATGTACCACAGCGCTGCCGTCGTGGGTCTCGTGACGAGCGCCTTCGTGGAGGCTGGCGTTGTGGGTCGCCCCGTCTTCACGATTCAGGGGGATACCTTCCAGGAACACCAGGGCCAGTCGCCGCATTTTCATCTTCTGACTCGTACGGGCGGGGGACTGCTCCACAGCGCCGATGGTTTCGATGCGCACCTGGCACAGATCGCGGTCGCGCTCGCAGACCCTGGGCCGCCGGCGGAAAAGAGCCGGCGTTTCGTGGAGGCCTTCGTGCGACCGTTTGGACTGGACGTGCCGGCGACGGACGTCTTCGTCGCGGCGCTGGAGCGGCTGAGCGCGGCAGCTCCTCCTGCTCGGGAGCGTTTTGGTCGAGGACTGTCCCGCCTCGTGGTGAGCGTGCTGCAACGTGTCATAGGCACACGCTGGGGTGCGTCCATGGCCAGTTGCGAGGAGGAGCGGCGAGTGGAGCGGCTCATCGCCGACCGTGTGATCGAAGAACGGGAAATCAAGGCCCGGCTCCAGGCGGAAAAAGCGGCCAAGCGAGAGGCGTTTGCCAGACGTGACGCTGCGCGTCTTGTCGAGGAGCAGGAGATCAAAGCGAGGCAACACGCTGAGCGTGACGCGCGCAAGCTCATCAAGCGGCGCGCGATTGACGCTGCGCGAAAGGCCCGTGCGTGAGCGCTCGTCCGCGCGCCGTGATCCTGACGAGCACGTTTCTCCGGCACCAGCATCTGGTCAATCGTGCCTGCGAGCGCCTGGACGTGGTCGGGGTCTGGCAGGAGCGGAAGGCGTTCGAACCCTTGAGCTACGCAGAAAACTCTGCTGATGAAGGGGATATTAGCCGTCATTTCGCTGCGCGGGACCGCAGTGAGGCCGACTGCTTCGCGGAAGACGCCGCGCTGCGGCTGCCGGCCGGCACGGCGCGCCATGTGATTGACCCGACCGGTTGCAACGATCCGGCGGAGGTGGCTCGCATGCGCGGCCTCTCGCCAGACGTTGTGCTCGTTTTCGGGACCGGGATTCTCCGTGCGGGACTGGTGGCTGCGTTTCCGGGGCGCATGCTCAATCTGCACCTCGGTCTCTCGCCGTACTACCGGGGGGCCGGCACGAATTTCTGGCCGCTCGTGAACGGCGAGCCCGAGTACGTCGGCGCCACGATTCACTATCTGGATGAGGGGCTCGATAGCGGCCCAATCGTGTCGCACGCTCGGGCCGAGGTCCGCCCTGACGATGGGCCGCACAACATCGGCAACCGTACGATCACGGCCGCAGTGGAGGTGATGCTGCAGGCCGCGGTGGCGCTCGGTTCCGGGCCGCTCCCCGCCTCCCCTCAAGAGGGTGGAGGCCGCCTGTACAAGCGCAAGGACTTCTCCGCCGGCGCAGTTCGTCGGATGTACGACAATTTCGCCGACGGCATGCTTCAGGACTACCTCGATCACCGGGCGAAGCGTGACGCTCAGCTCGCCTTGATAACCCTGCCGACCCCTTCCGGATCCCCTTCCTGACTCGATTGACCCATCAGCGACAAATCGTTTAATATCCTTTAGTTACGACGTAAACACTGACCGACATCGCCCTGAATTTGGATCGCGGTCAGACCTTTGTGGTCTGCGTGGGTCGCGGTTATTCTGCCCACGTTTTTTAGAACGAAATTCATACCAGGGGCGAGT
>Ga0115002_10004449_pt1 | contig 16939 bp, 11 predicted proteins | sample ArcticOcean_MG_C_8_FD_89576 | JGI IMG/M metagenome (GOLD analysis project Ga0115002, IMG submission 89576) | Marine microbial communities from western Arctic Ocean - ArcticOcean_MG_CB11_86 | ecosystem: Environmental > Aquatic > Marine > Oceanic | place: Arctic Ocean: Canada Basin | collected... | reverse complement strand
TGGGCCAGGTGACGTACGCAGTGTCTGGGGATGCGACGTCCGCCGAGCTGCTGGACGAGCTGGGCATCGAGCACTTCGACACAGCGGTCGTCGCCATCGGCACGGACATCCAATCGTCCGTGTTGGCGACGGTGCTGCTGAAGCAGCAATTCAACGTGCCTGAGGTCGTCGCTCGTGCTACCAATGAACTGCACGGGCGCACGCTACACGCTGTCGGCGCAGATCGTGTGGTCTATCCCGAGCAGGAAACTGGTGTTCGTACAGCGCATAGCCTGTTCCAACATCAGACGCTGGAGTACATGGAACTGACTAGCGACTTCGGCTTCAGCAAAATCAACGCCACGCCTGAGATGGTGGGCAAGACGCTGGAGGACTGCGGGTTCGCTGGCGCGCACGACGACGGAAGCGCGTCCGTCGTCGCCATTCGCCGTGGGCGCCAGCCGATCCTCGCGCCGTCCAAGCTCGAGTCGATCCAAGAGGGAGACGTGATGGTCGTCGCCGGCCGTGAGTCAACCCTCGAGCGAGTAAAGCCGCAGGGCATCTCTTAGCCTGAGTTCGCCAATATCCGGGGCCTGGCCTGGCCCCCCCCCCCCGCCGCACGCATGGAGGACGCCTCGTGCCACTCGCTGACAACAGAGGCGAAAACCTGTGGGTCGCCTACCTTGGACCCGCCGGCACGTTCACAGAGGAGGCCGCGAGCCGGTATGCCCCGCAAGCCACGCTCGTCCCCTGCTCGACCATCGGCGCCTCCGCCGAGGCCGCGCGGATTGGAGCCGCGCACCGAGCGGTCGTCCCCATCGAGAACAGCCTCCAGGGGGCGGTTACCGACACGCTCGACGTGCTCATCCACGGGGAAGGACTCAAGGTGTGCCACGAGCTCGCGATCCCCATCGTCCACACCCTGATGACGAAGCCGGGGACATCCTCGGCGGACATTACGCGCGTCTGCTCACACCCCCAGGCCCTCGCCCAGTGCCGGGAGTACCTGGCGAAGCATTACCCCGAGGCGACCGCCGCAGCGTCCCTCAGCACCGCCGCCGCTGTTGAGCAGGCTATGGCAGCCACCGGTGTCGCGGCCATCGCCCCACGGCGAGCGGCCGAACTCTACGGGGCCGAGATACTGGACGAGGGAATACAGGACGTCGAGAACAACGTCACCCGCTTCGTGGTCCTCGCGGCCGCCGACCATCCTCCCACCGGTGACGACAAGACGTCCATCTGCATCTCGTTCGACGAGGACAAGCCCGGCCAGCTCTTCGGCGTTATGGAGGAGTTCGCGAGGCGGGAGCTCAACCTCAGCAAGATCGAGTCGCGCCCGACACGGCTGGGACTAGGGAAGTACTACTTCCTCGTAGACATCGATGGCCATCGCGAAGACCCTGCGGTACAAGAGGTATTGGCCGCCGTCGAGCGCAAGGCATCGCTGCTGAAGGTGTTTGGGTCCTACCCGCGGTTCAGGCTGGCCTAACGCCGGCGCTTGTCGTCCTTGCCGCGCCGGATGGTGCGGTTGAAGATGCTACCGACGAACCCGTTGACGAAGCCCAGGCTGCCGCCCATGACGTTGGCGAAAGAGACGCCTTCCTTCAGCGGCTTGACGATGTGCTCGACCGCGGCTTCGGTCACCTGGCTCAGGTTTTCCAGCGGCTTACGCGCGGCGCGGATGAGCGCTAGCAGGGCCCTGAACAGAAGGTACAGGCCGATGATGAGCACGAGCGTGAGGACGATGCCCAGGCCGAGGTAGATGCTCAGGAGTATGTCGCGGATGTTTTCGGTGACCATGAAAAGCCGCTCTGCCTGATAGTGGCCTCGTTGCTAGCCTAGCACCGGGCCTGAGTAGCCGCAACGCTGCTAGAGGACACGGTAGACGGACACGGTCTCGTTGCTGAAGAAGCGCTCCAGCTCAGCCCCCACGAGGGCCTCGAACTTGGCGATGCCCCGCTCGGAAAAGTAGAGCCGCTCTACGGGGCCAACGTAGATGTAAGACACGTTGTACTCATGGAGCATGCGCATGAGCGCTGTGGTATCGGCGGTTGAGTACATGATGCGGACGTCGGTCGAGCGGCGCCGGACCGCCGTCGGGTCGTTGCCGCTGTTGCCGCGCTGCTGGAGCTGGTGCCACTCCCAGCCAACGACGACTGGCAGCCCAGTGTAGACAGCGACGCGCGGCGTCCAGCGGTACTGGCTGGAGACCGCTTCGAGGACCACGGGCGAGCCCTGGATATTCTGGCGCATAAACTCCAGCGCCTCAGCGTCGTCTGCCAGTGCGTACAGGGAATTCGGCGACGAGGCCCTGTCGTCAGGCCCAGGGTCGCTGTACGCCGCCGTCGCCTGGAACGCGGCACCATTGAGAGTGAGCAGGTTCGTGCTGAAACGGTCGGCCAGGCGGGTTCGCGTGCCAAGGATCGGATACACCGCGCTGGCCAACACCAGCAGCGCCAGCAGGCTGACCCACGCCCAGCCCAGCCGGCCGCGCCGGACTGCCCCGCTGGCCCAAAGATGCCACAGCCCCACGCCGCCCACGACGCCGAAGAGCACCCAGGCGTTGAGGTAGAACTTGAATACCGTGTTCATGCGGTCGATGTCGTTGTCCACGGTCACGAAATCGACGCCAATACCGATGGATACCGCCAAGCCGGCCATCGTCAGCAGCAGCAGATGCACAGGCGCCTCAGCGCGGCGGCGGTTCGTTATCCACCAGGCTGCCAGCGCAATCGCAGCGCCGGCCACGGCGGTGAGCATGAGCACTGTCAGCCAGTCGCGGGTCGCGGGCGTCGCTGCGACGACGGCCAGAGCTGCCAGCGCGCCACCGATGAACAGCACCAGGCGTCGCGATGAGAGCCGGGGTGCGGCGACGAAGCGGCGGTAGACCTCCACCGCGAGCCATGAGCCGACCGCGAAGAGGAGCAGGCCATGGATACTCAGGTAGTGCCACAGGACCGTTCGCCACTGACTGGAGTGCAGGCCGGAGAAGGGCGCATCGTAGTTTTGGTGGAACGGCAGCCAGAGCCCGTAGAGCAAAACCCAGAACAGCGAAGCCCAGCTGGCCCACTTCGCCAGCATCACGGGCCACCGCCGATCGCGGTTGGTCACGACCATCGTGCCGATGGCCGCGAGGCCGATGAGGCCGTAGGTTGGCACGTCCCAGGTGTTGATGGCGGCGAGGGCTCCGACGACGAAAGCCATGAGTACGATAGCGGGCGCGGACCTGCTCGCCCGCATCGCCGAGCGCCCCCCCAGCGCGACGTTGACCGCCGCACCGATGCTGAGAATGGCGAAAGGGATGGCGATGAGGTGCGCGTGCAGGTCGGCGAACAGGAAAGTCCAAAACGGGAACTCGTTGATGCTGATCTGGCCCGGCATCAGGCGTGATGAACGCCAGAAGTCGAAGGTCCCGAAGGAGTCGCCTCCAAGCGTCCGGCCAGCACCCTGGAGCAGCTGTGCTGCCCCATCGAGGTTGGCCAGCACGCCGACCAGCAGTGCAGCGCTCGCACCCGCGGCCAGCGTCGTCCATGGGGCGACGTGGCGGTATCGACGCTGGCGCAGCGCCTCGGCCAGGTTGTGGCCCACGCTGAAGGCACCCGTCAGCGTTAGCGCGAACAGCAGTGGCACCGCGAGGTTATAAGCGATGGCCGGGACGATGCCCGTGGCCTTTACAAGCACACCGACGATGACGAAGCCGAAGTAGTAGTAGTTGAGCAGCCCCCCGGCGTACCACGGGTCGTACGGAGGGAAGCTCGTTGACTTGACCACCGCGGTGAGGTAGGCCAGGTCCATCGGCTTCTCGCCGCCCCGGAACGGGTGCCAGAGGTCGGGGTTCGCAGCGCGAATGAGCAGGAAGACCACGAAGGCCCCGACGAACAGCGCCTCGACGCCGACCAGATAGCGCCAGTGCAGGCGAGCCATCGCCGTCATGGGCCGCCAACGCCGCCACAGCAATGCGCCCGACGTCACGCCCAACGCGAGCATGGCCAGCGCGATGCTCCCGCGGCCGAAACTCCACACGCCATAGCTCGCCCCGACCCACACTAGCCAGGCCACGACCAGCAGCCCGAGCGGCCGCGCGAACAGCATGCCACGGTCTGGCAGCCAGCGGAAGAACGAGACAGATAAGGGGAGAGTGAGAACGAAGATCATCTCCACCAACACCAGCCAGACAAGCCACGGCATCGTGTGGTTTAATCCCGACTCAGTGAAGACCTCAGTCCATGTGCCGCCGGCCTGCTGTTCGGCTGCGTCGGCATCGCTCAACATCGACGGTTCAGGAGGCGGGAGCGCGCGCCCCCTGAGGATGGCGTCCTGGATTTCGCTGGCGTCGAGGTGGGCCACGTTGCGCCACACCAGCACCAGCGGCCGATCGTAGTTGGTGACATTCTCGTCGGCGTAGCCCAGGTCCAGCGCCAGCGGTGCCGGCTCGATACCGGGCAGCGTTTCGGGCGCGAGTACCCCAGCGTGCGAGAAAGGGTCGTGGACGAAGGACACGCCGAGCAGCGAAGGGTAGCGCTCAAAGGCCTGCACCAGCTCGTAACCCAGGTCACCATCGAAGAGACGATGGTAGTAGCTGGCGCTCAGCGGGTAGCGCTCTGGCAGCCGTGCGATAGACCCGAAGGGGCGGTTGCTGTAGGACATCAGATACTCGGCGCCGGCGAGCAAGCCGGAGATCTCGGTGAGCTTGCTCACCGTGTCGCCCTCGTACATACGCAGTTGCTCGACCCGGAAGCGCCCCAAATCTCGGAAGCCTTCGTCCCAGTGGTTGTCGGTGAGGACGAGGTCGCCGGGTCGAGCGTTGTCGTTCATCCATGCCGACGCTTGGATCGCCGGGTGAGGGTCGCCGTAGCTGCGGGTAAAGGCGGCGCCGTAGAACACCGTCGCGCCGACCACGAAGGCGGTCGCGACGAAAGCACCCCGGCGGAGCAATACCGGGCTCCGTGGAGCCCGTGCTACGGCCACCATCCAGCGACTGCCAAGCAGGACCATGACAGAGAGCACAGGCACGAGGTAGCGCAGGAACTTGACCTCGAAGAAGGCCAGCGTCAACAGGAACGGCAGAACCCACGCGACCAGCAACAACTCGCCGCGCGCCACAGGGCCGAAGCGCGAGTAGCCGGCCAGCCGCCCGACGCTGAGCGCCAGCCCAACCCAGGCCGCGATGCCCAGCGGTAGGCCCAAGGCCCAGACGGCCGTCTGTCGTAGCTCGTAGAGCCCGAGGCCCGAGCCGACGTACTGAACCGTGTACGGGACGATGCCCGCGGTGCGCGCGACCCGCGCCTCGAAGCCCTGATCGTTGACGAACTTGGCGAAGTCCAGCAGTGCGTAGGGCTGTAGGACGGCGAACGTCGCGAATGCGATGGCCCCCGCGCCGGCCGCGCGCAGGGACACGCTTCGCAGCGCATCGGCCCGCGTCGTCGCCCCGGTGTCGTAGCTCCGCTTCGCCAGCAGGCCGTAAGTGACGGCCAGCGGCACGAGCAGAGGCAGGCTCGTGGTGCGGAACGCGAAGCTCACGCCGACGACGAGGCCGAGCAGCAGGTGGTCGCGCCCGTGGCCGCGCTCGATCACGTTGAGCATCCACCAGAAGCTCGCCAGCGCCAACAGGACAACGAAAGGCTCGGGCCGGTAGAAGTGGGCGACTTGGATGCTGACGACAGTGAACGCGCTCAGCCCCGCAGCCAGCAGGCCGACCGGCCTGCCGAAGATGCGCCGCCCGAGCGCGTACAGCATGAGGACCGCCCCGACATCGACGATAGCGGTGATGGTGCGGCCGGCGGACGCGAGGTCCTGGAGCCGAATCTGGTCCATGAAAGGCTCGAGGAGGAAGCGTACCCCGACGAGCAAGTAGATGATGATGCTGCCGAGCGGGAACCAGTGCGGATTCAGTGGGCTCCGCTCGGCGTCGAGCAACGTTCCCGGGTCCGGTATCCCCGGCGTGTCGAGAGGGAAGTCACGATTCGCGGACAGCTCCCAGCCGGGGGCGTCGGTCAGCGTCCGGTACATCTGGTCGCTGCGCATGAAGATGGAGCGCTCGTCGGGGTGGTAAAGCGAGCCGCTGTCCCAGTCGATGCCCTGGAGGCGCAGGCCGAGGGCGATGGCGGCGATGAGAAGCGGCAGCAGCGCGAGCGCCCGCCCACGTGTTAACCAGCCGACGCGAGCGGCGCGCGATGTGGTAATGGCGGGCTGCATGGCCTTCGCCATTGTAGTACGCACCCCGCAGAGACCAGGTTGGTTCGGCCTGCAATTGCGGGCCGGAGGTGCCCACTGCCCTCGCAGTTACAGGCGCTCGGCCATGAGCGCCGCGAGGTCCGACGTGCGACAAGAGTAACCCCACTCGTTGTCGTACCAGCCGAGCACCTTCACCATGCTGCCCTCCATCACCATGGTGGAGAGCCCGTCGAGAATGCAGGAGTGCGAGTCCATCTTGATGTCACTGGAGACGATGGGGTCCTCGGTGTAGCTGAGGATGCCGTGGAGCTTGCCCTCGGCGGCCTGCCGGAACGCCGCGTTAATGTCGTCGACGGTGGCGTCGCGATTTAGCTCGGCAACGAAGTCGGTGATGGAGCCGGTGGGCACCGGGACGCGCAGCGACATGCCGTGCAGCTTGCCGTTGAGCTCAGGGATGACGAGGCCGACGGCCCGCGCGGCGCCGGTGGTGGTCGGGATGATGTTCTGCGCGGCGGCGCGCGCGCGCCGGAGGTCCTTGTGGGCCTGGTCAAGGATCTGTTGGTCGTTGGTGTAAGCGTGGATGGTGTTCATCAGGCCGCGGCGGACGCCGAACTCGTCGTTGAGAACTTTAATGAGCTGGGCTACGCAGTTGGTCGTGCAGGAGGCGTTGGAGACGACGTGGTGCGTGGCGGGGTCGTACTCGTGATCGTTGACACCGATAACTAGCGTCTTGTCCTCGTTGGTCGCGGGTGCGGAGATGATGACCTTCTTGGCGCCGCCCTCGATATGCCCGGCCGCCCGTTGGCCATCGGTGAACACGCCCGTGGACTCGATGACGATGTCGACACCCAGGTCTCCCCACGGAATCTTGGCGGGGTCACGCTCGCTGAGGGACTTGATTTCGCTGCCGTCGATGTTGATGGAGCCGTCGCCAGCCTCCACCTCTCCGGGGTAGCGGCCATAGTTCGTATCGTACTTGAAGAGGTGCGCGTTGGTTTTGTCGTCGGCGAGGTCGTTGATGGCGACAACCTCCAGCTCGCCGGGGTGGCGCTCAAGCGTCGCCCGCAGGACCTGCCGGCCGATGCGCCCGAAGCCGTTGATGCCGATTCGCGTTGCCATGCGTTCTCCTCTTCGTTCCGCGCAGCCATGCTACTAAGGCGACAGGGGGGGTACAAGCGAGGAATCACCTGCAAGTAAGACACCGAGTCCTGGTGATAACCCTTGTGCTACACCGCCGGAGCCTACTTCGTGGGCGAGTTTTTGCTCCCGTCGCCATGCCATGGCCTGCCAGCACCGGCTAACCTAGCGCTTTAATCCAGCGAAGGCGTCTGCGCCGGCGTAGCGAGCTTCGCCCCCGAGCTCAGCCTCGATGCGCAGGAGTCGGTTGTACTTCGCAACGCGCTCACTCCGCGCTGGCGCGCCCGTCTTGATCTGGCCAGCGGCCGTGGCCACCGCTAGGTCCGCGATCGTCGTGTCCTCCGTCTCGCCGGACCGATGGCTGATGACGGCGGTCCAGCCCGCGCCCTGCGCCATCTCGACTGCGTCTAGTGTCTCGGTCAGCGTGCCGATCTGGTTGAGCTTGACTAGGACCGAGTTGGCGGAGCGCTCCCGGATGGCCCGGGCGATCCGCTCCGTGTTTGTCGTGAGCAGGTCATCCCCGACGAGTTGTACCCGGTCTCCTAGGCGCTCGGTCAGCTGCGCCCAGCCCTCCCAATCGTCTTCCGCGAGGCCGTCCTCGATGCTGGCGATGGGGTAGGCGTCGACCCAGCGCTCGTAGAGCGAGATAAGGTCGCCACTGCTCAGGGTCACGCCCTCGCGCTCCAGAACGTAGGCGCCGTCGCGGTATAACTCTGAGGCGGCGACGTCCATCGCCAGCAGGACATCGCGCCCCGGCTCGTAGCCGGCCGCGGCGATGGCCTCCATGAGCAACTCGACAGCCGCCTCGTTGGACGCTAGTGACGGCGCGACGCCGCCCTCGTCGCCGACGTTGGTGGACATGCCCCGCGAGCGGACGAGGCCGCGGAGTGCCTGGTAGACCTCTGCGCCGCATCGTAGCGCCTCGGAGAAGCGCTCGAAGCCGACGGGTGCCAGCATGAATTCCTGGAAGTCGGTGGAGTTGACGGCGTGTCGGCCCCCATTGAGCACATTCAGCAAGGGAACGGGCAACAGCGGTGCACGGCCCACCGCCAGCGACCGGTAGAGCGGTAGCCCGGTGGCGGCCGCGGCGGCGTGTGCTGAGGCCAGTGAAACAGCCAATATGGCGTTGGCGCCCAGCGCGGCCTTGTTGGGCGTGCCGTCCAGCTCGCGCATGCGGCCGTCGAGCGCCGCGTGGTCTGCCGGGTCCATCCCGGTCACCGCCGGTGCGATGCGCTCGTTGACGTTGCCTACCGCAGTGAGGACACCCTTGCCGCTGTGGCGGGATCGGTCGCCGTCGCGCAGCTCCAATGCTTCGTGCGCTCCAGTGCTTGCGCCCGAGGGCACGGCGGCCCAGCCGGTGTTGCCGTCGTCCAGTGAAACGACAGCCTCGATGGTTGGGTAGCCGCGCGAGTCTAGAATCTCCCGTGCCACCACCGCCGTGATTCGCGCCATGGTTCTCCTTCGCATGCCGGGCCTACCGGGAGTCGGCGTGAGTCTAGCAGGCGGCCGCTGGTCGCCCGTGCGTAAAACCATTCCCGTAAGGGTGACCCGGCCTGGCCGCCGCGTTATCCTAGGATCCCCGCGACAGAGTCCGGGCCCAGGGAGGGACTACGTGAACGACGAGACCACTCGAACGCTCAGTCTGTTGATTCTCGCAGCGTCCATAGCCGCGGTGGTGGCTGGCATCGCTGGATCTTGGCCGTTGCTGTACGGCCTTGCCACTCCGGTCGCGGTCGGCAGCGCCGCGTTTGGCCTGTCGACACTCTTTGGGCGCGACTAGGCGGAGAACCCCTACCGCACCACGGAGAAGCCTCCGATAGCGCCTTTCGGCCGGTGAGCGCATGGGCTACGTCCTTGGCGACGCCGTCAAGGATTGGGTAGTCGGTCAGCGCATGAAGCGCGACGCGCAGGCACTTGGCGGGTGGCGATACCCCCGCACCGATGGTGTCCGTCAGAGTCCATACCGTGAACGGTGAGATCAGGGACCCTCGTCGGCAGGTAGTCGATGAGGAGCACAGGCCCAACGGGCGCCGTAATCGGATGGTCGTCCGCAGCGTATCGACGAGCGCACTCACCCGTGCGGCCAAATCGCAGATGGCGCCCCCCTGCCCCCACCGCCGAGTAGCGCTCGACTGTTGTTTCGGCGCGGCTGGCGTGACCCACGAGGTCGTGCAACGCTCCAGGCGCCAAGCGCAGGATTGGCCCAGGCGTCGGCAGGCACAAAGGAAATGGCATCAGTGAAGTAAGCGATGGCTTTAGCGAACGAATCGCGGCTCACTGCATATCCCCGGCCCTGAGCCCAGTCGGGTTAGCGGGAGACGAAGGGGCCGAGCACATGGGTCGCGGCCTCGGCGGCATCGAGGATGGGCCCGGGGTAAATGCCCACGAAGACCATGCCTCCGAACAGGCCGAGCATGGTGACGGTGCTCAGCCGAGGGAAGACGATTGCCGCGGAGCCGCCCTCCGGCTTGACGAGGTACATCTGGCGCACAATCCTCAGGTAGTAGTACAGCGACACGAGGCTCGCTAGCGCGGCAACGACGACCAGCCAGAGCAGGCCGGCCTCCGCTGCCGCCGTGAACAAAAAGAACTTGGTCACGAAGCCCGCGAAGATGGGCAGGCCCGCCAGCGAGAGCAGGGCGCTGGCCATGACCATGGCTGCCAGCGGGGAGCGGCGGGCTAGGCCGGCGTAGTCGGCGATCAACTCCCTCCCGCTGTGCGCCTCCACCGTCACCACCACCATGAAGGCGGCCAGGGTGGTGAAAGCGTAGCCGACGAGGTGCAGGATGACGGCGTTGGCAGCGGCCTGATTCTGGACGCCGCCGCCGATGGCGTCACCGATTGCGACCAAGCCCACGATGACGAATCCGGCCTGGGTGATGGAACTGTAGGCTAACAGGCGCTTGATGTTGGTCTGTGTCAGCGCGACCAGCGCGCCGACTGTCATCGTCAGCGCAGCCAGCACGGCGATGCCCATCTGCCACGAATGGAACGATTGCTGCGTCGCCTCCGTGAAAAAGCGCAGCGCCAGCGCGAACGCAGCGGCCTTCGACAGCACGGAGAGATGGGCTGTCACCGGCGTAGGCGCTCCCTCGTAGGCATCTGGCGTCCACATGTGAAAAGGGACGACGGCCAGCTTGAACGCCAAGCCCGCGGCCACCATTGCGAAGCCGATGATGACGGTCGGCTGGCTTGCGAACATCGCGAGTGGCGAGTCCATGAAGCGGAAGAACGTAGTGCCGAGCGTTCCGTACAGCAGGCTGATGCCGTAGAGCAGGATCGCCGAGGACACTGCGCCTATCAGGATGTATTTGGTCACGGCCTCGGCGGAGCGGGGGTCGCCGCGCGGCAGGCCCACAAGGGCGTACAGGCTGAAGCTCAGTAGCTCGAGCGCGATGTACGCGGTCAGGAGCTCGCCGGCAGAGGCCATCATGATGGAGCCCAGCACGGAGAACACGAGCAGCGCGTAGTACTCCCCAGGGTTCTGGAGCTTCTTGCCGACGTACTCGACGGACATGAGGACGACCGCCACCCCTGTCCCCAGGAACAGCGCCTTGAAGAGTAGCGCGTAGCGGTCAACGAAGTAAATTTGGCCGTACAGCGTTTCGCCGATATTGCGCAGGTCTACGAGGCTGTAGCCGAGCACCGCAAGCATGCCAACCGCGGCCATCGAGGCGGCGATTGCATTGCGGCGATGGTTTAGGCGAGCGGGCAACACCATATCAACGGCGAGCACACCAATGGCCAGGCCGGCAAGCAGGAATTCGGGGATCAGCAGCGTGAAGTCGACGCTCATGGCCTACGCCCCCCCCAGGCCCGCGACCAGCGCGTCGACGGCCGGGCTGAGCACGCGCAGGAAGGGCTGCGGATAGATGCCCACAAACATGATCGGGATGACCAACGCACTGGCCGCGATCCACTCGGTCCTTGACAAGTCCGGGAGCCGGTCCCAGTCACGGGAGCGCGGCCCGAAGAAAACGCGGGCGATGAGCCGCAACATGTAGACGGCCGTGATCGCGGCCCCTATGACACCCAAGACACCGAGCCACGGCTCGGTGCGGAAGGCGCCGATGAACACCATGAGCTCGGCGATGAACCCACTGAGGCCCGGTAACCCCAATGAAGTGAGCCCCGCGATGATGAAGAATGCCGTGCCCCAGCGCATCCGCGATGCCAGCCCGTTGAGGACCATCGTGTCGCGGGTGTGGGTCCGGTCGTAGATCCCGCCCACCGCCGCGAAAAAGAGCGCAGTCATCACACCGTGGGAGAACATCTGAAGCGCCGCACCGGTCAGGCCCAGCGGATCCATGGTTGCGATGCCCATGAGCACGTAGCCCATGTGGCTGACGCTGGAGTAACCGATAACGTACTTCAGGTCGGTCTGAGCCATGGCCGCGATGGCACCGTAGATGACGTTGGCTGTCGCAAGGATGAAGAGCACCAGCGCCCAGTCGCCCATGCCGCCCGGCAATAGCGTCATGCCGACCCGGATGATGCCGAAGGCGCCCAGCTTCATCAGCACGCCGGCGTGCAACATGCTCACGGACGTCGGCGCCGCGACGTGGCCGTCCGGCGACCACGTATGGAAAGGCCAAAGGCCGGCCAGCACGCCGAAGCCGACCATGACCAACGGGAACACGATACGTTGGAACGTCGGCGACAGCGCTCCGCCGGAGATAGCTTCCTGGAGCGTGAGTATGTCGAAGGTGCCCAGTCCGACCTGCACGTAGATGGCGATGATCGCGACCCAGACGAGGACGCTGCCACCCACCAGCATGATCACCAGCTTCATCGCCCCGTACTCCTTCGTCCGCGCGAAGGTGGCGTAGGTGGAGCTGGAGCCCCAGATCCCGATGAGCAGGAACATGGGGACGACGGCGAGCTCGTAGAAGAAGAACAGGAAGAAGAGGTCGATCGACACGAAGGTGCCATAGACGCCAGCGATGAGCAGGTAGAGCAGCAAATAATAGGGCTTCTGATCGTCGTCCCGTCGGAGCGCGATGATCGCGGAGGCGAAGGAGACGATGCCAGTCAGCAACACCATCAGCACGCCGATACCGTCGACGCCAAGCCGGAAGTCGATGCCTAGTTGCTCCACCCAGGGGTAAACCCTGATGAGCTGGAAGGTCTCGGCATCGGCCCCATAGTCGAACACCCAGAAGGCGTAGATCGACCCGACGAGTAGCAGCAGTCCCGCGCCGACACCCGTCCAGCGCACCACCGTCTGGTAACGACCAGGGATTAGCACTAGCGCGACCACCACAAGCATCGGTAGGTAAATCAACGATTCGAGGACGTGCGTTTCGAAGTAGCTCATGTGCCGCTACGCCCTCAGCCAGAAGAAGAGCCCGATGCCGATGACGCCCAAGACCATGCTCACCCCGTAGTCGGCGAAAAGACCGGTGGCATGGTGCCGCAGAGCGCGTCCGGCGTTCATCGCCGATGCAGCAGCGCCGTCGACGCCACCATCGTTGATGGCGCGGCGGTCGAAGAACGCGACGCCTCTGCTGGCCCTGAGCACGACCTGGTCGATGGCCCACTGGTAGGCGTCGTCGAGGTAGTACTTGCGCTCCACCAGCCGGTGTAACGCTCCGAAGCGTATGCGTATCGAGTCCACCAGGTCCCTGCGACGGTCGTACAACCACCAGCCGGCCGCGAAGCCGCCGCCGGCTAGCACGATGCTCGCGACGGTCCACTGCGCCACGACCTCGAAGCCGTGCGGACCATGCTCCTGCAGGAACAGGAATGAGCCGATGCCGTCGTAGGTGTCGCCCCAAGGGAGCGCGAGCAGACCGATGACGACGCTTAACCCCGCCAAGACGGCGATGGGGATAACCATAACTAGCGGCGACTCGTGGGCGTGTTCGGCGTCGGCGCTGAGCTCACCATAGAACGCCAGACGCGTGGCCCTAGCCATGTAGAGCGCGCTCAGCACGATGGCGAGCAGGAAGAAAATGAGGTAGGCCGGATTGAGGCCCTTTTGCACGGCAATCAGGATTTCATCCTTGCTCCAGAAGGCGCTGAGCGGCGGGATACCGGCGAGCGCCAGCGCCCCGATGGTGAAGGCGACAGCGGTCAGCGGCATCCGCCTTCGCAGCCCGCCCATGCGGCGAATATCGGTCTGGCCATCCATGGCGTGCATGACGGACCCGGCCGCCATGAACAGGCTTGCCTTGGCGATGCCGTGAGTCAGTAGATGGAAGATCGCCGCCGTGAAACCGCCAGCGCCAAGCGCTAGCATCATGAACCCAAGGTGGCTCATCGTGGAGTAGGCGAGGATGCGCTTGAGATCGGTGCTGACTAGGGCCAGGCTTGCGCCTACCAGCGCGGTGATCAGCCCGATCAGCGCCACCGCGGTCAGGGCGTCACCTGAAGCCTCGAACAGGGGGAACAGTCGCGCCACTAGGAACACGCCGGCCGCCACCATGGTCGCCGCGTGGATCAGCGCGCTGACAGGGGTGGGGCCCTCCATGGCGTCCGGTAGCCAGACGTGCAATGGGAACTGCGCAGACTTGCCCATGGCCCCAAGGAAGATCAGGAGCGCGCTGCCCGTGACCAACAAATTGCTCAGCTCCTGGCCGGGGGCCGGGTGTGAGACCCGCTCCAAGACCTCGAGCGTGTCGAAGGTTCCGGTGTTGACCACCAGCAGGAGAATACCAATGAGCAGCCCGACGTCGCCGATGCGAGTGGTGATAAACGCCTTCTTGGCGGCCTCAGCAGCCGAGCGGCGCTCGTACCAATGTCCGATGAGGAAATAAGAGCAAAGGCCGACCAGCTCCCAGGCGAAGTACAGGAGGAGCAGGTTGTCCGCCAGCACCAGCGTCAGCATGGCGGCGGCGAACAGAGAGTGGACGCCAAAGTACCATGGCAACCGCTTGTCTCCTGCCATGTAGCCAAGCGAGTAGATCTGCACCGCCAGGGCGACGAATGTGACTAGGCCCAGCATGATCACGGTCAACGGGTCGACGATGATGCCCAACGCCACGTCGATGCGGCCCGCCGTGAACCATTCTACGGTGAAGTGGTACTGATCTACGCCGTGCTCGAGGAAGTCCTGGAGCACGAACCAGAAGGTCGCGAAGCCGGCCGAGATAGCCAAGACCGACAGGAATCGGCCGCGGTCAGGCAGATTCTCGCGCATGAGTGCGATGACGCCGAAAGCGCCGAACCCATAGATGGGGATGAGCCAGGCCCACTCCATGCCTAAGCTTCCTTGCCTGCGCTCTCCCGAGGAGAGCGCGCGGCGCTGGCGCAAGGATCAGGACTATTGATGATGAAGCGAGTGGTCATGGCTAGCCCCGTAGCACGTCGATCTCGTCTAGGTTGACCGAGCCGTGGGTGCGGAAGAGCCGCAAGATAATCGCCATCGCCAGCGCGACCTCGGCGGCGGCGATGGTGATGACGAAGATGGCGATGACAAGCCCTGTGACGTGGTCTGCACCGCGGTAAGCAGCGAACGCCACGAGGTTCACGTTCACGGCGTTGAGCATCAATTCGACGGCCATGAGCACTAGCACGGCACTGCGGCGGGCCAAGACACCGTACAGGCCCAGGCAGAAAAGCGCAGCGCCCAGCACCTCGAAGTGGAGCAGGGTCACGATCGCTCCTCAGGGCCGCCCGAGCGGGCGATGACGATGGCCCCGACCAGCGCGACCAGCAGCACCAGCGATGCGATCTCGAAAGGCAGAGCCCACTTCTCGAAGAGGACGGTGGCCAGGGTCTCGATGTCCACGCCGGAGCGGTCGACGCTGTTGAACTGACTGGAGTCGCTGACGAAGGCGATGGTCAGCACGGTGAATAGGCCGGCGCTGGCCATCGCCGCGAAGGGCCAGCGCCGGTGCTCACTGGTGAGTTCGAACTCACCCCGGCGGGTCAGCATCAGCGCGAATAGAATGACGATGACAATGGCTCCGCCGTAAATGAGGACCTGCACCAACGCCAGAAAATCAGCGAACAGCAGAACGAACAGCCCCGCGACGCCACCCAGCGCGGCCAGGAGCAGCAGCGCGGCATGCACGACGTTACCCGTGGTGACCATACCCACGGATGAGGCTAGGGTCACGGCCGCGAGCACATAGAAGATCGCTAGCGTCACTTAGGACTCTGTCCTCTCGGTCTGGTTGGCGCTCGGCTCGGCGTTGGTACTCCGAGCCGCCGCGGTTGCCGCGCGCTTTGCCAGCGCGGCAACCGCGACATTCTTCTCGGGGTTTACCGCCTGCCAGCGAGTTTCTGCCATGTACTTGCGGCCCTGGCCGAGGAGCAACTCGAGGTCAGACCGAGCGCCGTTGCGGGCGAAGCTCGATAGCTCATGCTCGTGCGTCATCTCGATGGCGTCGAAGGCGCAGACGTCGACGCAGATGCCGCACAGGATGCAGCGATTGAGGTTGATCTCAAACGTCTCGATGATCTTGCGTCGATGGCTCTCGCCCGACTCGAATTTGGGATTGTCGTGCATCTGTGCCGACATGCACTGCGTGGGGCACTCGCGCACGCACACCATGCACCCGGTGCAGAAGGGCTCGGCCGCGGTCTCGTCCCACAGCAGCGCGGGGAAGCCCATGTACCGGTCCTGCACCGGCAAGTGCTGGTCTGGGTAATGCGCAGTCACCGGCTTGCGAAATAGCCAGCGTAGCGTCGTTAGTAGTCCTTTAAGGCCCGATAACATGCGTTTGTTCCCTTAGCCCGCCGTGGACTCGACCTGCGGGGTGTCCGACGTCGGCGCCGAGCGCGCCCGATGAGCGATGGCCTGGCGGGCGTACCGGCGAGCCCGCTCCATGGCGGGTTCGCGCTGGCGGCGTACCTGGAGGTAGCAGGGCACCGCGAGTGCGGCAGCCGACAGCAGCGTTAGCGACCAGATGGGCCAGCCGTAAAACTGCTGGACCGCCGCCGCGACCACCGCTGTGAAGGATAACGGAATGAGGAGTTTCCAGCCGAGGCCCATCAGCTGGTCAATGCGGAGTCGTGGGTACGAGGCGCGTATCCAGAAGATGATCAAGACCACGGCGTAGGTCTTCCCCAGAAGCAGCGCCACTGCCGCCACGTCCGGCAACTCCCCGAAGGGCCAGCGCCAGCCGCCGAGGAACAGCAACGCGGTTAGCAACGCGATGACGAAAGTATTGATGTACTCGGCCAAGAAGAAGACGGCCCAGTGCGCCCCGCTGTACTCGACGAAGGGTCCACCAACGACTTCAGACTCGGCGAAGTAGATATCAAAGGGAGTGCGGCCGACCTCGGCTATCCCGGCAATGAGGAACACCACTAGCGCCAGAGGCAGCACCGCGGCGTAGGGCACAGTTCCCTGGGCATCGACGATCTCCACGAAGTTGAGGCTGCGGGCGAGGATCGCCACGCTGAGTAGCGCCATGATGATCGGAATCTCATATGAGACCAGCTGCGCGGCCGAGCGAAAGCCGCCCAGCACGGCGTACTTGCTGGCTGAGCTCCAACCGGCCAGCACCATGCCAACGATGCTGAGCACCGAGAACGCGATGAAGAAGAAGAGGCCCAACTCTAGGTCGCGGACCACCAGCTCGCGGGCGAACGGGATGGTCAGCCACACCACGAAGCCGGGGACAAAAACCAAGAGCGGAGCGACGTAGAAAATGGCGCGCGCGGATGGGCCAGGGCTGACATCCTCTTTGAGCAGCAG
>Ga0115002_10004446_pt1 | contig 16949 bp, 13 predicted proteins | sample ArcticOcean_MG_C_8_FD_89576 | JGI IMG/M metagenome (GOLD analysis project Ga0115002, IMG submission 89576) | Marine microbial communities from western Arctic Ocean - ArcticOcean_MG_CB11_86 | ecosystem: Environmental > Aquatic > Marine > Oceanic | place: Arctic Ocean: Canada Basin | collected... | reverse complement strand
CGACTTCGGCCTGTGCGACTTCGAGCTGGGGGGCTTGTGCTAGCACTCGCGCCACATCCTCTTTGGTAATGCGACCGTCGCGGCCACTCCCACCCACGGAAGCGATATCGATATTCGACTCGACCGCCAATTTACGTGCCGCCGGGCTCGCAACCGTGTCGCCCGGCTCGTCCACTAATCCTGCTACTTCTGCCGGATTTATTTGCACACCTGCAGATTGATCTGGAGCTGCTACCGGCTCACCAGTGGTGGTGGCCAGTTCGCCCACCTCAAATATCCCAATGACCTCCTCCGACAACACGGTATCGCCTTCCGCCTTAACAATTTTCGCTAACGTCCCATCGTCGGGCGCAAATATTTCAATAACGACTTTGTCCGTTTCAATATCAACAAGTAGATCATCGCGTCGCGCAGCCTGACCTTGTTGAACATGCCACTCGGCAACCATACCTTCGGCAATCGACTCGGGAAACGCCGGCGCCTTAATATCCACAGCTTGATCCACCAAGATGTAGCGCCCGCACGCTATTACTTAGCACCTGTAAGGTAGGCTGCATTGTCCATATCATCCAAATAGCGCGTCTTGCACCAATTGCATTTGTTGTTCGTTGTGTATGCTCGCGTACCCTACGGCGGGTGCAGCAAACGCATCCCGGCCCGCATAGGCTAGGTAGAGCGAGTCGTCCTGTAATAGGATTACTTGGCGCATCCTGTGTTGCATTGCGTACCACGCACCCTGATTCATCGGTTCTTCCTGGCACCAGATTACTTCTTTCAATTTGCGATAACGGGCTATTTGCTGCGCGAACTCTTGCTCCGGGAACGGGTACACCTGTTCCAGGCGAATTAGAGCAATGTTTGACGATTGCGCTTCACGTCTTGCCTCGAGCAAATCGTAGTAGACCTTGCCACTGCAGACGACAACCCGATCAACGCCATCCTCAGCGATGTCTTCCACCTCCCCAATGACGTTCTGAAAATGTCCCTCACACAAGTCTTCCAATTCAGAAACTGCCAACTTGTGCCGCAATAAACTCTTTGGCGTCATAGCAATCAAAGGCTTGCGGACCAATCGTATCGCCTGGCGGCGTAGCATATGAAACACCTGCGCAGGTGTGGAAGGAATGCAAACCTGCATGTTGTGCTCGGCACAAAGCTGCAAGAAGCGTTCCAAGCGCGCCGAGGAATGTTCAGGACCCGCACCTTCGAACCCGTGAGGCAACAACATAGTTAAACCGCAAAGGCGTGCCCACTTTGTCTCTCCAGAACTGATGAATTGATCAATTACGACTTGTGCGCCGTTGGCGAAGTCACCGAATTGCGCCTCCCAAATGACCAGCGTATTTGGCGCCGTCGTAGCATAGCCGTACTCAAAAGCGAGCACGGCCTCTTCTGACAACAGCGAATCGTAAATGTCGAACGTTACATCTTCGTTGATGAGATTCAGCGGGATCATACGCCTGCCGTCGCGTTGGTTGAATAGCGCCGCATGCCTGTGCGAAAAAGTACCGATGCCCACATCTTGTCCGGTTAGGCGAATGGCATAGCCTTCCTCGACTAACGTCGCATACGCCATAATTTCCGCAAACCCCCAATTCACTGGCATTGCACCCGCGGCCATCCGATGCCGGTCTTCAAGGATTTTCTGTACTTGGCGATGCACTGCAAAGCCTTCTGGAAGGTATTCGAACCGATGAGCCAAGTCCTGGAACCGACTAAGCGCTATTCGCGTATCGCACGGCGTATCCCAGTCATGGCCCAAGAACGGGGCCCAATCGACAAACAAAGATTCGTCGGGCTCGTGGACAATGCTGAGCGCAAGGCTGCCACCGCCTTCTAACGTGTCTCGATATTGCTCGACGAGATCATCCGCTTGCGCTTGCGATACAACCCCCTCGCCGAGAAGCTGTGCCACGTATGAGTCATGGGTCGTGGGATGCGAACGAATTTTTTGATACATCAGGGGTTGCGTCTTCATCGGCTCTTCTGACTCATTGTGGCCGCGACGTCGATAACAGACGAGATCGATAACTACATCCTTGTGAAACTCCATCCGGTAATCAGCTGCCAGCTGAGTCACGAATAGAACCGCTTCCGGATCATCCCCGTTGACGTGGAAAATCGGCGCTTGAACTAGCTTGGCCACTTCGCTGCAGTATTCGGTACTGCGCGCATCGATCTGCCGATGAGTGGTAAATCCGATTTGATTGTTGATGATGATGTGGACGCTACCACCGGTCCTAAAGCCACGCGTCTGCGACATTTGGAACGTTTCCATCACGACACCTTGGCCGGCAAACGCCGCATCACCGTGAAGGATAATCGGCACTACCAAATTCGCTTCGTAATCGCGGCGTCGATCTTGACGTGCCCGCACCGACCCTTCGACCACGGGACCCGCGATCTCTAGATGCGATGGGTTGAACTGCAACGCTAGATGCATCTCGCCGCCAGGCGTCATGATATTGGTCGAAAAGCCCTGGTGGTACTTAACGTCACCCGTCCCATGCTCGAAGGTAACGTTGCCTTCGAATTCATCGAACAGAATAGACGGGGCTTTGCCGAGGATATTGACTAGAACATTGAGCCTTCCGCGGTGCGCCATTGAAACCACGGACTCCAATACGCCATGCGACCCAAGTCGCTGCAACAGCTCGTGCAGCATCGGGATCAAGCTTTCTCCACCCTCCAGGCCGAACCGCTTAGTACCGGGGTAGCGACGATGCAGGTACTTTTCTAGACCGTCGGCCGCAGTCAGCCGCTCCAAAACAACCTGCTGTTGCTGGGCCGTGTATTGCCGCCGACCGCGCGCGCGCTCCAGCCGCTGCTGCACCCAAAGCTGCTCGCCCGCGTCCACGATGTGCATGTATTCAGCCCCGATCGACCCGCAATAAGTCGCCTCAAGTGCGTCGACAAGATCACGCAGTTTCGCGTTGCCGTCACCGTAGTGAAAACTGCCGGTCTGAAACGTTTCATCGAGATCAGCAGGCGACAGATGGTGGTAGGCTAGTTCCAATTGCGGCATGAGCGGCCGCTCCATCATTTCCAACGGGTCGATCTGCGCCTTTTTGTGGCCATGGTGGCGATACGCCGACACCAGGTCTTGGACTCGCATCTGCTTGGTTTCGTGAGCGCTCGAAATATTGGTCGCGACTTTTTCGGGTCGCGCTTTTAACCGATTACGGCCGAGGCGTTCAAAATGCTGTACCACCGACGAGTGCGGCGTATCAGGGCCAATGGACCCTTCGACCATGGGCAATTTTTCGAAATAGCTGCGCCAGTTTTGCGGCACAAGCTTCGGATCATCTAGATAGCTCTCATACAACGACTCGATATACGCGGCATTCTGACCTGCCAGATGAGAGCTTTGCTGCATGCGCGTTAGATAGCTATCTGCCATAGACAACCTCACGCGGCTGTTGCAAGTCACGATCGAGACGTCGGCTATGCATTGGGATGAGGTGGGTCGCCGGGTTGATCGGAATTCAAGAAGCCAGCGTAACCGCTAGGTACCTTGCTGCATCAGCATGCCACGGATCTTACCTATCGCCCGTGTCGGATTGAGCCCTTTCGGACAGACGGCCACACAATTCATGATCCCCCTGCAGCGAAACACGCTGAACGGATCATCGAGATTGGCCAAGCGTTCAGCGGTCGCGGTATCTCTGGTATCGGCGAGAAACCGATACGCTTGAAGCAAACCCGCAGGCCCAATGAACTTGTCCGGGTTCCACCAAAACGATGGGCAGGCGGTCGAGCAGCAAGCGCAGAGAATGCACTCGTACAAACCATCCAACTCCTCGCGATCTTCCTGCGATTGCAGCCGTTCCTGTGCAGGCGGTGGTTTGTCGTTGATTAGATACGGCTGAATCTTCTCGTATTGTTGGTAGAACAGCGACATATCCACCACTAGATCTCGCACGACAGGCAACCCCGGTAACGGGCGCAAAATGAGTTTGTCGCGTTTTGCCGCTTGCGAGACTGGGGTCATGCATGCAAGGCCATTCTTGCCGTTCATGTTGATCCCATCCGATCCACATACACCCTCACGGCAGGAACGTCGGTAACTCAAGGTCGGGTCTTGTGCCTTCAACAGTTCAAGCACGTCCAACACCATGAGATCGCGTCCCGGCGGCAGATCGAGCTGCATGTCCCGCATACTTGGGACCTCGTCGACGTCAGGGTTATAACGATAAATACTGACTTGCATGGCTGTCTCTTTGGATCCTTATTGCATCGCGCGGGCTGGTTAGTACACGCGCTCTGTTGGTTCGAAGGTGTCGACGGTCTGTGGTGAAAAGTTGACGTCTCTCTTACCAACCCGTTTCTCATCCGGGAAATAAATCGAGTGGCAAAGCCAGTTCTCATCGTCGCGCTCTTCGTAGTCGTCGCGCGCATGCGCACCGCGGCTTTCTTTGCGTTCTTCAGCAGCGATTGCGGTTGCCTCGGCTACCTCCAAAAGGTTGTCGAGCTCCAATGCTTCCAAACGAGCGGTGTTGAACACGGATGATTTGTCAGACAAGTGAGCCTGGCCGATACGTTCTCGTAAGTCAGCTAACGCGCCGATACCGGTCTGCATGTTCTCTTCGGTACGAAAAACGCCGAAGCAGTTTTGCATCGTCGTTTGCAGTTCTTTCTTCAAGTCAGCTATGGACTCGCCCGAGGTCGACTCTTCCCAGCGTGACAGGCGCGCCATGGCAGCTTCCATATCGGAATCGCTCGGATCTCGATACGATATCCCCTGACGCATGACTTCTTCGATATGCATACCTGCTGCGCGCCCAAACACCACCAGGTCAAGCAGCGAGTTACCGCCCAAACGATTTGCGCCGTGGACCGACACACAGGCGACCTCACCGACCGCGTACAAACCCTGAATCGGCTCATCATCGCCGGAAGCAGTCTGCGTTATGGCTTGCCCACTCACTTGCGTCGCTATGCCGCCCATCATGTAGTGGCATGTCGGCACCACCGGAATCGGCTCTTTCACTGGATCTACATGGGCGAACGTTCGTGACAGCTCCAAGATGCCGGGCAGTCGACTATTCAACACGTCTTCACCCAAATGATCGAGCTTGAGCATTACATGATCGGCTTCGGGCCCGCAGCCTCTTCCTTCTAATATTTCCAAGACCATCGAACGAGCGACGACGTCACGACCGGCCAAATCCTTCGCGGTCGGCGCATAGCGCTCCATAAACCGTTCGCCGTCCTTGTTAATCAGATAGCCGCCTTCTCCACGAGAACCTTCCGTGACGAGCACGCCCGCGCCTGCAATGCCAGTCGGATGAAATTGCCACATCTCAATATCTTGCACCGGCACGCCCGCACGCAAACCCATGCCGACCCCGTCGCCAGTATTCATTAATGCATTGGTCGTCGATGCATAGATGCGCCCAGCACCGCCTGTCGCAAACACCGTCGCCCGTGAACTGACGAACACGACTTCGCCGGACTCGATGCAAATCGCAATGACACCGACCACAACGCCATCCTGATTCTTAACGATATCGACCGCGAACCATTCATTGAGAAACACGGTGTTTGCTTTGATGTTTGCTTGATACAACGTGTGCAACAACGCGTGACCCGTGCGGTCCGCGGCGGCGCAGGTGCGCGCAGCTTGACCACCTTTGCCAAAATCTTTCGACTGCCCGCCAAACGGACGCTGGTAGATGCGTCCGGATTCAGTACGCGAAAACGGCAACCCCATGTGCTCGAGCTCAAATACTGCTTGGGGCCCTTCCGAACACATGTACTCGATGGCATCTTGGTCGCCGATATAGTCGGAACCTTTAACGGTGTCGTACATGTGCCACCGCCAATCGTCATCCGGGTCGTCACTCGCAATCGCGCATGTGATCCCGCCTTGTGCGGATACAGTATGTGACCGGGTGGGAAAGACCTTGGAAATCACGGCCGTCTTCAGACCTGACTGTGCTAACTGAAGTGACGTGCGCATTCCGGCACCACCACCACCGACGATCACGCCATCGAATTCCATTTTTCTGATTGTCGCCATCTACTATGCCCTCTATGCCTTCCTAAATTTGCCAGATGAGCTGCATCGCCCAAATCACATAAACGAATAAAACCAAAAGACACAGAATCTGAAACACAAAGCGCGCTGTCGTGGCGATGCCGCCGATATGTGCTGGCCGTAAATAATCCGTCCCAATCGTCCACATACCGATCCAAGCATGAGCAACCGTCGACAATAACGCCAATGTGCTGAAGACCTGCATTGGTGTAGACGTGAAGTATGCAACCAGGGATGCGTGGCTGACATTGGCGACAAGGAAGAATCCAACGAGGCAAAAGGTATAGACCGCTAGAACCACCGCGGTCACCCGCTGCACCACGAAATCTGCAAGACCGCTGCGGCTCAAAGACAGCACCTGGGTTACCATAACAAGCCTCCCAACGCACCGGTCACTGCCAGCGATACGACAATCACCACAATTGATCCAGCCTTTACACCTTGCAATGAGTCTCCAATGTGGACATCCAACAGCAAGTGCTTAACGCCGGCAACGAGGTGAAATGTGAGCACGAACAATAGTGCCAGCATCATTAATTTGGGTATTGGCTCCGCCAACATCGCAGCTGCTGCATCAAATCCGGCCGCCGATGACAGTGCCATATCCAATGCATACAAGCCGAAACCAACCCCCACGAAAAGGATTGCACCGGTTATGCGATGACTGATCGAAACAAGTGCAGCCAGTGGCCAACTAAAATGTTTGAACAGACTTAGATTGACAGGACGATCTGTCTGCATGCGTTAATCCCAGTGAACGTCAAGAAATCAAACCCACAATGTGGGTGCATCCTCAGGCTAGTCGTCTGCCTGCCCCACCCGGCGGCAAGTTTAGTGCGGTAGCGGCCTAAAGCCAAGAATTTGGTCAATTGCAACTGCCGGTGAGGAAACTGCAACATACCCTGTCTGCGGTATGGCGAACTTCTCCCCAGTCGTGTCGTGGGCAGGCAGCGATCAAATTATATGATTTGACAGCTTCGGTCGCGGTCTAATAGGCTCTTCTGCTCCTACGCCGTTCAGTATTTGAGCGTCGTGGCCAACAAGAATAATATAAATAATTACAACGTCAGCAGTGCCTCATAAATATAGAGGCGGGTTTTTGGGAGGACGCATGACGGACAAGACTGCATCACTGACAATTAGTGGTTCCGAGCCAATCGAGCTACCGGTTTACACGGCGCAAGAAGGCCCCGACGTAATCGATGTCGGCAAACTTACAGCCCAAGGCTACTTCACCTACGATCCGGGCTTTGTCTCCACTGCGGCATGCGACTCGGCAATCACCTACATCGACGGCGGCGCAGGGATATTGCTGCACCGTGGCTATCCAATCGAGCAATTGGCAGCCCAATCGGACCACCTAGAATTATGCTACTTGTTGTTGGATGGCGAACTGCCTAATGCGGCCGAGAAAGACACTTTCGTCAGCGACATAAAAAGCCACATGGCGGTCGGCGAGAACGTTCAGCAGTTCTTCTCAGGCTTTCGCCCCGATGCACATCCCATGGCGGTCATGGGTGCCGTCACGGGTGCGCTTGCCGGGCAGTATCACGCAGACCTCGACATTGACAATGCCGATGATCGCAGAATCACCGCACATCGGCTGATCGCAAAGATGCCGACACTTGCCGCGATGAGCTACAAGCACTCCATCGGCGAAGCATTCGTACCACCATCCAGCGACCTGTCGTATGCCGAGAACTTTCTCAACATGACGTTTGGCTCGGTCAGCGGCGACTATGAGATAAGCCCAACAATTGCTAAGGCAATGGATCGCATCTTCCTTCTCCATGCGGATCACGAACAAAACGCATCCACTTCGACGGTGCGCCTCGCAGGCTCAACCGGGACCAATCCATATGCCTGCATCGCTGCGGGCATTGCCGCGCTGTGGGGCCCAGCGCACGGCGGCGCCAACGAAGCCGTCCTCAACATGCTCGACGAGATCGGTAGCGTCGACAACATTCCGCGCTACATCAACAAAGCCAAAGACAAAAACGATCCATTCCGGATCATGGGTTTCGGTCACCGCGTCTACAAGAATTACGATCCGCGTGCCAAAGTCATGCAACAGACCTGTCACGAAGTACTCAATGAACTGGGCGTGACCGACAACCCGGTTCTCGAAATGGCCAAGGAATTGGAACGCATTGCGCTGGAAGACGAGTACTTTGTCGAAAAACGGCTGTACCCGAATGTAGATTTTTACTCAGGCATCACGCTTAAGGCGATCGGCATCCCGGTCGCAATGTTTACCGTCATTTTCACCACAGGGCGCACGCCAGGATGGATCTCGCACTGGAATGAGATGGTTGCAAGCCCGTACAAGATTGGCCGCCCAAGACAGTTGTACAAAGGCTCTAGCAAACGCGACTTCGTCGAGATTAGTTCGCGTTAGACGTCTTTGTCGGACGGCTTCAGGTAGAAGGTGTTGTTCGACTGTGGGAGCGGCGCCCACGAGACACCAGCCATTTACCAACACCCGTCAGGCCGCGCCTATTTTTGTCCGCTAGTCAGCCGCCGTAATAGGCTCGAGGTGTCCCAGCGACCACCGCCGAGGACTTGCACATCGGCATAAAACTGGTCGACTAGCGCAGCAAGCGGTAGGCGTGCGTCGATCTGCCGCGCAGTCTTCAGCGCGATGTCGAGATCTTTGCGCATCCAATTCACGGCAAATCCAAATTCGAATTCGTCCCGCGCCATCGTGGTTGCTCGATTGTCCATTTGCCAAGACTGGGCCGCGCCCTGAGAAATCACATCAACCACGCCGTCAACATCGAGACCGGCTAGCTGAGCAAAGTGCACACCCTCCGACAACCCTTGCAAGATGCCGGCAATGCAAATTTGGTTCACCATTTTGGTCAGTTGGCCCGCGCCAACGCCACCCATTAGTTGGCACTTTTTCGCATAGACTTCGAAATAAGGCAGCACACGGTCGAAGTCGGTCTGTTGACCGCCAACCATCACTGTAAGCGCGCCATTCTCTGCACCGGCTTGCCCGCCGGATACCGGTGCATCCAAGAAACCAATGTCTTTATCGGCACAAGCCGCCGCAAGCTCGAGCGCCAGTTCCTTCGAGGCGGTCGTATGATCAACCAATACTGCACCGCTAGACATGCCGGCGATCGCGCCATCTCCACCCAATGCGACTGATCGCACATCGTCGTCGTTGCCAACGCAAATGAACACAACATCCGCGCCTTTAGCGGCTTCACGTGGTGTCGCAGCGCTCGCCACCTCTCCGGTGTATTCGCTCAACCATCGATCAGCCGTGCTCGACGTGCGGTTATACACGTTCATCGGAATCTCTTTTATTGCCAAATGACCTGCCATTGGAAAACCCATAACACCCAACCCAACAAAAGCCGCTCGTCCTATCTCGCTCAAAACCAGTCCCCCGCAATACATGTGACGCGGCCGACTTTAGCAAATCTTTGCCACAAGTTATGCTCCCCAACTTAGACCAGATCTCGCGCACGAATTTGCGCCGAATCGCTAGTACGAACTTGCGGGCCAAGTTTTAGTACACTCGATCGTTCAATCCGTCTCTGGTCAGCAAGGCATGGCAGAACTACGTGATCTACCGGGTGTAGATGCACTGCTCGCGGCACCTGAATTCGAATCGCTCACGGCTGCGTTTGGCACCCAGTCTGTCAAAGATGTCATCCGCTCGGTACAAACCCAAATCCGCAATGATCGAGCGGTTCCGGCGTGGGCCGCCTCGATAGACGGTTGGCAAAAGACCATCGAGGCACACCTTGCGCCGGTTGCGTACCGTTCGGTTTTCAACCTAACCGGCACAATCATTCACACAAACCTTGGGCGCGCTCTCATTAGCGATGACTTGTGGGACGGCATACGCGACCTCGTGACACGGCCGGCCAACCTCGAGTACGACCTCAAAACGGGACGCCGTGGTGACCGCGACCTGGTCGTCGAATCCCGGCTGCAACGCTTGATTGGTTGCGAAGCGGCTACCGTCGTCAACAACAACGCAGCGGCACTCATGCTGGTTCTCAACACCTTTGCCCTCGGCCAACGCGTGCCAGTCTCGCGCGGCGAGTTGATCGAAATCGGCGGAAGTTTTCGGCTGCCGGACCTTATGACCCGCTCGGGTTGCGAATTGGTCGAAGTCGGCACAACCAACCGAACCCATCTCGATGACTTCGCCCGCGTTGCAAGTGACGCTGCCATGCTCCTGAAGGTGCACCCTAGCAATTACCATATTAGTGGTTTCACCACGGACGTGGACGCCAAATCCATGGCCGGGCTAGCGCGGGAACATGCCATCCCAAGCTGCGTGGACCTTGGCAGCGGCACGTTGGTTGATTTGACCCGATGGGGACTGCCCAAAGAACCAACTCCGCAGGCGGTCCTCGCCGACGGGATCGATCTCGTAACGTTCAGCGGCGACAAGCTTCTGGGCGGCGTGCAAGCCGGCATCATCGTCGGTACGAAGACCTACGTGGACGCAATTAAAAAAAATCCAATGAAGCGAGCATTGCGCGCAGACAAGATCACATTAGCCGCATTGGATGCCACATTGAAACTCTATGAGGAACCGCAACAACTCGCGGAGACGTTGCCGCTGTTAAAAACCCTCACGCTCACTAGTGCAACCCTAAAATCAAGGGCACGAAAACTCAGCAAAGCGCTGCCATCGACCTGGCAACACGCCGTAGAAGCGAGCCAGGCACAGATTGGCAGCGGTGCCCTACCCGACAAGACCATCGAGAGCATTGCGCTCACATTGCAACATGCAGAGCACTCCGCGGACGAGATCGCTGACTTGTTGCGAAGTCTGCCCACACCCGTCATTGGCCGTGTGCATGGCGACAAGGTGTGGCTCGACATGCGCGGCGCGCAACCACTGCAAGACCTGGCAAAAACCCTAGGCGAGCTTGCGCCGTGATCGTGACCCTAGCTGGCCATGTCGACCACGGTAAAACGTCTTTAGTCCGCGCACTAACCGGGGTAAATACCGATCGCCTGGCACAAGAGCAAGCGCGCGGGCTAACGATTGACCTTGGTTTTGCTTATATTGACGACGGAGCCATCGGATTTGTCGATGTCCCGGGCCACCACAAGTTCATCCACAATATGGTCGCAGGTGTCGCATGCCATCAACACGCATTGCTTGTGGTGGCTGCCGACGATGGTCCCATGCCGCAAACGCGCGAGCATTTAGATATTCTCAGCATGGTTGGTCTTAAGAGCGGCGCCATTGCCCTCACCAAATGCGATCAATCTAGCGATGCGCGCATCGCAGAATGCGAAACCGAAATCTCAGCGATAGTCGAAGGCAGTTTCCTACAATCTGCACCGCTATTCCGCACAACCACTGAAGCCCCCGATTCGTTTACCCCGCTCCTCGAACACCTGCGCGAAGTCGGGAAATCGCAGCAGCAGCAACACTCCGAGCAACCTTTCCGTTTAGCAATCGATCGGGTTTTTGTGATCAAAGGTACCGGCGTCGTCGTGACGGGCACCGTGCATAGTGGCACCGTGCGCTTAGACGACTCCCTGCATCATTTTCCATCCCTCAAATCAGTTCGTGTGCGCAGCATCCACGCTCAAGACCAGCCACAATCAATTGCCCACGTGGGCGATCGGTGTGCGCTGAATGTATCTGGCATGACAATAGAAACCCTCAATCGAGGCGACTGGTTGTGCGGCCACCACCCCCAATCGTTCACCAACATTTCGATCGACCTACGCACACTACCGCACTTCCCGCGATCGATAAAACACTGGACGCCAGTGCATGTCTACCATGCAACAAGCCACTCAACCGGCCGAATTGCATTGCTCGACTCACATGCGATTGCGCCCGGATCCAGAGCACTCGTGGACCTAGCTTTAGATGGTTTGTTGAATTGTAGCCGAGGTGATCAACTGGTTGTCCGCGATCATAGCCTCGACCTAACTTTGGGCGGCGGCGAAGTGGTGTACGCCGAAGAACGAGCTCCAACTAGGCGGCGATCAATCGAACGCAAAGAGAGACTAAGCGCGTATGGCAAACAAGATTGGCAGACATGTCTGGATTGCTTGTTAGAGACAGGCTCGGCTGACCTGGGCGAGATAACAAAGAATTGGTTGATAGCATCCGATGTTGTAAACACATACTTAACGGAGAAAAACGCGCACATCTTCGGCAAACTCGCGGTCACCGCAGATCATTGGGATACGTTGAGCAATACAGCCTTGGCCCATATAGGAGATGCAGACAGCGCAATTCGCGAGAACGATCTACCGGCGCAAATTGGCCTTGCCTTGCGCCAACCGATACTCAATGACCTCGTCCGGCAAAACAAAATCCTACACATTGGCGGGACCTACCGGCTTCCTGAGCAAAAAACTCAAGTGCCCGAAGCATTGCAGCCACTATGGTCCCAACTTCAAACCATGCTTGCCTACGACCAAGCTCCGAGTAGCGGTGACCTCGCCAAAGTGCTAAATCAACCGCAAATGATGTTGGAGGTAAGGCTGCGGGAACTCGTCAAGCTAGGCCTGTTGATTGAAATAGCGAACCATCGCTTTTACTTACCGCAGCAATTGGCTTCAATCGCCACTGGTTTGGCGAAACTAGCCAATGGCTCGACGTTTACTGTCCGTGAGTTTCGCGACCAAACAGGAATCGGGCGCAATGTCGCAATCGAGATTTTGGAATATTTTGACGGACGCGGTTTTACCCGGCGACAAGGCAATGAACGGATCCTACTTCGCGCAGCACTGTAAAAATTATGAAAAACCTCACGATCCTGGTCTTCAGCCTAATTTGTTCTAGTGCTGCGAGTTCAACCCCACCTGCGGAACACGAATTCGAAGTCACAGTACTCGACTCCAATCTATTTGAACCGATGGAACTCGATTTATTGGACGATGGCCGAATCCTTTTCATCGAGCGTCCCGGCCCCGTCAAAATTTACGACCCGAAGCAACGCGCAACCCAGACGATCGCGGAGATCCAAGTATTTGGCGAACTCGAAGAGGGCCTACTCGGTGTTGCGGTGGACCCCGACTACGCGATCAACCACTGGGTCTACTTCGTCTACTCCGCCCCGGTTGATCCGGAAATTCGCGTTGCTCGATTCGAACTCGCAGGCAGCACACTCGACTTGAACTCCGAAAAGATCCTACTTGCAATCCGGGTCCAACGCGACCAATGCTGCCACGTAGCCGGATCCATAGAGTTCAGCAACACCGGCGACTTGTATATTTCTATCGGCGACAACACCAATCCGCACGAGTCCAACGGTTTCACGCCGATCGATGAACGGATTGCGCGTGGCCCGTGGGACGCTCAGAAATCCTCGGCGAATACAAATGACTTGCGCGGCAAGATTCTGCGCATCAGGCCAAAGTCAGATGGCACCTACAGTATCCCCGAAGGTAATCTGTTTACGTCGGGTGCGGAGGGTCGTCCGGAGATATATGTCATGGGCAACCGCAACCCGTTTCGTTTTTCCATCGACACCCACACTGGGTATCTGTATTGGGGAGAAGTTGGTCCGGATGCAAACACACAGGACCCCGCACGCGGTCCAAGCGGACATGACGAAATCAACCAAGCAAAACGTCCAGGCAATTTCGGATGGCCATACTTTGTTGCCAACAATAAACCGTACAAAAATTTCGATTTTTCGAGTCAAATGGCAACCGGCGCCTTTACAGCAACGGCGCCGGTCAACGACTCTCCCAACAACACCGGGGCCCGTGTCCTGCCTCCAGCCCAACCCGCGTTTATCTGGTACCCGTATGGTCCTTCCACTGAGTTTCCGCTAGTGGGAACCGGGGGACGCAATGCAATGGCCGGGCCGGTCTTTCACCATGCCGACTATGCTCATCGCGAGGGCACATTTCCAAAGTATTACGACGGCAAGCTTTTTACTTACGACTGGATGCGCGGTTGGATCATGGCAGTCACGCTAGATACCGATTCCAATTTTGTAGAGATGGAGCGGTTCATGCCTGGTACGCAATTCAGCAGACCGACCGACATGTTATTCGGACCAAACGGAGACATGTATCTCCTCGAATATGGAAACAAGTGGTATCAACGAAATGAAGATGCCCGTTTGGTACGCATCAGACATACCCAACCGTTCGCCGACAAATAGCCTAAATCCAGCAAAGAAACCCTGGCCACGCTAACCGTGGTCCAGGTTGCAACGATTCAGTCCATCGCAGATTGCAGATTGAGGCGCCTAACTGCTCGCCTCACGACTCCGTTAGTGGGCTTGTGCGGCCTGTCTCGGTGCGGAATCAGCCTGCATTGACTGAATGTAACTGTTTAGCGCTCGGTCGGCTTCGGCATCCGATACATAAGGCCCTTAGAGGCCTTCGCGAGTCGAGAAGAACCAACCATCGGTCTGTTCGACAATTCGATTGGGTGAGGCATTGACCCCAAACCCGTCGAGTTTGGTGTTAGTAGACAACTTCAATCCTACCTCTGCGATCGGCATTTGGACGATTTGCTGTTCATCATCAATGCGACAGCTTACCCTCGCAACGCCAGATTCCGTATTCACATCGATGACGAAATTGAGCCGACCGTTATCTGAAAAGAGGCGTCCTTCGAAGCGACCGGCTTGTGCGGTAACGTTCTGTGCCATCTCGTATTCCTTTTTTGAGACGAGTAGTGATCTTATGAACTGGTTCAGACCCAGTCTGCAAACCAGGTCTCAAAATCGTGCAAAGGCCAAATCGGCTTCTGCTCCAGTTTTTGGGGGAGTTCTGGGGGGATAATCGAGTTCACGGCTCAGCCAATCCACCCGTTTTATGGCATAATGCACGACGTTATATTCGTCGAAACCAACCATGTCTCACCCACAAGCATCTACGCTCAAACAAACATTCGACCGCGATGGCGTTGTGATCATCCGCAATTTCGTGCCTTTGGATCAGGCAAACGAGATTTGCCTACGGGCCGAACAAGCGACCAAAGACATTACACGGACAGGTATTTTCAGCAACGTTACTAAAGGCCTGGAACGGTTGGACGACTATTTTGCTAAAGTACTCAACAACGGCCCTCATGTTCCGATTCTCGAAACGCTCCTTGGCAAGAAGCCAGAAGCGACGACCGCGAGCTTTTTTACAAAAATTGAAAACGATCAGGAAGTGCACCCGCACTCGGATGCGATGAAGGGCGGAGCTATCTGGATCGCACTGGATGAATCCACCAAAGAAAACGGCTGTCTCCAGTTTCTGAAAGGTTCGCACCTTCGAGAAGAAGAATTCGCCCATCTGAAGGCGCATGAACCAACGGATCTCTCAAACCATCCGGATCTGTTTGCTGCCGAAATGAGCCCTGGCGACATTCTATTTTTCAATCCCATGACAATCCATTGGTCGGGGCCTAACCACGCGGGAACCACGCGCAGAGGTTTCAATTGTTTTTATACCGGGACCTATTGGAAGCACAAAGGTTCGAAAGAGGAATGGAAAGCGGCGCATTCAAAAAAGCTGAAATTGACAGATACAGTTTCTTAGCGTTCGCGCCGTAATCATTATTCATCAACCCTTCATGGCTGTTGCTGGAGCCGTTGCGCTCAGGCCCTCGACAACCGGTGTGACCAACGCTTTGAAATCATCGCTAAACCCTTCCTGACTCGCCGCCCACCACCGGGGAACGAACAGCGGAAAACCCGCCACAAATGAAGCAGTGTTTCGTTGCGCCGGCAGATAGAGTTCATCGCTTAGCGATCCCATAAGCCATTTCACGTGCGGTGCTTCCGCCAGTCGCTGTCGGATAACCTCATTACGCGGATCGCCGAAACAAAAGAGCTAACAGCTGACGCGGGTATCGTTGTCACTGATGCCATCTCGGGTGTTAAACAAACCATCACGCCACGTAGCAACGCCCCGTCAATGCGAGGCAAAGTGGTGGGCATCGCGGACGGCGATACACTGTCACTGTTGGTTGGCGGTGAGCAGCTCAAGATCGGACTCGCAGAGATTGATACGCCAGAGAGCGGACAAGCGTGGGGGAGGAAGGCAAAGCAAGCCCTCTCCAAGAAGGTATTCCGCGAGAATGTAATCATCGAAGTTCAGGACACTGACCGCTATGGACGCTTGGTCGGCAAAGTGTGGCTGGGAGAGCGCCACATCAATCGAGAACTCGTCCAGGAGGGCCATGCTTGGGTATACCGAGGTTATCTTGAGGACCGTTCGCTACTGGATGATGAGCAAGCAGCGCGTGAAGCCGGATCGGGTCTTTGGAGTCAACCGGATCCAATTGCACCGTGGAAATACCGCAGGGGCGACACCAACTAACGATGAACTTCATGGTTAGGCGTCTATAGCGGACTGAAAAACGCGCTCAGCGACCTGAAAAGTTCTCACGTTGAGCTAGACCATGAGCATCCGCAAAGTGACTGCGTTTCACTTTGACCGACACGTGCTTTCGCCTTCTTGTTGGACTTCTCACAAAATAGCCCTTTTACGCAAAGTAGAGGGCCCGAGCATGGCTGAAGTGCTTGATTTCACTGCATGCCCAATCGGCACGCCAACCGACGTAAAACGCAAAGTACCGCAGAGACGACGCAACAAAGACTACCGAACCCGTGAATATCTGACCGAAGACGAGGTAAACCGAATGCTCGCTTGTGTCTCTGGCCGCTATCCGAAGCGCGACAAGCTCATCACCCTCGCGGCCTACCGCCATGGCTTAAGGGTGTCGGAACTCACCGCCTTACGATTCAGCGAGGTGGATCTCAAAAACGCTCGGCTACATGTGCGACGACTCAAGAACGGGCTCGATAGTACCCATCCGCTGCAGGGGGACGTTTTGAGGCTGCTGAGGGCTGCGCAGAGAGCGCAGGACTACCCAGAGTACGTGTTCCTGTCGGAACGGGGTGCGCCGCTGACAGGATCGTCTGTACGTTACATGGTGCGGAAAGCTGGT
>Ga0115002_10004443_pt1 | contig 16956 bp, 11 predicted proteins | sample ArcticOcean_MG_C_8_FD_89576 | JGI IMG/M metagenome (GOLD analysis project Ga0115002, IMG submission 89576) | Marine microbial communities from western Arctic Ocean - ArcticOcean_MG_CB11_86 | ecosystem: Environmental > Aquatic > Marine > Oceanic | place: Arctic Ocean: Canada Basin | collected... | reverse complement strand
GTTGGGCGGCCTTCAAGGGTGCTCCTTCGAGTTCCTTCAACGGCAGCCCTTTGCGAACGCGGGGAATGAAATGCCAGTTGAGGCGTTCTTCGTCGTCGTAGGAGAATGAGGCTTTCTTTAACTCGGCCTTGGAAAGCGTGCTCTGAAACGCCTTGGCAGCGTCGATCATCTTCGACCCGGAGTCGGTCTTCTTTCCGGACTGGGCGACAAGCAACGCGCCCATACCCAGCAAGACCACGCCAGCGGCGATCACTCTCTTGGCGATTCCGGACACCTTCCGACGACTAGTCGACTCACTCGAGGACGAACAACTGTGGCAGCCTGGCATGGGTCTCTCCATGAATGTTTGGACGATGTAACAGAGCAAGACACATTTTTCTCGCACAGCGATGATAACAAAACGGGCTCGCAATGCGACTAACCGGGCGGCCAAGTCAGCTTACGACCGCCCAGCAGGTGGATATGCAGATGATCAACCGACTGCCCGCCGTCGGCTCCGCAATTAATAACGGTGCGGTAACCGTTTTCCAGGCCGAGAGCAGCGGCAATTTTTGTGGCCACGACGAACAGATGCCCCATCGTGGCGGCGTCTGCGTCGGTCAGGTCGGCCAGTGAGACGATTTCCTGCTTGGGAATCACCAGCACATGCGTCGGTGCCTGCGGGCTGACATCATGAAACGCCAGGCAGATATCGTCTTCATGGACGATGTCGGCGGGGATTTCCTTGTCGATAATCTTCTTGAAAATTGTTTTGTCGTCGGACATGTGTTGTTTTCCTTATTGTTCTTTGTCGAAGTTCGAGTGACCAGGCTTTGTCGAAAAACGCCGCCAAAGTTTGAATCGTAACCCGACGCGTAAGCGAGGGACGCAGAGAGTAGGCTCGATTGTCCTGCGTCCCTCGCTTACGCGTCGGGTTAACTTGAGTTCTCCGACAAAGACTAGAATGAGTTTGATTACCTGACAAAACCGGGCGACGAGTCGGCCAACCCTCGGAGCAACACGCCGACGACATAGGCCAACGTGGCCGCTCCGCCACCCATGAGTAGTGTTTCCAGGCCGGCACGAATCCAGCTCTCGGCCACGTAGCGAGATTTTAGTGCGCCGATGCCGAAAAAGACGGCGGCCGTCATGCCGATGCTGAAGGTGAACGGCAGGCTGCCATCGTCGAAGACGAGAAACGGCAAGAGCGGCATCATACCGACAATAATGAAGGCGAAGAATGTGACCGCGGCGGCCCTGGTGGGAGAGACCTCGGCCAGCGACAGCCACCATTCTTCCTTGAGCATTGTTTCAATCCAGAGTTTCCGGTTCCCGGTAATGACTTCGACGACACGATCGAGCAGTTCCCCCTCGAACCCTTTTTTGGTGAAACATTTCGCGAATCTCGGCGTGGAGCGGGCTGGGATCAGGGCTTGTTGCTTTTGCACGTATGAAAGGCAGCCTAGATTGTGATGATGCCGAAACGCAACAGTCGAGAAACACTGTGAAACATAAATACGTTTTCCGCTTGGGAGCATGGTGAGTTCGGTGGTCGGGATGGGAAAGGATGATTGCCGACTTGACCAGCCGCGATCATGACATAGGTTTGAGTTGGACCCTTTCTTGACAATCACCCTGAGTTCCGAAAACCAGCAGGTGGCCGCCATGACCAGTTCCCCCAATCGACGCAGAATTCAACGGAGCCGTTGCGGGGCCGCGATGGTCGAAATGGCTTTGGTGCTGCCGATTTTCTTCACCGTTCTACTGGGAATTGTCGAGTTTGGGCGGGCCATGATGATCGGCCAGTTGATCACGAACTCGGCGCGCGATTGGCAATTGTCGATGGTAGCACCAACAGCGACGTCACCACCTTCGTGACCGACTTCATGCTCGCCTCAGCCAATGTCATTGCCAGCGATGTGACGGTGACAATTACGGTCACACCGGCAACCGGCAACCCTGCGGCAGGCGATGTGTCTGCCGCGTCGACGCGTGACCTGGTCAACGTCAACGTTGCGGTGCCTTTCAGCAAGGTGAGTTACATCACGGGCAACTTCCTGGAAGGCAAAACGCTTTCGGGTCAGAGTGCGATGCGGCACGAGTGATGCGTCGATGGCGCTTTCTGGATCACAGCGTTATCAGCCAGCTTACGCCGGCCGCTCGCCTAGCAGCCCGTTGAAAAACTCATTCCGGCTACAAACAACGAAACTGTCAGCTTCGACAAGGTGGAGAATCTCTATTTTTAGCTGAAAGCTGACGGCTGATCGCTCAAGAGATCAAAATACATTCCGGCAATGAGTTTTTGACATTCGACGCCGAAGGAGTTTATCAACAGACTGCTAGATGAGACGGCTGATGATGCCGTAGCCTCCGGCCAGCAGCAGACCCAGGAATGAGACGATCAGGCAGATGTCCCACAGAAAGCTGGGTCTGAGACGCTGGTCGGTCAGCTTGTAGCGGAAGTAGATGGCTCCCAAGCCGACAACCGGCAGCATGAAGGCTTGCATGGTACCCGCCACGAGAATCACGTAGACGGGGTTCGCCCCCGTCCAGAAAACCGCCAGGCAGACTAGCGGCAGAACGACCGAGAGAATGACGACGCCGCGACGACGTGCTTCTTCGTCATCTTTCGGTATGAACCCGAAGACTTTGATCGCGTCGGCGATCATCCGCGCGTTGCCCGCGTTGGCGACCATAAAGGTTGAATACAACACGGCAATCGCTCCGATGAGGAACAACCACTTTGCATACTCACCGAACACCGGCACGTAAGCGGTGGCGAGCGTGCTCACCATTCGCATGCCGTCCGGGTCGCTGCCTTCGTTGAACAGGACGGCCACGCCCATCACGTAGAAGGCGATAGTGGCGATGGTGTAAACGATCATCGATGCGAACGCATCGTAGTGCATGACCTTCATCCAACCGCGTGCCCGGCGTGCCCAGTTTTCGTCGGATGAGCGTTTGCCCGCGAATTTTGCGTATCCTTTTTCCAGGCACCAGTAGGGGTACGCGATCAGTTCTGACGCCCCGACACCAATGATACCGAACGTTGCGATGGCTGTGACCCAGGGGTTCTTGTCGCCTATCTGCTCGGGAGCTCCGAAGGATAATCCCTTGATGAAGTCGGCCATCGGGATAGCGAACTCTTCGGTGCTTTGTAACGCAATCACGTTTCCAATCGTGATAAACGTGAACGACACCACAAGCACGAGGGAAACATTCTGAATCAGCCCATACCGTCCCCAGAACAGCAGCCCGGAAGTAAAAATAGCCACCACAGCGGCCCAGTACTTGTCGTCGCTGGTTGATGGTTCGATGAGGTGGACCGGCTCGGCTGAGCCTGGGTCAACAAGATCGGCCCCCTGCTTTCCATCGCGCATCATCCCCAGAATGAGATCGCCTTGGGACCCCAGCCCTTCGATTTTCTCTCGCAGGATTTCGTGGCCGCGCAGGACACGCTTGCGCCGTTCTGCGGTCAGCTGTTCCAGTTGCCGGGAATCATTCTTCGTGATGTCGTCTTCCCACTTGATGTACCGTTTGAATTCGCTTTCCGAAGGAACAACGATGGCCTCCTGGTAATCACCGCTCATGGGGAACGTGATCGCCAGCGCCTGTCCGACACCGCCCACAATGGCCCCCAACTGTGCGACGGTGCAGCAAGCCATGATGAACCACAGCCACATGATCCAGTTGCCGCTCATCCGTGGTCCGTTCGACCACAGATCCACTCGGGCCGTCGGTCCGGGAACACGGTCGAGGGCGGTCAGCGTGGTTTCTCCGTGACTGATCGCGTAGCGACCCAGTTCGATTTGCACGAAGACCTTGATTAGGCAGCCGATGATAATCAGCCACAGCAACGAGATGCCGGCTTGCGCACCGGTTTTCGTGGTGGCGATTAATTCGCCCGAACCGACGATACTTCCGGCAATAATCAACCCCGGGCCAAGCCGCTTCATGATGCCCAGAAAATCGGACGGCGGTTCAACGATCCCGTCGTCCACGGCGGGATTCGTCGAAGCGGGTTGCGTATCGTGTTCGTCGACTTGGCTCATGCCGTGGGCCTTCGAGGGAAAAAGGGGTCGGCTGCTTTCTTTTATGCGGAACGCCCTTATAACCCGCTTGCACCACGCATGCAAGAACCGCAATGCGATCCTCGGCCAAGCCACGCACACTATGTCTGCACGGTGCCGGTTAACCAGGCGCCGCATGTGCCGTTGAGGATCACAGGCAGCCAGGCGGCCAGGCTGGTCGACACGATGTTAACGCTTCCGAAATACAGACAAAGCTGGCCCACGCCCATCAGCAGCGCGAGCACGCCAGAGCAGAGCGCCATACTGGTGACCAACGAGCGACTTTCGCGTCGCACGATCAACGGCAACACCACGAACACGCCGATCACACTCAACAGCGGAGCGGTCAGTCGGGTGTGCAGATGCAATATCTGTCCTTTAATCGTGGCGCTTCCGAACGACGGGTTACGGATTCTCCGAATCAACTCGGCCGTCGAAACGAAACGATATGTGTGACTTTTATTGTACAACTGGTCGAAGCTGATATCGGTCACCACGAACAACTTGTCGGGTTGCTTCACTGAGAGCACCGTTTTTTGCTCTGCCGACAGGCTCAGCTTGTCGAATCGTGGTTCCACATCATGCAACAGCCAGCCTGCGGGATGTGTGTCGGTCGCTTCGTGGAAAGTTGCTTTCTCTGCGTGCAATGTCGTCAATTCGCGGGCGATGTTCGGGAAGGGTAATGTGAATTCCGCCCCCGTCATGCGTTGGTCCTGCGAAAACATTTCCTGACCGGCGATATGCACGTAGGTTTTGTGATCGTAGACCGGTTCGACCGAGTGGCCGGATGAATCTCCCTGCTTATTGCCTCGGAGATGGTGTCCGATACTTGGAATGACGAGTTCCTGGTTGGCGATCAATCCTGCTTCGACCAACGCCACGCCAATGAGAAATGGGATCGCCAGGCGGTAGGTCGGAATGCCTGCCGCAAGAACGGGTTGCAATTCTCCCTGCTTGACCAGCATGGCCAGCACAACGACCACGCTGACCACCGAGAGAATGGGAGCGACCATGCCGAAAAAAATCACCGACTGATACGAGTAATACGCCCCCATTGAACTCAGCACGTCCCACGTGCCGTCCCGGTTTTCCTGAAACCCGTCCACGTTCGTGAAGCCGTCAATGATGACGTACAGCCCAAACGTCGTGATGAACAGAATCACGAACACGTGAATGAATCGGAAGAACAAATAGCGATCGTAAGTCGTCACAAAACGTTCCGCCTCGCCCGTCAGGAACCTGGAATCAACACGTCAGACGCGAGATTACAGGAAAAAGAGCGAAACTGGTCAAGATCGAGTCGCGGGCAGCGTTTTTACTTGTGCTGGGTCAGAGAACCCAAGTTAACCCGATGCGTAAGCGAGGGACGCAGGGAGAAGGCTCAATTGTCCTGCGTCCCTCGCTTACGCGTCGGGTTACTATTCAGACTCTGGCGGCGTTTTCCGATAAAGCCTAGTCTTCCACATCGCCCCGAATTCGCAACCGGCGAAAGTCGACGGGGTAGTCTTCGGCCTGCAAGCCGAACGGCCCTGCGACCAGCTCGCCCGGCTGGCTTTCGCAGATCTTCTTCCCGTTGAGAGTCGACGTTAATGCTCCGTCTTTCGAGACGATTTCCAGCCGATTCCACTGGCCGGCAGGAAGACGTGCTGATTTCCGTGCCGCTTCGTCGTCTTCGGCCTCGATGGTAATATCCCGCGCGTTCGACTTGATGTGCGCCATCTCGACATGCTTGCCTTGCACTTCCAGGCATTTCGGCCAGATGCGATGCGGGCCGGTGATGTAAACCAGCACGCCCGTATTCACCTTCGCCACGTCAGCTCCGTCAACAACACCGCCGTCGAGGTTCGCAAAACGGTATTCGAGGCGAAGGGTGAAGTTGCGATGGGAGTTCTTGGAATACAGATAGCCTCGTGGGCTGCCGGTCGTCTGGATGACGTCGGTCTTCTGACTCCACGTACCGGCCCCATCGGCTCCAGGCTTGGTGAAGACCTCGAAATCGTCGAGCGTCAACTGCGTGAACCCCTCTTCCAATTCAAACGGTGTGGCATCAGCCGGGTCGCTGTCGACCGATTCATCACCCTGCCGGCAGCCTGTGAAGAGGAACGTCAGAACCGCCACGAAGATCACGCCGGCCGCCCCGATGTGCTGCGGTTGATTGGTGCGTTGCATGAGGAACTCCCGCCAGTGTCAAGTTGTCGACCGCGATGCTTGTGTCGCCGTCACGTCACCGGTTAGGTTAAACGCTGATGAATCAACGAGGAAGGAACATGAACATGAATTTCGCCCAACGTTTTGCGACGCACGTGATGGTTCTGTCAGCCGTGGTTGTCGCATGGAGTTTTTCTGCGCACGCCGCCGAGGAACGACCCAACATCATTTACATCATGGCCGACGATCTGGGCTATGGCGATTTGGGTTGCTACGGACAGAATCGCATTAAAACGCCGCACATCGACCGCTTGGCTGCCGAGGGGCTGAAGTTCACCGATCATTACGCGGGCCATACAGTGTGTCGCCCGTCGCGCGTCGTGTTGTTGACCGGCCGACATTCCGGGCACACACCGATCAGTTCCAACGCCCAGTACGGCTTCAAGAAAGGCGAACGCAGCGTGACCACCTTGCTAAAAAAAGCGGGGTACGCCACCGGCGGTATCGGGAAGTGGGCCTTGGGAGGAGCCGACTCGGCGGGATCGCCCATCAAGCAGGGATTCGACTTGTGGTTTGGTTATCTCGATCAGGGAAACGCCCACAACTACTACCCGGAGTACCTGTGGCAGAATGAGAAGAAGATCCCGCTGCCCGGCAACGTCGTCAAACAGAAGCGGGTCGCCGAGAAACGCACGACTTATGCACACGACCTGATGACCGACGCGGCGTTGGAATTCATTCGCGATAACGCAAGTCGCCCGTTCTGCCTGCAAGCCCACTACACGATTCCGCATGCCAATAACGAAGGCGGCCGGGCGACCGGTAACGGCCTCGAAATACCCGACTACGGCCAATACGCCGACAAGGACTGGCCCGACACCGAAAAAGGATTCGCCGCGATGGTCAGTCGGTTGGATTCTGATATCGGTCGAATGATCGCCTTACTGAAGGAAGTGAAGATCGAGCGTCGCACCGTCGTGCTGTTCACCTCGGACAACGGCCCGCATCAGGAAGGCGGACATAAGATGGAGTACTTCGATTCCAACGGCAACTTACGCGGTTTCAAGCGCGACTTGTACGACGGTGGAATCCGCGTGCCGATGATCGCCTGGTGGCCCGAGACCGTGCGCGCCGGTGCGGTCACCGATCACCCGTCCGCCTTCTGGGATTTCCTGCCGACCGCCTGCGAACTGGCGGGTGTGAAACATCCGCAAGACATCGACGGCATTTCCTACCTGCCGACATTGCTGGGCAAGAAACAATCGAAACACGATCATCTCTACTGGCAATCTGGCACCGCCAAAGTGGCCGTGCGGAAGGACAACTGGAAGGCCGTTCGCGTCGGCAAAACCGGCCCACTGGAACTATACGACTTGACGGCAGACATCGGCGAGAAGAACAACGTGGCCGCCGTTCACCCGAAAGTCACCGCCGAGTTGGCAAAGATCATCGCCGACATCGCAGCCGGTAAGCGTTGATCGAGAATCGCGACGGCGAACACCACCCGTTGCAAGAAAGAATCTCCGTTCCAATGGACTGGGATCGGTCACATTTGCGAAACGCTGGAAGACAACCGACGTATGCAATCGACGCATCCCGAAGTCAGGACCACATTTGAAATCCCGAAAGAGGCACCGATGATTTCCCTGTCCCGATTATTGTTGCTTCTCGTTACGTTGGTGATGTCAGCTCTGACAACAAAAAGCGAGGCGGCTGAGAAGCCTGTCGGCAAACCAAACGTCGTCATCATCTTCGCCGACGATTTGGGATACGGTGACTTGGCTTGTTACGGGCATCCCAAATTCAAAACGCCCCACATCGACAAAATGGCGTCGGAAGGGGTGCGGTTGACGCAGTTCTATGTGCCGGTACCGTACTGTGCTCCGTCGCGGGGCACGCTGTTGACCGGTCGCTATCCTTGGCGTCACGGCGTGGTGAGCAATCCGGCTCCCGATGGAAAGCCGTCCAAGAACGACGTCGGTATTCCCGCGTCGGAAGTCACCTTGGGCGAAGCGTTTCAATCAGCCGGCTACGCGACGAGTTGCATCGGCAAATGGCATTTGGGACACCGCCCCGAATTCTATCCCACCCGACATGGCTTCAACGAATACCTGGGCATCCTCTATTCAAACGATATGCGACCGGTGCAGTTGATCGATGGAGAGAAGGTTGTCGAGTACCCCGTCGTGCAGGCGACGCTTACCAAACGTTACACCGAACGGGCCGTGCGCTTCATCGAGAAAAACAGAGCTAAGCCGTTCTTCCTCTACCTGCCGCACGCCATGCCTCACAAACCGCTGGCCGCCTCGGAACGGTTCTACAAGAAGACCGGCACAGGGTTGTACGGTGACGTCATCAACGAACTCGATTGGTCGGTCGGTGTGGTGCTGGCCACATTGAAGAAACTCGGCCTGGATGAGAAAACGCTCGTCGTGTTCGCCAGCGACAACGGCCCCTGGTTCGGCGGATACACCGCCGGATTGCGAGGCATGAAAAGCACGTCGTGGGATGGCGGCATCCGCGTCCCCTGTATTGTTCGCTGGCCCAAACACATCCCTGCGGGGAAGGTCATCAAAGAACCGCTCGGGTCGATCGACATTTTCCCCACCGTGCTGACCGCCGCCGGAGTGCAAGTGCCGACCGACCGCATCATCGACGGCAAGAACATCATGCCGGTTATCGCCACCGGAGCGAAGACTCCGCACGAGGCGTTGTTCGCCATGCGCGGGGACAAACTGATGACCGTTCGCAGCGGCAAATGGAAACTCCACGTGCGACGTCCCGGCCTGACCCGCTACCGCAAGAACGCCGACGATTGGATCGACCCGCGTGCTCCCGACGGCGTGACAATTCTCGCACCCTACGAGCAATATCGCCCCAACCAGTTCCCCGGATCACTCGAAGGCGTAGCCCCGGCCGACATGCTGCTGTTCGACTTGGATGCCGACCCAGGTGAGAAGGTCGACGTTTCAGCGAAAAACCTCAACGTCGTCAAGCGATTGCAAATACTCTACGACCGAGCAAACGTGGATGTTGTGAAGCAGCGAAAACGGTGAACGTTTTTCACTTCGCCGCACCGAAGCAATACAGATTTGCGACGGTGCGAATGTAAATGCGGCCGTCGACGATGGCGGGGGTGGCGAGGCAGTCTTCACCGAATTCTGCGGTTGCCAGTTGCTTCCAATCCGCTTCAGCTGTGATGACGGTCAACTGGCCCTTCTGGTTCAGGAAGTAGATTTTTCCGTCTCCGACGACCGGCGAACTGTAGTACGTGCCGGTTCCGGCCAGCCGTCCCTGTTTGGTGACCTTGCCGGTTTTTGCATCGAGCGAAGTCAGCACGCCGCCGTCTTTGACCATGAACAGCAGACCGTTGGCGTACACGGGCGAGGAGTTTCGTGGAACCGACTTCGTGTATTCCCAATCGACGTGGGTCTTGGTGATGTCACCGCGCCCGCCGGGTCGGATTCGTAACGCCACGCTGCGCGACAGCGCAAACACTTCGCGAATGGTTTCGTATTCGGTTTCATTTAGGCTACCGTCTTTGTCGCGGTCGAACTGCCCGAAGAAGCTTTTGATCGGGCTGCCGGGCAATTCTTTCGGTTCCAACAGCTTGTTGGTGTTCGCGTCGGCGGTCGCGATCAACTGCTGAAAGGTCGGTTGTCCAGGAGCCGAACTGCCTCCGGTCGTGGCGACGTACAACATGCCGTCGCCGCCGATGACCGGCGTGTTGCTGGAAACACGCGTGGTGCCGCGAACGGTCCAGATGCGATCGCCAGTATCAATGTCGTAAGCGGTCACTTGAGATGTTCCCAGCACGACGACTTGCGTTTCCCCGGCCACATCCCACAACACGGGCGTGCCGTAATTACGGCGGAAGCTGGTCCGGTCGGCCCGCCAGAGTTCCTTGCCGGTTCGTTTGTCGAACGCGGCCAGGAAAGATGCGTTGTCGTGGTCTTGCACCATCACCAATCTGTCGTCGGCCAACAGCGGGGAAGACGTCGCGCCGAACTGGTTATCGAACGGCCCCATGCGCAGTGACCAGACCGCTTTGCCGTCCACGTCGTAACAGAACAAGCCACTCGACCCGAAAAAACTATAGACCCGCTCGCCATCAGTCGTCACCGACGAAGTCGCCGGGCTGCCGACGCGATGCATTGATTCGATCTTCTTATAGGGCGCGACTTGCGACCAGAGCGTTTTTCCCGTTTTGCGATCGAGCGCAAAGGTCGTCAGCTTCTTGCCGGCGAATCCGGTCAGGTAGATGCGGTCGCCAAACAGGACGGGCGAGGAATGCCCTTTCGCCACGGCCGACTTCCAGAGCAAATGATTCTCCGGCCCGATGTCGGCGGGTAGAGTTTGCGAGCTGACCGCCGTTGCCCGTCCACCAGGACCACGGAACTGTGTCCAGTTCTCGGATTGTGCGGTGGATGCCGTCGCAAAGAGGAACGCTGCGAGTCCAAACAGAGTCATCGTTCGTAAGCAACAGAATCTCATTGTTGATCCGTTCTGGGCTGATTGAATCGTACAATTGGAAGACTAGGTTTTGTCGAAAACCTCAAGTTCGCCCGACGCATAAAGGCACACAGGGAGTAGGTTCGATTGTCCTGCGTCCCTCGCTTACGCGTCGGGTTACGATTCAGACTCTGGCGGCGTTTTCCGGAAGGTTAGCCGAACAGTTGCGACATCATACGGCCTTCCGGCACCAGCAATGCGGGGCGGGCCGTGTTGGTGGTGTATTCGGTCAGCGGGTCAACCCCGAGGGAGTGGTAAATTGTGGCGGCGATATCGTCGAGGGTGATGTCGGTCGAGTCATCGGGAGAAGCACCGGCTTTGTCGGTCCCGCCGATGAGTTGACCGGGCTTGACGCCTCCGCCTGTCAAAAGCGACCAATTCACGCGGGGGTAATGATCGCGTCCGACATTCTGGTTGATCTTGGGTGTCCGTCCGAATTCGCCCATCGTGACAACGAGCGTGCGGTCGAGCAGTCCTTTGGATGTCAGCATTTCGATCGCGGCGGGCAAGCCAGCATCGAGCGGACCGAGTAATCGTTTGTGGCCGGCGAAGTTGTTGAGGTGTGTGTCCCAGCCTTGATAAGTGACCGTGACGAACGGCACGCCGAACTCGATCAAACGGCAACCCAGTAACAGGCTCTGCTCAAACTCACTGGGGCCGAACAGCTTGCGAATGCTTTCTGCTTCGCGATTGACGTCGAAGGCCGATTGCGCACGTTCCGACGTGATCATGCTGTGGGCCTGCTTGCCGAACTTGTCGAGCGCTTCGAGCAGTTGGCTGTTGGTTTTCGTATCGCGGAAGCGGCGGTCGACCTTCTTCAGCAATTGCTCGCGACGATTGACTTTGGAAAGTGTTAGCCCTTCGCCTCGGGAGATGCCGCGTACCTGGAACGGCCTGCCCGGCTTGGGGACGGCATTTGTTTTGAAGGGCGAGAAGGCATCCCCCATGTAGCCTGCGCTCCACTCGGTCGTGGGAATCGCAACGTAGGGCGGCAAGTCGGGCTTGCTGGAGAGTTCCTTGCTGGTGACCGACCCCATCGACGGATAGAGCAATGCCGGTGTGGGCCGGTTGCCGGTCGAAAGCCACGATTGCGCCTGGGGATGCGACCCGGCGGAATGACCAATCCCGCGCAGGAGTGAAAAACGATCAATGATTTGTGACACTTTCGGCAGATGTTCGCAAACGGAAAGCCCGGGCATCTTCGAGGCGATCGACTTGAATTCGCCCTGTGTTTCGGCGGGGGCTTCCGGTTTCCTGTCGAGCGTGTCGAGATGGGCCGGTCCGCCTGCGAGGTTGATGAACAGCACGGAATCGGCGGTCGGCTTCGGATTGGCTTCGGCCGCCTGCAATCGCAGCACGTTCGACAACGACAAACCCAGCCCACCCAAAACGCCAACTTGCAAACAGTCGCGGCGTGTGACGCCGTCGCAAAATGTTGATTTCTTCATGTCGTGCTCCGTGATCCGTTTTCCGTCAATGAAACGAATAATCTTGGTGATAGATCGCTTCTTAGTGGTTCGTGATGAACTCCTGCGTGTTCAGCAAGGCCCACATCAAGTCGCGCAGGCCTTCCATTAAATCATCGGCATCCGCGATGTGTTTACGGCAATCGTCTCGTTCGGACTTCTCGGGTCGTCGTGAAAGGATTCGCAAGTAGGCCGACTGAATCAGTTCGTCGACCTGCTCGGCTGTCGGCTTCTCTTTCGTCACTTGTGCCAACCAACCGTCATTGCGTTCGAGCATGGCAAGCATTTCTTCGTCATTACGAACATACAGAGCCTGTAGCAAAGTCGGCTCTTTCTGACGTTCGCAATCGCAATTCGTCGTTCGTAACGGCTTCCCGAAAATGAGCAGCGAGAAATCGATCGAGCGGGTTTGATTCGACTTCGGATGCTGGCCGATCTTGCGTTTGGCGACATCGGTGGGCACTTTGGCCATTACCGTGTCATTTCCGGTCGCCTGCCGAAGGGCGTCGATGGCGACTTCGGCGGGAAGCCTTCGCAGAATCGCATGACTGAAATTCCGCTCATCGGTTCGGTTTGTGTCGTTGGGTCGCCAACTGATTTGATACGTGCGACTATTCACAATCGTGCGGTGCAGCCATTTCATGTCGTACTTGTGAGCGACGAATTCCTCGACGAGATAATTCAACAAAGGTTCGTTGCTAGGCGGGTTGGCGAGGTTGAGGTCGTCGGGTGGATCGATGATGCCCACGTTGAAGTAACTCACCCAGATTCGATTCACGAACGCCTTGGCCATCGAACGCCGAGGGTCGGTCCGCAGCCATTTCATGATTGGTTCGCGAGGGTCATCGTAATCGTTCAGGTCGAGCTGTTCGCCGCCGAGCAATTTGGCGAGTTGCGGTTTGCTACCGGGCGGATCGATGTAGATTTCCTTCCAGGGAATCGGGCGACCTTCCGATGCAATCCGCAGATAGCTTTGCCGTCGTAAGGCGGCGGTGTCGAGTTTGACGGGGACACCCAGCATGTGTTGCGTTTGTTCGTGCAGCACCGCGGCGTCCGGAGCGATACCTCGTTTAACACGTGTAAAAAATTGGGTGAAGTCCTCGAAGTCCTGCTTCGACCATTGGTCGTAGGGATGTTTGTGGCATTGAGCACAGTCGAGTCGCACGCCGAGAAATGTGTAGCCGAACGCGAGCGCCTTGTCTTTTGGTAATAGGATGTTTTCGCGGAACCAGAAGTGGGGCATGGGATTACCCAAGGCGGAGAAATCGGTGGGGTCGGTACGACTGGTGAACTTGCTTTGCTCGACGATGAAGTCAGCATACGTTTGCCCAGGACGACGACTGCGAGCCAGCACAATGCCGGCCACGATCTCATCCCAGCCGATGTTGTCTCGGACGCGTCGATCGATCCAGGCACGCCATTGGGTCGCGACCGGTTGTGCCATTTCCGTACCACCCAGGAATCCTGCGTTGCTACCGGTCAGGTCGCACAGCCGCTGTTTCCACCAGGTGACATAGGCGGGGTGATCGAGCAATTCCTCGATCTTCTTCGCCCGTTTGTCCGAGGAACTGTCAGCAGTGAATTCCTTAATTTCTGTCGGCGTCGGGAGCGTGCCGATTAAGTCGAGACCCACGCGGCGGAGAAACTCCTCATCGGTCGAGAGTTCCGACGGAGTGACACCCAGCTTCTTCAGCTTGGCAACGACGAGTTCGTCGATCTTTGTCGGCGTGGGAACTTTCGGATAGCGGTTTCCAATAAGTTCACCGACCGGCCGAATCACCGGGGTGCAGTGAATCCCGTTGTCGTAGAAAGAGACGATGTGAGTGTCGCCTTGACCATGTGAGCGAACCAGACCGTCGGCAGAGACTTCGACGACCGATTCGTCTTTGGTTTCAAACCGTGTCAGCGTAGTAACATCTTCCTGAGTTCCGTCGGACCAGACCGCCACGACTTTCAATTGCGTGGTGGCATTGTTCGCTTGGAACACGATTTCCGACGGCGTGACGTTCAAGCGAACGAAACGGGCGGGCTCTTTTTCGACATTCTGTGCTCCGCCGACAATCCAGCGTCGCAAGAGTGTTTGTTCCCAATCGCCCGCAGGCAGTCGCAGGCCGCCTTCATGCTCGTCGGCCGAGGTCGGCTTGTTGAGAACGAGACTCTTCGCGGGAGACTTCAGATCGATCCGTTCGCTGAGGTTCTTGTGATCCATGTCGAAGTCGTAGCCGAACATCGACAACTGGAATCCGCCGCGTCCTTGAAACGAACCATGACAATTCCGCCCGTTGCAGCCGAGCCGGCCGAGCAGTGGAATCACGTGCCGTTGAAAATGCGGCTTGAAGTCGGGGTCGGAGAGTCGTTGTTTGGCCGACGCCAGAACGGGTGACAGTTTCGGGATGTCATCTGCCTCGTTGGTTGGTCCAGGCCCCGTCCCACCCGATGCGACGGTGGCTGGATCGACGTAGATGCTCGTCTTCGTCATTGTCTTGCGTAATTGTGCAACGCCGTTTTTACTGAGTTTCGCACGATACAGTTCGACTTGCTTCAAACTGGCCAATGTAGACAGTGCTTCGATAGCCGTGTCGCCGACGGGCGTTTCGTTGAGGCAGAGATGTTCCAACTTGGAGAGCGACTTCAAGCTGGCAAGCCCCGGCCCTTGAATTTTGCAGCCGGACAGGTACAGGGCACGCAATTTCGTGAGCTTCGCGAGTTGGGCCAAGCCTGCGTCGGTGACTTGGGTGTTGGAAAGCAGCAGGACTTCAAGATTCGATAACTTGCCGAGTGAGGCCAGCCCGGCATCCCCGATTGTCGTCCGTTCCAGCGAGAGCACTTTCAGTGTGTCGAGGCTGGCCAGATGTGGAAGACCTGCGTCTGTGATTTGCGTATCCGTCAGGTACAACCGTTCGAGTTTTTGCAGATTCTTAAACGACTTAAGCCCCGCATCGGTGAGCTGCGCTTCCTCAATCCACAATGTGTCGAGATTCGTCAGCCCGGCGATGTGAGCGAAACCTGCATCCGTCACCTTGGGACAAACGACGGCTAGGTAATCGAGATTGGAGAAGGCCTTCAACAGGGCCAGTTTTTCATCGGTGACCAGCGGCTTGCTCAACCGGACGAGTCGCACCGTCCCATCTTTGTTGAACTGCACGTTCGTCGTCATTCCGCGCAGAGCCTTGAGGGCAACCTGCTCTGGGGTTTCTACTTTAGCTTTCTCTGCAGTTTTCGGGGCAGCGAATCCTTGGCGGGAAAGATGAAGGCTGGTCGCCAGCGTGGCAAGGGCCAAGAGAAACGTAAGATGCCGACATCGCATATCCGGGAAGCCTCTCGAAAGAAGATCTGGAATGAAGCAGGGGCTGCGAAGGGCCTCTTCGGGCGGGGCTGTATTGTAACGGAAGAGGCAGGCTGAGACAAACTGCGTCTTGTCCGGTTCATTCATCTATCGCGGCGAATTGTGACCGTGACGTTCCGCTGGTATCGTGAGCGAATGTTTTCTCTCTATATTAATAACTCTTGTTGGAGTTCGATCATGCCGCGTTCGTTGATTTGCCTGTTTCTCGCGATCTTCGTTCCAGCGTTCTCCTCGCGGGCTGCTGAGCCGGCGTACGATTTGCTGATTCGCGGTGGTCGAATTATTGATGGCAGCGGGAACCCTTGGTTTCGTGGTGATGTGGGCGTCAAAGGGGAACGCATTACTGCGCTTGGTCGACACCTGCCCGGAATAGCAACGCGTACGATCGACGCGAAAGGTCTCGTTGTCTCGCCCGGCTTCATCGACATTCACTCGCACTCCGATTTTCTGCTGCTCGAAGATGGTCACGCACAGGGCAAGATTCGCCAGGGCGTGACGACCGAGATTTTGGGAGAAGGCGGGTCGGCAGGGCCGTATCAAGGTCGGCTGGCACCGCGACGTGTCACGATCAACGGCAAGACCGTCTCCTGGACCACCCTGGGTGGGTACTTCGATACGGTCGACAAAGCCGGAATCGCAACGAACGTCGCATCCTACGTTGGTATCAGGAACGTGTGGCAGTCGGTCATGGGAAGCACGTTCGATCGGCCGACCGAGTCGCAGTTGAAAGAGATGGAACGGCTTGTCGATGAAGCGCTCCGCGACGGCGCGTTGGGACTGTCCACGCAAGTGATGTTTCCGCCGGGATCGTTGGCTACAACCGATGACCTTGTCCGCTTGGGCAAAGTCGTGGCCAAGCAGTATGGCATTTACTCGTCGCACATTCGCAACGAAGGAACGGGCGTGTTCAAGGCGGTTAAGGAAGCGATCGAAGTCGGCGAACGAGCCGGTATCCCCGTTGACATCATTCACTTAAAAATCGCCGAAGAGAAATTCTGGGGGCGCATGGATGAAGTCATCGCGCTCATCGAGGCGGCTCGCAAGCGGGGCGTCGACGTGCAGGCCAACGTCTATCCTTACACGCGTGGCAACAACAACCTGGTCAGCATCATTCCGCCCTGGGCACACGAAGGTGGGAAGGCGGAACTTCTCAAGCGACTGAAAACGCCCGAACTGCGGAACCGTATGAAGAAGGACATCCAGTCGGGCCTTCCCAATTGGTACAACCATTACACGGCTGTCGGTGGTGACTGGGGCCGCATGCTGATTTCCGCCAACAACACTTACAAAGGTTTGACGATGGATCGTGTGATGAAAATCCGCACCAAAGGCCGGAAGAACCCTGATCTCCTCGAGGAACTGTTCGACATCCTCATCGAGCAGAACGGTTCGGTGAGTACCGTCTACGCGCACCATACCGAGAAGGACATGAACC
>Ga0115002_10004442_pt1 | contig 16961 bp, 13 predicted proteins | sample ArcticOcean_MG_C_8_FD_89576 | JGI IMG/M metagenome (GOLD analysis project Ga0115002, IMG submission 89576) | Marine microbial communities from western Arctic Ocean - ArcticOcean_MG_CB11_86 | ecosystem: Environmental > Aquatic > Marine > Oceanic | place: Arctic Ocean: Canada Basin | collected... | reverse complement strand
GAAGCTCCAGGCGTGACCAGAGATGTCCCCGCTTGAGCGTCTCGCGAAACAGCATCAACGCGGTGGCAGCAACAACGAATAAACCGTAGGCGAAGAGCTTGGCAACTCCTCCCGCCCACGTGGGCACATCCCCCAGCAGACCTCCGCGCCGAGGCGACAGCGTTGCGCCCGCCACCGTCAGGGTTTGCCGATTGATACCGTTCGTCTCAGCCACCGACGGGTGACTCACGATGGCCAGCAGCATCTCAGTCGACGTATCCAGAGGCTCGTAGGCCCACCTGGAGTCGGTGAGCGGCATCGGCGCGGATAGCCTCAAGGACTGCTCAAGTGCGTGTTGCCCCGCTGGACCGACATCGCGCCACGTGACGTGAATCAGGGGACGCGGCGACCCGAGCAGGATGGGAATCCCTGCAAGCACGAGGGCTCCCACGGTCATACATGCCGCGGCCCACGAGAGACATCGTCTCGACGTTACTGTCACGGAATGCTTGAAGGGGGCACCGGTACGCTGGACCGATCCTGCGCCTCTCCGAGGGCCGGCGTGGGCACTGTCACGCTTGGAGCGTTTTTCATTGGGCTGTAGCGCGCAGGATTCAGCCTGCGCGCCACGGCGTTGTGAAAAGCGCTTGAGGCGCCGCGTGGCCAAGGAGACCGATGATCCGACCCCCTCCGAGCTATCGCAGATACCACTTTCCGCCTGCCATCATCAGTCACGCCGCATGGGATGCGGTGACGTAGGCCTGCTGAAGAAGGATCAGCGCGCCGCGCGGGAGAACCGCAGCGTGTTTGCCAGCGTGACCGTGCCCGCCGGACTTCCACCGCGGATTGCTAGGGCGTCCCCTGCGCAGCAGTTGGCAAACCCTCGTCTGTCAGAAACGCCTCGCCCGACCCACCGACCTGCCATGTCTGCCCTGCAAACGGGCCCTCGGTGAAGCGGCGCATCTCGCCCATTTGCATCCCTGAGAGGTCGGGTACGGCCGTCGGCGTCTGGCCATACTGCACGCGGGAAGGGCTCGGGTACATGTTGGAGTAGATGGATTCGTAGCGAATCCGGATCCCCGCTTCGTCAATGAATCCGAGCGACTGCTGAAACAGTCCTGGCGGCGGCGCGCGGTGAGGTACGGTCCCCTCGAAAATATAGAGGCGGTTCTTGTGCATGTGAATCGCTGCGAACGTACGGGATTGATCGGCGTTGGTGAGCTGTAGCCGACGTCCCTCGACTCGTTCGGCGTTGTAGTACGAGTAGTCCGTCACCTCGCCGTCCCGTTGGAGAAACTCTGACATTGCATAGTCGAGCGCCCCCCGCAGTTCGTTGACCCACGGGTTCGTACACAGATTCGCCTGGGAGCGGGACTGGCCTTCGCACCCCTCGAGTCGCTTCGCGTGTACCGCCTGGACGTTCGTGTAGTCGATCACTGTGACGGAGTAGCGGTTGGCACCACTGCCGGCGCTGTGGACGCGCGCCGGTAGGGTGACGCGGTACTCAGTCGGGTAGGTGATGTCCCGAACCGTGGGTTCACCTGGGAAATTGACACTGAAGAGATCGTCCTGACTGGCATACTCGATCCATTCCTGGGCGAAGGAAGGTCCGGACACCAACAGGATGAAGGCCGCCGATAGTAGTGACATCAGGCGCATGCGTTGTCCTCCATGTTTCGAATCCGAAGAGTCTAACCGATCCCGTCTATCTGCGGCCTCTCGCTATGCAGATGACGCCTAAATGCCACATGACGTGGACGAGCCCCAAGTCCACCAGGCCGTTGACGAGCGTGACGCCGGCATAAGGGAACGGCCCTGCGTGCGCCGTCATGCGCGCTCTTGGCGCCTTGCCGGGCGGGCGCCTCGATGCCCAAGCTGACAAGCCTATTTAGACCCGAGCCCTTACCGATGACCGAGCCGCGTCCGCTAGCTTCGTGATTGAATACCCAACATGGACTCACCAACCGGCGGGGCGCTCGGCGGTCTCCGCGTGCTCGACGTGACGCAAGTGATGGCGGGCCCGTATTGCACGATGATCCTCGCAGACCTCGGTGCCGACGTGGTCAAGGTCGAGCCGCCCCGCGGCGACATGACGAGGCGTATGCCGCGCGCCGTCGGCGCCGACACGCCGGCGTTTAACGCCGTCAACCGGGGCAAGCGCAGCATCGTCCTCGACCTGAAGACACCGGCCGGGCGAGACGCACTCTTAGGGCTGGTACAGTCGGCGGATATCTTTATCGAGAACAGCCGCCCGGGCGTCATGGAGAAGCTTGGCCTCGACTATCCGACCCTGGCCGCGCGAAACCCACGACTCATTTACGCGTCGATCTCCGGGTACGGGCAGACCGGCCCCGACCGCGGCAAGGGAGGGCTGGATCTCATTGCCCAGGCGGTGTCTGGCGTCATGTCAGTCACGGGGGAGGCTGACGGTCCGCCGGCGAAGGCGGGCGTGCCGCTGACCGATCTGGGCGCCGGCCTCTTTGCGCTGACCGGCATCCTGGCGGCGCTCGAGTACCGCCACCGATCAGGCGTCGGACAGCACGTGGACGCCGCGCTGGTTGACGCCGGTGTCGCGCTGTCGGTCTGGGAGGCCACCGAATACTTCGCCGGAGCCGGCGTGCCGACGCCGCTCGGGTCGGCCCACAGGATGGTGGCGCCCTATCAGGCGTTTCGGTGCGCCGACGGCGCGGTGACCGTCGGTGCCTCGACCGATGTACTGTTCCAGCGTCTCTGCATCGCGCTCGGCCATCCCGAGTGGTCGGACATGAGGGAGTTCGCTGACAACCCGAGCCGGGTGCGGCATCGTGCCGCGCTGGCCGAATGCATTGAAGCGGTCACACGACAGCGCCCGCGAAGCCACTGGCTGGCGGCCTTCGAGGCTGGAGAGATTCCCTGTGGGCCGATCAACAGCTATGCCGAGGTGTTTGCGGACCCGCAAATCGTGGCCCGAGAGATGGTCGTCTCCGTGGATCATCCGACGTTGGGGACGATGCGGACGCTCGGTTCGCCGATCAAGTTGAGCGCCACGCCAGCGGACGTGCGACGCCGCGCGCCCCATCTGGGTGAGCACACCGAGGAAGTGCTGCGCGAGGCCGGATTCGAAGGCGCAGACCTCGCGGCGTTGACGCTGAAGCGCTCGTAAAACTACGCGTGTCGACGTGTCCGTTCGATCCCAAACCCTGGGTTGATGGATTCGGCTGTTCTTGCGCGCAGCTGACATGGCACTCCTACTGGATGGCATGCCAGCGCCTCTCGCCCTGATCTACAGCGTGAGTAGTTGTCGGAGCTCGCGAACGTCGTCCAGTGCCTCCAACGCGGCGACGTGCTCAATGAGGCCTTCGGTCCGCGCCTCCCCCAGGATCGGCGCCATCAGGCCTCGGACCTTCGCATTCACGGTGGCTGTATCGATTGGATTCTCGGGCGTACCGGGAGCATGACTGACGAACAGGCTGACCTGTTGCCCGTCCCGAAGGGTCACCTCTACGAAGCCGCTTCTGGGCGCCTCGACAACCGCGAGGTCCGGATCGGCGATGAGCTCCACGCGTCCCCGCGCGGCGACGACAGCCGGATCCGACATGCGCTCGTATGAATGACTATTTTCGAAGTCGATGAATCCGTCCACGAGAGCGACGGCCATGATGTGTTGCACGTTCACGTCGGGCATCGCCCGGTTGTCGACGATGCGGGCACCATCCTCCGGCAGTCTCAAGAGGATGTGGTCCACGTTGTCGACGGTGAGACCGTGCTCCGCTCGTAGCTGGAAGAAAGCGGCCAGCGGCGATTGCATCGGGTAGCCCACCGGGAACGTCTTGATCGCGGTTTCTTCCACGTAGAATCTGCTGCCGAGGTCAGCGACAAACTCCTCGGGCCGCGGGTCGGTCGACTGCGAATCAGTGAAGTTTCGATCGCCGTCCAGTGCGTCGGTGACGCCAGAGAACCCGGCCTGGATCATTGTCGCCGTGGCCAGGCCGTTGCGAGCACCCATTCCGCTGAAGTCAAACGCCTTTTCGATATGCTCCACGTCCCGTACCCAGCTCCATACGCCAGAGGTCTGCTGCGCGGCGTACGAGATGGCGTAGCGCATCTGGGTCTCGTCGAACCGCGCCAGTGATGCGGCGGCAGCCGTGGCCCCGAATGTGGCGCTGTAGCCCTCTGCGGCGCTGCCGCGTGCGCGTACGAGGGCTGGCCCGAGCGCCATCAGAATCCGACAGTTCAGATCGTAGCCGAGTGTGACCGCCCTGAGGAAGTCGAGGCCCGTGCTGCCCTGTCGCTCACCCATCGCTAGCGCGGCAGGCACAACCGAGCAACCCGGGTGCGCCTTCGTGAACGGATGAAAGTCGTCGGTCTCGTCGGCGTGGCCGAACATCGCGTTGGCAAACGCGGCGTTGACCGCCGAGGTCATGATGTTGGTTGTCGCGACCGACGCCTCGGGGACGCCAGCCTGGCCTCTCACATACTCGATCGCCACTTCACCCGGCTTGAGACGGGCGCCAGAGACGATGGCGCCCAGCGTGTCGAGGATGCGATGTTTCGCCGCGAGTACGACGCTTGGCGAGAGGTCGAGGTCGCGCGCCTGCACCATGTAGCGCGCCAGCCGCCCTGTCAGATCGGGCATCCGCGGATGCGGCTCGGACACCGATTCCTGTGCCGCCTCCGGCGGGGGTGTCTGAGCGACATCGCAACCCGTCAGCGCGACGGCCGCCAGTGAGCCGCCCGCAGTCTGGAGCATACGACGTCGCGAGACGAGCGTCTCGCTATCATCGGGCGACCGTTTCAGGCGCTCATTGTCTGTGCTGGTGCTCGGCGGTCGCTCGTCGCTCACGTGATCCCCCTGTTCTCGTGCACCCTGAGCGCACCCCGGTGCACCCTTGGAGTGAATCTTGGTTGGCGTTGTGTAAATACGGTTATTATTACCACTCGTCACCTATTATGCCGCGTCAACGAACGGCGTGCGGATCCGTGAGCAGGTCACTTTACTCCCTGAGGGCAACACATGATGTACGTAAAAAGTATTGGTTTCGCTGTTCTCCTCGGTGGTGCGCTGATCGTGTCGGCGTGCGGTGGCGTTGAGCCGGTCCAGGCGGAATCTGACTTTGGCGTGGATCAGGCCGGCACATTCGAGCGTCTGGCGGAGCGATCGACGTCTCGGGTCCCCGAAGGGGCCTCAGCTCCGAGTTTCATGGTCGATCCGACCTGGCCCAAGCCGCTCCCGAACAACTGGCGTATCAGTCAGGTCGGGGGCATCGCCGTCGATTCGCACGACAACATCTGGGTCTATCACCGGCCCAGGGCGCTAGAGTCCAGCGCTGCGGCCGGCCTGACGGTGGCGGGCACCAACGCCGAAGGGGTGTCGGTGGATGGTCTCGGCAACCCAAGGGTGTTTGCCGATCAGACGTCAGGCTGCTGCGTTCCGGCCCCCTCCGTGCTCAAGTTCGACAGGGAGGGTAATCTGCTCGATGCGTGGGGCGGGCCTTCAGATCCGGGTTACCTCGAGGAGCACTGTCTTGAAGAGGACGGATGTTTCTGGCCCGGGCGTGAGCACGGCATCTTCGTGGACCACAACGACTTCGTCTATATCTCCGGCAACGGACAGAACTTCGAGGGACAGTTTCCGTGGGCGGCCACCTACGGCGACGATTCACACATCCTGAAGTTCACCGCGGACGGCGAGTTCATTTACCAGATCGGCCATGCCGGGATGGAGGGGCCAGACAGCGAGAATATCGACCGGGGCCCAAACGGTACGCCCCAGCCGTACCTGGTTGCGGACATGAGCGTGGATCCCGAGACCAACCGATTGTTCGTCGCCGATGGATACGGCAACCGGCGCGTGCTGATCGTGGACGCCGAGACCGGCCAATATGTGGGGCACTTCGGCGCGTACGGGCAGAACCCGGTGGACGATCCAGAGGGCACCGAGATCGACCCGTACGATGCAGGTCCGTGGGCTGGCGACTACAAGGCTGGCAACATGACACCGATGTTCTTCCGGAGCCCCCTGCACTGTGCGGATCTCAGTGCGGATGGGCTGCTGTATGTGTGTGATCGCGGTAACAACCGCATCCAGGTGTTCGATGTGGACGAGGTCGGCAAGCCGTGCAGCAATCCGGATGCGGAACCTGGAAAGTGCGGCTTTGTTGCCGATCTTCACATCGCGCCGTATACGGCCAGCGGGACGGCCGTGTCGGCGGCGCTCTCGACCGATCCTGGCGAAACCTGCCTCTACGTGGGTGATCTGGCCAATGGCACGTTCTACATCGTGAATCGGGAAAACTTCACCGAGCTGGATCGGATCGGCCGGTCAGGCCGGCAGGTGGGCGAATTCCACTGGATTCACGACCTGGCCGTTGATTCCGAGGGCAACATCTTCACGGGAGAGGTGGACAGCGGGCAGCGAATCCAGAAATTTGCCCGATACGGAGCCGTCAGTTGCAGCGGCACCGGCAGCGCCGACGTCGGGAGCTATGCGGCAAACCGGTAGTCGGTATTTACATCGCCGTATGTTACGATTCGAGCTGTTTTTCGACGAGCGCACGAAGCTTGGCTCAGGGTCAACAATGAGGGGACATATGAAGACGACAGGTATTTTTCGTGGCGTCGCTGTGCTCTGCACGGCCTTGCTGGCGGTGGCGTGCGGCGGGAGCGACAGTCAGGTTGCGGTCGACGCCGACGACATTGGCGGCGTTGTAACGGGTCCGAACGGTCCCGAAGCCGGGGTGTGGGTCATCGCGGAGACAACGGATCTTCCCACCAAGTTCTCACGAACCGTGGTCACCGATGACCTCGGACAGTACGTCGTGCCTGATCTGCCGGACGCCAGCTACGACGTGTGGGTCCGCGGTTACGGCCTTGTCGACTCGGCCAAGGTGCAGGCCGCGCCTGGCGAGTCGCTGGACTTGACGGCCGTGTCGGCGCCGACTGTGTCAGCCGCCGCCCAGTACTACCCGGGCATGTATTGGTATTCGATGCTGAACGTTCCGGCCGCGAGCGAGTTTCCTGGCACGGGCCCGCAAGGGAATGGTTTTCCGGAGGACCTGAGCACTCAGGCGCACTACCTCCGCCTTGTCAAGACCGACCGCTGTGAGTCGTGCCACCAGCTCGGCAACCAGGGTACTCGGACGATTCCTGCGAGCCTCGGCGAGTTCGAGTCCTCAACCGATGCGTGGATGCGTCGTCTCCAGTCCGGCCAGGCGGGCCGGGACATGATCGCGGGTGTCACTGAAATGGGCGTGCGTCCAACGGTGGCGATGTTTGCCGACTGGACCGACCGCATCGCCGCTGGCGAGCTTCCTGCTGAAACGCCGCCCCGGCCTACGGGCCAGGAGCGCAACGTCGTGATTAGCCAGTGGGACTGGGTCGACCCCGGCGTCTATCTCCACGACTCGATTGGCACCGACAAGCGCGACCCGACGGTCAACGCCAACGGCAAGCTGTACGGATCAACCGAGCTGAGTGCCGAGTTCCTGCCGGTCCTGGATCCTGTCACGCACACGGCGAGCGTGGTGCCCGTGCCGCTGCTCGATCCGAACACCCTGACCAAAGCTCCCCAGGCGGGCTTCGGGGCATCGGCGTACTGGGGTGAGGAGGCGATCTGGCCGGGTCAGTCGAATGTCCACAACCCGATGATGGACCACGAAGGTCGGGTGTGGGTCACCTCGCGGGTTCGATCGGACGACGACCATCCGGCGTTCTGCGGAGAGGGATCGTCGCATCCGTCCGCGCAGCTCACGCCGACGACCAGGTCGGGCCGCCAGTTGGCGGTGTACGATCCGAGCACCGACGAGACCAAGCTCATCAACACCTGCTTCGGCACGCATCACCTGTTTTTCGCGCATGACGATGAAAACCACACGCTGTGGACCAGCGGTGACAATGGCCAGGGCGTGGTCGGGTGGTTGAACACCAAGATGTACGACGACACCGGTGACGAGGCGGCATCGCAGGGGTGGACCGCGCTGATTCTTGACTACAACGGCAACGGCACCCGCGACGCGTACACCGAGTCCAGTGAGCCAGCCAATCCGGACATGGACCGGAACCTGAACCGGGGCTTCTACGGCGTGATGACGAGCCCGGCCGATAACACCGTCTGGGGCACCCTGCTCGGGATGCCGGGCGGAATCGCGCGGCTCGCTCCGGGCGACAACCCGCCGGCCACGGCGATCGCCGAATACTACGAAGTGCCGTTCGGTCCCGACGTCGCCGTGCAGGGTTTCTCGCCGCGCGGGCTCGATGTCGACGGTGAGGGCGTGGTCTGGACCGTGCTCGCCAGCGGCCACTTCGCCAGCTTCGATCGCCGGCTTTGCACCGGGCCGTTGAACGGCCCGACAGCGACGGGTCAGCACTGCCAGGAGGGCTGGACGTTGCATCAGACCCCTGGGCCGGAGTTCCAGAACACGGAATTTCCCGGGAGTTCGGACTCGCACTACTACAACTGGGTTGACCTGTACGACACGTTCGGACTGGGTGCCGACACGCCGATCGCTACGGGCAACTCATCCGACGCGCTGCTTGCACTGGACAAGGAGTCAGGCGAGTTCACGGTGTTGCGCGTGCCGTATCCGCTGGGCTTCTTCGCCAAGGGCATGGAGGGTCGCATCGACGATCCGACGACCGGCTGGAAGGGCAAGGGCATCTACACGACGTGGGGGACGCGCACAACGTTCCACACGGAAGGCGGAACCGACAACGTCGCCAAGATCGTGAAGTTCCAGCTTCGGCCTGAACCGACCGCGAAGTAAGACAGCCTGCGGTGCAGCGCCGCAGCATGACGACCGCCTCTGGTGTCTATGTCAGACACCAGAGGCACCTTTTCCCGCCTCCAGCAATCAACCGATTGCTCCTGATTGCATGCTGCCCATGCGAATCATCACCTCACGCTCGTCTGGACCGGTCGTCGCCACCGAGGCCGTCGGTATCGCCATGTTTGGCGCGCTGGTCGGCGGGCCGTTCGCCCAGGCGCCCGTTCACCTCAATCCGATGATCGAGACGCTGGCCCTGGGCGAGGTCGCCTTCGGCGCCAGCAACGAGGACATGTCGCTGCAGAACGCGCGCGCGCTTGCGACGGCCGATCTCGACTGGATGTACATCGACTACGAACATGCGCCGATGAACTTCGAGACGCTGCAGTTGTTTCTCCTGGGCATGGTCGACAAGGCCGAGGCTGTGAGGAAGGGCAGCCCACAGCCGAACGTCGCGCCTCTGGCGCGCTTCGCGCCCTACGCGCGGGAGGGCAGTGAGTGGGTGATCAAGCAGGGTCTCGATCAGGGCCTGATGGGCATCATCTTCAACAGCGTGGGCACACCGGAACAGGCGCGTCGGAACGTCAGAGCGATGCGCTACCCGCAGCGGCGGGGATCTGCGCTCATGGAACCGCTTGGACTACGGGGATCTGATCGCGATCATGATGGTCGAAACGGCCGAGGGCCTGAGGAACGTGAACGAGACCGCGGCCGAGCCTGGTGTGGGTGGTTTCTACATCGGGCCGAGCGAGCTCTCGCACTCGCTCGGCGTGGCCCCGGATTCAGCGGAGACGGAGGCGGCGATTCAGACGGTGCTCGAGGCCTGTCTCGCGCACAACGTGCCGTGCGGCATCACCGCGGGAGAAGCCGACATGCCGCGCCGGGTCGAAGCTGGCTTCCGCATACTCGGCGGCGGCGGAGTTGTTGGCGGCTTGTCCGTGCCGATCGACGCCGCGATCCGCGCGGGGCGTGCAGCAGCCAACTCCCAGTAGTGTCCTAGGCTGACAGTTCGTCGACGACTTTTTCGATAAACGTGCCAAGCGTGAGGTTGGGCGGCACCGAGCCGAAGCCTTCGAAGTTCGGTAGCACCTCAAGGGCGGCCAGCTCCGCTTTCGATTGCCCGCGCGCCAGACCGCGCTCCACGTACTCAAGGACCGCGGTCAGATAGTCCCGAAACCGCAGCACGTCACTCATCGACATGACCGGGCTGAGGCCGGCCTTGGTGTGCCCGACGAGAAAAATGGTGTCGGCGTTCAGCTCTGCGGTCGTCTTCTCGAGGACCGACACCCAACTGCGCGCGGACGCCCCTGCTGGCGGATCGATGTTCGCATGACGCTCGTTGTAGCCAAGGTCACCGAGGTGTGCGACGTTTGCCTCTTCAAACAGCACCACTGCGTCGCCGCCGGTGTGCCCGGCCCCGTAGTGCCGCGCCGACATCGTGACATCGCCAAACGACTGCCGCCACCGATCTGAGAACGTCGTGTCGGCGTAGGCTTGCGGCCGGGCATCGGCGCCGGCCGCCTCTGCAGCCGCTCGCTGAAGTCCAGGCACACGCTCGTGCGAGACGATCATGTCGGCCTCGGGCTGGAACACGGCGTTCCCACCGATGTGATCCCCGTGATGATGCGTGTTGATGACGGCGTCGATGCGGCGGGTCGAGCGTTGCGCGAGTCCCTGCAGGCAGGTCTGGGCCGTATCAGGGAATTGCGTATCGACGACCACGAGCGCGTCCGGCGTGACCGACCATCCGATGGTGGCGCCACGGGCGAGAAAATATCCGACGCCGTTGCGTAACTCAGTGAACGTGCCGGTCGCAGCGGCTGCCTGCCCCAGCGCAGGTACAGATCGAAAGGCGCTGGCAGCAAGAGCCAGCGACGAGGTCGTCAGGAATTCACGACGGTTCCAGTTCATGATGTTGTCCTTCTCCTTGAGGCGCGTAGCCGTTGCCTAGCCACGCATGAATTCTTCGGCCTTGGCAACCATACCGACCGAGCCGATGAAGAGCGGCGTGCGTTGGTGCAGCGACGTGGGTGCGAGTTCGAGAATTCTTTGGCGGCCGTCAGATGCCGCGCCTCCTGCCTCTTCGATGATCAACGCGAGCGGGTTGCACTCGTAGAGGAGCCGCAGCTTGCCGTGGGGCGACTTGGCAGTAGACGGATAAATGAAAATGCCGCCCTTGAGCAAATTGCGGTGGAAGTCGGCGACGAGAGAGCCGATGTAGCGTGACGTATAGGGGCGACTGGTTGCGTCGTCGTCAACCTGACAGTATTTGAGATATCGCTTGACGCCCTCCTGAAACCTGGCGTAGTTGCCCTCGTTGATGGAATATATGGTTCCGGTCTCTGGGCACTTCATGTCCCGATGGGACAGGCAAAACTCACCGATGCTGGGGTCAAGCGTGAAGCCGTTGACCCCGCGCTGGGTGGTGTAGACCAGCATCGTGGATGAACCATAGATGACGTAGCCAGCAGCAACCTGCTTGACGCCCTGCTGGAAGAAATCTGTTGCCGACAGCGGCGTGTCCGAGTCCGTTCTGCGGTAAATCGAAAAAATGGTTCCAACCGACACGTTGACGTCGATGTTGGACGATCCGTCGAGCGGGTCAACGCAGACCATGTACTTGGCGTTCTTGGAGACCTTGGTTGTGATGGGGATGAGATCTTCGTTCTCTTCGCTCGCGATGGCACGCGTTTCACCGCCAGAGCCGAGGGCGGCAATAAACTGCTCGTTGGCGTAGATGTCCAGTTTCTTGACGCTCTCACCTTGAATGTTCGTGGTGCCATATTCGCCCAGGATGTCAACGAGTCCGGCCTTGTTGACCTCGCGGTTCACGACCTTTGCGGCGATGCCGATGTCGCGCAGCAGGCTAGAAAGTTCTCCTTTGGCATACGGGAAATCCGACTGGCGCTCGATGATGAACTGGCCGAGTGTGGTAAGGCGTGTCATAGGCGTGCAGGTGCTGGTCGGGTGACTGACTAGATGAATTACTCAGGCGAAGCCATCGGGATTCGGCAGTATGGCACGTCGCGCGCGTCTCAGGCGTTCCCATGTCCACTTCGCACTCGGCCCAATATTTCTCGTATAATTTCCAGATGCCTATTCGGTCGTCTACCCTCACAGAAACAACCGACCCTCAATTGGCGTATACAACACTGTCGAGCGTTATCGACTAGCGAACCACCGTCGGGAGAGGTATCGTATCGGACGCTGTGTGTCCGGCGAAGACCAGCAGACTATTAGGGAACTCATGCTTTCTGCCGTCTTTGGGAAACGTCTGTTCTGCGGCGTGGCCGTCGTCGCCATCGTGGGTGGGATTGCGCCTTCTCCCGCAGAGAGCCAGGAGGCGCCAATTCCGGTCCCCGGGCAGGCGCTGACCCCGGTGGTGCGGGCAATTGCCCCGCCTGCCACCGAGGAGGTGCCATCGGGGAGCGCCTCGATATCGCCCGCCGTGCGCCGCACGATGGCCGCCGTGCGAATGACCGCGGATGACTCGATCACGCTGGACGGACGTCTCGACGAGGGCGTCTGGATGCGGGCCGTGCCGGCAACCAACTTCCGACAGCGGGATCCGGACAACGGCGCGCCGGCCACTGAGCAGACGGAGGTGCGCTTCGTCTACGACGACGACAAGCTCTACATGGGTGTCACGCTGTTCGACTCCGAGCCGGACAAGCTGATCCACTACCAGATGGGACGGGACGGTGGCCTTCCCGCCGACGACAAGCTGCAGTGGGCGATCGACACGTTTAACGACGGTCAGACTGCTTACTGGTGGGAGATGAACCCGCTGGGATCGATGGCCGACGCGTTGCGGGGCGCCAACAACACGAACAACCGGCGTTGGGACGGCATCTGGGACGCGCGCACGACCCGGAGCGACATCGGCTGGACGATTGAGATGGAAGTGCCGTTTCGCACGATGAACTTCAATCCCGATACCGATGGCTGGGGCGCCAACTTTCAACGCACCGTCGCACGGAAGAACGAAACAAGTCTGTGGATGGGCTGGCCGCGCAACCAGGGCTTGAACCGGATGAGCAACGCCGGTCTGCTGACCGGCATCCAGGACGTGAGCCAGGGGCGTGGCCTCGATATCAAGCCGTATGTCGTGGGCACGTCGGAGTCGTTCCCCGGTCGGGACGACACGCCGAGCAATACCGAGGCGCAGGTCGGCATGGATCTGTTCTACAACCTCACGCCGAGTCTTCGCACGAATCTGACGGTGAACACCGACTTTGCGCAGGCCCAGGTCGACGCGCGGCAGACGAATCTCACGCGTTTTTCGCTGTTGTTTCCAGAACAGCGGGACTTCTTTCTCGACGGCTCGCTCTTCTTCGACTTCGCCAGTGCGGCGGCCGGCGGCGGTGGTTTTGGCGGCGGTGATTCTGGCGGCGAGACGTTGATACCGTTTCAGAGCCGCCGAATCGGCCTGGGCGAAGACAATACGCCGCAGCGCATCAACTTCGGGGGCAAGCTGACCGGCCAGGCCGGGGCGTTTGACGTGGGTGTGCTGCAGGTGCAGACCGGCGACGAAAGCGGCAACGACGGCGGGTTCCTCGGTGAGGACTTCACGGTGGTGCGCCTCAAGCGGCGCATGTTCCGCGAGTCGTACGTGGGCGGCATGTATACGTTGCGGCACACGCGTGGTGGCGGTCTCGACGACCGCCAGACCATGGGCGTGGACCTGCGGCTGGCGACGTCGACGTTCCGGGGCTCCGACAACCTGAACGCGACCGGCTATTTTCTCCGCACCAGCAATCCGCTCGACACGATCGGCAGGAATGCGGCCTTTGGCGCCGAAGTCTCGTATCCGAACGCTCTGTGGAGCCTGCGAGCTGGGTATCAGGAGGTTCAGGAGAACTACGAGGCGGCGACGGGCTTCACGCGGCGCACCGGGTTCCGCCTGTTGAGCCAGCGGGTCAGCTTCGTTCCACGGCCCCGCCAGCATCCGTTGATCCGGGCTTTCCGTTTCTCGGCGGACGTGAAAGTGTTTCTCGATCCGGACGACAACAATCGGCTGCTGACTCGGCGAATCGATGTCACGGCGTTCCAGCTCTTCTCGCATCGGCAAGAGACGCTTGACTTCCATGTGCTCCCGACCTACGAGCGGCTCGAACAGGATTTTGAAATCGAGGATGGCGTCATCTTACCGGCGTTCAGCGAGTACAGCTTCACCCGCTACAGCATCCGGGCGAGGAGCAACCGCCGAAAACCGATCTCCATAGAACCGCAGCTTGAGTGGGGCGAGTTCTTCTCCGGCGACCGACTCCGGCTCAGTACGGGCCTCAGCTATCGCGCGGCGCCGGGACACTTCTACACCTTCACGCACGAGTGGAACCGGGTGTCGTTGGCCGAGGGTGACTTCACCACGACGTTGTACCGCGCAGTGTTCGAGACGCAGTTCAACCCCAGGATTTCGCTGGTCAACAACGTGCAGTACGACACGCAGAGCGCGGCCATCGGCTGGCAGGCGCGGTTCCGCTGGATTCTTCAGCCTGGCAACGATCTCCACCTCGTCTATCTCAGCAACTGGCTGGACGATCCGGTGAGCGGCAGGATTCATACGCTGGACCGCCGCCTGTCCACCAAGCTTCTGTACACGCACCGGTTCTGACGACGGCGTTGCGACACTGCGGTGCCGTTGACGCGCCTGCGAAATGCGGACGCAGTCTGCTTGCGGGGGACGTCGGCTACAACATGTCCCTCAGTGCCCGCAGGATCAGCAGCAGCACCATTGGCGAAAAATCCAGGCCCCCGACCGCAGGCAGCAGTCGCCGAAGTGGTGCCAGCGCGGGTTCAGTGAGGTCATAGACGATCCGCGCCAGCGGGTGCTGTCTGCCCATCTGAGCCCAGGACATGATGACGGCCGCCAGGACAACGAGCGAGTAGCCGTCAAGAAGCGTGGCCAGCAAACGCATGATCGACCCTCCCCGGTCGTGAACGCCATTGTTGCACGCAGGCAGCGGCGAGCGTCACATCTTGTACACGATTGCGATCAAGATCGCGACGTCGTTCTTTTGGACCGTGGCCAGCGGCGGTTCGTTCTTGTACGTGTCGAGTACTTCGATCTTGAGCTGGGTGCGCGTCGACATGGTTGCTGATACGCCCAGGCTGAAGACGTGGAGCGAGTCCCCGAAATCGGTGGTTTTCCAGAGGCCGGAGAACGACTGCGTCAGCGACGTCGTCGCCGTCAGGGTATGAGACAGCGACTCTCCGATCGTCAGGGAACCAGACGCCGAGACCCCGACGTTCGCATTCTTTTCCCACACGCCACCGAGACCAAGATCGACGGCCATTGTCGTGTCCGGTGTCTTGATCATGGTGTAGCCGACCCCGGCGGCTGGCGCCAAGAGATAGTCAATACTCTTGAACCGATCGCGCAGGAAGTGGTTCTGGCCAAACACATATGCGCGTTCGTTGAGACTGAGTTCGGAGCGTACGTTGAGGCCGAGCCGGTCCGCAGACAGCTCGCCTTCGTTTTTTCCTCGAATCATGAGCCCGTCAGATCGGATGAGGTATTGTGCCGGCGGATCGTACACAACCTCGTAGGACGCATTGACCGTGGACGTGTCCGTATTGCCGCTGGTGAGTGCCAGGCCGGCGCCTGCGGTGACCGTCCACGCCGTTAGCTCCGGAGGGGTCGCAGGGGGAGGTGCTTGCGCCATTGCTGGAGCCGAACACGCAAGTGCAACGCAGACCAGTGCGTGGAGCGTTAAGGGCGAAGGTGGCATCGACGGATATCTCCTGGGATGTGAGCGGGAAAAATAGCTTAGCAGATGGCTGCCATGGTCGGACGAGCGACAAAAGCGGACAGAAAGACCGACGATGGGAGAAGATCCAGACCGGGGCTAGCGGTGCGCGCTTGGTGGTGACGAAGTGCGGGTCGTGACTGGCTCCTTCAAGTTCGGGCGCGAACGTCGCTCGGCGCCCCGCGAGGTAAAACTCCCTGCGGCGTTGAGCGAACAGCGCCGGGGCGCGGCGCCAGAACTGAACGACGTCTATCTGCCGGAGGACCCCGCCGCGGCTCTGCAAATCGCAGGGGCACACTTCACGATCGAGAATGTCGACGGCCAATTCTTTCTCACCGACCGTGGAAGTTCGTGCGGCACGGTCGTGGCCGGCCAGCGGCTGGGTGGCCGTCGAAAAGGCGGCCGGACCGAGTTGCAGGACGGGGATGAGATTATCGTTGGGACGCGCAGTTCCCCCTATGTCTTCCGATTTCAGATTGAGCCAGCTACGCCCTAGCCAGTCCTTACACACGCCTCCGCCCCGCGTATAATCGACCTCGTGAAGCGCATTGGCTGGTCGGTGGCGCTCATCGCAGCGCTCTGGATGATTGGCGCGGCGGTCCGCAGCAGCGGGGCGGATCAGGATCCCGTTACCGATCTCGGCGTGGCGCCAGCGACGAATGAGGGCGTCGCTCTCGTCGTGCCGGTGGAGCCGCCCAGAGCCCGCGGACTGAGCGCTGACGAGGTCGACGCCGTGCATAGCGCGGCCAGCGCTTTACCGCGTCTCCACAGCCTCCTGGTCAGCCTGCGGGGCGAGCTGCTGTTTGAGCAGTACTACAACGGCGTCAATCGCGATCGGCTCGCGAATATCAAGTCGGCGTCCAAGAGCATCATTTCGGCTCTGGTGGGAATCGCTATCGATCGCGGTCTGATTCCAGGCGCCCGGACGCCGATCGTGACCTATTTTCCGGAGCTTGCCCGCGATCCGGACACGCGCAAAACGGAGATCACTGTCGAGCATCTACTGACGATGAGGCCCGGGCTTGAGGGAACGAGCAACCGCAACTATGGGGCCTGGGTAACGAGCCGGAACTGGGTGCAGCACGCGCTGGCTCGCCCCATGTTTGCGGCGCCCGGTGAGGAGATGGAGTACAGCACCGGAAGTACGCATTTGCTCTCCGCGATTTTGACGAAGACGGCGGCGAAGACGACACGGGACTTTGCCAACGAAGTCCTCGCGCAGCCGCTCGGGTTCTCGTTGCCGCCGTGGCCACGTGATCCGCAGGGCATCTACTTTGGCGGCAACGATATGTTGATGACGCCGCGGCAGATGCTGGCTTTCGGCGAGCTGTATCGGAACCAAGGACGCGCCGCTGACCAGCAGGTTGTGTCCAGGCAGTGGGTGGCGCAGTCGTGCGAAGGGCGCGCGCGCAACCGCCGGCCGGGGAATCCGGGGCCGGACGCCAATGGCTATGTCGATCCGTTACGCGATCGTGGCTACGGTTACGGCTGG
>Ga0115002_10004440_pt1 | contig 16968 bp, 16 predicted proteins | sample ArcticOcean_MG_C_8_FD_89576 | JGI IMG/M metagenome (GOLD analysis project Ga0115002, IMG submission 89576) | Marine microbial communities from western Arctic Ocean - ArcticOcean_MG_CB11_86 | ecosystem: Environmental > Aquatic > Marine > Oceanic | place: Arctic Ocean: Canada Basin | collected... | reverse complement strand
CAATACCAGAATTTTCTGGACTATGAAATTCACGAATATCATCTATGGAAGCTGGAAGTGTGACCCAATCAGAAATACTGAATTGTTCTTTATAACCGATTCCTATCCATAATTTGCCAATATCTATTCCATCCCCAAAACTTGAAATATAATATGTAGTATTTATTTTCAGAGGTATTTTTTCATCATATAATATCCAAGAATAGGTATTTGTAAACGGTTCATGGAATTCCTTAGGTAGGTTTTCGTATTTTGCAGATAGGATTAGGGCTGGCGAAGATGTTGATGTTTCAAATATGGCTACATTTGGTCTGTAATCTTGTAAATCGGATATTTTGGGTATTCCAATTTGCATATGAAGAACTTCATCTGTGTCACTGTTAAATCTTATCCATGATTTGGGATTCTCATACGACAACTTTTGATAAATAACTTTTGACACACTGATTTCAGATATTTCTAAAGCAGACTCCTTATTTACATGAGTATTGTTAGATATGAAAGGTATGTGGGCTTCGATAGTGCTGTGAGCATATGACCAGATAATTATCCCAAGACAAAGAGAGATTATATATTTCATAATTTTCTAAGTTATTTGAAAGGAATCTTCAGCTTAGATATAAATCCAATAGCTGGCGAATCACTAGTACCTTTTAAGCGATTTGGCTTTTCAAAAAATGGCATTTTGTGAATAAAGAATATGATAGCTGCTTGAGTTAATATTCTGATTTCAGTTAGACCTACCGTGGATAATAGTTTAGGTAATGTTTTTAATAAATTTACAGTTGTTAATTTTATAAAAACCCCTCTGTAATTACTGCTAAATACCAGATTGTCATCTTCAAATAATCCTATGCGGATGTCAAATTTTTCAGGAGTTATTGAAAATTCGAATTTGTAATAACCTTTCCGGTCTAAAAATGGAGATACATGAAATTGCTTTATATTGGAATCTTCGAATCTGGTGGATGAGTTAAAAACTGAGCTCAATTCATATAAATGAGATTCTTTGAATGTATTGTGAACTTCTACTATGGATCCTTTGAAAATTTCTTTATCATCAAACACAAAATAGAATGAAGCTGGATTGAAAGAATATCCAATAACTGAAGGTGCGGATAATACAAATATTGTGTCTGATTTAGATATTCTTATTTTTGACCCTTTAGTATTGGCAATAATTTTTTCTATTAATGGCTTATTTTGAAAATCTATATGATTCCCATTAAATATGGATATCAGTCCATATTTGCTGTTTTTTAAAGGCCAGGGCAAATGTGATTTCCGGATATGGTTGGATAAGTTTAATAAGATCATAGTATGCTTAAATCCAAATCCTCTGGAACTTGGAGAATTTCGGATATGGTCTAACCTTCCCAGCGCTATTGAATTAGTTATCATTTGATAATCCTGTCATATTGTTAATGCTTTGAGCTGCTAGCTTGCCACTTCTAAATCCATCTTCATGGAAACCATACCCTAAATAAGCGCCACAAAATTTTATAGCTCCTGAATTATTTAATGTATATATTGCCTTTTCATTTTCTGAATAAGTATGAGACAGAATTGGGTGACTATAAGTTGTTTGGAATAGTAACTTAGAATGACCAGGTAAGGTTTGCGGGTTTATAGTCACGAAAAAATCAATGTTAGATAATATATTTTGAAGCTTATTCATGTAATAAGTCACATGATATTTTTGAGAATGATTTTGAGAATGACTTATAACATTCCAAGACGCCCAAGTACGTTTATTGGATGGCATGAATGTTTTATCTGTGTGCAATATAACATCATTATTTGTGTATTTATATTTTTCTAAGACATTTTTCTTATTAGAATTAAGATCTATTACTAGCTTATTTGCTATATTAGAATGAGTAGCCATAATCGCATAATCGAATGTTTGAAGAGTATTATCGGATAAAGTTATTTGCACCTTAGAATCAAGTTCTTTGATAGATTGTACAGGTGAATTAACTTTTATTGATCCTTTAAACAAGCTATTGAATCTCCCGATATATTCTTTACTACCACCTTTGATGGTCTTCCAGTTAGGCTTATTGAAGAACTCGAATAATTTATGATTATTGAAGAAATTAATGAAGGTTGATGCCGGCATTTTGCTAACTGATTCTGAATCACAAGACCATATTGCTGAACTTATTGGTATGAAATAATTGTCAATAATTTTTTTTGGACAGCCCAAATTTGTTAATGCTTGGATTATAGTTTGATGTTTTGGGATTTTGAGAGCGCCCAACTTTTTTGAATACTTGTATATATTTAATAAAAACAATATTTGAGATAGGGTAAATAGACTCCTTTTATTTGGTAACAAACCTGATAAAGTCCCTGCGTATGATATGTTATTTTTGTCATTTGTGAACGAAAATGACATGTTCGAATCCTCTGCCATTACATTTAATTCGTGGAGGAAATTCTGAAATAAAGGATAATTCCAATCATTAAATACTATGAATCCTGTATCAATTGGCCAAACTTTTCCGTATTCATCTTTATATTCAAATGTATTGCTATGGCCACCTATTTTGGGTTCTTTTTCAAATATTGTTATGTTGTGATGGGACTTACTTAGTTCCCATGCTGCAGAAATACCAGAAATTCCACCCCCAATGATTGCTATATCCATATGATTGTTCTCATCGTTTTGAAAATAGATAATTAACTACATACCATTCTGATCCATTATTGTATTTAAATAATTCTGAACAGAATATCAAAAATAACTTATAACGATTTATATATCTAGTTGCAGCTATTAAATTTGAGGCAGGAAGATTTTTTTTAAAATATGCTTTAATAAAAGATTCTTTAATGCATAGCTTATTTAACCAAGCCTCTAAAGTGTTTGAGTAGTTTATGCCTGATACTTCCCATTGCGATTTCAGGGTCATATTTGGCTTCACATCATGATATAAACCCAAATATGGCATCATACCTCCAGTAAAAAAATACCGTGACATCCATGATTTATTTGTATTGTCAAAGAATTGAGGGAAATTATTATGTGAGAAAACTTGTATAAATAATAAGCCATTATCAGTTAACCAATTTTCTATCTTATCTAGTAAAAGTTTAGGATTTCTCAAATGTTCAAACATTTCTATAGATAAGATCCGATTGTATTTTTTGGTTGTTTCAAAAATAGCTATGTCGGATTTTATTACATCAATATTATTTACATTTAATCTAGCAGTTTTGTTCTTTATCCAATCATGTTGAGATTGTGAATTCGTTACTGTTGTAATTTCACAGTTCGGGAATTTAATTGCTAAATATAAAGATAATGATCCCCATCCAGAACCTAATTCTAAGATGCGGTCACCATCTTTTATATTTGCTCTGGCACAATAAATTTCTAATGTACTTTCGTCTGAACTTTCAAGATCATCATGGTCTGAATCCCAGATAGAACCACTATATTTCATATGATTGCTTAATATTGTTTCGAAAAATAATGGTGGGACTTCGTAATGTTGCTCGTTTGCGTCTAATGTATTTATAGTTATGGGATATTCCAATAACTTATCGATGAATTCTTTTTGTATGTTTTTAAGTTCTGGGAGGGATAATTTATTTATGCGATTGGTGTATCTATTTAATCCTTTGCGAACGAAAAATCGCAAAGCATTATTTGGAATCAATCCCTTATCTATTAGAGTGTCAAACCACATTGAACTATGACTTCTTTAGTGTGATTTGGTATGCGCTTATATTTTTTGATAAAAATCCCCCTTCGCAGTAACTGAAATAGTAAAAGAATTTTTTATAGTCATATGTGCTTAATGTTGGGTGTGAGAAGTTGGGGAAATTTTGTTCTAATTTTTCACGCCAATGAGATAGAGTTTTTGCATAATGCTCCCCAATTTCGACTTTTTTTGTTATTTCGAAACCGAATTTTTCTGACGCCTTTTTTATGTTGTCTAATGATAGTAAAAGTCCGCCGGGGAATACATATTTTTGTATGAAGTCACAATTATTTTTATAAGATTCATATTTATTATCTGGGATAGTTATAATTTGTATTTGTACAGTTCCGTCATCTTTTAGCAAATCAGAACATTTCTTAAAGAAATCAGTCACACCAGTGTGGCCTACAGCTTCCAGCATTTCTATTGAAAATATTCTGTCATAATTTCCTGTTATGTTACGGTAATCATCATATTTTATTATTACATTATCGGACAATTTTTCTGTGACAACTTTTTTATTTGCGTAAATATATTGATTATTTGATAAGGTTACGCCAGTGACATTTGCTTCAAAATCTTTTGCTGCTCTTATTGATAGACTTCCCCAGCCGCACCCTATGTCTAACACCGAATCGTGACTTTGGATTTCAGAGTATTTTAAAATATCACTTATTTTTGTTGCTTGAGCTTTTTCGAGTCCAACATCTTTATTGTTGAAAATAGCACAAGAATAAGTCATGGTGGGATCTAAGAAAATCTCAAAAAACTCATTACTTATGTCATAGTGAGAACGGACATTTTTCTCAGCCCATTTTTTATTATTGGATGATTTTATTGATTGCCAAATTAAGGAATATAATTTTAATGGAGCTATTTTTCCCATATATGAAAAATTAGTTTTTCCAGATTCATTTGAGATGTTTTTAAAAAGATTAGAAAGGTTAGAATGATCCCATTTTTCTTCTAGGTAAGCCTTTGCCATGCCAAGGTCAAATCCGATTGCTACATCCCAAAAGAAAGACCAATCATTAATATTTATCACTCCGAGGTCTTTCTCTGAATTGTTTGATAAATGTGTTATTTTTCCATCAGGAGTTTTTATTGACAATCCCGGGACTCTAAATTTTTTAATAACTATATTGGATATTAATTTGCCGATTAAACTAGGTATGTTCATTGAATTTATTTATGCAAACTTATTATCTGGAGACTGGCGTTTAATAAACCCTTCGATTTCCATTGTTGACGTTATCCACCTTTTTAATACTTTTCTTAATCTGTAAGTTATATCTTCTTGAAAACTTTTTGGGCTTTCAGATTCATTGGATATTAATCCGAGTTGCTCTAGTACAATTTCTCCAATGTTGCCCTTATTTAGTAAACTTTATTGACCAAATTATTGCGTCAAAAACAAGACAGTGAAAAGTTATCAAGCCAATTCCAATGATTGCAACATAATGCGATGCTGAACTTATGATTTTCACATCAGAAGTTATGACAATACCTAGTAGTACGGCTAATGATATAGCCGTTGACCAAAGAGATACGATACATATCACTAACCAATATGTGTTCGAAAAATGCAAATAAGCTATCGCACTTGGAAGCCAAAAAGTTGCTGAAATTAAAAATATCCCAACTAATATAGAAATTGTATAGCTATTGAACCAATCTGATTTGTTGAAGTCTTCTAAACCATTTTGAAAAAGTGCAACGTAACAAAACGCTAAATACCCTAACGCAGCAAATATCATAGAAATAAGAATTCCAGTTCTCAGATTACCTCTTACTTCACCCCATAACGCCTCTCGATACTCCGGAAACATTCCTAATCCTATTATATAGCTTCCTAATACTGCCAATCCACCTATTAAATTTATTGTTAAAAACAAAACTTGCTGTGTACTCATCAGATTCCTTATTAAATAATGCATTTACAATTAGTAGCTATGTGTGTCATGATACACTCGTATGAATTAAATTACAATTCTATTTGTAAAAACCACAATGTTATATTTGATATATTTTTATTTTAAAGATAGCTAAAGTTAGGATGATAAATTAGGTTAAATGTATTTGGAGTTATTCATTTGAATATATTGATTTTAGGTGGAACAGGCTTTATAGGCAGACCTACAATTGCAAAGTTGCAAGGTAGAGGAGATCAGGTTCATTGTTTAGTTCGGGATTTAGATAAGGCTCGAGGCTTGTTGGGCGAAGGGATTGTGTTACTTGATTTGGATTTACCATTGGGTGAATTAAGAAAAGAAATAGAATTTGCAGATGTCATTATCAATCTTGCTGGAGAGCCATTAGCTGGAGTCAGGTGGAATAAAGGAAAAAAGAAAAGATTTCATCAAAGTAGAATTGGATTGAATGAACTTATTACTGAGAACATTGCATATTGTGATAATCCTCCTGATTTGTTCATATCTGCAAGTGCTGTTGGTATATATGGAGACAGGGGCGACGAATTACTTACTGAAGACTCTTTACTAGATACAGGGGATATATCTAAATTATGTATAGATTGGGAAAATTCTGCAATAAAGGCAAAGGAATATGGAGTTAGAGTTTGCACTTTACGATTTGGCATAATATTAGGACGGGAAGGTGGGGTATTGAAACAAGTTATGCCTAGTTTTGAACTAGGTATTGGAAGTTATGTTGGGGATTCTGAACAATCGATTCCGTGGATTCATATATTAGATGTGATTAGAGCTATTGAGTTTTGTATTGATACAAATATAGAAGGAAACATTAATGTTGTAGCTCCAGAAGCTTCAACGAGTAAGAAATTCGCTAATATTTTAGGAGATATTACTAATACCAAAATAATACTCCATATCCCATTTGCAATACTGCGTTTAATATTTGCATCTGGGGCTAAAATCCTTACTAATAGTCTAAATGTTGTGCCAGAAAAATTATTGGAAAATAATTTCAAGTTTCAATATAAATCATTAAGAGAAGCTCTTATCGAAGAAGTAGATTCACAATCAGTTCAAGTTTCAAGAACCTCAAGAGTTATTGATCACTTAAGTAATCAAGGCCAATACGAATTGAGTACAACGGTAGAATTGAATTCAAGTGCGGAAGAAACCTTTAATTTTTTTGCTTCCCCCTTGAATTTAGGACTTACTACTCCAGCTTGGTTGGGGTTCAAAATTATTGAAATGCCAGACACATTAAATAAGGGTTCTAAAATTTTATATAAAATTAAATTGGGTCCAATTTATATTAAATGGTGTACACTTATCGCTGAATGGGAGCCATCTCATTTATTTGTAGATTTTCAATTTCAAGGACCTTATTCTTTGTGGTGGCATGAGCATAGAGTCAAAACATTGTCTAAGAATTCTTCAATTATAGAAGACAATGTAACGTATAAAGTCCCATTTGGAATATTTGGAAGAATTGCCCATTATTTTTTTATTAGAAAGACATTAAATAGGATATTTAATTACCGACGGTTTATTATGAAACTCAGGTTTGGATAAACATTATGGATATCGTAAAAAATAAAAAAGCTCAATATAAACCCTTAGTTAAAAGTTTAGTAAATCATTTATTAAACAATGACTATGATGGATGTGAAGCTGTAGTTAATGAAGCTTTGCGTATGAAATTACAACCAGTAGAAGTATATTCACATATCTTATCGGCAGCTATGAATAGCATAGGGCTCTTATGGAAATCAGAAAAAATATCTATTGCTCATGAACATTTAGCAACTCAAATGATTGCTTCTATTGTTGATATGGTAGCTGACAAATCAACAAAACATTCTTCTAATGGATTGAAAGCTGTTGTTGCTACTACAACAGGAGAAACTCATTGGATGGGGGCGAAGGTTTTTTCTAAATTACTAGAATTAGATGGATGGGAAGTTCATTATTTAGGCTACGATACGCCTAATATTGATCTAGTATCTTATTCTTATGATAAAAAAGCAGATATAGTAGTTATTTCTATTGTCAGGAATTCATACCTGCCTGATGCAATTAAGGTTGTTAAGAAATTACGCAATTCGACCTATTCTCCTACTATATTAGTTGGCGGCCCTCCTGTGAAAGAATCTAAGGAATTGCTGAAAGAGGAGGGGGTTTTGGTTGCTACAGATTTTATTTCTGGTATGAATATATTGAATGACACTTTTGGGTTTTCAGGATATTTTTCTACGTTAGAAGAAATTCTTGTAAAGATAGGAGTGAATATTCAAAATACAAGAAAATCTAGGGCTATGAGTCAAATGGAATTAGCTTCAATAGCAGGAGTCGATAGAGCTTATATAAGTTTAGTTGAAAATGGGAAACAAAACATTACTATGTCAGCATTACATAAGTTTTCAGAAGCCTTAGGAGTTTCTGTAATAGCACTTATGCAATAAATATATCATTCCACAGTATTATTTTTATTGTATATGTTTATATTGAGATCTTACTTTTATCAGAATTAATCCTCCGACAATTAAAACAGCAGAAGTCATAATAAGATTTCTATATATCAACCAGCTTGTGATCGTTGCTGTTAAGAATGCAAATACCCCAGTGTAGACGGGGCTTTTTGTGATCAATAGTACTATCGCAGATGGGATTGCTGTTCCAACTGCAGCTATAGGAATAAGACCTATCACAGCCCCCATAGCAGTTGCCATACCTGTCCCGCCGGGAGTTTTGTGAAAAAATCGAACCATATGACCAATTAATAAAATAAACATCGACAGTACAGACACCCAAGTTGGATATCCTAAGACATAGGGAATCGTAGTTGGGATTAACCCTTTTACGATATCTATAAAAAAAACGGATATCCCATATTTAGCCCCTAATTCATCATATATATTGGAAGCGCCAGGGTTTTTAGTACCTAATTTTCTTATATCGACATTTTTTTGACGGGCAACAATGTCGCCACTTTGAATTGTTCCTATGAAATAACATGAAACAATCCATATTATGAATAATAAAAAATGGGTATTCATGAAACCTCTTTTTGATTTCAGTATTATAATGGAACAATGATTATAGAAAAAGAATCTTATTCAGATGATATCAGAAAAACTTTATTATTATATTTATCAATATCAGAGGGTATTTTAAAAGGTTTGGGGTTAATTTGGGCAACAATAACGTTGCATGCTTCGTTTATAATTCCCAACTATGGATTTATAAGCAATTTCCTTACTGGCGATCAAATTGTGTATTTAATGAGATATTGGATCCCAGCATTTTTTTGGGGATTAAGTTTAATTTTTATGGGGTTATATATTAGAAATATATTTCGCAAAAACATAAACATGAATAATCTTTCGACACTTGTTTCCCCAATACTTTTTACAGCAATATTTGTGGTGACAGGAATTATTAGTTTGGTTATAGTTTTGTACTACTAGATTTATTAACGCTTTTTGTAAACTTGTATACGGTGTCTATTACTTTCAGTTACATATAAATTTTCATTGTCATCTAATTTTATAGACACAGGACCCCAAAACAATTTTTCGATATGAGCAGATTCCTCGTGAGGATTTCCATTGAATTGAGAGATGTCAGGTTCTAGGTTAGACCTAGACCTAGGTTCTGCCTCTTCGTGATTGGCTAACATAAATTCTTCTCCCCATTTAGATAAGGTGGATTCCCCTCTAATGGTATCAATCCAACTTCCATTTTGAGCGAATATTTGAACACGTTCATTCCCCCAATCGGCAACATATACATACCCATCTTTATCTATTGCTACACTTGATGGGTTTTTCAATTCTCCATTACCTGTTCCGAAATTTCCAAAACGTTGTATTAGCTGCCCACTATTTGAGAATTTTGCGATTTGGTGATTCCCCCAATCTGCCACATATATATCATTGTCTTTTGAAACAGTAATCCCCCATGGGAGATTCAAATTAATATTTAGGTCTGTTTCATTGCCAAATAGTGATATAAACTCTCCATTTGGAGAGAATTTCTGGATTCTATTATTATTATGGTCCGATATTAATAATTCATTATTGTGATTGAATACAATTCCAGCTGGACCACTTAATTCACCAGGAAGAGTTCCAGTAATGCCCCAAGATTTTTTAGGCTTACCGTTTATATCATATATAGTTATCCGGTTATTTTTCTCATCACTCATGTATATGTCACCGGATGTATGAGAAGTTATAGCCGTAGGCCATCTAAATTGACCTAAATCTGTACCAAATCCTCCATAAACTCCATAAAATTCGCTATTTGTATCGTACACTGTGACTCTTAACAGGCGAGGTACTGCGGAATATGCTCTGCTAACAGTATGCATCCTGCCATCATTTGAAAAAGCAGTATCTACAGGAAACATGAATCCTCTTCCTTCCATAGTACAAAGCCCGATGCTATGACTGTATTTTAAGAATGCGCCTTGAGTTACTTTGGTGGTCATATTAATAAATACCTTGAATTAACATTTTTGGAATTCTGGAACGGAACCGATCATTCCAAGCATAGTAGCCATGGTTTCTTTGGTTTTGGAATTATTTTCAATATTCAATAATCCGATTTCATCAGCAAATTTCTCTAGAGTTTTTCGGGTTTCATTTGAAATATCTAACCCGCCGAGCTCATTTATTATATTTTGTATCATGATTTTTGATGTCATAGTACTAATATCATTGCTTAAAAGGGTATCTGACATTTTTGATATTCCAGGGTTGCTTAAATCACTCATTTGTTCAACACAGAAGTTCACTCTTTCGGTTATAGAACCTGTTTCAATCCATTCAAGTCCTTGATGCCAACCCTCAACAGATGGTGGGTTTAGCAGTTGTTGTCCCATATATGTGAGTTGAGAATTTCTATTAGGCAGTTCAAATTTCGGGCCATCAAATTCTTCTGTGATTCTTAATATTTGCACTACTAGTTCAGTAGGGCTTTTGATTTTTTTATAATAAATCTCTTTTGATTTAAAAAAATCAGAATTAAATAAAGTCCGCAACATTTCTTCAATGTTATGGTCACTATCAAAATAAGCTTGTTCCAAAATTTTGATAGCTTCAATATCTTGGGGCTCTACATAGGGCCAAGATGGAACAGGAGGTTCGTCAGCTACAAAAAAATGGTATAAATGCCTAGATATAAATCGAGCTGTTGAAGGTTGTTGACAGATAATGTTAATAATATCGTCACCATTAAAATCACCTTCTTTACCTAAGAATTTCTTTATTCCAGAATCATGATCCGAATCATCATATTCATATCGCCAAGCTATTTTTCCGTACGGCCAGATTGAATTTCTTACTGCTAATTGCTTTGTGTAATCAACATTGGCAATTGTCCAACCGGTAAAAGCACGAGAACATTCTTTAATGTCATCTTCGGTGTAGTTGCCAACTCCCATAGAAAATAATTCGAGCAACTCGCGTCCATAATTTTCATTAATTGCACCATTATGATTATCCATATTGTCTAACCATATAATCATTGCGGGATCTCTTGATAACTGTACTAGTAAGTCGTCTAACCGGCCTGTTCCGTATTTTCTAAACATTGCAATTTGATCAGTTAAAGGTTTGCCATTTGTTACTTTGGCATACCCTGTTGCAAATATGTTGTGCCAAAATAAGCCTATTTTTTCTTGGAGAGGAGTGGTAGTAGATATCAATCTATATAACCAATATGATCCAGCTCCCGTTGAATCGTGAGATACTGCCTGGTCAGGATGATATCGACGTAATTTAGTGTCATCTATCCCATTGTTTGCAGTAGAAGGATTTAACAATTCTTCTACTGTCTCTTCGTATCCAATCGACATTTTTTTCTCAATATCCTGTCGGGTAGATGAAAAACCAGCTCGACGCATCAAATGAGAAACTAATTCGAAATTTTGATCCATGAATACACCTTAAATCAGTATTGAAATAATGTCATTATAAACGATAAACAAGGATCAATTCAAATTTTGCAATTACTACATAAACCATATAATTCTAAAGAATGTTCACTGATGTCAATATTTAGATATTTCTGAATTTCTGAGACTTCTTTTGCTAAATTAGATTCTAATTTATTACTTAGTGATACATCTGTTATTTTTCCACAATTTTTACAGAATATGTGATGGTGGTGATTTTTCTCTCCGCTACTAACTTCAACCACAATTGTATTATCTGGAGTAGTAAATTCGGTTATTAAGCCAAAAGTTTTCAAATCATTTACCACTCTATATAAAGTGGATTGAGCTAGTTCTCCTTGTGTTAGGGCGAGTATTTGCTCAACAGTTAAAGGTCTTTCTTCTTTAATTAATAAACTCAGCAATACAATTCTCGGATTAGTAATCGAAATCTTTTTTGAGCTCAGTAAATTTTCTGACTTTTTTATATAAGACGTCATGGGTTTAGATTTATTTATAAGGTTCGAATTTACTAGGATTAGTAGTCATTCTTTTTTCAATGGAAGCAATTTTTTGATCAGCCTGCGCTTGTGTAATTTTTCCATTATCTACAGCGAACTGGATTTTAGATTTAATGTTATTTAAAGTAGGATGATTTTTTTTAAATATCCTAGGATTAGTAGTCATTCTTTTTTCAATGGAAGCAATTTTTTGATCAGCCTGTGCTTGTGTAATTTTTCCATTATCTACAGCGAACTGAATTTTAGATTTAATGTTATTTAAAGTAGGATGATCTTTTTGGGTTGCCCCCCCAGTGTCAGCAAACACTTCTGAATTGCCTGTAATACTTATGTATATTAAAGATAAGCTAAAGCTAAGTGCTAAGATCAATAAAAGTTTATTTATAGATATGTATTTTTTAACATCCATTTGTGCCTCTTTTCAATATATTAACCATAGCTCATCTAACTTTAAAATATATTCTACATCTTAAAGTTAGATGACAACGCAATTCCGCATATTTGGTGGAGACGGGGGAGGGTCGAACTCCCCGTCCAAAAGATACCCCGACCGAGATGTACTACAGGCTTAGCTAATCAATAAGTTTTGTTTGGAATAGTATCGATTAGCAAACACTAAACCAGACTAGCCGATAGTTTTCAGCCAGCATCATCGGCGTCAGGCTGGCTACACCCCGTCTATTGGCGCCTAGTCACTCCCTTCGGGGATCGGGAATGGTAGACGTGGCCTTAAGCGGCCAGTGCTAGCTGTTTATTGCCAGTTACTTTTTTGCCATCTTATTAACGGGGTGGAAGGCGCCCCGACCTGCAATCTCGCGGTGACACCCCCTGTCGAATCCGCGCGTCCCCATTTATATTTATAGCTAAATTTTAGCATAAACTCGATAAAAACTTTGTAATTGTAATAAACTAGTCCAATAAAATTAAATATTAGATGGAGAATAAAATCGTATGGTTAAGTTAGATGCCAATTTAAGTATGATGTTTAATGAAGTCCCCTTTGAGGATAGATTTTATTCTGCTGCGAAGATGGGTTTCAAAGGAGTGGAATATTTATTCCCTTATGATTATAAAAAAGATGACTTGAGAATGTTGCTCAAGGAAAATAAATTAACTCAAGTCTTGCATAATTTACCAGCTGGAAACTGGGATTCCGGCGATAGGGGCATTGCATGCGACCCTAGTAGAGTAGCCGAATTTAAAGAAGGGATTGAATTAGGTGCAGATTATGCTTCGGATCTTTCATGTCATCAAGTAAATTGTTTATCAGGTATTAAACCGTCAAATGTTACAGATGAAGAAGCTCGAGAAACCCTTGTATCAAATCTAAAATATGCAGCTCCAATTTTGAAGAAAGTCGGAGTCAAACTTATTATAGAGAGTATTAATACGAATGATATCCCAGGTTTTTTTTTGAACAATACCCCACAAGCTGTAAGGATATTAAATGATGTGGGATCTGATAACTTAATGTTGCAGCATGACATTTATCATATGCAAATTATGGAAGGTGATTTAGCTAAAACGATTGAGAATAATTTGAAATTAATTAATCACATACAAATTGCAGATAATCCAGGAAGGCATGAACCGGGTACCGGAGAAATCAATTATCCCTTTCTCTTTAAATATTTAGATAGACTAGGTTATGAAGGTTGGGTGGGATGTGAATATATACCGTTAGAAAACACTGAACAAGGATTAACTTGGGCTCGCCCTTATTTATAGAATTAATTAAAACCAAAGGTTAATTTGTGATGAGTCAATTAGATTCAGATAAAATTTCTCACTCCGCCATACAGGCATCTTTGTCAGACATAGAAAATTATGTCCTGTGGAATGCTATCAATATAGTTCATCATGCGAATAATGTGAGACCTAATATTGATAAGTCTAAAGTTGGGGGGCATCAGGCTTCAAGCGCATCGATATCAACTATTATGACAACTTTATTTTTTGATTTTATGCGTCCAGAAGATAAAATTTCAGTTAAACCTCACGGGTCTCCGATATTTCATGCTATACAATATTTGCTTGGTAATTTACCTGAAGAATATATGACTCGATTAAGAGATTTTCAGGGACTACAGGCTTATCCCAGTAGGACAAAAGATCCGGATAAAGTAGATTTCAGTACAGGATCTGTTGGCTTAGGTTCGATCGCTCCAAACTTTGCATCTTTAGTGAAAACTTATATAAATTCTAGAGATTTTTCTGAATCAAATTCCTCAGGACGATATATTTCGATAGTAGGAGATGCTGAACTTGACGAGGGTACGATTTGGGAGGCTATTGCAGAACCTGAGATGGTTAAGGCAAAAAACTTGATGTGGATTATTGATCTTAATAGACAGAGTTTAGATAGGATTATTCCAGGAATCAGAGTCAATGCGTGGCGTGATATGTTTGTGGCTAATGGATGGAATGTTATAGAGGCTAAATATGGCCAATTTCTTGAATCTGTTTTTTTACAACCTAACGGAGAACTGCTTAAAGCCGCTATTGACGAAATGTCTAACGAAGCCTACCAAAGATTATTGCGAGTCTCACCTAATATTTTGAGAACATGGATTCCTAAGTATAGTAAATACCCTGATGATATATCTAAACTTTTATCTAACTGGGATGATAATGATTTACATGATTTATTTAATAATCTTGGGGGTCATGATTTTGGGACTTTACGCCAAGCTTTTGCTAAAGCTGACCTAACATCTAAACCCAGTGTTGTGTTTGCATATACTTTGAAAGGATATGCTTTACCATCTGAAGGAGATCCACAGAATCATTCGGTATTACTTTCTAATGATCAAATGGAACAATTGAGACATAGTCTCCAGATGCCTAAGGATATTGAGTGGCCTAAAATTCCTACAGATACGGCAGCTGGCAAATTAGTGGATATAGCTTCAAGTAATTTCAACTCAAAGGAAACTTCTGATCCAATATCTGTTCCCCCATTACCTAATGATTTTGGGAGATCTTATAAAGGAGTAATGTCAACTCAACAGATATTTGGGTTGATTTTAACAGATATTTCTCGGAATTTAGATGATATATCTGATCGTGTTGTAACAGTTAGTCCAGACGTTGCTAGTTCGACTAATTTAGGAGGTTGGATTAATAAGGTAGGAGTTTGGAATACTAGTGATGATGAAATTCTTCCAGACGAAGAGGTAACTAGGGCATTGAAATGGGAAGAATCTTCTTCTGGACAGCATATTGAATTGGGAATATCAGAAAACAATCTTTTTATGATGTTAGGTCAATTAGGCCTTTCTCACGAGATGGAAAATGAATTATTGTTTCCGATTGGAACACTTTATGATCCTTTTATTAGGAGAGGATTAGATTCATTCGTGTACGGAGTTTACTCTGGAAGCAAATTTATAGTTGTGGGAACTCCATCTGGATTAACATTAGGACCTGAAGGCGGGGCTCATCAATCTATAATGACTCCGTCAATAGGTATGGAAATGCCTACATTAGATTCTTATGAACCATGTTTTGGACAGGAATTAGAATGGATTGTATTGTCCTCGTTAGATCAAATTAGACAAAGAAAACGTAGTACATATTTAAGACTTACTAGTAAATTTGTAGACCAAACTTTATTTCCATTACCAGACAAAAAAGAAGATGTGGACTTATTAAGAAGACAAGTTTTGAAAGGAGCTTATTCATTTATAGATATTGTTAAAGAAGAAGGGGTTTCGGTAAACAATAATGTCATAAACTTGGCTGTTTGTGGTTCAATGATACCGGAAGCATATGAAGCTACTCAGGTTTTAAAAGAAGAAGGAATATATGTGTCACTTATAAATATTACTGGTCCTGGACCTCTTTATCGAGAATATACAAATATTATTAATTCTTCTGTAGGTGATGGCAACAAGTATGAAAATTCTATACAGGCTATGCTACCTGGGGCTTACCCAGGATCTCCTGTAGTTACTGTAATTGATGGGCATCCGCATTCCTTGTCTTGGATAGGGTCAGCCTTAGGTAGTAAAACATTGTCTTTGGGGGTATCAGATTGGGGACAATCAGGTAGTAGGGCAGATTTATATCAAGAATATGGTATTGATAAAGATTCTATTGTTTCTGCTTGTATATCTGCATTAGACTTATAATTGAGACAATAAATCAGGGAGGAACAGGTTGACTAAGATTTTAGTAATACACGGTGCAGGAATGAATATGAGAGGAAAAACTCAGATTGATATTTTTGGGTCTTCAACTATGGAAGATTACAATAATGAAATCATAAAATATGCAGAACAATTAGAATGCGAAGTCGATATTTTTCATTCTAATATTGAAGGTGAGGTCATTAATAAAATATATGAATCACAAGAGAATAATTGCGATGCAGCTATTTTTAATCCTGCAGGGTTTTCTATAGGATATCCTGCATTATGTGCCGCTATTTCTCAAGTTGAATATCCTGTAGTTGAAGTTCATCTGTCAAATCCATCGGCAAGGGGTCAGATTTCAGATATTTCTACTGTATGTAAAGGTTCCATAACTGGATTAGGATTAATAGGTTATAAATTAGCAATTAAATCCATTTTAGATTCTTTATTGTAGTATTTATGTATAGAGTAAGAGAGCTATTTAATTTAAGGAATTATAAAATGATAACTGCTTCCAAATCATATTTTATAATGTTTTTATTTATATTAATATGTCTCTCTTTATCATGCGAGAAATCCTTATCCCAGTATGACTCCCCGCCTGTTTTTGATATCGATTTGTCTAAAGACTACAAAGCGATATTTCATCTTTCTGATGGGGGGACTTTCATAGCTGATTTATATGAAACACAAGCTCCAATAACGGTAAATAATTTTATTTTTTTGGCT
>Ga0115002_10004439_pt1 | contig 16972 bp, 16 predicted proteins | sample ArcticOcean_MG_C_8_FD_89576 | JGI IMG/M metagenome (GOLD analysis project Ga0115002, IMG submission 89576) | Marine microbial communities from western Arctic Ocean - ArcticOcean_MG_CB11_86 | ecosystem: Environmental > Aquatic > Marine > Oceanic | place: Arctic Ocean: Canada Basin | collected... | reverse complement strand
GCTGCAGTCAGCGTCGTCTTGCCGTGGTCAACATGGCCAATCGTGCCAATGTTGCAGTGAGGCTTCGTACGTTCAAACTTTTCTTTCGCCATCGTCTTTTCCCAGTCTCTCTATCGGACCACGGACAACAGCCCCTCGGTCAAGTCACTACACGTCAGTCGAGTCAGTACACGTCAGTCGAGTTTTGGAGCGGGTGATGGGAATCGAACCCACATAACCAGCTTGGAAGGCTGGGGCTCTACCATTGAGCTACACCCGCCAGAAACTGCCCTGTAAGACCGGCTGCGCCCCAGTAACTCCATATAAAACTCCAGTCTCCGCCAGGTGGTGGAGGGAGTTGGATTCGAACCAACGTAGGCGTACGCCAGCGGATTTACAGTCCGCCCCCTTTAGCCACTCGGGCACCCCTCCGTTCAGCCACAAAAAGGCCGCCCGCCGGAAGGCCGCACTATGGGAATTTGCCGCGTGTTGTCAACGTCAAAGCAAGCAAGAACTTTGGCTACCGGAGCTACTTTTCGTGCACCATCGCCATACTTTAACCAGTGGCCCCATTATATAGTGCCAAACATGCGCCACAGCAATCATCGGACCCACCAAAAACCCAACCGCCTTCGGGCAGCCAAGGCCACTCCGACCAGTGCGGCGGACAAAACTTACTGGCTCTACGGTACGCACCCGGTCAGCGCCGCCTTGGCGAACGAAAACCGCAGAATTCTAAGAATTCTCGCAACTTCGGCGGGAGCGAAAGCACTAATCTCTCCCAGAGCGGACGATTCCTTGCCAGAAAGGCCCCTGCTTGAGCCTCTCGACCCCAAGTCACTCCCTGAAGGTGTGCCAGAATGGGCCGTCCACCAGGGCCTTTTGGCCCAGGTACGACCCCTGCCCGAATCCGACCCCACACTCATCGAACGGCCCGAGACAAAGAGACTTGTAGTCTTAGACCAAGTGACCGACCCACAGAACATGGGCGCGATTCTTCGGACTTGCGCGGTTTTTGATGTCGATGGCGTGGTGGTACCTCGACACAATGCGCCTGGCGAGACCGGGGCCATGGCCAAAGCAGCGTCCGGCGCCCTCGAAGTCGTTCCCGTTCTTCGCGTCGCTAATCTGGCGCGATCGCTCGATCTGATGAAAAAAAGCGGCCTTTTCGTGATCGGTCTTGCAGGCGCAGCCGATCAGGCAATCGCCGACTTTGCGCCGGTCGGCCGGTATGCGCTGGTCGCAGGGGCTGAAGGCCACGGGCTACGCCGTTTGGTCAGTGAACATTGCGACGCAACCGTCGCCTTGCCTGTCGCCAACCGGGCGACAGCAGCAGGCATCGACAGTCTCAACGTCGGCGCGGCGATCGCCGTCGCCCTGCATGAACTTGTTCGGTATCAGTGAGGACGCCATCGTCCGTGGGAACCGAGAACCTGCTCAATGACAGTACTCACTAATAGCACCCGCCCACGACTGGATAGCGGCAGCGAGCGTCTCCTGCGGTGGGCCATGCGCCTCGTCGAACGGCTTGGGCCCTATTGGAGATCATTGCTCATAACTGCGCCCATTTGGGTCGTGACTAACCTAGTTGTGGAAATCGGCCACTCGACTGGGAGCACTCCTACGCTAGGCACGGCCGGACGGCGCACCTTTGACTGACTCGAATCCGGCGTCAGACCGTCCCGCGCTACTTCACGACCGGTCCTTCCTCCGCCTATGGTCCGTAGGGGCCTTGATCATGGCGATGCGCTGGTTCGAGATCCTCGCAACAAGCGTTTTCACCTTTTCAGTAACCCAATCCGCTCTCGCGGTCGCGCTAGTTAACTTGGCGCGCGCGTCACCAAACCTCCTATTTGGCGCATTTTCCGGCGCCCTTGCCGACCGATTCGATCGCCAACGGCTGCTGTTATCCGGCGAAATCGTTTTGGTGGCAGTGACCGGTTTTCTTTTCGTCCTTGCGGTGACCGGCGCCATTACGCCATGGCACATCGCTGCCGGAGCGTTTCTCAACGGCATCGTTTTTTCGACAGAGTTTCCTGTTCGTCGCAACATGATGGGTGACATTGCGGGCATTGATCGCATTGGACGAGCGATGGGCCTCGACCTTACGGCAAACAATGCCACACGCATTGTCGGCCCGGCACTGGGTGGCTTGGTGCTCCAGACGATCGGGATTGCGGGCGTCTACGCCTTAGCAACTTTTTGCTATGCCGTTTGCGCTGTTCTCGCGTTGGGAATCACCTCCCCGCCCCGCCCCGCCATGACAATTTCAAAAAGCATATTCGCCCACATCGTTGAGGGTCTGCGCTACGTGCGCGGCGAGCGCCGCCTCGTCGGATTTATGGCTATCACTGTCCTCATGAACGTGTGGGGTCTTCCGTACATCGCAATGGTCCCCGTGATCGGCGCCGAGGAATTAAGCCTAAGCGCATTTCCAATTGGGCTACTTTTGTCGTCAGAAGGTGTCGGCGCTTTGCTCGGCTCGCTCCTCGCAGCGGCGTATGCGAAGCCAGATCAATTCAACAAGATCTATCTCTATGGCTCGGCCCTCTTGATCGTGGCGGTCATCGTATTTTCGCAATCTGACAACTACACATTATCGCTCATGACCACATTTGTAGCGGGGATCGGCATTGCCGGTTTCACGACGATGCAAGCGACACTCCCCTATGTGCAATCTGACCCCGCGATGCGCGCGCGCGTGATGGGTGTCCTAGCGGTTTGCATTGGCTCTGGGCCGATCGGCATGCTCCACGTAGGCCTACTGGCCAGTTGGCTCGGCGCACCAACCGCACTCGCCGTAATGGGCACCGAAGGTGTGGTCGCTATTGGCGTCACAATGTGGATATGGAAGGAAGTGCGCTAACTCTGATACCGTTACGAGCGATGGAAGCCGAGGGTTGTGGCCCATTTCCGCCAACACGCTGGAAGGTCTAAAATGGAAACGGTTGCGATTGGGCCACGCCAAGGGGATGTCTGGCCAAATCGCCAGGTCATCACGCCGATCGATTCCTCCATTTGCTGGACCCTATTCGACGACCACAGCACCCTCCATGACGATTTCGTACGCGTCGCCCTAATGCGGAAAAGTGACGAATGGGGCGACAAACGGGCGCCGTCGCACTCCCTCGACCGGCGCAAGATCCATCATCTTGACACCTGGGGATCGCCCGCAGTCGACCCGATTCACGCGCTTGAGATTGCCTTATTCAAACAGGCCGTTGGCAGCACCCCTGCCGCGGTGGATCTCATTTGGGCCAACGTTTACCGCCAGCACGACTGCATCTAACCGCACGCCCACCGGCGCAGCGTCGCGAGCGTCGTCTATTCCGCTAACCGTGGCGACGAGGACGAAAACGACCCTCTAGCCGGATGGCCTGCATTCGTCGATCCGCGGCTTGAAGCCTGCTGTCAGGGGAAAAAAGGTTTTATGACGACGCCGGCTTTTCCGGAAATGCCAGCTGGCGCGATGATTGTGCTCCCGGAAGAGATCGTGCACTGCGTCACGCCCTACGACGGCACACGGTCCCGCATCACATTTGCCTGGAACATCAACAGCACACAAACCGCAGGCACCGCCGACGATGAAGCCCGCGGCACCCCCAAGTGTCGCGACTAGCGCGAGAAAAGAAGTTGACCCTGGGCAGGGCCTAATGGCATCTCTGCGGGGACGCCGGGTTAGCTCAGTTGGTAGAGCACCTGATTTGTAATCAGGGGGTCGCGGGTTCAAATCCTGCACCCGGCACCAATTTGTAGCAATATTTCTCTGTATTCGTTGATAGGAGATATTGAGCGCTCATGAGGCGGGACTTCATGCAGATAATCAACACAATCCTCGACGACTACGTACCACCAATTGTCATAGATTCTCGAGCTGTCTATTTGCCGTCGATGTATTTCGTTTTTGGGTGCAGATCGAAAATGATTGCCAATTCCAAGTCTGTCGCGAACGACCTAACCGAGGGCGAGTTTAGGGATACTTATCGTCGGGCCGCCCAAACTTAGGGTCTTGCTACCGACCGTAATCGTAGTTGCATCGATAGATTGATCAACGAAATAATGGGAGAGTCGGCCCTCGAAATTGGATGCAGCGGAGGACTGCTCGCAGGGCTCCCTCCAGAGACGTGCAAAGTGCATGTAGTCGGCATCGTTATTAAAAATTGCGACGCGGGAAAAACATCCGGCTGTGGAATTCAAGGCCTCCAACTCGGAAAACCTGCCCTTTGCCGACGACGCATTCGATACTGTAGTCACAACGCACATGCTGGAACACGTGCGGGACCTTCCGGCAACGGTCGCGGAACTCCAGCGTGTTAGCCGCCAGCGCATCGTTGTCATTGTACGGCGCCAGCGGCCATACCGGTACACGCGGGATCTACATCTGCACTTTTCCCGACGGCCTATGCTTTCGTTAACACGATGAGGCCGCGGCCTGGGCGCTACCACGTCGAAGTTATTGTCGGCGACATATACTACGAGGAAAGCTTGTGAGGCGTTGTTGGTAGAGCGAGTGCAGGGCACTGCGCATTCATCTCCTTTCAGAGGAGCGGCGGCAATTGAATCAAGGGCGGGGGCGTTGCCGGGCAGTAGTGGACGCAGAGGCCGCACCCGGTACAGGCTGGGGAGATGGTCGGGCCATTGCTCACTGTCATAGAGATCGCCGTCGTACCCACCGGGCATCGATCTGCGCAGACCCGACAGTCCGGATCCTCGCCAACGGCCGCCAGGCACCGTGCCTCATCAAACCGAATTTGTGCGATGCGGATTGCACCGCGGTCGATCGGCGCCAGGGCATTCGTGGGGCACGCTGCCACACACGCAATGTCGTCACACATAACGCATGGGCTTTGTGCTCCATCGATTCGAGGTCCTGGCTTACGGCCCGCGACAGCGGGGCCTGTCATACTGATCGCCTGCGCGGGACAAACATCCGCGCATGCGGCGCAGCCGTCGCACGCCTGAACAAAAAGGCTGGGATCAATAGCGCCGGGCGGTCGCACCCAGTTAACGGCACGAGGGGCGACCGTTGCCTGAGGCTGCACAGAATCAGAACGGCGCCACTTTCCGAATAGGATCGCTCGCCGATCAAGCCGCACGTCTTCGTCACTCATAACAGGGCCACGGCGATGTCCGTTCGGGAGTATAGAGGGACAGGATCGTACGAGCGGGCATCCTGATCATGGGCTAGGCCAGGATCAAGCCATCTTTGACAACCGGGCCGCGATGTCGGCTACGATCGCCTCGGCAGGGCGTAGTGGGTCTAGATGCGTCCAATCAAGATTCCACCGCCCTCGTCGAGTTGGCGCTCAAGTATTTCTGTATTGTCATCCGATGGATCGTCGGTCCGAGCACCGATACGGGCTGCCATTGTGTCGCTATCTGTTTCGAGCCAGGAACCAACACACTGAACACCAGCCCCCTCAGCAATTCTGGGTAACGCGGCTCCCCCTCCGCTTTAGTGAAGGTTTCATCCCTGATGGCGCTAAAGCCGCTGCGAACGACGAGCTTTGCGCGGCGGCCTCAGTACGCTGGACCGCCGCTATGCTAAGGGAGACTTTGGCGCGAACATCTGCCCGAACTGAAACAAAAAGCGGCGACAGACTGAGACCATAATGGACCGGGCGGCGCTCCAGACAGCGACTTAGCAATAGGCAGGCTTGGGCGCGCCGATCCCGGTGAAGCAGATCCATCGACATATAAGCAAGGACATACTTCGTATCAATTATGGCCAACGACTCTTTGAATTCAAGGGCATCGAAGATCGTCGGCTTTCCATCGACCAGACAAACATTCCGTAGATGCAACTCGTCGGGGCTGAGGAAGTAAACGTCGATCCAGCCACTTTAAAAACTCGACTGACTAACCAACCGAAATGTTGGTGCGGCCAGTCCGGTTCGTGATCACGCGTCTTTTTTGCGCTGTTGGCGCCCCGCCAGTTTCAGCAAACCCTATTCCTGAACAGCGAGCAGGACCTTTCGATACCAATCATCGAGTTCGAAAACGATGAAGATGCTCTCGCCTTACTCGATCACATCGGCATCAGCCGCTTTGGCTAGGCTAAGGAGCCCACGATCAATGTCGACCGGCTGGACAACGCCCTCGGCCTCTTCCGCCAAAGCGGACGGTATCAACAGCAACGCCATGAGTCCGACAGATCCCGCGACTGCCATGGCGCGCAAAAGCGTAGCATTACTGCCTCTCCACCTCATTGTGCCCTGCACCGATAACGATCGTTAAGACAGAGAAGTGCTCGACCCGCAGAAAGTGACGGGATTTGGTGAAATTGACAGCAAATAAGGCCGAGCACATGGCCCGGCCTTGTTTTGTTGACGCCCTACGGCGCGGCGTTAGCTGTCGAGAAAGCTGCGGAGCTTTCTGGAGCGCGACGGGTGTTTGAGTTTGCGCAGGGCCTTGGCCTCGATCTGGCGGATGCGTTCGCGGGTGACCGAGAATTGCTGGCCGACTTCTTCTAAGGTGTGATCGGTATTCATGCCGATGCCAAAGCGCATGCGGAGCACGCGCTCTTCACGTGGCGTGAGCGAGGCCAATACGCGGGTGGTGGTATCGCGCAAGTTGGATTGAATGGCTGAGTCGATTGGCAGGATAGCGTTTTTGTCTTCGATGAAATCGCCGAGATGCGAATCTTCTTCGTCGCCAATTGGGGTTTCGAGGGAGATTGGCTCTTTGGCGATCTTGAGCACCTTGCGCACCTTGTCGAGCGACATGCCGAGTTTCCCGGCGAGCTCCTCGGGCGTCGGCTCGCGACCGATTTCGTGCAGCATTTGGCGCGAGGTGCGGACCAACTTGTTGATGGTCTCGATCATGTGCACCGGAATACGGATGGTGCGGGCCTGATCGGCAATCGAGCGGGTGATGGCTTGCCGAATCCACCACGTGGCGTAGGTCGAGAATTTGTAACCGCGGCGATATTCGAACTTATCGACCGCTTTCATCAGGCCGATGTTGCCTTCCTGAATGAGATCCAGAAATTGCAGGCCGCGGTTGGTATATTTTTTGGCGATCGAGATGACGAGGCGCAGGTTAGCCTCGACCATTTCCTTCTTGGCTTTAGCCGCGGCGCGCTCGCCTTTTTGCACGCGATGGACGATGCGCTTGAAGTCGACAACATCTAGACCAACTAGTTGCTAGACCTCGGCAAAGTGTATGCGGATCGGTTTGATTTGCTCGCGGTATTCTTTGGTGTACTCGGCCCAGCCCTTTTGCTTGAGGCGGCTAACACGGCGCAGCCAATTGGGGTCGAGTTCGTTCCCGGTGTGCTGTTCCATGAAGGATTCACGTTCGACGGCGCAGGCCTCGGCCATCGCCCAGAGCTCTTTCTCCATATTCACGATACGACGGTTGAGCCCGTAAAGCTGATCAACTAACGCCTCGACACGCCCGTTGTTGAGGTGCACGCCCTCAATGAGAGGGACCAACTCCTTAGTGAGCTTATCGTAGCGCCGCCTTTGTGCAGTGGTGATCTCCTCTTTGGCAAACGCGGCCTCGACGGTGGCTTCGTGCAGTTTGGCCAGCTTCTTATAAGTCTTGGCGATCACCTCGAACTTCTTCAGGATGGTAGGGAGAAGTTGCTCTTCCATCGCAGCGAGCGGGACAGACGCTTCGTCATCTTCGTCATCGTCATCGTTGGCGGCCTTTGCGACTGCGGCCGGGCTTCCTGGTTCCGGAGCCGGCGGCGCGGACGGCGTCCCGGGCGCGCCAGGCGCCGAGGTGCCGGGCTTGCCGCCATAGGTGGCATCAAGGTCAATGATATCGCGCAGCAGGGCGCGGCCCTCTTTGAGGTCTTCGCGCCACTGCACAATGGCCATCATCGTGAGCGGGCTTTCGCCTAGGCCCGAGATCATCTCTTCGCGACCGGCCTCGATGCGCATGGCGATTTCAATTTCACCCTGACGCGACAGCAGCTCGATCGAGCCCATCTCGCGCAGGTACATGCGCACAGGGTCGTCGGTTCGGTCGAGTTCTTCTTTTGGTGTGGTTGTCGTCAGCTCTTTGCTGGTCGAGGGTTTTACGTCGGTCGTGGCCTCTTCAGCCTCGTCTTCGCTTTCAACAACATTGATGCCCATCTCAGAGAGCATCGCCATGGTGTCCTCGATTTGTTCGGAGGTGACCTGGTCTTGCGGCATGGCTTCGTTGATTTCGTCGTAGGTGACGTAACCGCGCTCCTTAGCTTTTTGCAGGAGCTTTTTGACGTCCTTATTTACCGAATCGATGAGCGGGCTATCGCTCGGATCCTCTGTTTGCTTTTCCGGCTCGGCAGTCTTTGCGGTTTTTGTGACCATACTCAAGTGTGCTCCTGCATTCGGCTGGCGCCGGATGATGTTTTTCCACGGATCGCGGTTAAGACTAATTCAGCAGATTGCCCCGGGTCTGGACACCTTGTGTGCCCCCAAGTTCTTCCTGCAACGACGCGACACGATCTCGCTTTTCTTCACTGGAGTCATCAGCAAACTCCAGCCATGCGGATTCGATTTCTTTTTGCAGAGACGCCCGCCCGTGCAAAGCCATTGCCTCACGCCAGGCATGTTCGATTTCCTCCAACGCTGTCTCGGCCCGCAGGTTTGGATTCACCCGCACCACCGCAGCTGTCAGGCGTTTTGCAATTTCACCGAACCCTTGCTTCGCCAATTGGTCGTGAAGGGTTTCGCTGTCAAGGCCAGCCGCGGTAGCCGAGGCTTTTAATATCGCCCCGCGCAACCTGTCAAGGCCGGGATCGGCCAGTTGGACGGCAGCAAAGGCCTCTTCGGCAGTGGCCAGAACGTCCGGCACCACCAGCGGCACGCCGACAAGATAGCCCTCGCGGCCTGTCCCTTCTTCACCTCGGGCCAACGATGTCTGTCGCAGCAGCGGGGACGGACCCCGCCGAAACCCACTGGGACCCGGGATTTTCGGCCCCCAAAGTCCGCTGCGCCCACCCGATCCGCCACGCTGGCGGTGACCACCGAAGTCTTCTTCCATCCGCGATCGGAACAACCGTTGGTAGGCCTCCCGAACATCCGAATCACGGATTTCGCGACAAAGTGTTTCAAGCCGGGCCCGCAGGCCGGCCTCGCGTTCAGGCGAATCGACCGGTTGCGCGCGTCGTTCCTTCCACCACAGCAATTCGTTCATCGGCACGGCGCCTTCGAGCACCTGGCGCATCGCATCGGGGCCACGCTCGCGCACTAAGGTGTCAGGGTCCTCGCCTTCGGGCAGTTGGGCAAACCGCAGGCTAAACCCCGCCTTGATAAGCGGCAGCGCACGCTGGGCGGCGGCCAAGGCCGCGCGACGGCCAGCGGCATCACCATCGAGGCACACCACGGGCTCGGGGGCGAAGCGCCACAGCAACCCGATCTGCTCTTCCGTCAGCGCGGTACCGAGCGGTGCAACGGCGTTTGCAAAGCCGCCATCCGCCAAGGCGATGACGTCCATATAGCCCTCAGTGACGATCGCGGTGCCGGCTTCGCGGATCGGCTGGCGCGCTTGGGACAAGCCGTAGAGCGTGCGACCTTTGTGAAACAGGGCGGTCTCCGGCGAGTTCAGGTATTTCGCGCGCGCTTCTCCAAGGGCGCGGCCACCGAAGGCGATCGGCCGGCCGCGCGAATCCAAAATGGGAAACATCAAGCGGTTGCGGAACCGGTCGAACGAGGCGCCGCCGTCTTCGGGTTTGACGACGAGACCGGTTTCAATGAGCTGCGCTTCGCTGATCTCTCGAGCGAGCAACGCATCCTTGAGCATGGTGCGCGCTTTGGGCGCGAAGCCAAGGCGGAACGCGGCAGTTGCCGACGCCGACACCCCACGCTTCTCAAGATAAGCCCTAGCATTGGCTCCCAGGATTGCTTTGAGTTGATCGGCGTACCACGAGGCCGCCTTATCCATCACCTCGTGCAGCGTGGCCGAGCGCCGCGCGGCTTCGGCGGCTGCGGGCGACATTTGCGGCACTTCCATTCCAGCCGTACCGGCCAGTTGTTCGACGACTTCCGGGAATTGCAGGTTCTCGGTGTTCATAACAAAATCGAAAACCGAGCCGTGCACGCCGCAACCAAAGCAATGATAGAAGGCTTTATCGTCGCTGACCGTGAAAGAAGGTGACTTCTCATTATGGAAGGGGCATAGGCCGGTGAACTCGCCGCGCGGGCCCTTGCGCAATTTGACGCGGCGCCCGACCACGTCGCTCAGCACGAGGCGGGATTTCAATTCGTCCAGAAAGGCCGGCGGGAATGCCATAGCTATTACGCCTTCTGATTGGACGCGCGGATCAACCCCGCGTCCTCAGGTCAAACGCTGTTTGGCGATCTTACTGGCCCGGCCAAAATCCATCTGACCGGAATAGCGCTCGCGCAGCGCTGACATGATCTTGCCCATGTCCTTGAGCGCTGAGGCACCGACTTCTTCGATCACCGAGCCAACGGCTGTGGCGATCTCATCTTCACTCAACTGGCGCGGCAGGTATTCCTGGATGATCTCGATTTCTTCTTGTTCTTGTTCGGCCAGTTCAAGTCGACCGCCTTGCTCGTAGAGTTTTATGGACTCGCGGCGCTGGCGGATCATGGTCTGGAGCATGCCGAGGATCTCCTCGTCAGGCAGCCCTTCTCCGCGGCCTTCACCGCGGGCCGCAATGTCGCGGTCCTTTAGGGCAGCCAGGATGAGACGCAAGGTCGAGACCCGACGGACTTCCTTCGCCTTTTGGGCCTTTTTTAGGGCCTCGCTCAGGTCTTCGCGGAGCATGGTTCTTGATACCGGGTTTATCGCGAGGGCGCATCATCCTACTGCATGCTCACAGCACGGAGCAAACCACGCTACTGTGGATAACTCATTGATTTATTTTGAATATTCACGCCGACCGCCGCTTGACGACGGCGCGCCTTTTGCTTAGTTTTCCGCGAAATTTAGCATCGCCAATAAGATTTCCTGATATTTCAGCGATTTAGCGCGGCACACCCCCAGCCTCCCCCCTTGCGGGAATTCGGACCATGGCGACACAGCCTAACAGCACGGCCCTGGCGGCAACGCACAACGCCTCAGCTGTATTGGTCTTGGCTGACGGTACCGTATTTCGCGGCGTCGGGCTCGGCGCGCACGGGCGGTGCCTCGGAGAGGTGTGCTTCAACACCTCGATGACGGGCTACCAGGAGATCATCACCGACCCTTCTTACGCCGGCCAGATCATAGCCTTCACATTTCCGCACATCGGCAATGTCGGCGCCAACGACGAAGACAATGAAACGACGACCCCGGCCACTCGGGGGGTGATCGTCCGCGCCAGCGTGACCGACCCGGCCAATCAGCGGTCGTTGCGCCACTTCGATGCGTGGTTGAAGTCACAGAACTTGGTCGGCATTTCGGGCATTGATACCCGTCGACTGACACGGCTGATCCGCGACGGGGGGGCGCAGACCGGCGTCATAGCGCATGAACCCAGCCAAGACGTGGCGACCCCCGCCCTCTTAGAGGAGGCGCGCTCCTGGCCCGGCCTTGAAGGGATGGACCTCGCCAAGGAAGTGAGCTGCACCCAACACTACGCGTGGTCGGAGACGACATGGCGGTTGGGCGACGGCTTCGGCCAACTCGACGCGCCAAAATACAAGGTTGTTGCCGTCGATTTCGGCGTGAAACGCAATATCTTGCGTTGCCTTGCGGCAGCGGGCTGCAACGTTGTAGTTGTGCCGGCTACGGCCACCGCCGAAGACGTTCTGCGCCACGAACCTGACGGCGTGTTTCTCTCCAACGGGCCCGGTGATCCGGCAGCGACCGGTGTGTATGCCGTGCCAATGATCACCGAGGTGATGAACACTAGCGTCCCGCTATTTGGGATTTGCCTGGGGCATCAGTTGTTGGCGCGTGCGCTTGGTGCGAAGACCTTCAAAATGCATATGGGCCACCGCGGCGCCAACCACCCGGTCAAGGACTTGGCCACCCGCAAGGTTGAGGTCACCAGCCAGAACCACGGCTTTGTCGTTGACGGCGACACGCTGCCCGACGGAGTCACCGCGACGCATGTTTCGCTGTTCGATAACACTCTGGAAGGACTGAAGGTTGAAGGCAAGCCGGTGTTTAGTGTGCAGTACCATCCCGAAGCCTCACCGGGACCGCAGGACAGTCACTACCTGTTCGAGCGGTTCACTGATTTGATGGCACGCTGAATGCCCAAACGTACCGACATCAAAACCATCCTCATTATCGGCGCCGGGCCAATTGTGATTGGGCAAGCATGCGAGTTTGACTATTCGGGTTCGCAGGCATGCAAGGTACTAAAGGAAGAGGGCTACCGGGTGGTACTGGTCAACTCCAACCCCGCCACCATCATGACCGACCCTGACTTAGCGCACGCCACATACATCGAACCGATTACGCCTGAGTTCGTGGCCAAAATCATCGAGAAAGAAAAGCCCGATGCGTTGCTGCCAACGATGGGTGGGCAGACAGCGCTCAACACGGCGCTCGCGTTGTCCGAAGACGGCACGCTGAAGAAGCACGGCGTCGAGTTGATCGGCGCCGATGAGCAGGCGATCGCCAAGGCTGAGAACCGGCTTTTGTTCCGCGACGCGATGACGAAGATCGGACTGGAAAGTCCGAAGAGCCAGATCGCCCGCACCATGGACGAAGCGGTGGCGGCCCTGACCGAGGTCGGCCTGCCGGCGATCATTCGCCCGTCGTTCACGTTGGGCGGTACCGGCGGCGGCGTAGCCTATAACCGCGAAGAGTTTGAACAGATCATTGCGCGCGGGCTTGAAGCCTCGCCCGCCACTGAGGTGCTGGTCGAGGAATCGGTATTAGGATGGAAAGAATATGAGATGGAGGTCGTGCGTGACAAAAACGACAACGCCATCATCATTTGTTCCATCGAGAACATCGATCCGATGGGTGTGCACACCGGCGATTCCGTGACTGTCGCGCCGGCGCTGACGCTGACAGACAAGGAATACCAGATCATGCGCAACGCCTCGATCGCGTGCTTGCGCGAGATCGGAGTCGAGACCGGCGGGTCGAACGTGCAGTTCGCGGTGGACCCCAAGACCGGGCGGTTGGTCGTCATCGAAATGAACCCGCGGGTATCACGCTCGTCCGCATTGGCATCAAAGGCCACCGGCTTCCCGATTGCCAAAGTCGCGGCGCGATTGGCAGTGGGCTATACGCTCGACGAACTCGACAACGACATCACGAAGGTCACACCAGCATCGTTCGAGCCGACGATCGATTATGTTGTGACCAAGATTCCGCGCTTTACCTTTGAGAAATTCCGCGGCGCGGAGGCTTTGCTGTCGACTTCGATGAAGTCGGTCGGCGAAGCGATGTCGATTGGTCGGACGTTCGGCGAGAGCCTGCAAAAAGCGTTGCGATCAATGGAGACGGGCCTCACCGGGCTCGACGAGGTAGAGATCCCCGATTTTGACGGCGACGACCTGAACACCGTTCGTGCAGCGCTGACCAAACAAACCCCGGATCGTATTCTTCTGATCGCGCAAGCTATTCGCGCGGGCATGAGTTTGCCGGACATTCACGACTGCTGTTTCTATGACACGTGGTTCCTGGAGCAGATCGCGGCCCTCGTTGCGGCGGAAGAGCAGGTCCGCCGCGACGGTTTGCCGGAGAGCCGCGCGGGCCTCGCCGATTTGAAACGCATGGGCTTCAGCGACGCTCGGCTGGCGCACCTCTCTGGTAAGGCCGAAGAAGACGTGCGGTCCTTGCGGGCTACGCTGAACGTTCGGCCCGCCTACAAACGCGTCGACACCTGCGCTGCGGAGTACGAATCCCAGACGCCGTACATGTACTCGACCTACGAATACGACAGCGCCGAGAATAGCGACGCGTCGGAAAGCGAAGCCGCGCCGAGTAACCGCGACAAGGTGATGATTTTGGGCGGCGGCCCGAACCGGATCGGCCAGGGGATCGAATTTGATTATTGCTGCGTGCACGCAGCCTATGCGCTGACTGACGCTGGGTTCGAAACCATAATGGTCAACTGCAACCCCGAGACGGTGTCCACCGACTATGACACTTCAGACCGGCTGTATTTTGAACCGCTGACCACTGAGGACGTGCTCGAAATCGTGAGGGCTGAAAGCGCCAACGGCACGCTGAAAGGCGTCATCGTGCAATTCGGCGGCCAAACACCCTTGAAATTGGCTAGCGCCCTCGCAGCCGCCGGCGTGCCAATCCTCGGTACCTCGCCTGACGCTATTGACCTTGCCGAGGACCGCGAGCGGTTCCAAAAATTACTTGAACGGATCAAGCTCAGGCAGCCGCCAAATGGGATTGCCTTTACGGCCGAAGAAGCTGAGGTCGTCGCGGAAAAGCTCGGGTATCCCGTGGTCATCCGCCCGTCCTACGTGTTAGGTGGTCGGGCGATGGAAATTGTCCGCGATCGCAAGTCCCTGCGCCGCTATATCGGCGAAGCTGTAAGGTTATCTGCCGGCAACCCCGTTCTTGTGGACGGCTATCTCGAAAACGCAATTGAAATCGACGTCGATGCCATCGCAGACGGAACCGATGTCTTCGTGGCCGGGATTATGGAACACATCGAAGAAGCCGGTATTCACTCCGGCGACTCGGCCTGCTCCTTGCCTCCTCACTCGTTAACCGACGCGACCATTGCCGCACTACAGCGGCAAGCAGAGTTGTTGGCTCGCGCGCTGAACGTTGTGGGACTTATGAATATCCAGTTCGCGATAAAGGATGACGAGATATTCATCCTTGAAGTGAACCCGCGTGCCAGTCGCACCGTGCCATTTGTCGCGAAAGCCATTGGCAAGCCTATTGCGAAATTGGCAGCCCGGGTGATGGCCGGCGAAAAACTTTCGAGCTTTGACCTCACGATGCCCAAACGAAACCACGTTGCCGTCAAAGAAGCCGTATTTCCGTTCGCCAGGTTTCCCGGCGTCGACACGCTGCTCGGCCCGGAGATGAAATCTACAGGCGAAGTGATGGGGCTCGACACCAGCTTTGAGCGCGCTTTTGCCAAATCGCAGATCGCCTCCGGCACCACCCTCCCGCAGGCGGGCAAGGTCTTTATCTCCGTTCGCGATAGTGACAAACCGCAGTTGGTGGACGCTGTGCGTCAGCTCATCGACCTCGGATTCGGTATTGTCGCGACCCGCGGGACAGCGGCCTTCCTTGATGAGGCCGGTATCACGGTCGAGCACGTCAATAAGGTGCTCGAGGGGCGGCCTCATATCGTCGATGCCATGAAAAATGGCGACATCCAGCTCGTTTTCAATACGACCGATGGTTCGCAGGCGGTGGCGGATAGCTTTACGTTGCGACGCACCGCACTCACCAACGGCATCCCTTACTACACCACCGCCGCAGGTGCGCGCGCAGCGGTGCTGGCGATCGCCCGGCTGCGAGAAGGCGGTCTTGATGTCGCCCCGTTACAGTCCTATTTTTGACGCGAGAAATCGACCCGGCCTTGCACCCCTCTGATGCAACAACAATGTGGTTACTGCTAAGATTGACCTATGGAAAAAGAACCGATGACTGCGGGCGGCTATAACCGTCTTGAAGAAGAGCTGCGCCGTCTGAAAAATGAGGAGCGCCCCTCTGTGATCAAGGCAATCGAAGTAGCGCGCGCCCATGGCGATCTATCAGAGAATGCCGAGTACCATGCCGCGAAGGAGCGCCAAGCCTTTATCGAGGGTCGCCTCGAAGAAATCGAAAGTAAGGTCAGCCGCGCCGAAGTAATCGATCCGTCAACGCTGTCCGGCACCACGGTGATGTTCGGTGCAACAGTGACCATCGTCGACGAAGAAACCGACGAAGAATCGACCTACCAAATCGTCGGTACAGAAGAGGCCAACATCAAAGAAGGGCTATTGTCGATTGCCGCGCCGCTTGCGCGCGCCTTGATTGCTAAATCAGTCGGCGAGTCGGTCGACGTCCAGGCGCCCAAGGGCTCGCGCTCCTACGAGGTTCTGTCTCTCGAATACAAATAGTCCGGGATGGGTGTGCGGGTAGTACTTAGGCGGCTTCCATTGGGACGCCAGGCTGGACTTTGCCGGCTCGAATTGCCAGCGAGCTCTTCACATGGGCCACATTGGGCGCGGCGGTGAGCGAACCCGTGAGGAAACTCTGATACGCATCCCAATCCCGCGCCACGATCTTCAGAAAAAAATCGGCTTCACCAGCCAGCATGTGGCACTCCCGCACCATCGGCCACTCCGCACACCGTTTTTCGAAGGCGAGAAGATCGTTCTCGGCCTGGGAGTTAAGCCCGACCATCGCAAAGACCGTGACATCAAAGCCCAGCAATTTGGCATCGAGGTCGGCGTGATACCCCTGGATGTAGCCGTCGCGTTCGAGGGCCCGGACACGGCGTAAACACGGTGGGGCTGAAATCCCAGCCCGCCTTGCGAGCTCGACATTGGTCATGCGACCCTCATCCTGCAGATCGGCCAAAATCCGTTGGTCGATGTCGTCGAGCTTGACCCTAGCCATTTATCCTCCTGCGCGTTCGGCGCGGCATTATAATAAAGTTTCGTGTTTGTGAAAGATTGTTACATATGACTGACGACCCGCCGGTGTGCTGGGTCTTGTCGGACGGCAAGGCTGGGACCGAAAACCAGTGCCTTGGGTTGGCCGACGCCCTCAGGCTGCCGTATGTCGTCCATAAGCTGAAGCGGCGGCCGGCGACCGATTGGTTGCCCGCGCCCTTTTGGGCAGCGACCGGTACGCTGGCGCGATCGTGGGCGGCAACCGCGCCAGACGTGCACCCACCTTGGCCGCGTCTGCTGATCGCGGCGGGTCGGCCCAGCGTGGGCCCGGCGCTTGCCGTGCAACGCGCAGCACGGGGCGCGACAATCTCTATCCAAATCCAAGACCCGCGCATCGCGGTTTCGAATTTTGATTTTGTCATCCCGCCCAGCCATGACGGCCTGACGGGGCCTAATGTGATGGCAACCCTCGGTGCGATGCATCGGGTGAGACCGGAAACATTGGCCGCCGCAGTAGTGCGATGGCGCACGCGGTTCGCGGTGCTGCCTGAGCCCCGGATCGCGGT
>Ga0115002_10004437_pt1 | contig 16975 bp, 14 predicted proteins | sample ArcticOcean_MG_C_8_FD_89576 | JGI IMG/M metagenome (GOLD analysis project Ga0115002, IMG submission 89576) | Marine microbial communities from western Arctic Ocean - ArcticOcean_MG_CB11_86 | ecosystem: Environmental > Aquatic > Marine > Oceanic | place: Arctic Ocean: Canada Basin | collected... | reverse complement strand
TCCCGCCGCATCTTCAAGGTGTTTCGTGCTGAGACGCTCGCTGTCTGGAATCAAAGTTGGCATGCTGCCTGATCTGGATCACGATCGAATTCTGGCGACCGTGCCAGTTAACGTGTCAATGCCGTTTGGAGGCATATGTGCCGCTCAATATGTCGTTGCCGCCGCCGCCGCTGAAGGTCACCGAATTGTCGGTGATCGCCGTGCCGTCGAGATTGCCCACCGTGATCGAATCGGTGCCCGAGCCGCCGACGATATCGATCGCCTCGATATTGGTCATGTCGAGAATGAAGCCGCCGACCCGCATATCGACACTGCTGCCGCTGGCGTTAAGCGAAAATGCGGTTGACGAGCTGTCAGTGGTGTCGACCGCCACAGTATCGAAACCCTCTCCGCCGTCGATAATGGCGTTGCCGACACTGAAGTTCCACGGCAGCACATCGTTGCCAACGGAGCCGTTGATCTCGGTGAAGACGAGGGGGTCTGGCGGCACAACGACGACTTCATCAACCACATCGGGTTCGTCAATTACGTCAAAGACAGGCGTCGGCGCGGTGTAGACATAAGCTGGGTCAGTGAGCGTGGCGTTGTGCACATAGCCGCTGTAAGGCTCGAAATCGGCGGCAGTTGGATAGTAGATATCGTAATCGGGGGCTTCGACTTCTTCTTCGTACTCGCCGGCGGCGGGCTCGATCTCGCTCACATACTCGAGATATTCTTCCGAGTAATCGTCCTCATAGCTGCCTTCGAGTTCTTCCTCGCTGTACTCGTCTTCGCCCTCTTGTTCTTCACCGTCCGCCGCGAGTTCATTGAGGATGGCATCGTCCTGTGCGGCAGCATCCGCCTCAAGTTCATCGCCGCCGCCCTGCTCGCCTTCGCGGTCTTCGCGGCCGCCCGCGCCGTTGCCATCCGCGTTGGGATCAGGGATGCGCAAACCTTCCGGCAATACGCGCGGCGCCTGACTTACCAGATTGAATATTTTCTCGTTCGAGGAGATATAAGTGGGTTCCGGCGCGAGAAAGACGCTGGAGACGATGGTGGTCTCGTTGACCTGGTCGAGCACCACATTGCCGGACGGATTGTAGACGATCAGTTCGCCGACTTCGCCATCGCCTTCGCTCAACAGCGCAATCTTGTTCTCTTCACCTTCCTGAGCAGCATAACCAGCGACTTTGGTGCCGCGAATGCCGAGCGTGGCAACCGGAGTGCGCACTTCCATAGCGTCCGGATTTTGCGATGCGATCTCACCACTGACGAATACGAACACGCCCTGGACCACCGAGAAAGACGACGAACCTTCTTGTGAAGCAGGATCGAAAATCAATTCGTCGAGCACCATGCGGGCGTCTTCGCCGAGCGAAAATGTCGTCTCGTCGATGAAGACGATAGCGATGGCGCCGTCACCCTGGTCTCGATGATATCACCCTGGAAGACCGGTGAATCCTTTTGCAGCGATACCGTGGTGCCGTCGACCCGTGTGGCGGTGGCCTCGCCGATGGTCTCATCTACGCGGCCGATGGGTTGGTCTTCGATCACGTCACCAGCGGCGGCGTATTGTCCGGGCGCCAGCGGGCCGGCGAGCCGTGCCGCCAAATCTGGCGCAATCACTGCGCCGCCTTCGGTGGCCAGCGCCGGCGCCTCGGCGAGATCGAAATAGCCTTGAATCAGAACTTCAGTGCCATCCGGCCCGACGAGCAGGAGATCGCCGCCCTGGCGAACGAAATCAGCAAGCAAGAGGAAAGAACCGCCCGGGACGATGATTGTCTCCACGCCGTCAACGGCCAGGACAACGGTTTGTCACGCACCGTTGTGCTCTGTAGCTCCGGAAATTACCGAAGTTATGGTGCCGGAATCATCATTTTGTTTACTCATAAGCGACGCTCCAATACCTCACGCGGTTCAGACGTGGGGCGCGAATCCTGCCAATAGCGACGCCACTATAGCCCAGTTGCAAGTATCAACAAAATGTTGATTATGAAACTAATTTTCCATTTACATCGTTAACAAATTATTTATTACACGATTTTGCAAATAAAGTTCATGTAACATGACAAGCACAGTAATAAAGTTTACTTTATACTTACACTAAAGTTCTACGATAATTCGAGAAAGGCCGCGAATTCCTTGAAATTGATGTAATTAAATCAATATTTGATTCCGCATTGCCACTTGAAATTAATGCAGGAAATTGTCCGAGCTGTGTTGCGCACAGCCGCCGCGAAACCTGGCTTGGGCAAGCGCCTGTTTGCGCCGGCGCTCTCCTGCGTTAAACCTAGTCACAAGGCGGCTGAGCGCGCGACAAGTTGAAGACATATAAAAGGCAGACAAAAAGAGGTACGGCATGGCGGAGGGGTTCAACAAGGGCTTCCCGGTATCCTGGGATCAATTACACCGCGACGGGCGGGCTCTGGCCTGGCGACTGGCCGAAATCGGACCGTTTAAAGGGATCGCTTCGATCACCCGAGGCGGCCTCGTACCGGCCGCGATCGTGGCGCGGGAATTGGAGATTCGCCTGGTCGATACCATCTGTGTCGCGTCCTACGATCATCAGGACCAGTCGGAAATCACCATCATCAAGGGGCTTGAAGGCGACGGCGAGGGCTGGCTCATCGTCGATGATCTGGTCGACACCGGGAAAACCGCCCGCGTCGTGCGCAAAATGCTGCCAAAGGCGCATCTCGCCTGCGTCTACGCCAAACCGTTGGGCAAGCCGTTGGTCGATAGCTACATCACCGAGGTCAGCCAGGACACCTGGATCTATTTTCCGTGGGACATGGATTTACAATTTGTTCCGCCGATCGCCGGCGAAGAGAGTCCAGCGAAAATCCGCAACGATAGCTGAAGGAGACCCATGTGAGCCGCATACCGCTGCCGAAGGAAGACGAACTCGACGCTGATCAACGCCAGGTTTATGACGATATCAAGGCGGGCCGGCGCGGCGCCGTGCTAGACCTCTTCATGATGCTCATGCACAGTCCCAAATTGGCTGATCGAGCGCAGCGTCTTGGCGTCTTTTTGCGCTATGAAACCAGCCTTCCGACGCGCCTCAGCGAGCTTGCCGTGCTGACCACCGCCAAACATTGGAACGCCTCTTACGAGTGGCACTTCCATGAAAAAGAGGCCCGCGCCGGTGGTCTGACGGATGACGTCATCGCTGCGGTCCGTGCTGGGGACACACCTAAATTTGAGAACGCCGATGAGGCCGCGGTTCATGCTTATGCGCGTGAAGTTCTGACAAACCGCCATGCCAGCGACGAAACATATGAAACCGCATTAGGATTTTTCGGCAAGGCCGGCATGGTCGAACTGACCTGCCTGATCGGCTATTACTGCATGATCGCCATGACCTTGAACGAACATGGCGTGCCGCTTCCCGAGGGGGCCGAACCGGCGCTGCCGCCGCCTGGCTGAGAGTTTCCGGGACAACGCTCCAGCACACTTGCGCTCCAGCACGACGTCAAAAAAAATCGCCCCGCCGTCTCCAGCGGGGCGATTAGTTTTTCTAGATCTTCTTATTTAGCGCGCGATGTAGTCATAGCGCTTGCCAAACAACACGTCCATCGGCACCGCCTGGGAAATCGTCCACTCGCCGACAACGGCGGGTTGGCCGTTGGTGGTCTCGACGATCAGGTAAGGCGCCTGCGCCTGATGGTGCAGAGTCTTGGTGAAGGTCCGCGTACCGACGAGCACGGGCTCGTTGACGAAGGACTCCAACGCCTCAACGACGGCGTCTGAATCGAACGTGCCGGCCCTCTCCACGGCTATGGCCCACATCTCGAAGACCACATAGCCGGGATAGGTGTACTGGCTGTTCGGATACTCACCATATCTGTCTTTGAACTTCTCGTTGAAGTCCAAAACGGCCTGGCGCGGATCGTCACCGTAGATTGAAGCCTGCTCGGGCACAAAGTGGCCGCTCAGGTCCGGCACGGCGTCGAGCCAATAAGTACCGCTCATCGAGCTGCCGTTACCGATTGGAATGTCGATGCCAGCAGCGCGGAGCTGCTTGACGGCGCTGGCGCCGCCCGAACCGTAGGTGCACATCTGAATGAAATCAGGTGCTTTCGCCAACGCTTTGATGCGATCGATCTGCGGCTGAATGGTGGGGTCTTCGTTCTGGAACACGTCATGGCCGACAACTTCGCCACCAAGAATTTCACGCCACATCCAATCGAAGCCGTAGCAGATGCCTTTATTATACTCGATCACGTCGTCGAGCAGGATATAGCCGGTGCGCCAGCCTCTTTCTTTCCAGCCCCATTCGGCCAGAGCCGCACCCTGCACGGCCGCGAGGACCGAGCTGGAGAAGGCGTATTTGCCGATGCCCTGAACGCCAGCGAGCACGCTCTCGGCGCACAGGAAAACGGAAATTTTCTTCTGGTTTTGCGCCGCCAATGCCGCCGGTGCGCCATAGTCGTAGTCACAATCCACCGCGATCGCCTGGGCGCCCTGATTGAGAACCGAAATACCGGCTTTCTTGCTTTCTACGCGGTCGGTCTTAGCGTCCGCGAATACTGCCACGATTTTCTTGCCGAGCAGACCGCCTTTGGCATTCCAATCATCGATTGCGATGAGCGCCGCGTCGGTTGACGGCCCGCTATAGGCCTTCATCCAACCGGAGGACGAGGCCGCAAAGCCGAATTTGACTTCGTGATCGTCCGCCTGCGCGGGGGTTGTAGCGGCGAATCCGAGAGCGAGTGCTCCCGCCGCCACCAACGACATTAGTTTTCTCATTTTTGTTTCTCCCAGGTTAATATCTCTTAATTTCTCTGCGCCTGACTTAGACACTTCGGGCATTGTCGTCGAATACGCCGCATTTGCAACATGCTTTGAAGGCTTCCGGCATTCGCCATCCATTTTCCAGTTGATTCCCCCGGCAACAATCAATTAGGTACCTGTCACCATAAAGCGTTTGCCGGCGCGGAATAGCGCCGGATGGGAGTTTGCGGGCCGAATGCGCCTGTTGAGGAGAGGTCAAGAGTGGCGGAATCGGTGAACGGCGACGGACAAACCCTCGAAGCGCGCCAGGTATCGGTGCGTTTCGAAGGCTTGACCGCTGTCGACAGCGTCGACGAGATTTTGCACCAAGGCGAAATATTGGGCCTGATCGGCCCCAACGGCGCCGGCAAAACGACCCTGGTCAACGCCATGACCGGCTTTCAACTGCCGGCGTCCGGCCAGGTCCTGCTCAACGGCAAAAATATCGCAACGATGAAACCGCATTGGATTCGCCGCCACGGCGTCGCCCGCACTTTTCAGGCCGGCCGCTTGTTCCGTGAAATGCCGGTCAGTGAGAATGTCGAGGTTGCCGCCGTCAGCATGGGCCTCAATCGCAAGAAAGCGCACGCTCACGCGATGGAATTGCTGGAATGGCTCGGCCTTGCCGACCAGGCAAAAATGCCCGCCGGTATCCTGCCCTATACAGATGAGCGGCGCGTCGGTATCGCTCGCGCCCTCGCTCTCAAGCCCAAATTTGTCCTGCTGGACGAGCCGGCAGCCGGGATGTCGGATTTGGAATGCGACGATATCATGAAGGTGGTGCGCGATATTCCCGAGCGTTTCGGCTGCGGCGTGTTGCTGATTGAGCATAACATGCGCGTCGTCATGGGCGTTTGCGCCCGCATTCATGTGCTCGATAGCGGAAAAACACTCGCCCGCGGCACGCCGCCGGAAGTGCAAAATAATCCGGCCGTCATCAACGCTTATCTCGGGCATTCCTGAAGCCATGCTGCTCAATGTCGAAAATATAACCGTCCATTACAGCCGCTTGCCAGCTCTGCGCGATGTTTCGGTAACCGTGGACCAGGGCGAGATCGTCTGCATCGTCGGGCCCAACGGCGCCGGCAAGTCGACAACTCTGTTGGCGATTTCCGGTGTGCTCAACCCGACCAGCGGCGACATCACGTTTGATGGCAAGCGGATAAACGGCATGGCTCCGGAAATGGTGGCGCGTGCCGGGATTTCGCAAGTGCCCGAAGGGCGCCATGTTTTCACCACGCTGAATGTGGAAGAAAACCTGCGTATCGGCACCAGCATTCGCCGCGACCGCAGCGATATCGAAAAAGATTTCAAACGCGTCCTGGAAATCTTCCCCGTCCTGGCCGAGCGCCGCCGGCAATCGGCCGGCAAGCTGTCGGGCGGCGAACAGCAAATGCTGGTGATTGGCCGAGCGCTCTTGACCAGTCCGCGCATCATGACGATCGACGAACCGTCGCTGGGTCTGGCGCCTAATCTGGTCGACCGGGTTTACGAAACCCTGCTTGAATTGCGCAACGACCGCGGCTTAACGCTGCTTATCGTCGAGCAAAGCTCGGAGCGCGCGCTCAAAGCCGCCGACCGGCTCTATGTATTACGCAGCGGCCAAATGCAGCTCGAAGGCAAGGCCGCCGACTTGCAAGACGGCGTAAAAGTACGCCAAGCCTATTTCGGTTTCGAGGACGGCGCCGTGGCCGCGGACGAGGTGGTGTTCTAGTGGATTATATTATCCAGACCATCATCAGCGCCCTCAGCGTTGGTAGCTTCTATGCGCTCGGCGCGCTCGGCATCGGCCTTCTGTTCAGTGTCCTCAGACTGATCAATTTCGCACATGGCGATTTCATCACTGTTGGCGCCTTTGCGCTGATTGTCCCGAGCGCTGCCGTGTCGGCGACGGTCGCGATCGGCGGGCTTCATCCGGTACTGCTGATCGTCTGCATTGTGGCCATTGTCGTGACCCTGGCGCTCATATCGTATTTTATTGTTTTCCAACGTTTGCAGACTTCTTCGCCCGCCACGATGATGATCGTGTCGTTCGCGCTCGGCTACACCTTGCAAAACGCCATCGTTATGATTTACGGCGGCAGGCCGAAAGCCGTGAACCTGTTTCCCGAATTGACCGGCCAGGTACAATTATCGGACGGCGTCAGCGTGCAATTGTTGCAACTTGTCATCATTGCGGTGACGTGGATTTTGCTGATTGCGCTTGTCCTCTTTTTGAAGCGCACCAAGGTCGGCGTACAGATGCGCGCGGCGGCGGAAGATTTTCGCATGGCGCGGATGCTCGGCGTCAATGGTAAAAATGTGATCGCTCTGGCGTTTATCCTGAGCGGCGGGTTGGCCGGCATCATGTCGCTGCTGTTCGTCACCCAAACTGGCGTGCTGACTTTCCGCATGGGCGTGCCGATTATGCTGTTCTTCTTTATTGCCACCGTGATCGGCGGCATGGGCAGCCTGGTCGGCGCCGTGGTCGGCGGTTATTCGGTCGGTATCGTCAGCGTCGTGCTGTCGGCGATATTGCCGGAGGAATTGCGCGGCTTCCGCGACGCCTGCGTCTTTATCCTGGTCATTGTTGTCCTGTTGGCGCGGCCGCAGGGTATCGTGCTTACCAAAGCGGCGAAGGAACGCGTCTGATGATCGAGGCCAACACTCCCCTCCTCCGTTTGATACGCTATTTTTGGCCCCTGGTCGTGCTCAGCGTCGGCCTATTGATCATCGTCGCCATCGTCGATGCCAGCGGCGACATCATTCTCGCCCAGACCCTCATCGAGGGCTTGGTGCGGATCGTCATCGTCGCCGCGCTCTATTTGTTTATCGGCAATTCGGGCATCATCTCGTTCGGCCACATCGGCTTCGTCTTGGTCGGCGCCTATGCCACGGCGTGGCAAACCTGTTGCCCCTACACGCGCGAAATGTTCATGCCCGGCCTGCCGTTTTACCTGCTTAACAACTCTCACCATTTCATCATCGCAATATTTCTGGGCGGGCTACTGGCTGCGGTAGTTGCGTTGATCGCGGGCTTCGCCATCATGCGGATGTCCGGCATCGCCGCGTCGATCGGCACTTTTGCTTTCATGATGGTGCTCTATTCCGCTTATCTCCGGTGGAGCACCTGGACGTCCGGCGCCAGCTCCGTTATCGGCCTGCCGACAACGACAACGCCATGGGTCGGATATATTTATGCCGTTGTCACGCTCACCGGCGCGTTTCTCTATTCGCGCTCTAAATTTGGCTTGGCGTTGCGCTCTTCGCGCGACGACGAGGTCGCCGCCAAGGCGGCCGGCGTCAATGTCTTCCGGCAACGGCTTCTTGCCTTTGTCGTCAGCGCCTTCTTCTGCGGCATGGCCGGCGGCCTGTTCGGCCATTTCCTCGGCATGCTGACGGTCGACAGCTTTTATCTCGGCATGACCTTCATCACGCTTTCCATGCTCGTCGTCGGCGGCATGCAGAGCCTGTCCGGGGCGGTGGTTGGCGTGACCGTGCTCTCCGTGGTGATCGACGTGCTCAGGCGCTTGGAGACCGGCATCGCCGGCGTGAGCATCCCGACCAGCTCCGCCGAAGTTGGCGTTGGCCTAATCCTGTTGCTGATTCTCATCTTCCGGCGCACCGGAATCACCGGCAACCAGGAGATTTATTGGCCGTTCAAGGCCGATGTCAACGCCGCCGCGGCGATGAAGCGCCAGTCCTAGGACCTTTTCGCTCAGGTCATCGCCGCCCAGCCGTCGAGATGGGGCGCGAAAAATTTTATGTCGAGACGGAGATGCTTGAACAGCCAGCGTCCGTCCTGCTTGACGTAATCATCGTCATATTCCGCCGCTAGCCATTTCGCTTCTTTTTTGCCATCGGTGTTGGTAGTGCACGGCATGATCAACCACCATTTGCCGTTCGCAGTATCGCCGTCCACAGTGATGATCGGGTTCAGCACCAGATGGCCGGCGAACGTGATATCGCCTGAAATGCCGCTGAAAAATTTCTTGATCGCCGCCCTGCCCACATGGCGGCCAAAATCGGCGCCGTCCCAGATGCCGTCTTCGACAAACTGAGCGCCAATACCCTCCGGGTCGTAGCCGGCATCGCAATAGGCGCAGTACTGCGCCTTCAACTGTTTTATGTCCTCGATCGCGGTCAGGCGCGCGACCTGTTGTTCCAGTGTGGGTTCGGCCATGGTCATCCTCATCTCGTGGGTTAACGTTCGAGCGAAAGAATGTGACAGCGCATCCGCGCGGTCAAAGAGATTCTTTACCCTAAGTTAATAACGGCGTGTTGTTGGCTCGCGCGTTGGCATATTATTACTTTCACGGGTCGGCGAGACAGGTAACAGGGAGAATCGGGAAATGGCCAAATTCGGTGTCGGACAATCGGTCAAACGCAAAGAAGACAATGATTTGCTGCGCGGCGTGGGCACATTTCAAGATGACCTCAACCTGCCCGGCCAGGCGCATGCGCATTTCCTGCGCTCGGAACATGCCCATGCCGAAATAGAAGGCATCGAGTGCGCCGCGGCCTTGGCGATGCCGGGCGTTGTGGCGATCTACACCGGCGCCGATGTTGAAGCAGACGGGCTCGGCACCGTGCCCTGCAACATGGATGCCTTCGTGCCCTTAAATCGCCCCGATGGCAGCCGTGCCTATTATCCGCCCAATTATCTCCTGCCGGAAAAACGCGCGCGTCACGTCGGTGAGGCGGTGGTGATGGTGATCGCCGAGACGCCGAGCCAAGCACGCGACGCGGCGGAACATGTTGAAGTGACCTACCGCGCGCTCCCCTGCGTCGTGGAAACCGGTGGCGCCGAAGCACCGGACGCACCGACAATTTGGCCGGACGCGCCAGGCAATTTATCTTTTCTCTGGGAGCATGGTGACCGCGACGCCGTGGATGCGGCGTTCAAGAATGCGGCGCGTGTTGTCGCGCTCGATCTGGTGAATAGCCGCCTGATCGTCAACTCGATCGAGACCCGAGGTGCGCTCGGTGTTTTCGATGAATCCAGCGGGCGCTACACGCTGCACACCAACACGCAACATCCGTTTGATACCCGCGCCATCGTTGCCGATATTCTCGGCGCCGAGCACGACACTGTACGCGTTCTCTCGCCCGCTCTCGGCGGCGGCTTCGGCATGAAGCATATGGTCCATCCCGAGCAACCGTTGATCGCCTGGGCGGCGCGTAAGACCGGGCGCCCGGTGCGCTGGATGAGCGAGCGCGGCGAGGGCATGGTCAGCGACACTCAGGCGCGCGATCACGTCACCCATGCTGAACTGGCGCTCGACGAGGAAGCAAATTTCCTCGGCATTCGGGTTAGCACCACGGCCAATCTCGGCGCCTATGTATCGAATTTGGGACCGGTCAGCCCGACCCTTCTTTATACCCGCATGCTCGCCAATGCGTACCGCACGCCGGCGATCCACGCCGAAGTGCGCGGCGTGCTGACCAACACCGTCTTCACCGACGCCTACCGCGGCGCAGGCATTCCGGAAAGCGTCTATGTGGTGGAGCGCCTGGTCGATAAGGCAGCGCGCGAGACCGGTCTCGGCGCGATCGAAATCCGCCGCCGCAATATAATTCAATCCGATCAGATGCCCTACACCAGCCCGATGGGCATCGAATATGATTGTGGCCAGTTCGAAGAGAATATGGACAGCTGCATGAAATTTGCCGACTGGTTCGGCTTTAACCAGCGCCGCGCGCTGGCCGGCGAACGCGGCAAACTACGTGGCATCGGCATGGCGCTCTATGTCGAATCCACTGTCGGCGATCCGAACGAAAGTGTTTCGATCCGTTTCAATGCCGACGACAGCGTCACCCTGACCGCCGGCACCAAATCCTCCGGCCAGGGCCATGGCACCATCTTCGCGCAGTTTCTCAACGAAACTCTCGGCGTGCCGTTCGACAAAATTACCTTCGAGGAAGGCGATAGCGATAGTCTACCGCAAGGCGGCGGAACGGGCGGATCGCGCTCGACCTATATGGTCGGCGTGGCGGTCAAGCTCGGCGCCGACAAGATCATCGAGAAGGGCAAATTGCTGGCCGCCCATCTGCTCGAAACATCAGTGGCGGATATCCGCTTCGACGACGGCGAATTTACCGTCGCCGGCACGGACCGCTCGATTGACGTGATGGCGCTTGCCGCGAAATCGCGCGATGCCACCAACTTGCCCGCAGGCATGGCGCCCGGACTGGACGAGAGCGCGCAATCGGAAATCACCGATCCGACCCTGCCCAACGGCTGTCATATTTGCGAAATAGAAGTGGACCCGAAAACCGGTGCGCTGACGCTCGATAGCTACACCGCGGTCAATGATTTCGGCCGCGTGGTCAATCCGCAATTGCTGGAGGGCCAGATTCATGGCGGCCTCGCCCAAGGATTGGGCCAAGCGGTGTTTGAAAACTGTAACTATGACGCCGACAGCGGCCAGTTGGTCAGTGGCTCGTTCATGGATTATTGCATGCCGCGCGCTGACGACATGCCGGAGTTTTACTTGGCCACCAACGAGGTGCTCACCAACCAGAATGTGTTCGGCGTCAAGGGCTGCGGCGAAGCTGGTTGCATCCCGTCGGTGCCGGCGGTGGTCAATGCAGTGTTGGACGCCCTGGCGGTGCGCGGCGTCGAGCATATCGACATGCCGCTCACGCCGGAGCGCGTTTGGCGCGCCGCCCAAGCCAGTTGAAGGAGACCCCGACATGACCAGCCCCGATCCGGCGAAACTGAACCTGGCCAATGGTTTCATCCCCGAGACGCGGCAAATTTGCATCGTCACACGCGATTTGGATGCCATGGTGCGGCGCTACGCCGATCAACTCGGTATCGGACCGTGGTGGGTAAACGAGTACCGCCCGCCGGAACTCACCGACACCAGCTATCGCGGCAAGCCAGCGAAATTCAGTATGCGCCTTGCTCTCGCCTGGACCGGCGCGCTCAACTGGGAAATCATCCAGCCGCTCGAGGGGCCGAGCATCTATAGCGACTATTTGGAGCGCAACCAGGAAGGCGTGCAGCATGTCGGCGTGTTGCTGAGCGACCTCGGCATGACGTGGGACGAATGCCACGCATCCTTCAGGGCGCGCGGCTTCGAGCCGATCATGGAAGGCCGCTGGAAGCGCGTGCGCTTTTGCTATTACGACACGCTTGAGGCAAGCGGGACCACTATCGAAGTGATCGACCGCCCGGCTGATTTCGAACGCCCGGCGCCAAAATATTGGTACCCCGAGCAGAGCTGACAGCGCTGGGCCTGGTTAGCTGATCCAGCCCCGGTCGACGAAGGATTACGGCAAAGCCCTAGCGGCCCGTCCATTCGGGTTTGCGCTTCTCCAAAAACGCTGAGATTCCTTCCTTCGCATCTTCTGACTGGATAGCGCGGACAATAACTTCATCGACATATTCATAGGCTTCGTCGAGCGGCATGGTGAGCTGACGGTAGAATGAGCGCTTGCCCATGGCCAGGGAATGCGGTGATTTGGTGGCGATTTCCGCTGCCAATTCATCGACCCGTGCATCCAACAGATCAGGCGTCACCGCCTCGTTGATAAGGCCAAAGCGAAGCGCCGTTTCGGCGTCCTGTAACTTGCCGGTCAGCAGCATTTGCATGGCGTGCTTCGGGGCAATGGTGCGGCTCAACGCCACCTGCGGCGACAGGCACCAGAGGCCTATATTCACCCCCGGCGTGGCAAAACGCGCGTCTGTTGAAGCAACCGCAAGGTCGCAGGTCGCCATGAGCTGACATCCCGCCGCCGTCGCCACGCCATGTACCTTGGCGATGATCGGTTTGGAAAGTTTGAGCATGCTTTGCATCATGCGCGAGCAGGCGCGGTTGGCCGCCAGCTTTACCGGCGGGTCTTCCATGGCGTCGATCGATTCATTGAGATCGTGGCCGGTGCAAAAAAAGCGGCCCGACGCTGCCAGGACGACCACGCGCACGCTGGCGTCGCCATCAATTTCGTCCCAGGCCGCTTGGAGGGCGTCCACCAATTCATGTGACAGGCTGTTGCCGGATTTTGGCCGGTTTAAGGTTAGCGTGGTAATGCCGCCCTGATCGCTGCGCAGGAGCACGGCCTCCGCCGTGCCAGATAGTTCCGCCTTCTGCGTCGCCATAATTCCGCTCCTCTTAAGATTCGTCAGCCAGCTCCATCATCAAATCTTTGGCTTCAACCGTTACCCCGGCTTGCGTGACGATACGCTGCACGATGCCGGCGCGCTCAGCGCGCACCGCGGTCTCCATTTTCATCGCCTCGATGGCGAACAACACATCGCCCTTCGCCACCTTCTCGCCCTCGCTATGGAACACCTTGACCACCATGCCCGGCATCGGCGCGGCGACATGCGCTGCATTGCCCTCTTCCGCTTTGGGCAGCGCTTCATGGGTGGCGCCGGCGCTCAGATCATCTATCTGAACGTTGCGCGGTTGGCCGTTAAGTTCGAAGAATACTGTGCGCCGGCCTTTGTCGTCGGCCTCAGAAAGAGCAAGAAAGCGAATGATAAACTGCCGGCCACGCGCAATATCGAGCGTGACTTCATCGCCCGGCGTCATGCCGTAGAAGAAAGTTTGGGTCGGCAGCACACTGAGATCGCCAAAGCGCCGTCGGTGCGCCGCATAATCGGCGAATACTGCGGGATACATCAGATAAGAGGCGAATTCCGTATCGCGAATATGGCGGCCCACCTTATGTTCCGCCTCGGCACGGAGCGCCGATAGGTCCGCATCGGCCAACACCGAACCGGGACGCACTGTTAACGGCTCGCGCCCCTTGAGCACCTTCTTCTGCAACGCTTCAGGGAAGCCGCCATAGGGTTGGCCCAACTCGCCAGCGAAAAACGATACCACCGATTCCGGAAAGGCGATATCACGCTCCGGGTTCTGCACATCTTCGGGCGTCAAGCCGCTTGTCACCATAAAGAGCGCCATGTCGCCGACCACTTTTGAGCTCGGCGTCACTTTGACGATATCGCCGAACATCTCATTGACCTGGGCATAAGCCGTCGCCACGTCCGGCCAGCGTTCATCGGCAACGCCGAGCCCGCGCGCCTGCTCACGAAGATTGGTGTATTGCCCGCCCGGCATGGCATGGATGTAGACGTCAGAGGTGCCGGAACGAATATCGCTTTCGAAGGCGGAATAGCCGCGCCGCACCTGCTCCCAATAATGCGACAACTCGCGCACCGCGCCCTGATCGAGGCCGCTGGCGCGCGGCGTGTGCGCAAGCGCCGAATTGACCGAGCCGAAGCTCGGTTGTGAGGTCAGGCCAGAGAGCGCATCCATCGCCAAATCCACTGCGTCGACGCCGGCTTCGACTGCGGCGATCACGCTGGCGGCGGCGATACCGCTGGTGTCATGGGTGTGAAAATGTATCGGTAGGCCAGTCTCTTGTTTTAGCGCCTTGATCAAAGTGGTCGCTGCCGCCGGCTTACACAGGCCGGCCATGTCTTTGAGCGCGATGATGTGCGCGCCCGCCGCTTCTAACTCGCGTGCCATGGCGAGATAGTAGGCGAGATCGTATTTTGTGCGCGCCGGGTCGGAAATATCGCCGGTATAGCAAATTGCCGCTTCGCACAGTTTGCCGGATTCGATGACCGCGTCCATGGCGACGCGCATGTTTTCCACCCAATTGAGGGAATCGAAAACACGGAACAAATCGACCCCGCCTTCGGCCGCCTGCTGCACAAAATAGCGCACAACATTATCGGGGTAATTGGTGTAGCCGACGCCGTTGGAAGAACGCAGCAGCATTTGCAGCAGGAGATTGGGCATCGCCTCGCGGAACGCGCTCAAGCGCTGCCACGGGTCTTCCTTGAGGAAGCGCATCGCCACATCAAAGGTGGCGCCGCCCCAGCACTCGACCGACAATAGATCAGGCAGGAGATGAGCATAGGCAGGCGCCGCTCCCAGCAAATCATAGCTCCGCATACGGGTTGCCAGGAGCGATTGATGGGCATCGCGGAGGCTGGTGTCGGTGATCAACACATGATCCTGAGCACGCATCCAATCGGCAAAGCCGGCGGCGCCGAGCTCTGTCAGGCGCTGGCGCGATCCGGCCTGGACCTCGCCGGCGTCTGCAGCTCGGCCATCGGGCTTAACCGGCAGCCTGGCAACAGGGCCGACGGGACGGCCCGCGACTTCCGGATTGCCGTTCACGATCACCTCACCGATAAAGCGCAACAGCCGCGTCGCACGGTCTCGCCGCTTGGCGAAATGGAAAAGTTCCGGCGTCTCGTCGATAAAGCGGGTGGTGTAATCGCCGCCACGGAATTTAGCATGGCCGAGGAGGGTTTCGAGAAATATCAAATTGGTGCGCACGCCGCGAATACGGAACTCGCGCAGCGCGCGATCCATGCGCGCTATCGCTTCATCCGGCGTCGGCGCCCAGGCCGTCACTTTCTCCAACAGCGAATCGTAAAACGGCGTGATCACCGCACCCGAATAGGCAGTGCCGCCGTCGAGCCGGATACCGAAGCCGGTGGCGCCGCGATAGGCGGTCAGGCGGCCATAATCGGGAATGAAATTATTCTCCGGATCCTCCGTCGTCACTCGGCATTGAATGGCATTGCCGGTCACGCCAATTTCGTCTTGGACAGGCATGCCGCTTTCGGGCGTGCCTATTTTCGCCCCTTCGGTGATGCGGATTTGCGCTTTGACAATATCGATCCCGGTCACCACTTCGGTGACGGTGTGCTCGACTTGGATGCGCGGATTGACCTCAATAAAATAAAACGCGCCCGTGTCGACATCCATTAAAAATTCGACCGTGCCGGCGTTGCTGTATTCCGCCGCGTTACCGATGCGGACGGCCGCGGCGTGCAGACCGGCGCGCTGCTCAGCATCGAGATAGGGCGCCGGTGCGCGCTCGACGACCTTTTGGTTGCGCCGTTGCATGGTGCAATCGCGCTCATGCAAATGCACGATGTTGCCGTGGCTATCGCCGAAAATCTGCACTTCAACATGGCGCGCGCGACGCACCAGTTTCTCAAGATAGACCTCGTCATTGCCGAAGGCAGCAGCGGCTTCGCGCCGCGCCGCATCGAGCCCGTCGGCCAGTGCCGCCTCGTCCTCGATCACTCGCATACCGCGTCCGCCGCCGCCCCAACTGGCTTTCAACATCAGGGGATAGCCGACCTCACGCGCCAGCGTCTGGGCGCCGGCAAGATCGTGCGGCAGTGGCCCGGTTGCCGGCATCACTGGCGCGCCTGCGCGCTCAGCAAGGTTTCGGGCCGAGACTTTGTTGCCGAGCAATCGCATGGCATCGGGCGTCGGCCCGACGAATAGAATATTTGCCGCCGCGCACGCGTCGGCGAAATCCGGGTTTTCCGACAACAGGCCATAGCCCGGATGGATGGCGTCGATTTTGGCGTCGAGCGCGATGCGCAGCAGATCCTCGATGCTCAAATAAGCCTCGACCGGCCCCTTGCCCGCACCGACCAAATAACTCTCATCCGCCTTGAACCGGTGCAGCGCGAAGCGATCCTCTTGTGAGTAGATGGCAACGGTGCGGATGCCCAGTTCGGTCGCCGCGCGCATGACACGGATGGCGATCTCGCTGCGATTGGCGACGAGAATCTTGGCAATTTTTCGTTGCGGACGAGCGGACATGGCGTCTCTTTTCCGTTCTTAGTCCGGCGGTCGGCGGAGGTGCCAATCGCTCGCCTGTTGAAAGGCGTGGCCGATTTTGAGCACGCCCGCTTCGTCAAATGGCCGCCCGGCGATTTGCAGGCTCATCGGCATGCCGTCCGAGGCGTTGCCGCACGGCACGACAAGCGCCGGCAGGCCGGTCAGATCGAACGGTTCGGTATTGCGCAGGATTGCGCCGAACACCGAATCCGTCTCACCGCGAATGTCGATCGCTTCCTGGCCGAGCGGTTGCGCGGTAATTGGCAGCGTCGGCGTGCACAGCACATCGACTTCTGCCAAAACATCGGCCATGGCGTGGCCAAGCAGGGTGCGGTAGCGCTGAGCGTGGAGGTAATCCTTCGCAAGAACGTAATTGCCGACTTCGAGAAAGAGCCTGACCTGATCGGTATAGAGTTCGCCGATGGTCGCGATATGATCATCGTGATAGGCCGTGCCCTCGGAGAGATACAGCACCAGCGCCGCCGCCGCGGCATGATCTATATGCGCGATATCTACCTCACGCACCTCAGCGCCGAGCCCCTCCAACACGGCAATCGCATCCATCGCCGCGGTGGCGATTTCAGGAATCGTGCGGTCGAAGAAATAATGGTTCGGCACGCCGATCTTGA
>Ga0115002_10004436_pt1 | contig 16977 bp, 16 predicted proteins | sample ArcticOcean_MG_C_8_FD_89576 | JGI IMG/M metagenome (GOLD analysis project Ga0115002, IMG submission 89576) | Marine microbial communities from western Arctic Ocean - ArcticOcean_MG_CB11_86 | ecosystem: Environmental > Aquatic > Marine > Oceanic | place: Arctic Ocean: Canada Basin | collected... | reverse complement strand
TATTCTATCCGAACTTTCTTCTTTGACATTGGGACACCTCCTTGGGACTATTATAAAATAACCTTTTCGTTGTGTCCACTTTTTTGGGGGAAGTCCAATGATCGATGCACCACCAGTGATGGACCTTAGCCGTGCCTTTGCAAAGTTGATAGGGAAGCCCTGGACTGCCCACTTCTCCCACCTGTCCAACGACCCTATGGTCTCTGCAAGCACATCTGCAAGAACGCCAGGTTTGAATGTCCTCTTGCTGTTCTTCTCGCTCACGTACCACCAGGGCCGCCACCCAGTACCTTCAAACACTGGAGTCTGGGCGGCTTTCTGTAGCTTCCTAAACTCATCAGCGCCATATTTTGTCAAGAAATCATCAAGGCCTATTTTGTTTGTTCCTTCGGGCAAACGGATAACCTTGACTAAAGCTCCTCGGCTGCACAATTCGGTAGCCAATGCACTTTCAGCATCCATCACGTTTGGGTTGGTCACTGCGTCTGAGTCAAAGCAGATGAAAACTGTACGCTTTTTCCACAACACTCTATCAAGGTCCTCGATTGGCCTGCTATCTCCTGATTCATCTTTGCTACGCCAATTCCATACACCAGCAACCGCAATACAGGGAAACCCCTCCTGAATAGACTTCAGAGCCTTCTTCTCTCCCTCGGTTATAAGCAGGTCCGCAGTTGGGTTCTGAAGGACGGAGCAGTCAATATTAGGAGGTATATATAGCCTGTTTTTAGATTTCTTTGGCGAAAGGTATTTCGCAGCTTTCGTCCAGCCAGATGGTTGATATGGCACATCAGGCTTGAGCCGAGTAAACTCAGGAAACCCATTTGGCTTTGCGTGGTGATAGGGAAACGCCAATGCGGCACATCCGATATCAAACCCCACTATATCTTTAGCGACACCTTGACTAACTGAATGACAGCGAGACACTTTTATAGTTTCATCAGACAAACCGCTCGCCTTTAGATCCTGCAAATGATTATCGTTTAATTGTTCCATCCTTTTTCTCCTGCAAAAAGAACCACGAGCCGACTTCTGCCAGCCCGTGGTTCTAAACCCCGCTTGCCTAAAAGGGCAAGTCATCGGGTGGGTTTTCTACCACTACGATATCATTCTCCAAATCATAGGACGCAGGATCTTGATTTTCACATCGCGTCACCTTGACGACGTTAGCATATGTTCGTCCGTTGTCGCCCTGGTTATGGACTATGTAGACCTCAACAACGACGCCCATCAAATCGCTGGGATCAAACGTATCACCTACCAATGCCTTGCCTGTGATTTGTTTGTACCTCACGGTCAATGTGGCTTTTTCTGCAAAGGCCACATTTAGAAAATCAAAGATGCTAAATCGACGCCCATCCTTCATAGTATGGGTCAAGCTTTCATATTTGATGATCGCACGGTGTTTTTCGCCATACTGAGTTAACTGCATGCCCTTGTCTTCCCAAGCATAAACCACAGCTAGGTGAAGGCCTTCGGGTGGTAATTCAAAATCCGGTTGAACAATATTGTACTTCATATTAATTTCCATTCTATTTTGTGCTTTGCTTGTCGCGCCATTCGGCATTCTTAAGCATTTGCACGATTAATTGACGGTATTCGACCTGACTGACAAATCACCTCCCGCCTCTTATCAGGTATTGAGACTTTTAATTGTGGTTTCTTGTGGTTATATTTATCCACCACGTGGAATGTGTGGTGCTACGCTCCTGCCTCCTGTCCCTTCAAAGACTTTGGTAGGAGTGTGGCTTAATCAACTTTGGTTTCTTCAAGAAATTTATCAAGATCAACACGAACAAATTTCCCAATGCGGTGCAGGCCCGCGAGCGCATCGTGCCTGCTCTGCTCGTACAAATACGAAACTTTTGTTCCAGTAAATTCTGCCAGCTCTGGGATTGTGAGCAGCCGTTTGTTGCTGCCATTTACGTGCTGCGCGATCATTGTTGTACCTCCTTTGGGGAAAAAAAAAGACTATCACTCTGCACTTATTAACAAGTATAGAGAATAGTCTTGGTTTGTCATGGGACGAATGGATGCTATATTTTCGCGATTCGTACTACTGTCACACGGTCTTGTTATCCAGAACCTGTTTTATCTTGGAAGAACGCCTGGATCATTTTTTTTGTGCGGCTGTTCTGACCACGCATCCTATCATAGATGTCCCTTAACTTTGTATCATCACCACGCTTTTCACCATCGGTGTAGATTGGAACAAAATCTTCAGCCGCAACCTCCATTGGGTAACCGGACTCGGCAAGAACACCTGCTGCCCAAAAGGGCGCCCAGGTGATTGTGTAGGATGCCAGGAGCTTTGTCACATCATGAAGTGCTAGGCACATTGGAACACGTAATGATTGATGGCTCTTCAGAGGGAAATAGAACTCAGTATATTTTTTTATGGCGGCTAGTTTTTCATCGGCTTTAAGGATTGCTTCTTTCAGTTCAGGCAGGTTGCCCCATTTCGCGACATCCTGACGCCAGCCGTCTAAAATGACAGTTTGTTGGCTTAGGGTCTTACCGGATGGAAGAAGCCTGCGAGGATCATTCTCCATAATAGATGCAGCAGTATCGTATATGTATTTAATGTTGGCTTCCGCCTCGGTTTTTGCCCCGTGCTCAGAGACTCCTTTTTTTTCCTTCTTATCTCGCCTACGAGCCTGCTTCTCACGCACGAGGATTTTACATAACTCCTCTTCTAAAAACTCTCTGGTTGTCATAAGAGCCCCCATTCAGGAGTATTGGGCCGGTCGGTGGAATGGCACCGATGCAGGAGAGCGACTCCTTCCGACCCTACGAAATTCTTCTAACAATCTTCTAATGGAACATTGCCAAACTACCCCAATACAGCCTGAAAGTAATATAGCCCACATTCACTGTTTTAACCAGTAAATATAGGCTATTCTGAACTATTGTTGAAACAGTCTAATAAGGCTGAATTGTTTTTAATAAACAATGTGCAGGGTTAAAAATCAACGCAAATGTAACAAATTAAGCTGGTGTAACACAAATGTAATAAATCAAATTATTATATATCACCCAACGCCCGATGAACCGTCGTTTTCAATTCGCCCAAATTAAAAGGCTTTGGAATCACGGCAAACGGCTCTAAATCACCCAGGTTGTCTACACTTACATTGCCAGATACAAAAACAAAAGGCACTTCAGGCTTAATCTTTTGAGTTTCTTCCATCAATTCAACGCCACTCATTCGGGGCATATTGCAATCACTTACAACCAAGTCAATGGATTCTGACTTAAGAATTTCTAAAGCATCCATACCATCTTCTGCTTCAAGGATATCGATACCCTCATCGCAAAACAACAACATATAAACCATTCAACCATTCTAACTTCTTCTTGGTCATCAACAACGAGAATTCGTTTCATGTGAGTGCCCCCCAGGCAGCTACATAAGTAAACATATGATTCAGGGACAATACCCAATATTGAAAAACCACATCACATGCCATTGCCCTCAATGTGACAAGATTATGACAAGGCCAAAAATCCATTAAAGCTTTGCTTTATGTTTCCCAACGAATGCGATACCCCAACCCACGAATGGTTTCAACCAAATGACCTGCACGACCCAATTTGCGGCGCAACCGCCCCACATGGGTATCTACCGTGCGCTCATAGCCGCTAAACTCATACCCCCAAACTTCTTCCAACAATGCATCACGTGTTGCAACCCGTCCTTGCCGTTTGGCCAATGCCAGCAACAATTTAAACTCTGTTGCGGTTAAATCCAAATCTTGTTCCTCTAAAAAAGCCCGATAGCCTTCGGGGTCTATCATCAAGTCTCCCAGCCGAATTTCTTTCTGCTGGGACGCCTTCGGTTCAGGCGGACGCAAACTGCGCTTTAAAATAGCCCGAATCCGCAAAGCCAATTCACGCGGCGAAAAGGGTTTTACCACATAATCATCAGCCCCCACCTCCAAACCCAAAATACGGTCAATCTCCTCTTTGCGTGCCGAAAGCATCAACACCGGAATAGACGCCAATTCATCATCGTGTTTTAATCGGCGACACACCTCCAACCCATCAATCCCCGGCAAACCCAAATCGAGTAAAATCAAATCTGGGTGTTCATGACGGGCCAACGCAATTACCTCTTCCCCTTCAGACACACACACCACATCAAAACCTTCTTTTTTCAAGCTGTGTGAAATAAGGGCTTGATAATCGGCTTGGTCTTCAACCGCCAAAATTTTTGGATTGGTATCTCGTATCATAGCACTGTCACATTAAGGCGCATTCTGGCCTAACAAATCAAATGGATTGGCAATACTGGAGGCAATATTCGACAGATGCGCGCTAATCCGACGCAAGTATTGTGCACAACTGCTACACACCAAACCTTCACACCCACCCTCTGCCTTTTGCATCAATGCATCTTGAAGTTTTTGGGTTTTTTCCTTCACAACCGAACTTTGAGCCATCACTTTGCGTGCCTCTTCTGCATCACCTTCTTGAATCGCCTTGAGCGCTTGTCCAAACAGAGGCGCAATGGCATCTCGTATTTCAGCGCACATTTGAGCCTGTGTATTTTGTAAAAAAGATTCTGTGCGCCACTGAGACAAATAAAGCAAACTCTTGTTATAATCGCCAATGCGCTCAACATCGTGTACCACACTCACCAAAGCCAGAGCAGAGGGCAAATCTTGATCTGGCTTCATCATAATATGCTGAAACACCAAACGACGCACCATACGTTCGCCCATGTCAATATTCTCATCTTTTTCTACCACGTCAATGGGGGGGAGGGTCCCTTCTAACAATGCACCGCAAGCCGCATTAAACATGCGTTCACTTTCCACAATCATCCGACAGGCTTCTTCAATAGCGTCATTGAGCAGACCCGCGTCTTTATCTCCAAACAGTTTCTCAAACATCCCTACCTCCAAACAAAAACAATCACTCCGGGTATAATATAAAATACCAAAATAAGATAAGCAATGGCAAGGCCACGCGCTTGGCTGGTCAATTCGGCCAAAGCACGCGCCATTCGCAACGGAATATTCCGAATTTGGCGAATGGGGTAAACCAATATGATACCGCTGAGATTAAAAAACAAATGTGCAAAAGCCACAGTACACGCAGCGGGATTACCCGTTGAAAATGCCGCTAACAGTGCCGTGACAGTGGTACCAATATTGGCACCCAAGGTATAAGGAAAGACCTTCTCCAAAGTTAAAATACCAGCACCCACCAAAGGAATAATCAAGGATGTGGTAATGGAGCTGCTTTGTACCATAATGGTTAAAACGACACCAAAAGCCATCGATTGAAGAACCCCGCCAAACATATATTTATTCAACACACGCTCAGCACGAGAAATGACCAAGCTTTTAGCCAAAACCACCAAATAGCGCAAAGCCAAAAACATCATGACCAAAGAGACGATTAAGACCAACCAAGGCTGCTGTCCTAAAGAATCGCTCAAGAACGTAATCGTCGGTTTGGTCACAAGCTTAAGAGGGCTGGCAAATTTCAACCCACCCACACCTTCAAAACCGTGCTCAATAAAAGTTGCCAAATGCCTCAAATAACCAAAGGCCATTTCTATGGGAAACAAAATCAAAACCGTTATCAAATTAAAAAAATCGTGAACCGTTGCGCCGGCCAATGCGCGTTTAAACTCTTCGCGGCGTGTAATATGGCCCATCGAAACCAATGTATTGGTCACGCTGGTGCCAATATTGGCACCCATAACAATTGGAATAGCACCTTCAATAGTTAAAGAGCCCGCAGCCAAAAGACCCACAGTAATAGATGTGGTGGTGGATGAGCTTTGCACCAATGTGGTAGCCAAAATACCCGTAAACAATCCGACCAATGGATTGGCTGTCATCGTCATCAATTGGTTGGCAACACCTTTACCAAAGATCTTAAATGCTTCGCCCATCAACCCAATGCTGACCAAAAATGCGTAGAGTATACCCACCAGAAAAACAACCCGCAACAATGTCTTCCATTCCTCCGATTGCATCCGACACCCCACAATAACGATAATTTTCACTTGACGGCATAACGGCTATCACTGCGATCAGATGGAATGTAATCCTTCAACCCTTCGGTGTCAAAACAAAATACCCAGGCTCTAAGACCTGCTCACTCGTCATTTAAAACAAACAGCATTTCGATATTCTGCAAAGATTGTGTGATGCGCTCAACGGTCGTTGTCGTAAACAAGGAATCGGTCGGAAAGCTTACCAACTTCATTTCGTTTAGCATACCCACAATGTGAGGATTGTCAAAAATGCGCTGACGCACCAATCCATGTCCTTTCATCTGTACTTCAATAACACTGGTTGGGGGTGCCCACAACCGAAACTGTCCGTTTCTAGCCGTTGTCTCTAAAATCACATCGCCCAATGGGTTTTTTACAAACACTTGGGCTTCTGCAACGGGCTTGCCATCTGTCGTTTGAATCTTCCCCCGCACCACGGCTTGTACTGGCTCTGGCGATTCAAAACCCGACGAACGAAAATAAATCGGGTTGGTCAATGCAACTTGCGACGGGTCGGCCCCATAACACTTGCTCACATACCAACAATCGACAGAATCTTGTAACGTCAAGGCCAATTTGTGAGTCCGGGGTTGGCCATCCAAATCCCAGGCTTGAACCACCTCCCCATTGCGAATCAATTCAATACGCGTCAAATAATCGGCCACATCACCACGCGCCCAAGCTTTTATGGTGGCCCGACGTTTGCGCCCCACAGGCAAATCACTACCAGGACCAGCAGCAAATACCGAAAACAACAACAAAGGGCCGCTGCTGATAAAACTATGGCCCTGAGATAAAGCTTGAGCCAAACGCCCTGGCGTTGCATCGCCATCTAAGTGCACATAAGTTCGAAACTTACCGGGCAACGTACCCGAAACATCATCCAAAACGGCCTGTGTAGATGCCGTGGCAGCAATGCGATAACCTTGGTTGAGCAGATCAAACCACAATTTTTGAGCAGACACATCATCTGGCTGCTCAGACATCACATTGATACAATCAAATGTAGGGCCTGACAACACGTCAAAAACAACCTGACTGGCATGCCGTTTGGGAGTAAACAAGCGCGTATGCCCAACGAGTCCACGCGCTTTATGTGCCAGCTCTTGCGCCCCAAATAGATCTTCAGCATCTTGAGCAGAATCCCCCAAAGTCCAGGCATCTCCCCAAGGCGTCTCATAGAGTCGGCCCCAGAGCCCATAAAAGTCGGTGTGCCAAAGTGCTAAATCTTGCGGCCGATATTGGCGCAAGGTTGTGTCCCAAAAATCGGTGAACAACGCCCAGTCTAAACCAGCGCCCCGCGCAGACAAAACCACATCGGCAATCGCAACAGACTGCTCCAATTTGCCGCCAGCGCCCCGCACATTCATATCACCAGCCAACCACCCCTGCGCTTGCAAGTCAACCCAAGGCCGAAGAGGCAACTGCACAACTGCCGAGTCACCCGAAACCGCTTCAACGACTTGCAACTCAGGTGCAATATGTGTTGGTCCAGTTTGGGCGGTCAACCACCATGTGCCAGGCGGCACAAACACCTCAAACGCACCGTTAAAAACCCGACGCAAAATAGCTTGCCCAAGAGAATCTTGCACCACAACAAATGCAGATCTGTCGCGTTGTGTTTCTGCATCAAAAATACGCCCGACAATGCGACTTGATAAAACATCGGCCACAACGCTTTGTCCATAAACGTTACCAGACCGCGCCCACACCTTGCCCCCTCCCACAGGTGCATCACCCACTTCCAATACAAATTCTGCTATCCCTCTTTTGCTTGTCATCCACCCGGGTGTTTCACCCATATCAGAACCCAACACAACTACGGTACCATCTTTGACGGGTGCTCCCAAACTGTCTTGAACGGCAATCTGTACGCGTGTTTGTCGTTTATCAGAAACGGGTTGGGCCGAAATAACGATCTGGGCTGGTGGAAGACCTGACAATTCTGCACAGGAGACCTCATCAAACCAAACATCAAAGGGTTCGAAATCTTCACCCCAATCTTCTGCCAAACACAAGATACGAACAAACTGTGCACCCATAGGTGCGACAACAGTACCTGCAATTTGTGCCCAATCCCCCCCCAAGGCCCAGGACGAAGTTCCTACAGCCCAATGCATCGATTTCATATCGGCATCAAACCAATGCACGCGCAAAAAAGCCCGGCGTGCTGATACCGCATCAAATTTCACAAATGCGCGCACATCATAAATTGCCTCCGGCACAATAGGCATTGCTTCAGAAAACATACCCATCACTTGGTGCGGTACAGAAATATGCACCTGCCCCGACATTTTGCCCTGATGTTTAATCGACTGATCGGCAACCACTTGTGTTGCATCATCCAGTGGCGTCCAGTTAACCAGCTGTTCGGCTTGCCCAACGCGTTCAAAACCGCTATTGGGCACAGACACAGCATCCAAACGCAGTGTTAAGAAAAAAATCGATCCAAATAACTGCCACCACAACATCGGCTACTCCTGTTTCAACGATTCTAGGATTTCCTTTACTTCATCTAGTCTCTCACCCAATTCACCCAACGTCAGATAGGCTTGATATATTTCCCGCGCGTCATCCATCCGACCAGCCTTTTGATAATAACCACCCAAATTGAACAGAATATCAGGCACAATAGAACGTTCCGCTAAAAACACTTCACATACAGCGATGGCCTGTGCCACATTATCTTGCGAATAATATGCCCCGCTCAAGTTTACGACCACCTCAGGGTCCTGGGGTGCCAAAACAAGCAATTTCTCATAAATCTCGGAAGCCCGTTTAAAAGTCCCGAGCTTCATATACATATCCCCTAACTTTCGGTGGGTTTCCAAATCGAGAGGGTGATATTGAATAATACCTTCTAAGCATGCCGCCGCATCGGCTGAATAGCCTCTTGCCACATAGGTATCAAATACCACTTGATATGCATCAACGACCCCGTCGGGATCTTCTGCCTGGGGCCACCCGGGCAACAGTCGAAACAAAGGCCCACCCTCAAAACCCGAAAGGGGCAATGCAGACATCCATGTTTTTATCTGGCTGCTATGCAAAAATGGAAACGGTTCAAAAGATAAAAAACGATTACCAGCACGTAAGCTTTGCCCAATAAAGGCATCATCAACAACTGTCTTTTGGTGCATCCACTGCCACGTTCGCCCCGGATTTTTTGGATGTGTATAGAAAACCCACCCAGAACTTGTATCTTCACCCCAAACGACCTGTCGTTTGCTCTGCCAAACCACTGCCCAGGGAGATGCAACAACACCAAAAGCGCCAGGCCGTGCAGAATCGGGAATAACAACAATCAAATCCTCTGCTTGTGTCTGTGACTGAATTTGAGCACCCACATCCACCATCTTCTGTAATTTTGATGCATAAGTGGCCCGTCTTTCCAATGCAAACTCCCACGTATTTTCGGTATACTTGACACAGACCACCTGAATCACCACCAAAACCACAGCAACAACCCACAACATCGTTTGGATGGTCTCTTGCAGGCCTTCTGCCAAATAATGGCTGCCTTCACGCCAAGCAGTACCTACTCCTAGGACATAGACAGGTGCCCAAATAGCCAAAAACAAACCGTCATCTCCACCTGTTACTCGAGGCAATTGATACACAAGAAATGGCACACAAAATCCACACAGCAACACAAAACGCTCGCGATTCTGAAAAGCAATCAAAACCAAACCCAAAACCCCAAAAGCAAATCCACCCCAGCCAAATAGCTGTGTGTGAATTAAAGTTTGTCGCGTTAACCCAGACAAGAGTGCACTGGGTCCCAAAGCCCCATACCCATCTCCCACACTGCCCAGCATATAAGCCAACCAAGAACCCGTTACCCCAGAAGATCGAAACAAGAAAAACAACCACAACCACCCGACACCCACAACCGCCAAAGCCCCAACAGCCCAGGTTTTCAAAACGTCGACATCTTCTTTACGCAACAAAATAAAAAACCCCAAAAGGGTCAACAATGCGCTTGGATGTACACCTACTGCCACACCAAATAGAATGCCAGAAATGAGATATCGCCGTTCATGCCCAGACAACAAGACAGCCAAACTGAGGCTTAAAATGCCAAATAAAACAGCACCTGCTTCTTGTACTACGGCTTGTCTCATCAACACTGGAAACAACACCAACATCACACCGCCCAAAATTGTCTGCACTGTATCCCGGGTCAAACGATGCACCATATACATGGTAGAACCAACACCAACCACACCACCCAGCAAAGCCAACACACGCAACCCCACATCAGGCGCAAAAAAAATGCCCATCAATCGCCCCAACCAAAGATAAATCGGTTGTGGATCAATAGGCACATAGCCCAAACCAACCGCACACACCATTTCAGATGCCGTCCCCCAAAAAGGTTGGGCAAAGGTCGCCCAATGCCACCCCCAAATAACCACACCCAGCACCAACACCATACCCATACCATACTTCTCATTCTGCGTTATCCCGTCCGCACCGTGCTGTTTATTCACGCAGAAACACTCCCCTCTTGATTTTCAAATTGACGCAAAGCCCGTGTGACTTCGCGATATTCGCCAAGCGTCTCATTGAGTCGTCTTCTCATAATGTTATTTAAACGCCAAACAATCTTAAAACCCAGCCGAGGGGCATGTTCAATCAGCCCCATCAAGTCGGCACGAAAAAAACCCAAGGCATGCGTGCGCTCAGCAGCCACCACCGAGGCAGCCCGAGGAGCACCGTCGAGTAAAGACATCTCACCGAAAAATTGCTGTTCTCCAAGCGTGGCCAAGTGGATATGTGCCTCGTCGGGCGTTTCGAGCTCAACATGGGCACTACCCGACTGAATAATATACATGCCCACACCAGGTGCTCCCTGGCGTACAATCACCTCACGGGGCAAATACGTGCGTATGTGAAGCATCCAGCCAACTTGACGCAATTCGTTGGGTTGCAAATCTGAAAAAATCTCAATCTCAGACAAAATATCGCGAATATCACGAGATCGTTGCTGAGCAACCTCTAAATCCGTATCCCATTCTTCGTCAATAACGAAGCGAATTTGTTTGCCTTGATTTATAGCCATTTGAACCACCTGCCATCATACTTAAGAGGAATATCCCGATCACTTTAAATTCTAAAAGGTTCACTAATATGGACAAAAAAAAGCGGAGGGGCAAGTCTTCCGTTTTTAAGAAGACGACTCCTCCGCTTTTGAAAACCCGAATAAAATCAAACCGGTCGCGTCAAACTTGACTTGTAGCAGCTTCGGTTTGCCCCACACGCACTGGCGCAAACAAACCCATCATCTGGGCCAATCACCCCCATTGTGCGCACACACCAATACCCTGTTTCGGAAACATCTTCGGTTAAATAGGTCGCTGGTAGATCGTCAGAAATATAAGACCTTTTTGTACGCAATTGCGTACAAAAGTCCAACTTTACCTGCGTTAAATCAATCGTATCTGCCATATCAAACCCCTCATATGCTTAAAAAAAACGGCGGAGCGCAAGGCGCGCGCGACACAAAGCGTTTTCAATTGTTATGCTTTTGCGCTTCGCTCTATGCGCTTTGCGGTTCTGATTTTTATACCAAGGCCATCACGCCACGTTTGATCATAGTTTTGACCAATGTCACCTTAAATGCATTGTCACGCAACGGTGATGCATCTTTCAACACCGCATTGGCAAATGCAACCGCTCGGTCTTCCGTCACAGATTGACCTACCAAAGCAGAAGCATCTGCTTGCCACGGTTTAGGTGCCACACCGCCTAAGACCACTTGGGCGGCTCGACAAATGCCATCCTCTACACGTAAAACCACTGCTGCCGCAGCCAGTGCAAAGTCCATAGACCCTTTTTCTTTAAACTTCAAATAGGTGCTCTTGGTGCCTGCTTTGGGTTTGGGCACAAATAATTCGCTGACCACTTCGTTTGGCATCAGCACCGTTTCTTGATATATGTTTTCTTCAGGCAAAACAAAAAAGTCAGCAGCAGGCACCGTGCGCTCCCCATTGGGACCTTGAATTTTCAAGGTGGCCTGAAGCGCAATCAAGGCTGGCGCCGTATCTGACGGATGCACAATATGACAGGGGCCACCGCCCATAATCGCGTGATACTTATTTTCGCCCTCAACAGCAAAACACAGATGCCCACCCTTTTTCAGACAATGAAACTCCTCACCCCGATAATACCAACATCGCGGACGTTGGCACAAATTGCCACCAATGGTGCCCACATTGCGAATTTGCAACGAGGCGACCGATTCAGCGGCCTCGGCCAAAGCCGTGTATGTTTTGCCTATTTCGCCATCTGAAGCCACTTCGGTCAGTGTTGTAGTCGCACCAATATGAACACCTTCTTTGCTGTGCCGAATATAGCGCAAATCCAACGCCTTAATATTGACCAACCGAGTGGGCGAAACCAAATTGTCTTTCATCTCGCCCAACAGATCAATGCCCCCGGCCATTACCACCGATTTTCGGTCGCGTTTTTGGCTCAACAACTTAGGCACATCCTGCAGGTTCGACGGATTAACATATTCAAAAGCATTCACGATCCTGCCTCCTTTTAACCTTGAGCCAACGCATTGAGCACTTTATCGGGGGTCATCGGAAAATCGGTAACCCACACACCTATCGCATTATACACAGCATTTGCCAGCGCACCTGCTGTTGGAATGGTTGCCGGTTCACCCAAACCAATCACGCCACGTTCGGGCATATCCATTAAAATGGGCACAATCTCTGGCATTTCCATCGCACCAGCAACCTTATATGCTTCCATATTTGGGTTCACCATCACACCCGTTTGACGGTCTAACAACCGATTTTCTAACAAAGCATAACTTAATCCACCAATGACGCCCCCATTGACCTGACTTTCGGCCAACAGCTTATTCACCACAAGCCCACAATCATTCACTGCCACAATCTTAATCGGCTGAATGCGGCCTGTTTCAATATCCACCTCGACCTCGGCAAAGTGCACACCAGCCGCCCCCGAGCTGTGATACCCATCATCGCGATTGGCCGTCACCACAATATCGCTGGCCAATTGTGCAGTGGCATTCGTCCAACTCATGCTTTTGCCATTGCCTTTAACCTGAATCTGGCCTTGCCGTGTTTCAAGCATTGCAGCGTCAACACCCAACAATGGCGCAACCAATGCCAACAATTCACCCTTGGCTTTGCGTGCCGCAGTTTTGGCTGCAGGCACCATCGACGGCGTCGTACTGCTGCCCCCACTGCCCGTGCCCGGTGGGAAATTGGTATCACCAACATGTGGTGTCACCTGATCTAAGGTCAAGCCCAACTCTTCGGCAACCGTCATAGCCAAAATCGTTCGAGACCCTGTGCCAATATCTTGTATGGCGCATTTGGCATCAACCGTGCCATCCGAGTGAATCTGCACTTCTACATAACTGCGTTTATTGCCCCCGCCACCCCACATCCCACATCCCATGCCAATGCCACGTTTCACGGGTCCTTTGGCTGATCCTGCAACTTTGTTACGTCGCTCCCAACCTATTTCTTTGGCACCGATATCATATTGCTTGAGCCTAATCTCATTGGCACGTGACCCGTTGGCTTTGCGAAAGGCCAAGGGATCCATCCCAACAGCATCGGCCAAAGCATCCATGGCACAATCCATACCAATTTCTGCTTGCGGATGGCCCGGTGCACGCATCGCACGCGAACCACCTGCATTAATGTGTACATCCTTTAACTCTGACTTGTAGTTGGCGATGTCAAATACATAGGGCAAAGGGATGTTTCCAATGCCACCAACACCACCAGTGCCATATGTTTGTGATTCAAAAGCCGTAATTTTACCATCCTTTTTTGCACCCATCTTAATGGTCATTATGGCAGAAGGGCGATTGCCCACGGCCAAGTGTTCCTCTTTGCGATTGAGCATGAGCTTAACGGGTACGCCAGCCGAACGAGCCAACACACTCGCAGCAACACCCTCTGCGCCAGGACCAAACTTGCTGCCAAATCCACCGCCCATATGTTCGCAAAGCACACGGACATTCTCTGGTGGCAGATCAAAATATTTGGCCAAATCATCGCGCACGCCCACCACGCCTTGTGTCGAAGACCACACTGTAAGCTTGTCACCATCCCATTGGGCCACCGCACCATGTGTTTCAAGAGATGTATGTGTTTGCACGGGCACCCGATAGGTCTTTTCGATAACCGCATCGGCTTCGGCAAACCCAGCCACAGTATCGCCTTTTTCACTTTGGCGACGCTCGTCCATCGCCACATTGCCATTTGGATGAATTTGCGCAGCCCCTTCGGCCATTGAGGTTTCTTCTCGCACACTAAAAGGCAACTTTTCATACGTCACATCAATCAACTTCAATGCTTCGTCTGCCACTTCAGGTGACACTGCAGCAATTGCTGCAACTTCTTCGCCAGCATAACGCACGGTCTGCTTTTCAAAATCGAACACGGCTTTCACACCCGGATGTGCCGCAGCACGTGTGAGATCAACCTTGATCACTTTGGCATGGGGATGTTGGGAACGCAAAATCTTGCCATACAGCATCCCTGGAAAGTTAAGATCATAAGTATATTTTGCCCGACCCGTGACCTTATCTTCGCCATCGAGCCGTTGGACATCGGTGCCCGTTAAATACCGTTCACCCCATGGTTTCATGTCTGCCATATTACACCCCTCCCCGTTGCAATTTGGCAGCCGTTAAAGCCGCCTCAAAAATTCGTGGATAGGTGCCACACCGACAGGTGTTGCCCGATACGGCTTTTTTGACATCGTTGAGGGTCGGATTGGGGTTGCGATCTAACAAGGCCCGCACAGACACCACAAACCCGGGCGTGCAAAACCCGCACATTTGCGCATCGTGTTGCACAAATGCTTTTTGCACCGGATCCAATTCGCCATCTTTCGACAACCCTTCTACAGTGGTAATTTCTTTGCCCACCGCATCAATCGCCAACATCATACAAGAATAAATCGGCTGTTTGTCTAACATCACCGTGCATCCACCACACGAACCCCGTTCACAAATAGGTTTGGGGCCCGTAATGTCCAACTTTTGCCGCATCACATCCAAAAGTGTATGTCGCGGCTCAACTGCTGTCCGATGTTCGGTACCATTAATTTTCAACGTCACCTGTGTTGCATTGGGACCCACACTGGTGCCATAAGCTTCTTTGGCATCGGCCGTTTGTGGCGGTGCTGCAACGGTTAACAAACCTGTTGCAGCTGCCCCGGCGCCTATACCTTGTAGAAACGTTCGCCGCGATATTCCCGACTCTTTTTCTAACGGATTCGGCTCTTGTTTCACCTATGCACCTCCTGATCTTGGGGTTCGCCTACTGCGAACCTGGCGCGAAATAGAATACATCAATAAATCCTTAATTCTCACGAAATATGATACTTAGGTTTTGATAAGTCTGTCAAGAGAAAATAACGTTTGGAACATCCTGTTACGATGAGGTAAATTTATAATATAGGGAGTCTTCATCTAAGGAGAAGTCCATGATAACCCTCAATGCACAGCAACGGGACGACGACCGGGTGGGTCACATGTTTCAAATCGCCATCAAAATCCTCGGAGGCCTTATTGTCATTACCATTGCTATGGGCATGATGTTTCCATAGCTGATATACCCAACCCAGCAAATAGACTCCCTAAAACGACCTCAAAACCCCTCGGATCCATATCGCCCGAGGGGTTTTGATCAAGTTCACTAACCTTTTATGCTTACTTTCTCATACACTTTGGTATTCTAATTTCATCTTTCTACCGCATTGCGCATCGCCAACATTTGTCCGATGGCAAATGCCCAGCCTACCCGTGTATCGGATGTATCACCATCCACACCCGGTGTATGATCGGGATCGATCACCCCCTCATAACCCACCTCGTGAAAAGCTTGCATACAGGCAAACATGTCACAATCCCCTTCATCGTGAAAAACTTCCACATACTTAAAACGCGGCACCTCCACTCGCACATTGCGAAAGTGCACCGTGCCAATACGGTTACGCGAGCCAAAATAACGAATCATCTCCACCGCATCGGCACCTTTTTCGGTCATCACACCCGTATCAAAAAAAATACAATTCGACGGACTGTCCACCACCTCAATCAACCGCTTCATACCTTCGACATCACCCATCGGTTGTGCCACACCTCGGTGTACCGGAACGGGCGGATCATTGGGATGAACAGCCAACTTGACACCGGCCTGCTCTGCTGTGGGAATCACGGCCTCTAAAAAATAGGTCACCCGATCCCACATCTCCTCGTGTGAATGGCTGCCCACCGAATCTAAAGGTGGCAAGTCTTTAATGCGATCATAATCAAAATCGCGCAAATCGGCGCTCCCCCGTCCTTCACCCATTCGTCCACCGTATCCTTCCGAAGGACGCAAGGCTGTGAAATTATATGTCAGCACTTGAATACCCAAACGCCCAGCGATTTCGATATTGGCCTTTACAACGTCCAAATCGTCATCTCGCCCCGCTTGGCCCATCAAAATATTCCCAGACAAGCCCAAACCCGCTACAGTAGGTTTTAAATCAAACGATTCAATATGTTCGCGAATGCGCACCAACAAGGCCTCATCCCACACGCCTCCTTGTTTACCCCGTGGTCCAGTTTGTGTGGGCGGCACAAAAGGGCGCGTCGTGCCACCCGTGCCAGGATTTTCATTCCATCGTGTGGGCATACTCACTTCTTCAACGCCAATTTGTTTAAAAAATCGCAACGTTGTCTCTGCGATATCGCCCAATCCTTTGCCAATCTTAATCATATAATTACCCTATCAATGGCATCTTCTTCTCGTTTTAAGATGTATACATTGCACGCGTCCTTGGCGTGAAATATATTGGGAAGAATCTCCTTTAAGAGTGGGGGGGGGGGGGCAAAAACCAACGTCCAATTTTTTTGTTTTTTTTTTCCCGGGTTGCCTTTGGGGACCCCCTTTTCTGGTTGGAAGGGGGTCGTT
>Ga0115002_10004435_pt1 | contig 16978 bp, 18 predicted proteins | sample ArcticOcean_MG_C_8_FD_89576 | JGI IMG/M metagenome (GOLD analysis project Ga0115002, IMG submission 89576) | Marine microbial communities from western Arctic Ocean - ArcticOcean_MG_CB11_86 | ecosystem: Environmental > Aquatic > Marine > Oceanic | place: Arctic Ocean: Canada Basin | collected... | reverse complement strand
TGGAATGACACCAGAATTTCACGGTGTTAGCTTACCGTTAACAGCAGAAGATCAAGCCGCTGCTAGTGCTGAAAGTGGATTTGAGCAAGCTGTGGGCCGCATAGAAAAATATTCTGTGTCTGCTTCCCCTCTTAACCAATTTGCTCATCTCAAGTTGGTGCTTAATGCTAAGGTTGAGGTTTATCGGCTTAAAAAACACCCTAAACTGAAGAACTACAAGCTCTTAACAAGCGAATGTGACTTTAGTTTGTTGGATATTATTGATTCCATTTATTTTGACATTAGCTTTCATGGTCCTCCAGATCAAAGAGACAAGTTTGTAGAAGAACTCAAAGAACAAGTCGAAGAACTTGATTTGGGGCTTGTCGAATTGATCCCAATGGATGAAGTTTTTGAAGACTTGGGGATTTCTCCTCGCACCGATGAAGACAATAAAGAAGACGATGAAACAGATGCAGACGAATGGAACATCGAAATATAGAAACGGATTTTACATTCGATCAATTTTTCGTACAATGGCACCATGATGAACAATAGAACCGCAATCTACGCTGGCAGCTTTGACATTCTTACGCATGGGCACATGCACATTATCAGTAAGGGTGCTCAGCTTTTCGACAAGCTATTTGTAGCTGTAGGAACAAATCCAAACAAAAAGTACATCTTCACCGAGGAAGAGCGGTTTGAGATGCTGAGAGCTTGCTGTTCAAGCAAGGAAACTTACGATAGCGGCAGCAATTGCGACATATGCAATCTCTATGAAGAAGAAGCATATAAAATTGAGCCTATCGTTATGGGCAATCGCTACTTAGTAGATTTCGCTTCTGAGGATGAAATTCAAGCTCATTGGTATCTTCGAGGGATCAGAAATCCTGAAGACTATGCTTTTGAAAAAACAATGGCAGAAGTTAATTGGGATTTACTTCCCCGCAGTTATGCTCAACCTGTTTGGATACCTGCAAAACCAAGCTTATCTACGATCTCCAGCAGCCTTGTAAGAGGCTTAATTGGTCCAAAGGGCTGGGAGTGGGCAATTCATAAGATGGTGCCTCATCCCGTCTGGAACAAGCTTGTAGAGCGGTTTGACGGAGAAGACCCATTCTCGTCTGATAGAATTGCTAATGGGGAAGAAGACGAATGAAACTTTGCATTGCACTTGATTTGCCCACGATGGCAGAAAACCATTATTTGGCACAACAATTAGAGGGCAGAGATGTTGCTTTCAAGGTGGGATATAAAGCTTTTCTTGATGGTGGTCACCAATCAGTCACAAGATTAAAAGAAATGGGCTTCGAAGTTTGCTTGGATTTAAAGCTCTACGATATTCCCAATACAATGGCAGAAGCAGCCAAGACAATTGCAAACTTTGGTGTGGATATGTTTACGATCCATGCTTCGGCAGGCAGACCAGCGATGGAAGCAGTAGCGGCAGCAGTCGATGCTTGCTTCCACCGACCTAAGATACTTGCGGTGACAGTCCTCACATCTTTTAGCAACGATGGATGCTATGAGATTTATGAAGGGGATATTGCTGACAAAGCTGAATATTTCGCTGTGCAAGCTCGTAGGGCGGGCATGGATGGAATTGTTTGTTCGGTACATGAATGTGAGTTCCTCCGTGAAATGGTGAATGGAATTTTGTTTGTGCCGGGCATAAGGTTGAATGATGTTCCAGATGATCAAGCAAGAAAAGGCAGCTTGGAAGCAGCATTTAAAGTTGGGGCTGACTACGCAGTGATGGGCAGGCCCATTTACACAAGTGAAAATCCAATTCTTACAGCAGAACACGTACTCAAAGAAATAGAGAGACTGAACGATGAAGTACAACGAATCGCCTAATTCATGGGATGGGGAAGGAACAGGAATCTTTCTTGGAGGAGGAATCTCCGATTGCCCCGATTGGCAGCAGGAACTAACGAAAACTTTCGCTGGCGAGTTCGTCAATGAACCAGTTACGATTCTTAATCCCAGACGTGCCAACTTTCCAATGGGCGACCCTTCGGCTGCGGAACGTCAAATAAAGTGGGAATATGAGCATCTGGAACTTTCAACGGCAGTCGTCTTCTGGTTCAGCCCTCCAACTTTGAATCCGATTGTGCTCTTTGAATTTGGCAAATACATGAATCGTGGTCGACCAATTTTTGTGGGCTGTGATCCTGAGTATGCAAGAATTCAAGACGTAGAAATTCAATGTGGATTCGAACGTCCTGATATTCGGGTAGCCTATTCCTTAGAAGAACTCTCGACTCAAGTTGTCAACTGGTATCATAATTGGCCACGTCAAGTGAAAGAAATGTGTAGCAGAGGCATTAATGATTCTGACCATAAAGATCATTTCTTTGAGGAAATTCTAAAAATTATAGGGGTTGATCTTGACCAGTTTTACGCTGAACAAGCCACGAAAGGCTTACGATGAAGGTTAGAGAACGAATGGCTGGGGCCATTCATACCATATGGGCACATTGGATGGGCTACCTGTTTGCCCAAGGCACATTCAACGAAGATGGTTCATGGACAATGCCTAAAGAAAAGGTAGAGCGTTGGCAAAGACAGGTTGCCACTTCTTTTGCTGACCTCTCAGAAGAAGAAAAAGAAAGCGATCGACGACAAGTTGACAAAATGCTTGATTGGGAAGAAGAATGAAAATTTCAACAACAACAAAATGGTACTTGGCATTTGGAATTTTCATATACTTAGCATTTTGCTTTGCCTTCGGTGCCGCAGTCGGCTTTTATGGTTAAGGATTTATTCTTCCCTATCAGGTGTGTCGTCTACGATGTGGAACTCATCTTTTGCCCTTGTCCCAGTTACATAGTGAGCATGTTCCTCTTGTGAAGCATCTCCCTCATATCTAATTCGGAAATTCTTAGCTTTTTTCTCAAGGGCGTGTAGGTCTTTTTCATCTTCGTCGCTTAAATTGTCTAAGTCATGGGAATTCTTAAATCTATCAAGCCTATCATCTGCGGCTAGAGCGAGTTCCCCAGCCTTCTTAATGGATGCGTTAGCTCCATAGAGGCTAGGAGCGATGTCGTAAACTCTTTCAAATTCTAAGCCTTTTGCTTTGTGAGCAGTAGTCAAAGAAATTCCTTCTTTGCCGCTGCCAAGCCTAGCCCAAATGAATTTTGTGAAATCTGGGATAAGCCCGGCAGGTTTGTTTTCAATAAACATTTCAACCGCTGCTCGAATTCCCTCTGTAGTTGATTCAAGTTCTTTTAATTCCGACCCCATATTCTTTCCTTTTTTGCCTGCTTCTCCTATTTCTTTTCTTTTATGCTCTTCATAACTACCAAGAGTTTCTTCAAACTTTTGAATTGTGTCTGCTTTAACATAATCCGTATTATTTTTTTGAAGATTGCCGTGGTCAGCAATATCTGAAATCATGCGGCTCGTGTCGCCCGCCAAATCTTTTCCTTCTACTTTGAATGGCATCCCGATTTTCATTAGCTCCATAGCGGCTTTAAGAAGAGGAGCGTTGTTCCTAGCGATGAATGCTGTTTCCTTTTTAAGTTCTCCAAGACTGCTAAATTCAGTCTGCAATCTTTTGATGGTCTTATCTAGCTTATGCTCTCTGTTAGATATGTGGGCTTCATCGTGTTCGTCGTGAGCAATTCCAGCTTGAAGATCGTTTACTACTGAGTTATCATTACTGTGATCAACAATGCCAGGCTTAGATCGCCAATTTTTAGTCAAAGTTTTTTGAACATCTTCTTTGTTTGTGGAACCGTCTTCCAACATTTTTCCAACCTCACCAAATGATTCATGATCGGCTCCATTGAATCTATATATCCCTTGTTTTTCGTCACCAACAGCAATGATTCTAGCCCCAGCTTTCATAAGATGATCTAACATCGTTCTTTGCCCACGATTGAAGTCTTGCACTTCGTCTACTAAGACAACTTTATATTTCGGCCAGTTCAATTCATCTGCATGTTGGGAGAGATACCAGACATCATCGGCAAAATCTCTAAAGTCTTTTGTCCTATGTTTTTTTGGCTGTGTATTGCTATTTGCAAACAAATTTTTAACCTTGGAGGTGTACATGGACCAAGTTTGCTTGTCTCCGAGGTCTTCTTTGTTTGGAGCCTTTGATCCGAACATTTTCCTCAATTCTTTGCCTGTATATGATTGTTGTTTAAATTCTTCATCATGTTCGCCCGGCATGGATTTTGCCAGCAGCCATTCCGCAGCTTCCTCCACTCGTTTTTCAAAATCAGTAGCTAAAAAGTTACCAACGTTAAAAAATTCGGACAACTCTTTGTTTATCATTTCTCTGTCGTCGTTATCACTTACTGAATCCTTTATTTTTTCCATATTGGTATCAAACATGTGCTGTTGCAATATAGTTTCTATGTCGTAATCATCATTCCTAGTAGCTTTAGGGGATGTGCCATAGCTTTTTGCTTTGCTTACAACTTTCCCCACAATGGTATTAAATGTTTTTTTAACTCTTTTCGAATAAATTTTTGTCTTGTAGTTCAAGTGATCATCGTCCCCGCCCATATTAAGTTCATCTTTAAGATAGGAATCATATTCGGTGCCCCATTCCTGCATTGTTGAAAGTCTGGAACTTCCCCCAACGTCAACTATCCTTCCTTGGTTTGTAGGTATAATTTTTCTATTCTCAGCGATCACATATCCGCCAAATGCATTGGAAGTTTTAACTTCAACACTACGAGGGAAGGCCGAGGCCGCTTCTGTTTGATTCTTTTTATTGAAGACCAAGTAAAGCCATCTTTCCCCTTTAGAGTGCTTTTTAGCAAGTTCTTTTAGAGAGGTGGTCTTACCTGTCCCTGCTCTGGCACTAATCATCATATGGGAATCACTTTTCTCAAAAGTGTCAGAAATGTCTTGTTGTTCATCAGTAGGAGTGAATTCGCCTGCTTCCTCAGTATGTACAGAAGCAGCAAGTTCACTTGCTTTCATTCCACGAATTGGATTTCCATCTTCGCCTTTTACGCTGGCAAACCTGCCAGATAAGTCTTTAGGAGACATGTGAGCATTGTGCCATTGGAGTTTGCCCTTCCAAATAGTGGCATAAGCCCAAGTTTTGTCTCCATTGTCCTTGAGAGCGACATGCTGACCTTTCCTTATTTTATGATTTTCGCCATTGTGATCAAGTAAAGTTTCATCTACTTTTGCTTTGGCTAAGACCCAAGGCGGTCTGTCTGAAGTTTTCGGCCTAGCGGGTTGAGGCGGTTGGGGCACAGGAGTAGTGGCAGTTGGCTCAGGGGAGTCTAGTCCACCATTATCTTCGTGGCCTGTAGGTTTATTCTGATAATATGCCGCTTTACTGTAGCCAGAGTGCGGTCTGTGTGGATCAAAAAGTTCTTCAGGCGTAGTAAAAGCGGGTATTGCTCGTTGACCTTGTTTTGTCCATTGATTCTTAGTAGGACGGCCTTTGTATTCAGAACTATGAGAATATCCCCAATCAGAACCGGGAGAAGGAACTTCTGCCATTTCTTTCTTGGTAATATGGACTGGTTCAGAATTGCCCGCAAACCAATCATTAAAATCTAAATGTAATTTCATATTTGCCTGACCCTTTAGTATTAATATATTTAGCCGTTTAAACAAAAAAAATCTTGTATTGTATTCTTAATCTTTGTCCGATACAATTGCATTATATGGTTACTCTAAAGATACAAAATGATTATAGCTGGGTATTAACGAAAGATGAAGACCTTAAAAAAGAACTCTGGCTTGGGCTAAGAAAGAGAGAAAAAGGTTATTTTCATAGCACCCTGTATAAACAAGGCATTTGGGATGGTTTTGTAGAGTTTTTTCACAGAGATGGCGGACGATTTCTAACTGGTCTTCTCCCAGAAGTCCTACGTGTCCTTAAAAGCCACAAGATTATTCCAGAAATAGTTGATACTCGTGAATTCTTTGAATGGAAATATAAGAAAGTTGGACCTAAGTTTCTACGAGAGTTCCAGCCAGATGATGAGCAATTTGATCTTTACGATTACCAGATAGATGCAATTAACTCTGTAATTAGAAATTATAGAGGTATTGTGAAGTATCCTACAGGAGCAGGAAAAGCTCAACCGCTTGATTCTATTGTTTATACTCCCACAGGTCCAAAAAAAATGGGAGACATCAATGTGGGGGATATTGTTTGCACTCCTTCTGGGGAAACAACCCAAGTAACGGGAGTTTATCCACAAGGCAACAAAGATGTCTATGAAATTATTTTCACCAATGGCGATTCAGTTCAATCTTGTAAAGAGCATTTATGGAAAATAGATGCAATAATGGACGAATGGACGAACAAAGTTAAAAATACTGAGTACCTTATTGAAAATTTAAAATCTCCTTCGGGCCGTCCTAAATACGCAATAAAAACTGGTGTTTTAAAATTTAAAAAACAAAAAGTTTTAATTGAACCATATTTGATGGGGGCATTGATTGGCGATGGATGTTTAAGTAAATCTAGCATTAAATTATCTACTGTTGATGAGCAACTACTGCAAACAGTGTCATCTGCAATTAAATCAACTTATTCCTTTAAAAAAGATACATCCGTCCGAGTAGATGGAAGAAAAAACTGCGATTATAGATTGACAAAAATAAATAGAAGTAAAAATCCTAACATTTACTTGGATGCAATCAGAGAATACAATCTTGCTGGCAAAAAATCATATGATAAATTCATACCTGATCAATACAAATACAACAGCTTGTCAACTAGATGGCGTTTAATTCAAGGATTAATGGATACAGATGGATATGTTGACAAAAGAGGTCGTTTAGAATTCTGTACAACATCTAAAAATTTATCTGAAGACTTCAAAGAAGTTGCAGAATCAGTAGGTGGTTTGTGCCACGTTAGAGAAAAAACACCAACATATACCTACAAAGGGGAAAAGCTGTTTGGAAGAGTTGCATATACTGTCTCTATATCTCACCTAAAATCTGAGAAGTTTTTCAATTTAATCAGAAAAAAGAACAGGTGCAAAAAAAGAAGTCTTTATGGAACTAGACGTGTAATATCTGACATTAAATACATTGGAAAAAAAGAATGTCAATGTATTATGGTTTCACATGAAGATCACATGTATGTAACAGATCATGCTATTCCTACTCACAACACGGCAATAATGTGTGGAATCATGAAAAGTCTTCCTGATAAATGCCCAGTCTTGTTTCTTACCAAAGGAGCGAGCCTCGTAGACCAGAACTACAAAGAAATGGTCAAGTGGGGCGTACCAAACGTTGGCAGAGTTTACGGCAAATACAAAGAGCCTAACTTCATAACCTGTGCAACTACCAACAAACAAACGCTCATGAAGCTCAAGAATTTATTGCCTAAATATAAGGTGTTAATTGTTGACGAAGTTCATGATTGCATGAGCACTATTCCCAAGACAGCATATAAGAAGTTGTCAGGATGCGTTGCTCGCATAGGAATTAGTGCAACGCCATTTAAGCATGGCGGCAAAGATGTAACTCAAAAATTCTATACCAAGGGATTCTTTGGGCCAATCCTTAAGACTAGAACCACGAAAACAGGAGTCATAACAACTAACGACCTCCAGAAAAGAAACATTCTTTCTGGGAGCGAATGTCACTTCTTCCGAGTTGAACAGCCTAAGCTAATTCACGAACCTTACATCGATGCAGTTACAATGGGCATTGCTGAGAATATCGTTCTGCTAGATATGGTGAAAAAATTAGCTCTGAGCTTAAAGGGTAGAAATCTAATATTGGTAGATAGAATCGCACAAGGAGAAGCTCTTGAGCAAATGATTCCAAATTCTCATTGGATTAGCGGCCCAACTCAACTTGATGAAAGAGGGGAAGTCTTCCAGAAGCTGAAGTACGATGAGAACGCCACAGCTATCGTTATGCAGCAGATAGTTTCTGCTGGTATCAATGTGTTCGTTCACAATTTAATCAACGCAGCGGGCGGCAAGGCGATCCACAGCATCATTCAGAGAATGGGTCGTGGATTAAGAAGAGCAGGAGATAAAGATATTCTGAAGTATTATGATTTCATATTTGACATCAATGATTACCTCTATAAGCACTCTATGCAGAGAATAGAGACTTTAGAAGGAGAAGGGCATAAGATAATCAGACACGATAAATTTAATATCTAACTTACTTTCCAAATCTTAGAAACTCGACCACCTGTTCCAAATCTAATACAGTTGAATCTGTGTTTTTCATCATCAAAAGATTTAGCTTCTGGAGAGTAAATTCCAGTGTTCTCAATCCGCCCAAGAATCTTGCCTTGAGGCTTGTTATTTCTGTGTTGAGCTAGAATTATATTGTCAGCGAAAGCAATAGATTGAAACCTTCCCATGTCTTCACAATTCGCCCAGCCACTACGACATGAACCTGCGGACACACAACATGGACGCATATGATTTGAGATGTTTATAGAATGCATTGGATTGCCTTCTAGTACGAAGCAACCTCTATCTATATCGAAGGCAATATATCGATCATTGATAATCAGATTGATTGAACCCGGCAAAAGCCACGTCAAATACACATCTTTTGCGTATATGAAATAATTGTCGCTGATCTCTATTATGAGTGTTTCATCCACTGAAGGAATTCCTTTTCGTCGCAAGAATGTCTTTCAATCCCAAAGTCACTAGCATGAGGAGATTGTTTGCCAATGATGTCTCTTGCATGACACTTAGCTAACTCGGTTTCATTATCCACAAAATGAATTTGGTATGATTCTTCTTTAAATTCACGTCGCCAGACTAGTGGGCAATCAGCAACAATTCTTTCAACATGTTCAGGTTGCATCAAGAAAAAAGAGATAGGTTTGCTACGATCTCTCGTTGTGTTTACGACCAAAATATTTGCTTTTTGTTTCTTGTAGGTTTCTAGATTGTAAGACTTAAAAGTAGCCTTTCTTTCATCGTACTTGTTGGTCTTAATCTCTAACGGTTCTGTCGAGTCCTCTATAACGATGACTGCGTCGGCTGGACGAAAGTCTTGACGAATGAAAAACTTGCCAGAAGCATCAAGAAGTCTGTGATCCTTGTAGGAAGGCCAAAATTTCCTCACATGCAAATCGCAAAAATATTTGATCCATTTCTTCTCTTCCGCTACGTTGTTCTTCAATATTACAACAAACTCCGACAAAGGTCGAGGGTTACGTTTGTCAAGTCTCTGCAAAACATGATTGTTCAACTGTAACGGATACTCTTCATGTATTGTCCCACACAACTTTCCAAACTCTATCCCTTCAAGCAATCCTTCTTCAAATGAATCATCATATAGATCAAAACATTTTTGCAGTTGTTCAATGTCAGGTTCTGGGTATTTGTTCTTAAATTCATTAAACTTTTCTTTTAATTCTTCGTATAGACTCATAAAATAAATTTTCCTTTAATAGATGTATCCTTCAACTTCCTGTATTATTTCTACTTGATTTTCAGAGAGATAATTAGAGTATTCTGTTATTTGAGAAAATGTTTGATCTGGAGCAAACCAAGCCACCATCATTGCCCTATCATTCCAATCGATTTCAGGCAACAAACTATCCTCATATTCTACTATGAAGTCCTCATGCTCAATGTCCGTAGTGCATTGAGTCCTAGCGGCGGCAATATATTGGTCGCTGACTGGTGTAGCATCATGGATGAAATCCCACAATTCCTTATCGACCAAGCTTATCTGGACTTCCCCAATTCCGTTCAATATTACAACGTATAATTTTGTCATTTTCTTGCCCTACGGATGAAGAGAAATATTACTGTTATTATTCCTAAAATCGAACAAACCACTGGTTCTGTTTGACTACAGCCAACTGCAAAAAACTAAGACGAAGGCAAAGGCAATTCTAACGTTAAGCACTTGCATGCTCCTCCAGATTTGATAAATTCGCTCATGTCGGTGAGATGAACTTTGAATCCAAGCTCAGCGACCTTGTTGGCTGTATCTTCACAGCCACTTGGCATGATGACATGATCGCCGATGACGACAGAATTGCAAGCGAATTTGTCTGCATCTTCATTGCTTACTTCGATAATTTTTCCTACGTCAGCAGGGCCATTCAGGAAGCTGTCGAAAGCAGGATGGTAAGCAAGAGCATACTCAGAATTTAAGGGACAAAAGCAAGTATCTAGATGGTAAAATTTGCTAACTAACTTTACCTCTTTGATGTTCTCCTCATCGTAGCCGATTCGCTTGCCAGCAATTCGACTAGAGCCTGCTCCTGATCTGACCCCTTTAGCTCCAATCAAATATTTGCCCCACGCAAGACAGTCTCCAGCCCCTTCGAAAGAAATGTTCATATTCTTTGGAAGCTTGGATACTTCATACCCATTATCAAGAAACCATTCTGTCCAATATCTCTCCTCTCCTTTTCTTTCATCATGGTGAAAAGAAGAGGCAAAAAACTTATTTTCTTTTATGATGCCAGCATTGGCCGTAAACACCATATCCGGGAACATCATTTGTGGTTCGATGTATTCGACATAGCCGCCACACCTTATGACAAGATGATGAAGCCGCATCCATTGCTCTTGAGCTAACTCAGTGTCAACTTTATTCTCAACATACATCCAATCATTAATCTCGTAATTTATCGAATAAAATTCGGGCCGACACATTAGTATTTTTTTATTCCACATATTAGTCTCCAGTCAATATGTTATCAGAAAAACTAAATGTTATCAATCTGAATTAAGTTGGTCTCTTTAGGAGCAACATTGAATGGTGTCACATACCTTAAATCCATACCATTCAATCTAGCTAGGTGCATTGCATCGCAAGAAGCTTTTTCAAAATCCTTAACATTTTTTTGATTTATCGTCAAGTCTCCTAAATTGACCAACTTATTTTGATTTTGAGTTGGCAACATGTAAATTGAATCAACTCCTAAATCAATTGCCGTTTGAACCATCTCTGTCATCTCATGCAAATTTAGCAAGTTGATATTATTCCATATGGTAACTTTGTGCTTCTCGGTCCTGACTGACAACCATCGTTTAAGGTTTTTAATACATAAATCATATGCGTCAAGTCTTCTGATCTTAATGTAAGTTTCAGGAGTCGCAGCATCTAGTGAGAATTGTAGATTAGATTGTGCTACTTCATCTAAGAATCTGTTTTGAGTATTTTCTCCGAAGCAAGTTACATTGTGGTTAGTTTCAAAAAGAATATTATCTTTGTATTTTTTGTAATTGACTTTTTCAAACACATCAAAAACAGCATCTTTCCAAAAAGGTTCTGCTATGCCTAAGACACAGAATTTCTTGATGTAAGGCATTAATGGACGAACTTGTTCGCATATTAGGTCTGTAATATCTGGTTGATTTGGGTTGAAACTGTGACTTCTCACGCACATTATACAGGCAGTATCAGGAGTAGGATTCTCTCCCCCTATGTTGCAATGCTTGTCAGGCAAATCTATCTCTATATCTCTTGGGAAATCTATATTGGTGGCGAACTCGAAAGGAACCTTTTCTTTCAATTTAAAGGGACAATTGGAAGATTGATAGCAAATTGGGGCTAATTTTCCTTTCTTTGTTTGATCTCTAGTCTGCCTGGCTTTTTCGCTTCTCCAAAGTTTTAAAAGATTATGATCTTGTATGTTTCCTAGTTTGCTGCTGCCGGGATGATGGCAACACATAAACACATCTCCCCAAGCATTCACAAGCAATTTTGTAAATGGAAGGGAACAAAATGCCGTCATTTTAATTTCTTTTATATTGTATTCTAGCATAATTGTATATACGGTATGACCAAATTCGTTATATTGACAGAAATACGCACAGGGTACAAATGGCTGTCAAGCCTTATATCCTCTCACCCTAAAGCATTTTGCTTTGGTGAAATCTTCGGATCAGTCCGAGACGTAAGACAATCAAGCATGTTTACCAAGCCCCTGCGTGCTATAGAAGAGAAAGAAGACCCAATAAATTGGCTGAAAGGCAACGTTGAAAAGTGGGCTGAAAAAAACAAAATAGACGTTGTAGGGTTTAAAGTTAACTATGTTGATGGGAAATATAACGATAATTGGGGTAGTTTGTGGAAATATATTGGTAGTGAATTTAAAATAATTCATCTAACAAGGTACAATTTGTTAGACAGAACTTTATCAGAATTGCTGGCACTCACCGAAAATAAATGGATTACTGATGATTACCAATCAAGAATCCATATAAGCCCACAGCATCTGCTTAAAATAATGCATAGAAGTGAGGATTGGCAACAAGAATCGAGAACTAGATTTCAAAATATGTTTGAGATTACTTACGAAGAAATGGTGCATACTCCAGAAAAACTCATGGATATGCAAGATTTTCTTGGGCTAGAACCACAAATGTTGGGGTCTGGCTCCAAGAAACAAAGGCAGTTTAAGCAATCCAATTATATTGAAAACTACAAAGAGATCAGCGATATGATTATAGAATATTTTCCTTGCTACAAACTTATGCTCGACGATTGTTGGCAGAATTCTGCGTCTAATCAGTTGCCAATTTTTTAAGATGTAGGCATAGGAGCGGCAGGAGGTAAGCCCGGAACTGCCGCATCCGTTGCTGCTGGAGGCTGATTATTTGGCTGTTGGGGTTGTTGGGGTTGTTGGGGTTGTTGTTGCTTAGGTTTAGGAGCGGCGTGATTCACTATCTGATCATCTCCAATTTCAATAACTTTGAACAAATCAAGCACGGTTTTGTTCGCTCTATCTTCACTTAGCCAACTTTTCACTTTATTCTGCAACGTGTCTTCTTCGCCCGGAAATGCTTGAGCCATTAGCTGCCATATTCTGGGGTTTTTTTCGAAGAGATCAAGAATATGTTTGCCATGACGAGATGTTGCATCTTCCTCAGAACCAAATTCCCCAATGCGGGTTGAAGTCACATCATGACTGTTGCTTTTGTTTGGTTCAAGAGTTTTAATGATTTCTTGACGAAGTTCTTGCTTCTTGTTTCCAAAAAGATCATGATCTTCAAGCCATAGTTTAAATTTAAGCATGTAGTATTTAGCTTAAAGCCTCAAAATTCTTCATATGGATGCATATAATCAAAAGCATGCTGATGTCCATCAGCATGCTCAATGAAAGTAGCAATTCTATTAACACCCGCTCTAGGGTATTTCATGAGAGTATCGAAATTGATGTCCATAGAGTCTAAAGACATATTATTCAAGTATTTTTCGGTTTCATTTCGATAATGATCAACAAATTTTTCCCACTTATCAAGATGAGCATCACTTCCAGAAAGGTCACCGATAGCTTTAATTATACTTAGAGCCGTATGAGTAACGTTTCTGTGAATCCAAATAATCTTAGTTTCACTTGGTAATTCGACGTGCTTGGCAGTTAAGCAAAACTTAGGGTCTTTAAAACCCCACTTAGTTGGTCTGCCACAAGAATCTTCACTGGCCATTGCAATGGCTCTAGATTCACAAAGATAGTTAAATTTCTTTTTGGCTTCAAACAATTCTGAGTTCTTGGAAAACTCATCCGCATATTTCACTATGCTTGCTTTGTATATCTCCAAATTAACGGCCACAAACTCTGGGTCTTCAAAATAACCTTTGGGGTTCTGTTCATTAGGTTCTTGAAAGTTATTCCCCATATGTACGCCAAGATTATGCAAGATGCCAGCTACAGCACTTGTTCCCGATCGATAGCAACCCATTACAACTATACAGGGCATGATAACTCCAAGGCATTCATTAAGATGCCCATTCTTACATAAACTCCGTTCTTAGTTTGTTCAAAGTATTTAGCACAAGGATGTTGATCCCAATCTGTTCTAATTTCGTCTCCTCTTGGAAGAGGGTGCATCACAATTGCTCCTTCTTTTAACTCATTTGGATTTACGTTTTTCAAACCATAATGACCACCATAATTAGGAAATTTAAGTTTTTCTGTTCTTTCCGTTTGTGCTCTAGAACAATAAATAACATCCATCTTTGGAAGAATTCTTTTTTTCCAACTCTGTTCTGCATCTTCAGAGAGCTTCCTTAGATCAGGAGGCAGTTTTCTGTTGTCAGGACAACGATGGTATATCTTGCAATCATATCTGGCCAGTAAAGGAATCAAAGAATGAATTGTGCGGCCATATTCTAAGTCTCCCATAAAGAGAATGTTGAAGTGACCCTTGAAATACTGTCGGATAGTATAAAGATCAAGTAGAGCTTGGGTGGGATGTTCCCCATCGCCATCCCCAGCATTGATAATTGGCACTTTTATATGTCTTAAGTTATCAGGCTTAATTTGGTCTGCTGTTCTAACAACAATAGCGTCAACATACTGTGAAACAGTTGTCAGAGTATCTCTTAGAGATTCACCCTTCATTGCAGAAGAGCTTGCTCCATTTTCAACCGTAATTACTTGACCGCCAAGAGATTTCATTGCAGTTTCGAAAGAAAGGCGAGTACGAGTTGATGGTTCAAAAAATAAGGTCGCTAAAAAACGACCTTCTGCATTTTTCGCTACTGGATGATAAAGACAAGTCTTACGTTTTTTGGCAATATCCGCTAACGAAAAAATATTCTCAATTTTGTCTTCACTTAGATCGCTTACTTTTAGGATATTCATTTATTTTAATTTTCCCTAGTCTTTTTACAAGCTGTTCTCTTAATTTCATTATAGGAAGACTTGGAAACTCTTTCCTCATCTTTCCCAAAAAATGACTTAATATTTTGTTGCAGACACCACAAACATCGTGCTTTTCTTGATCTCTTACCTTGCAAATTCGACAAGGGAATTCAGGCATGCATTCATAAAGGGTACGAAATAGTGTTGGCTCAAGGAAACTTATGATGGAAACAGGCACCGCTGAATTTTCATTGATAGCAGGCCAATCCCACATAGGGATTTCTTTCATAGATTCAATTTTTGGATGAAAAATTTTCAAAATGCTTTTGTTGCCTACCCTCTTAATTCTTTCAATGTAAGCAATTTTCACACCAGTTGGTAATGGCCGCATCGGCAGAGCATCATAGTGGATGCATACACGGACTTGCCAACTTGGGTCTCGGCAAACTGCTCGTATATCGACCAATGCACCCTCGCCAATGGCTAGTTGACTAATTGTCTTCATGAATGTTTCCGATTTCAACTGCACCCAATTCGAAGTGTTCCTTTAGCCAACTACAGATTGGCTCTGAATAATTCTTATGTACCACAAAAGCCATGCCAATGCCAAGATTGAAACTTTCTCTCATTGTTTCGTCTTCAATTGTAGGCTCACTCTTGTCTTGAATCAATTTGAAAATTGCTGGCCACTCCCATTCCCAATTGATAGACGCCTTCAAGTTGTCAGGAACAATGCGAGAAATATTCCCCAAAATTCCTCCGCCAGTTATATGAGCCATTCCTCTGACTTCATGTTCTTCGCAAGTCTTGGTGATTATTTCAAGATACGACTTATGAGGCGTAAGCAATGCTTCTCCCAAATTTGTGTCAATTTCTGGAAAAGTTGTATTCAAAGTATAATTGTTCATCATCGTTGATCGAACCAATGAATAACCATTAGTATGCAATCCAGAAGAAGGAATACCAATTATGACATCCCCAAGTTGTATATCACTCCCAGTAATAAGTTTGTCTTTTTCAACAATTCCAACAATAGAGCCAGCGATATCGTAAACATCGTTGGCGTAAAAGCCCGGCATTTGAGCAATCTCCCCACTAACAATTGGGCAATCTGCTTGTTGACAGGCCCACGACATCCCAGAAGCCAAATTTTCAAATACACTTGGATGCAGCTTTGTGGTTGAAAAGTAATCTAAGAAGAATAAAGGCTTTGCTCCTTGAACGGCTATGTCGTTTATGCAATGATTAACTAAGTCAATGCCAATATTATAATGAGGGCTATGTTCGTATGTAATTGTTTGATTTTTCAAGAAATCAATTGCTAATGTAAGTTTTGTTCCAACCCCATCAATACTTGAAACTAGGACAGGATTTTCATATTCTTTGCAGTCAAGTTGAAATAATCCTCCAAAATTACCAACTCCACTCATGACTTTATCATTATACGAACTTTTAATGTACGGTTTTGCCCTGTCTAGGCATTGTTCTGCAAGGGTATTCATTCAGATATAATACTACAAAACGTGAACCAAATCAATAGATACATTCATGGACTTTAAACTATGGCTAGAAGCGTCGGGAGATCAGCCAACTGCTGACTTTGGATTCGACAAAGAAGAGGTTGCTAATCCTCATTCAATTGCCTCTATTGAGCGTGAGCACCCGATCCATCGTTTCGACATTGAAGAAATGGGAACATATCTCGCTATGCGGAAATTGGGAGGATTCCTTCCTTGTAAGGTCCAATATGTAAACCAATATGTTTGGGGCGAAAATGTTGGAGCCGTTCGAATTAGAATCAATACAGGACTACAGCTTCTTGTCGACAGAAAAGGAGTTGATCTCCTTGGAAATGAACGATGGTTAGCCAAAAAGAGCTTCCAAATTAATCGAGAAGGATACGGCGGCTATGAAGATGTAGTTGCTGGAGAAATATTTGAGGTTGTCAAAGAAGTTCATTCTTTGCCACTCGACGTTCCCGCAGAAGATTGGCCTAACCTAGAACGTACAGTTGTTAATTTAGCAAACAAACTTCAAAGAACCGCAAAGGAAATTTTAGTTTTCGAAAACATAACAAAGATTAACAGCAGTCGTTACATTATTGTATTTGGGGTAAGAGGACATGGCGTTGCCGCTCAGGATCACAGAAGAGTTGAACAAAATATCACAGAAGTGATATTCGATGAACATTCAGGTGCTCTTAGGATTTTCAACACAAATGTTGAATCTGATGTTGGTGGTCGACATGGCTGGGAACTTATGCCAAATGACCAAGATTTCTTCTTTTTCCACACGCAGGACAATGAAGAAATCTCCGAAGTTGTCTCCACTCCTATGAAATTTTACTGATCCAAACTCCCTTATTGTGATCTGTAACAACCATACTTTTAAGGAGAATCACATGTTTCGTTTTCTGACAGGAGTTGCCGTCGCTGGACTTGCTTTAGCCGCACTGGT
>Ga0115002_10004433_pt1 | contig 16984 bp, 17 predicted proteins | sample ArcticOcean_MG_C_8_FD_89576 | JGI IMG/M metagenome (GOLD analysis project Ga0115002, IMG submission 89576) | Marine microbial communities from western Arctic Ocean - ArcticOcean_MG_CB11_86 | ecosystem: Environmental > Aquatic > Marine > Oceanic | place: Arctic Ocean: Canada Basin | collected... | reverse complement strand
TCTACAATAAACCGCTGACCGCACCCGCTGCAGCGTAATCTACGGCAGGCGATTCCACTTATAACACCCCACATCGCTGTTCAGACGACCGGGACCACCACAAACCTAACTCTTAGTAGACGCTGACCGGCCCCATGATAACCGATCCAACTCTGGAGTTAGACGGAGAAAGGGGAGATATGACACGCTCAAAAGTCGGCAGAACGAACTGGAAATATCGAGGTCGGGAACTCGGCGGACTGGACCAGCGTCGAAGGTATCCGAAGTGGTGGTCGGACGCCACGTAGACGACTTAGAGGCTCTTCTGCAGGATGCAAACCGTCAACTGAGAAAGACAGCGCTACGGTCATTCATTGAGCGAATCAAGGTCGATGAAAACACTGTGACCATCGAATATCACCTGCCTCAATCGGAATCAGGTGAAGCTGAAGGTCCAGTAGTTCTGCCTATCATGCCGTGTGGTGGAGATGGGGGGACTCGAACCCCCGACCCCCTCAATGCCATTGAGGTGCTCTCCCAGCTGAGCTACATCCCCCGAAACACGATCTGATGCACAGAATGTGCGCTGAAAAATCGTATCACGGTGGGAGGCGGTTCCACGATAGGGAATATTTGAGGATCAGCCTGATTCGTTGGGTTCGCCTTTGATTGGTAGGGCGTCATCAGGGGGGTCGTCGTCTGGGAATTTGGCTGCGCCGCCGCCGGGGCCTCGGAAGATTTGCCAGAGGACGAAGAGTAGTCCGCCGATGACGATGATGCTGATCCAACTGATTGAGCGGTCGACTATTGCGAGGGCGAATGCATCGGTATCGCTGAGGCCCATGAGGATGAGGACGCCGGTGAGCCCACCTTCGACGAATCCGAAGCCGCCAGGTGTTGGAATGGTGGTAAGCATTGCGCTGGCAAGTGCAGCGAACAGCGCTACTGCAATGCCTACTTCAATTCCCATGCCTTCCGCGACGAAGAACAGTCTTGCTGTTTCCAGGCCCCATCCAATAGTGCCGAGGGTAAGTTGGGCGGGGATGTGTCGGGGATGGAATGATGCTAGCGCGCCGGAGTGGAAGTTTTCGTAGGAACTCAGGAATCGTTCAGGAAGTCGGGTGGCTAGTTGGCGTCCGAATAGTCGCATGGTGATGAGTAGCGCGAAGAGTGCGCCCACCAGTAGCAACGCAGCGATGATGACCCAGATGGGTGCGTCTGCTGTCTCAGCGAAGATCAGACCGACAGAAGCGATCAGCAGGAGAACTAGCACCGCGAACATATCTTGCACTCGTTCGCCCAGCACGGTTCCAAGGACTGCGGAGAATCGTGTTCCGGATTCTTTGGAGAATGCGTAGCTACGGTATGCGTCGCCCAGACGAAGGAAGGCCACAGAATTGGCGAACCAACCCATGAGGATGATGGCGGACGATGCCATGATCGACGGCATCTTCACGCCGGGCTCTTGGTCGAGCTGAGCGGTTTTGACGATGAGGTTCCATCGCCAACCCCGGAACCAGAAGCTTATGTAGTAGAGGATGAGGGCTAGAAGGTACCACCAGGGGTTGGTGGATTTGACTAGATCCCAGGTTTCCGACCAATCAATGTTGAAGATTCGGGATGCGGTGAACGCCAACACGCCTATCGCAACGGCATAACCGATGAGTGTTGGGACCGAGAAGAAGCGCTTCTTGAGCGCCAGATCAGGTCTGCTCTCCGTTTGCGATTCGCCGTTTTGGCGATTACCCACTATTTGTGCGCTCCAACCTGGCGGGTTCCAAAGAGGGGCGACTTGTGCGGAATGCCGTCTCGGCGTGGGTAAGCGCGAGGCGTGGGGCGGGTTTTGGACCACGTGACCAGAGTGTCGGCTTCGCTGGAGCCGGGTGTGGCTATGCTCAAACTTGATGGATTGGGGGCGCCTAACTCAGCCGAGGCGTGGGCTGCGAGGGACAACTCTTCTTCGATGTCCGTGCCTTTTAGCGCGGCGGCCTGTCCATGGTGAGGCGTCACCAGAGGCAGCAGAAGCTCGGCTAGTTCGGTGAGGCTGCCTACTGCGCGCGCTGCTGCGAGATCGTAGTGTTCGCGATGATCTCGTTCACGGCCAATCTGTTCAGCGCGGCCTTTTATGGCGCGAGCGTTGGAGATGCCCAACTCGGCTATCGCTTCAGAGACGAACTGAATCTTCTTGCCGGCTGCGTCGATCATAGTGACCATAAGCTCAGGGTAAATAATTGCGGCGATTACGCCCGGGATTCCGGCGCCAGTGCCAACGTCGATGACTGTCCCGCCGGGTTTGAGCTGTGACAATACCGGGTGGAAGCGCATAGACCTGAGTACGAGTTGATTCCAGACCTCGGCCTCATCTTTGATCGCTGTGAGGTTCATGTTCGCGTTGGCCGCGACGAGTAGTTCTACGTATTTTTCGAGCAACTGAAGGCGGTCGGCATCACACTCGATACCGGCTTCGCTGATCTGGGATTCAATCTGGGAGAGCAACAAACAACCTCGGCTTGGAGTTTACCAACGAAGTGGGTGGGCGCTGAGTATGGGGTGGATACCAATCGATTGGATAGCGGTGTTCGACTATCAGCGGCTTGCTATTTGTTTTGTTACGACGGATACGCGTTGACGGCGCATTGCCTCGATGGTAGTTTCGAATCTTCGAATATTTTTGTTTTCCACCCTGGGCTGAAGCGTTCACAAAACGGGCGTGCGGGCATCGGGGAGTAGAGGTGAAATTCTGGCGACCAAAATTGCCGTCTGCGTGAAACAGGTCCCTGACCCGGATACGCCGCCTTCAGCGTTCAACGTTGATGAAGCCGCAAAACGGGTAGTCCCCCCGGCAGGCACACCGCCTGTGGTCAACGGTTTTGATCTGAACGCCACTGAGGCTGCACTCCTTCTCAAGGACGCTGCCGGTGGTGTAGATGTTGAGGTCACGATCATCGCCGTTGGATCTGAGTTCGTCATGGACGTGGTCAAACGGCCGCTCTCCATGGGCGCCGATGAACTGGTGCTTGTGGACGATCCGTCGTTGGAAAACCTTGATGCGTTCGCTACAGCCCGTGTGCTGGCGAAGACCATCGAAAATCAAGGCCCATTCGATATTGTGCTGTGTGGTCGTCAGGCTTCTGACTGGGACAACGGGCATGTGCCGCTTGTGCTCTCGGAGATGCTGGGACTGCCGTGTGTGAGCTTTGCGAGGAATATTCAGATTACGGATTCTGGCGTTCGAGTGGAGCGATCTCTCACCGATGGCTACCAGGTTGTTGAGGCTCCGCTTCCGGCGGTGATCACGGTGACCAATGAACTGGGTGAGCCGCGATATCCAACGCTTCGCGGGATCATGGCGGCCACCCGCAAGACGCCAACCACGCTTACGTTGGATGATATTGGCGTTGTAGACGGCGATGTTGCTGCATCACTGGAACTTACGCGTCTGTATGTTCCTGAGAGCGAGCGCAACGTAGAGATCATTAGCGGTGACGACGAAGTTGAGGCTGGCCGACAGCTGGCGCTGCGACTGCGAGAGGAGAACTTGATCTAAATGTCTACTCTGCTGGTAGTTGCTGAACTCAACGGAGCTAGTCTCACGGATTCAACTGGCGAACTTGTTGCGGCGGCCAAATCTGTGGCGGCAGATGGCGACGAGATTGTTGTTGCCGTTATGTCTGATGACCCTTCTACGGCAGCGGCATCTGCAGCGGGGCTTGGCGCCAATCGAGTGCTGACTGTTCAGCACGAGGCACTTGCTGAGATGGGCGCGGGTGGATTTGAAGCGCCGGTGGCGGCCGTCACCGCTATCTCGGCCAACCTTAACCCCTCTACGATTTTTCTGAGCAAGTCTGACTTTGGGAGCAACGTTGGTCCTCGGGTAGCGGCGAGGGTTGGTGGCGGATTCGCACAGGATTGCGTTGGCATGAGTTCGGCGGGCAATGGCCGACTCTCGGTGACACGACCGGTCTACGGCGGTAATGCGCTGGCCGAGTATGCGTTTGTTGGCGATGGTGTACAGGTTCTGACGGTTCGCCCAACTATATTTGATCCTGCGAGCGGCGATGGTGGATCACCAATTGAGTCGTTTGATGCTCCGGCTGACATCGGAAACGTGAGCGCACGGTTGGTTGAGACGGTTGCAGAGGAGAGTCAGGGCGTTCGGCTTGAAGATGCTGACGTTGTCATCTCCGGCGGCCGCGGACTTGGCGGGCCCGAGCCGTTTGAGCAACTTCAGGCACTTGCCGATGTACTCGGCGGGGCGTTGGGTGCTTCCAGAGCGGCGTGCGATGCGGGGTGGATTGATCACTCGCATCAGATTGGGCTGACCGGAAAAAGCGTAAGCCCAAACGTGTACATTACCTTTGGTATCTCTGGCGCTAGTCAACATATGGCTGGCTGTTCAGGTTCCAAGGTGATCGTGGCAGTGAACAAGGATGCGGATGCCAACATCTTCAAAGACGCCCGGTTTGGCGTGGTTGGAGATTGGGCTAACGTTCTTGAAGGGTTCCGGGCCACAGTTGATGATCTTTCGGCTTCTTAGGCAACAAAGGAGAGCATCTTGAGTTGGGAATATGGTATCGATCTGGGCGCGATTGTTGGGCACGTCGAATCATCTGAGACTTTCTCCATATTTTTTCCGAGCCTGAGAAAAGCGCTGGTGGTTGATATGCGCCACGGTCCGGAAGAGGGCCCGTTGGTACGCGTATTACCGATGGCGCGCTCGCCGCAAGAGCGATTGCGTTCGCTACGGCGATTACGGCCGCATCTGCCGCGTGCAACTCAGATGGTGGCGATTCCGTGGCCGAGCTATGTTGCCAACATGGTGCGTTCTGGAGTTTGGGACAAGCTCACGGCTCGAGTCAGCGAGAGTGGCTCTGAAGATGCCGTACGAGCGCTGTCGCACAGCCTTGCAGAGTTACGACAGCATGAGTCTACGGAACTGGCGACGCTGATTCATGGCGATCAGTACGAGACCATCTGGTCACGCGGCGAGTAGCACTTCAAGCCGTCTTAGTAGGCCCTTAACAAAGTCGGATACTGACTGGTTATTTGCCGCGTCTGCGATTGTTGTTAGTGAGTCACGGTGACGATCCGGGTATTCGGCTTCCAGTTCGCCGCTTGAGATAGCTGTGACGTAGTCGAGAACCGCTTTTTCGAATTCGGCGGATAGTGACTCGGTGCCCAGAAGCTCCATCAGGTGTCCCAGGAAGATGGCGTCGTTTGCCAGGTCAATATCGGGGCCTGCGTTCAAGTCTGACCAATAGCTGTCGTAGACCATCCAGCGCAGTAGTTCAGAGACAGTGTCTGATGATGAATCAGTGTCGATGATCGAGAGCACTTCAGCCGCGAGTATTGGGTCAACGGCTATGAGTCGGTGAATGGTGCGGGCAGGAATCGACCGCAGGCTGGTTTTTTCGCGAATTAGATTTGCGGCCAACTCGGGGTTGTTGGAAATAGCGATGGCCGCAGCATCTGGATTGGCCTGTATCCATGTGTAGAGGCCGAGTGAAGCGCCCTGCATCACTCGCATGGTCAATCCCGGTTCGGCGATTTCGCGATCGGCGAGCAGGGTGTAGAAGGCGTTGTCGATGGGGCGGTCGATATCAAAGTTGCCGGAACTGTTGGTGAAGAGCGTGAAGCCAGCGCTCGATAAGCCGTCGGAACTTGATTCAGGCGACGCACCAAGGGCGGATAGTAGACGGGCAGGAGTTACTTCAGGCGCTCGTGCGATCTCCGGCCGGGCCTCAAGCAGACGCAGAAGCGTGACATCGCTGATTAGCGGCATGGCATCCTGCAACGTCTCCCGAGAAGCGTCACGCAGGATTCGGATCAGGCTGCTTATCTCAGTGCGTACCTCGTCAATTGAACGCGAGCCGATGAACTCATCGATAACCGCTGCGCCGTTGGCGGGTGATGCCGCGATGATCTGGTCAGCCGTCTCTGCGAGCTTACGAAGCGTCGCGACCTGGCCGGTGAGTACTTCATCAAGACCATCCCCGTCAGCCGATTGTTGGGCGTCGAACAGGGCTATCAACGCTCTGGGTGCGAGCAGAACTGCAAAGTCTCTGATGGCGGATTCGTTCATGCGTGTGCCGACGCTCTCAGCTTGTTCGGCGATGGGTTTGCCATTGAGCGACTCATAGAAATCGAACGCTTCCGCTAGCGCTGGACCCGGTCCATTCGGCATACCAGTCAACTCATCCGAGTGCTGCGTGTGAAGAGACCGCATATCGCGGATGTATGAGCTCCAGAACTGGAATCCGCGGTTGATTCCGGCGGCGTCTGTGAGTGCTAACTCATGCTTCTTGATGTCTTCGAACTGCTCTGCAAAGTCTCGGAGCCGCTGTCGTTCCTCGTTCGCAAGGATGGTGTTGATCGAATCTGGAAGCGGCTCAAGATCAGCACTATTTAGCTCCTCATAGAACCGCAATGGGAAGTGTTCAATGGCGAACAGCTTTTCCGCTGCTGTTCGCTCATCGCCCTCAAGGCTCTGGAACCAGCTGAGAGCCTGAGGCCAGTCGTCAAAGTCGATGCCGCCAACACCAACGTCGGTCAAAAACTGATCGTAGTAGGGCCTGAGAATTGGCGGTATCAGATCGATATCACCACCCGTCATGTTGACGATTTCAGCCTCGCCAAAGTGGAACAGATCTGAGTTGGGGTTGAGCGACAGGTTTGTCAGGTTGCGGAATCGATCGCGAAGTGGCTCGAAACGATCTGGGGGTTGCTGGATGAATTTCACAAGATCAGCGCGATAGGCGATGAGGCCGTCAGATGTGGTCCCGCGACGAGGCTGTTCCCAGTTGAGGTCCCGTTGGGCCGATGAGCCGAATACACCCCAGTACGAGTGACTCAATTCGTGCATGATCGTCGCCGGCACCGCCTGGCCCGCTCCGGCCCAGCCCTCCCAACCTGTGCTTCCGAACCATGTGGGCTGACCGATCATCTGCCGAAAGTCGTAGCCTTCCATCCAGGCCACACCGGGGTCAGTGAAGTTCCAGATATCCGTGACTGCGTCCACCCTGGCCTGTGCCCAGGGTGTTTGCGGTGATTCACTACGCGTCGAGGCAACACCCGGTTCAGGCTTGGTTTCTGAGCTTGAACAGGCCAGCGTGAGGAGTGCGATAGCGAATAACGCTATCGTGAACGGTGATCTGGAGATGGGAATTCCGATAGAAAGCCTCAAGGATTACAACGTATCTTTTGATGATCCAGAAATTATGTGGACCGCGTTGCAACCGATAGATCGTATTACGAGGTGCTGATAACACGAGTTGCCAATTTGTACATGATCATGCCGATCTGATCTGATAGCCACCTGACTACTAAATGCCTAGATTTTTACAAAAGCCTCGTTTGAGTTCGCTCAGGCCTCGCAGGTTCTTCTTGCGCTGGGGAGTTCGGGGCGTGCTGTTCCTGGTGCTGTTCTCATCGTTCATGTTCACGGATGGCGATGTGCGGCGGATAAACCCGGCGGAACGAGCCGGGGCGCACTATCTTTTCAGCATTCCCGGCTGGGAGATTGGGAATTTCCTGGACAAGTGGACCAATCGCGTGACTTCAGTAATCGGGTTTGGTCTGAGTGGTGAGGAACTGGACGAAACGATTGAGCAGTTCTCCGAGCTCTCAACTCAGATTCGCGATGCAGAAGGCGCGCATAATCGAGCGGTTGCAGATCCCGCATTATCGGCTGAAGAGCTTGAGCGGTTAGAAGTGGCCTTGCGTGATGCACGAGGTGAACGTCGCCGCACACGGAATGATCTTGAGGAACGGCTTGAGTCTGAGGTTAGCTCGACGCTGTCCGATCTGGGATTTGGAGGATTTGGTGGGTCACTCTGGCCTCCCGTGGACTTCCGTCTGGAGTCACCTCCGCACGTGTTAGTGACATCACCACGTGATGAGATTCGACGGCTTGATTCAGTGCTGCTATCGCCCGGAATAACGGGAGCGCAAGCGTTTGTGGTGGAGACCCGCCTCTTGGAGCAGAGTGGGCTCTCCGGCATCGTCCTGCCGCTGGGAGGAGTGGCAACGTACCCGACGTTTGTTCGCGATGACAACTCGCTGTTGAGAACGCTGGACCTTGTGTCGCACGAGTGGCTTCACGCCTACTTCTTCTTCAACCCGCTTGGGCAGCACATTGGCGCCGGTACGGAGATGAACAGCCTCAATGAGACCATCGCAAGCCTTGTGGGTGAGGAGCTTGGCATCATCACGTGGGAGCGGATCACGGGCGAGACGTACGTAGACCCGGACGAAGATTCGGATGATGAGAGCGTTGATGGTCCGGAGGATCTGGAGGAGTTCAGCTTTAATGACTTCATGCGTGAAACGCGCGTGAAAGCAGATGAGATTCTGGCTGAAGGAGACGTTGAAGGCGCTGAGTCCTACATGGATGCCCGAAGGATTGAACTGCAAGAACACAGATTCTTCATCCGAAAGATTAACCAGGCGTGGTTCGCGTTCAACGGCACATATGGCGATTCCCCGGCGTCTGTCAGTCCAATTGGCGATCAGGTTGAGGAATTGCGCTCGTTAGTTTCGGATGTTGGCGACATGCTTCGTTTGACCAGAGGAATCTCATCCTACGAGGAGTTTCTGCGGGTTTTGGACGAGACTCGAGCGATTTCCGAGGGGTTGGAGTGAAAAAGCAGTGATAGAAATCGGTTTGTATACGCCCCCTCAGCTATACTGAACAGAATCGTCATTGAGTTGATGAACGTATCTATTTCTTGAACCGAACGTCGAATAGATGACTGATTGAAAGGTCAGACTGATCTCGACTACCGCCTGCCAGACGATTTGGACGGCATCCTGAGAGAGACTTAATCGACATCGAACTAGCAAAGTCGGAGAGAGAATGTCGGCGCGGAATGAACCCGTCCCATATGAGGACCTGATGTCGTATCGTCCACCGTCGAACGGAGATAGGGACGGTGAGCAACGGCCACCCAGACCCCCACGGAACGATGACTCAGAACAGATAAATCTTGAAGATGTGATTGAGCGCGTTCGCTCGGGACTCCCAAACTTCAGCGGGCGAAAAGCCGGCGGCGGATTGGGCTTGATCATTGTGATCCTTGCTGCGGTAATTGGCTTAATTTGGCTTGGCTCTGGTGTCTACACCGTGGGCCCAGACGAACAAGGGGTACTGCGAACGTGGGGCAAGTTCATCGGAACATCCGAACAAGGACTCCACTGGCACTGGCCCGGCCCAGTTGGGCAGACCAACGTTGAAAGCGTGACGCAGACTCGCCGACTTGAGGTCGGTTTCCGCGGTGGCACAGATGGTGGAACTATCGCCCAGACCCTGCCCGTGGAATCTTTGATGATCACGGGTGATGAGAACATCGTGGACGTGCAGATGGTGGTGCAGTATCGAATAGACGATCTGCCCGCATTCCTGTTCAACACATCCGACCCGGGAGACCCTGATCGAGGGATCGGAACTGATCGACCTGAAGGCCGCACACTACGCGACGTCGCTGAATCAGCGCTTCGGCAGGTTGTGGGCTCAAGGAACATTGACGACGTCCTTACCACTGGTAAGGAGCAGGTGCAGGCTGAGACAGCCATCATCATGGACGGCTTGCTGAGCTCCTACGGGACTGGCATTGGGATCGTCAACGTCCTGCTGCAGAACGTGAACCCACCAGAAGAGGTGCGGGACGCGTTTGAAGATGTTGTCAGGGCGCAGGAAGACCGGGACCGGCTCGTTAACCTGGCCCAGGCCTATCGTGCGGATCAGATTCCAAGAGCAAATGGTCGTGCGGCCCAGATTACTGAGGAAGCTCAGGGGTTCAGGGACGGTCGTATCGCACTGGCAACTGGTGAAGCGGAAGGTTTCAAGAACTTGCTGGAAGGTTACTTGCAGTCAAAGGACGTGACCCGTCAGCGCCTCTACCTGGAGGCGATGGAACAGATTCTTCCCGGAATGCCCAAGTTCATCCTGAGTGATGAGGCGGGCGGGGTACTCCCGTTCCTGCCACTCACTGGCGGATCGACCTCGGCACTGCCAGCGCTGGGAGGTACGAACTAATGCGTACAGGGTCATTGATAGCACTCATCGTCATCATTATTGCTGCGGTAATAGTGGTCCCACAGGCGCTTTACATCGTCGACGAAACCGAAGTGGCAATCGTCACCCAACTGGGTGCGTTCCAGGAAGCGAATACAACTCCTGGTCTGAGATTCAAGACACCGTTTGTTCAGTCAATAACGAAGTTTGATAAGCGTCTGCTCAGGTACGACGCCCCACCTGCTTCCCTGTTGACTTCAGACAAGAGGAACCTGGTTATCGACGTGTATGCCAGGTACAGGATTGTTGACCCACTCCTGTTCTTCCAGCGATTGCAAAATGAGATCACAGCTAATGCTCGAGTTGGAGACATTATCTCCTCCGAGCTCAGGCGTGAAGTTGCGTTGGACTTACAGACTGAGATCATCTCTGAGGTTAGAGAAGAGATCATGGAGCGGGTTCGCGACTCCTCAAACCGGGCTGAAATAAGCCGAGCAGAGGCTATCAATCTTCCAGACGGAGGACTTGAAAGTTTCTTGTTGACGATTTTGCTGACTCCTAAATCTGGGGCAGATAACATTCCAGGGGCCAGGCGCACACCAACAAGGGAGGAACGTGCGTTGATCAAGAGCTCACCAAACGCGCCCAGCCTTGATGCGTTCACAGTGGCATACTTTGAGCCACTCCGGAACGTGTTTGGAATTGAAATTGTTGACGTTCGCATCAAGCGGGCTGACTTCCCTCAGCAGATTGAACAGAGCGTTTTCGACCGGATGAGGGCTGAGCGTGAGAGGATCTCCAGCGGTCTACGTGCAGAAGGTGCAGAGCAAGACGCAGTGATTCGCGCTGCAGTTGATAAGGAAGTAGTAATCACACTCCAGCAAGCGGAAGGTGCTGCTGCAGAATTGCGTGGTTTGGGTGAAGGAGAAGCGATTCTCATTCTGGCTGAGCAGTTGGATAGAGACCCAGAGTTCTACGCCTTCCAGCGTGGGTTGACGGCATATGCACGGATCCTCGATGGGCAATCGACACTGGTTCTGTCAGCAAACAGCGACCTGTTCAACTATCTTGAGAATCCGCTCGGTTCGGCTACGTCCGCCCCGTAGATTCGTCCAAAGCCTAATAGGAAACGGTGCGAATTGATTCGCACCGTTTCTGGTTAATCAGATATGAGGTTAGAGCAGGTTTACCATCCAACGCTGTAACAAGAATCTCACGCCAGCAAGAATCAACGCGGCGCTAAGGATGAACCAGATAGCGTTGAGGCTGGCACCGATGGCAACGAGGCTGAGTGCGGTTCCGGCTGAAGGCGGTTGTTCTGTGTTAGTCACCGCCATCAGCAGGATTGCCACGCCAACAGAGATTGCACCTGCGATTGCGAAAGTCTGGTTGCTCATGTTGGAGGCATCATCCAGGATTAGGGAGAGAACTCCATACGCGGCAAGCGCAACCACTACGCCCACTATATGACCAACCAACTACTCTCCTGGTGGATGCCGCAACGCTATGCGGCACGACGAATACCAGGAACACTGATGAAGCGATAGATGCATTGATCGCCGTACTGCTGACGCCACTTTCCACCAGCAAACTCGCAGCGAGCGCGACAGTCGCAAGGGTGCTCTGCAGGAAATATGAGCGAGCATTGCCGTGGAAGCTCGGATCAATGAATGTGTTTTTTGGAATGTGGGACACGTGGTTGCGCGAGGTGGGCGGGTAGCCCTGGTTTTGGTTGAGAAATATGTGTGGGTAGGTAGACAGTAGAAAATCGTACCCATCCTGTCCCCCCGTTTCAGATAGTGATCCAACCCGATTTGGGGGTTTCGTATTCAACAGGGTCAATTGCTCGGGGTTGGAATGACTGCTAGTATGCGCGGTAAGTAAGCGCTTACTTACCAGGCTGCATACGAGCTTAATCGTGTGTGATTGATCGGAATACCATTGGCAACTCATCGGCTGGATCACGCTACAAGGCAACATCAGATTGCCGCATGCGCACGCGACATCATTATTGAAGGCGGTCTCGCATTGCTCACGGTCAACGAACTCGCGGGCCGGGTTGGTGTGACAGAGGCGGCGCTGTACAAGCACGTCAAGAACAAAGATGAGATCTTGCTGCTGCTGGTGGCTGAGATCGGGGAGTCGCTTTTTGCGGCGATCTCAGAGGCGACCAGCTCTGACCGTAGCGCCATTGAGAAGCTTGAGCACATGCTGCAGCTTCATTTGAGCTACGCAGAAGCTCGTCGTGGTGTTTCGTTCGTGATCATCTCAGAAGCTCTTCGCTTTGGCGTTCCGGAAGTTCGCACAGCCGCACGAAGGCTAGTGGATGACTACGTGAAGCTGGTCGCTGAGATTATCCAATCTGGTCAAGATGGCGGTGAAATAGATCGTTCGGCCGACTCTGAGGCAGCGGCGGTGATGTTCTTTGGAATGGTTGAGGCGTCGGTCACCCGCTGGCTCTTCGACGAAACGTTGCACCCACTCGAGGAAAAGGGTGCGGCGATGTGGCGGCTATTCAAGGCCGGTATTCAGGCGGGTACTGCGGCTGGCCAGACCGCTCAGGATTAGCGGTAACTGGCGTTTTCTGGGAGGAAAAGTCATGTCTATTGTCACAATTGATGGTCAGATTGGCGCTGGTGCGCCTGAGGTAGGCCGCAAGGTTGCGGAAGCCCTGAAAGTGGACTATTACGACAGGCTTCTACTGGCCGGCATTGCACGGCGAGTTGGTGCGACGGTGGCTGCTGTAGAGGCTAAAGAACTGCGCATGCACCGCTGGAGCGACCGTTTCCGCGATATCGCAGAGCGTGCGATGAACGGTCTGGCTCTCTCGGCCAGCGCTGGGGATCCGTACTTTGGCAGTTTCCTGAGTGAAGCGTTGCCGCTGACGTGGGATGAGTCCGTTGATGGTCCCAAGACGACGCCGCATTCCGTACGGTCAAACGAGCTTGCACGGGCGATGTCTGAGCATATTCATGAAGTTGCTGGCACCGGTGACGCCGTGATCGTCCATCGAGCCGGTTGTGTTGAGCTACAGGACCACCCTGAGACTTTCCACGTTGGTCTGTTTGCGCCAATGCGTGATCGGATCTGGCGTGTGATGACCCGTGAAGGGTTCATGCGCCCAGAAGAGGCGGAGGAAGCGATTATCGATCGTGAAAAGTCGCAGGTAGCTTACTTTCGGGACTATCACAGCGTTCACCCGCATGATGAAGGACTCTACGATATCTCCACCAACACCAAGTTGAGTGATTTGGATATTGTGGCGATGAAGATTGTGCACTTGCTGACGGATCGCGGGAATGTTACGGGTGTAGCGCTGGCGTAAGGTCGTCGCAGAATGGGCATCTCTGCCCATGCGACTTCGTCCTAACTCATAGTGCTCCCACGGGCAGAGATGCCCGTGCTACGCCAACGGCCAGTCCCGTATGCCATCCTCAGGCACGTACCCGACGGTCTGGCGCGCGTGTTCGATGTCACGCCAGCGGCCTTTGTTGTCTGAGACGGCGTAGATGATGTCGTATTTGAGATCATCGGGAGCTTCTACGCAGCGCCTTATTGCCTGCGCTATATCGCGGTGGCTCAGGTAGGTGGAAGCATGCCATGCGTCTGCCGGGCGGTCTTCTTCGACTACTCGACCAATGCGAATGCAGATGACTGAGAGGCCAAACTCGTCGGAGTATGCCCGCCCCAGTGCCTCTCCTGCGACTTTGACCGCGCCGTAGATGCCGCGGGGACGGACAGGATCGGTGTGAGTGAGGTAGTCGACTTGATCGGGTACATCGTCCCAGCGTGCTTCGATTAGCGCTCTGTACTTTTCCTCTTTTTCGTACCCATGAGTGGTGGCGCCTGAGCTTCCGAATACCACGCGCTTCACGCCAGCCTGGCGCGCCGCTTCAAGCACGTTGTAGGTGCCACCAACGTTGATCGCAAAGTGGCTCTTGGCGTCAGGGCCAAGGTACGCGGCCATATGAACCACGGTGCCGATGCCATCGAATGCCGGCCGGATGGCTTCAAGGTCGGTCAGATCGGCCTGGGTGGTTGGGATGCCGTCCACTGCACGTCTGTTGAGGGCACTGACGGTGTAGTCGGTGCTTAGATCACGGGCAGCGAGGCCACCAATGAGACCACTGGCACCGGTGACCAGAATCGAGTTGTCGTGTGCCACTTAAATCACTCTCCCCACATGCTGATAGCTGCTATTTCGGATAGCATCAAACGTAGATCAACATTTGCCTCAGCCGCACGGAATTCATCAACACACATATGCCAATTAACTCCACAGCTGCAGACATCATGACCTCACCAGCGGTCACTATAGGCCAATCCGCTAAACTCCAAGAGGCAGCGTTCACCATGTTGGATCGTAATCTGGGTTGTCTACCGGTGGTGGATGACGATGAGAATTACGTGGGCATAGTGACTGACGATTCGTTTTTTCCGCAGGAGAAGCGCGTGCCGTTTGCTCGAGAGAAACTCACATGGGTGCTGGGCGCCTGGGTGAGCGATCTCGACGATCTTGACGACACGTTGGCGCAGCTTGCAAGTCGTCCGGTGTCTGAGGGGATGACGTCGCGCGATCCAATTACCTCAGACGTGCCACTGCAGAAGATCGCTGAACTGATGCTCCAGAATGGACTCCACCATCTGGTCGTCACTGCAGGCAGCAAGATCGAGGGCGTGATATCTCGGCACGATCTTGCCAAGTTGCTCTTGAAACCAGCGTTAAAAGACTCCTAGGTAGCGCTCTTAGCGCAGCGGAATCCCATGTTGGATGTAGCGCTATCTGGCGTGTTTGACGTGCGGGCAGCGACCCGATATCGATTGCAGTAGGACGAGTGGCACAGGTATGAGCCCCCGCGTGTGACTCTCGCATCGCCGGCCTCGGGCCCAACGGGATTGTCTGCGGTGACAACGCTCCAATCGACGCCCCAGTAGTCGCCACACCACTCCCAGATGTTGCCAGCCATGCAGTAGAGGCCAAAGTCGTTTGGCTCGTACGCCCGGGCGGGTGCTGTGCCGTGGTAGCCATCTTCAATTGAGTTGATGCGCGGGAAATCGCCCTGCCAGATGTTGCACTTGTGCTCACCACCCGGCGTCAGCGCGTTGCCCCATGCGTAGCGACGCTGCTCGTGGCCGCCTCGTGCCGCAAATTCCCATTCCGCCTCAGTTGGCAGGCGTTTGCCTGCCCACTTAGCGAACGCGTTCGCATCGTTATATGAAACCTGCGTGACAGGGTGGTCCATGCGATCGGTGATGCCAGATTCTGGGCCATCCGGGTGCCGCCAGTCGGCACCTTCCATGCGCCACCACCAATCGGCACCGGCGACGCGTTGCTCAACTTTCTCCGCGTCCTTATCGGAAACGAAGTGGTGAAACGAGAACGACCATCCGAACTGCTCCGCCTCGGTCACGTACTGTGTGTCATCTATGAACTCGGTGAACTGTTCGTTGGTCACCGTGGCTTCGTCAATCAGAAAGGGGGCAACAGCCACCTTGCGGATTGGTCCTTCGCCATCCAGAGGGAAGCCAATCTTGTCCTCCGTGCCCATCAGGAACTCGCCGCCGGCGAGTTTCACCATGCCTACTGGGGAGAACTTTTTGGTCGACAGTGACAGAGTCTGCGGCTGTAGCGGGGCGTCATCTCGAGGCGGCGCGCAGCAAGCGTCGGTCGACGGCATTGGATTGGATTCGGGTGTGCGGTCCATAGATCTCCTGAGATTTCGCCTGAGCTTCAGGCAACTACATGCCACTGTAGGGTAAATTCGGATCAAAACATCGTCAATCGTTCAACAGCAGATATTCAATTTTGGGGGCAGGTAAATGGGGAAGCTAGACGGCAAGGTCGCATTGATCACGGGCGGCGGTGGTGGCATTGGCAGCGCCACGGCACGGTTGATGGCCGCGGAAGGCGCTCGTATCGTCGTCACAGGCGTGCCGGAAGCGCAAGTGAATTCTGTGACCGCAGAGCTGGTGGCCGATGGCCATGAGGCGATCGCCACCGTCACCGACGTCTCTAAGGCCGACCAGGTTGAAGCGGCCGTTGCCACCACCGTGTCCGAGTTTGGTTCGCTGGACATACTGGTGCCGAACGCCGGGATCCAGCTTCACGATCGCGACATCGGCCTGCATGATCTTTCCGAGGACGTCTGGGACGCCACCATGGACGTGAACCTGCGGGGCATCTACCTGGCGTGCCGATTCGGACTCAAGCAGATGTTGGCCCAGGGCACAGGCGGCGCAATCGTGATCGTCAGCTCTATAACTGGCATCTCCGGCATCAGCGAGAACTTCGCCTACCTCACCAGCAAGGGAGCGTTGCTGGCGTTGAGTCGCAACATAGCGCTCACGTACGCAAAAGACGGCATACGCTGCAACTCCGTCTGCCCCGGCGCGCTGGAGCGCACGCCGAACCACGATATCCACCTGCGGCCTGAGGCGCGAGCTGCGATGCTCAAAGAGACCACTCCCCTGGGCCGCATTGGCACGCCGGAAGATATTGCGCCGATGATCACGTTCCTTGCGTCTGAGGACGCCAGCTACGCGACGGCAGGAACGTTTGTGGTTGATGGAGGCCGGACGCAGATCTAGTGCCTGCCGCACGGGCAATTGCCGCAAGGCGGCGAAGATACCGCGCTCCGCTGTCCTCTCCCCCAATGGGCGAGGGGATAAGGCCGACGATCGCGTAGCGGCAATTCGTGAATTGCCCACGTTTGGTTTGTCCTGTCGCACGGGCCTCCAGCCCGCAATGGGTGGGCAGGGATGCCCACGCGACTGGACGGCTCGCACGCGCAGAGATGCCCGTGCCACGCGGCGGTGCGGGCTAGACGCGCCCCTCTACGCTCAATTCTGTGCGCCGCAATATTGACCTGCCCCCAAGACCGTTACCACCGATTATCTCGGTTCTCCGACTAGCTGTAGCCTGGGCATGATGACCTCTGGGGCTGGCGGTCGGTATCCAAGTGAGCTGTGTGGCCGGATCGTGTTGTACTCCCT
>Ga0115002_10004432_pt1 | contig 16987 bp, 15 predicted proteins | sample ArcticOcean_MG_C_8_FD_89576 | JGI IMG/M metagenome (GOLD analysis project Ga0115002, IMG submission 89576) | Marine microbial communities from western Arctic Ocean - ArcticOcean_MG_CB11_86 | ecosystem: Environmental > Aquatic > Marine > Oceanic | place: Arctic Ocean: Canada Basin | collected... | reverse complement strand
ACGGCTCCGAAATTTTTAGTGAGATCGTTCAATGCATCTTGCCGGGCGAGTAGCACGTTCGAGGCGTTACTTTCATCCGGCCACATTAAGTTGTAACCGGTGGCAATGCGGGCGTGCGGACTGTCGGGGTAAAGTTCGTCGCCAGCAAGTTGTTCCGAGACGAAGCGGTTATAAGGCGTGTCGGAATTGAACGATTTGATAACGTAATCACGATACTTATAAACCAGCGGTCGCAGTGGGTCGGCATTGAAGCCTGCGGTTTCAGCGTAGCGGACCAAATCGAGCCAGTGGCGCCCCCAATGTTCTCCGTAACGAGGGCTTTCCAAAAAGGCATCCACCATTTTTGAGTAGGCGGTGGGAGATTCGTCGGTTAAAAAACTTTCGATTTCTTGCTGCGTGGGAGGCAGCCCCAGCAAATCGAACTTCACGCGGCGGATGAGTTCCCACTTGTTCGCCTGCGGACGGAATGAGAGTCCGCGGCTTTCGAGCCGCGATAAGATGAAGGCATCGACGGCGTTTGCAGTGAGTTCCGTTTGAGCCACCTTCGGAATGTTAGGGCGTTTTATTGGCTGGAAGGCCCAATGGCTTAGTTCTGCGGGTGAAAACTGGGGCTTTGGCCCTGGTTGTTTCTCGGCTTGAGTGCGGTTGAGGGAGACTGTCGTCCCAATAACCCCAATTGATATCAGGAGTAAAAGCTGGCCTTGCCAGCCGTTTTTGAGAGGATTTACTGTCAGCTCGAATAGTTTCAACATGCCACCAGTATATCAAAGTGCGTTTTCCGAATCACAGACAGAACGCGATACGCACGTCGATTTTGTATTTTCCTTCAATTTGAGTCTACCCATCGGTAAAAAAATATCTAACACTAAGTAAAAGCGAATTTCTGGTGCCGGTTGCAACGTTTTCGCTCGTCGTTATACTCTGTACTACTGGAAGGTGCGTGAACTGGGCCGGTTTTGCCTGGTTTCTTCTTATCTTTGCGGAAATTGTGCCCTTACTTATTTTCTTTTGGAAATGGTCATTAGCAGGGGCACCGTTTTGACAATCCATTTTTCAATTCAGGAAAACGACTGTGAACGTAGCAGAAACAATTGACGTCCAAGGATTACTTCGCGATTCGACCTCATTTGGTACGGAAGAAATTAATCTCTTAGAGCAGGTGGTTTCAGGGGCTCAGGCTTCTGAGGTACGCCAAATGCTTGAGTCGATGGCCGAAGAACTTGCTGCAGGCCAAGGTGATAACACCGGGTTCCTGAAGGCCGGAATAGCTGCTTTCTTTTTGGCAGATATTCCCCAAGCTGAGCAGCACCTGTCGAGAGTAGAAAACAGTGGTTTGGCAACTTACTACTTGGCTCAAGTTTTGATGTCGGCCGAGAAATACGAAGCCGCTGGAAATAAATTTGCAGAAGCGGGTAAACTTGGTTACGACCCAATTGAATGTACCCTCAGGCAGGCCGGTGCCATTAGAAGCCAAGGTCAGCTGGACGATGCAGAGGCTTTATTGAAGTCTGTCGCCATTGATGGTGCTTCTCGAGCCGAGTACTCATTCGCCATGGGTTGTATTTGTGCAGACCGCGGTGATGCATACGGTGCCATCGAATATTTTGAGCGTGCCGTCGATATGGATTCGCATCACTCACGGGCATTGTTCTGGTTGGCCGGCGAAAATAATCTTCGTGGAAACGACGATGAAGCCGTCCGCTTGTACGAACAGTCGCTTTCCAAGCCTCCGCTTTACCTGGGCGCTCTTATTAACCTAGGTTTGTTGTATGAAGACGCAGAAAACTACAAAGGGGCCGCTTTCTGTTTCCGCAGAGTGTTAGAATTAGAACCCAATAACGAACAGGCGGTATTGTATCTCAAAGACATTGAAGCTGTCGGCGACATGCACTACGACGAAGAATCGGCCCGTCGAGAAGCCCAACTCAAACATCTGCTGAGCCGAAATATTTCCGACTTTGAACTTTCGGTTCGTAGCCGCAACTGTTTGCAATACATGGATATCCACACGGTCGAAAACCTGTGTAGCGTGACGGAAGAAGAATTGCTGGCTGGTAAGAACTTCGGCCAAACATCACTCGACGAAATTCGAGAAATGATGACCGCACTGGGGTTACAAATTGGCCAAGAACTTCGAGATACCCAATCGGTGCATGCTTATGTGCCTGAAGTGGCGACTCCTGAAGCTCAAGCGATGTTGAACAAACCAATTTCCGATTTGAACTTGTCTGTTCGGTCTCGCAAATGCATGACTCGCTTAGGGATTACTACCTTTTCCGAGCTGTTGAGCCGCAGTGCCGACCAATTGCTTTCGAGCAGAAACTTCGGCGTGACTTCGCTGAACGAAATTCGAGAAAAACTGACCGAGATCGATTTGAAGTTACGAAATGACTAGATTGTCTTTCGATGCATGGATGAGCAAGATCGGCACAAAATGAAATTTCAACGCAGGGCACTCCTTACATTCGGGGTGCCCTTGCTTTGTTTGGTGGTGGTCGGTTTTCTGGCACTTGCATTTGCGCCAGAGAATCAACCTGTGTTGCTGCAACTTCCAGGCGGTCAATCGTCGTCTCGGCCTTCACCGTTAATCCGGGTCAATTTGACTTCTTCGGGTGCCCAATCGGTTCAGCTGACAATTGAGGGCAACTACACAATTTCGCCCATCGGCAGCCGACGTGAACTTGAATCAGGAAACGGTTTACCGAAGACCACTGTGAAGCCGACTGAGTTAGGGTTTCAAATCGGTCGAAATGAGTTTCCGACAACCCGATTAGAAATTCGTTGCAGCGGACCGCATGGGATTTGGGTGAACGGCCATCAATACCGAGGCAAGCTTCACTTGTTTCGTAGACCCGACAAAAAATTGTTAGCCGTAAACGTTCTTCCGTTAGAAGAGTACCTTGCCAGCGTAGTCGATTCCGAAATGCCTGCATCATTTTCGCATGCAGCACGGAAAGCCCAAGCCATTGTCGCCAGAACTTACGCGCTGTACCAAATGCAGCATTCTCGCAAGCATCCCCATTTCGATTTATACGCCAGTACGCGGAGCCAAAAATACCTGGGAACCAAATATCGAAATTCACAGCAAAGGCTTCTAGCTGGCGAAAGTTCTGGTAGCCGATCAATTATCGATGAAACGCGCGGCGTGGTTTGCACCTACCAAGGAAAAATCTTCTGCACGTATTACTCCGCCGTTTGTGGCGGAAGAACGGTTGCCGGCCAAGAAGTGTTTTCCGATGCGGCTCCACCCGTGCAAAGTGTTCCCTGCACTTGGTGCCAACCCTCTCGCTTGTATCGCTGGAAAATAAATGCAAAAAAAATGGAAGTCGTTAACGAGCTAAATCGATTTTTGGGCGTACGCAAGAAAAGCCAATTGGGTCCGAATGTACGAATTCAAATGCTGCAATCACCGGAAGGCCATATCCCTCGTTTCAAGCTAACTGATGGCCCTTTGTCTGAAATACTGACTGGCAAAGAAGTTCGGCGGGCTGTTACGAGTGTGAAACTTCACTCACCAATCTTCGCAATTCGTGAAGCTGGTGCAAATATCCTATTTGATGGACGAGGTCACGGGCATGGAGTTGGATTTTGCCAATGGGGGGCCAGTGGGCAAGGGCAAGTTGGGAAGTCGGCGTTGCAAATTCTGCAGCACTATTATCCGGGTTCGAGGGTAGTTTTATTGGCCTTTTGAGTTTCACCCAAGACCACTTTGGCGGCCTTGGGTGAAACCCCCTATTGACCAGTTTTGAAAGTTTGACTACCATCCCCGAGTTATTTGTGTGTATTAAACGTCGCCGATTGCGCTGCAATGGTACAGCTCTGTCGGTATCATTCTCGTTAGAAGAAATGACTCTTTCAACCCATTCTTAACTATGTTGAGCCAGCTCACAGGATGTGACATCAATGCTCATATTTCGTCAAGGACGCGAACTTGTCGTCCATGCCCCGGCTAAGCTTAACCTGTTCTTACAGGTTTTGAAGAAACGCCCCGATGGCTTTCACGACATTGAGTCGGTCATGACGACCGTCGGCTTATATGACTCGCTGACCTTTTCTCAAACATTTGATCAACAAATCAATTTAGAGGTTGTCGATCTTCGAGCCGCGTTAGAAGCTGGCCATTGCAAACAGACCGATGACGAAATCCCAACTGGTCCGGGAAATTTGGTCGTCCAAGCGGCCAGTTTGTTGAAAGAATATTCTGGAGTCGATTTCGGTGTCAACATTTTGTTGCATAAGCGAATTCCTTCAGCGGCGGGTTTAGCCGGAGGATCAAGTGACGCTGCTGCAACGTTGTTAGCATTGAACCAGCTTTGGAAATTACAACTTTCAATTGACGAATTGCATTCTCTGGCAGCCCAATTGGGCAGTGATATCGGGTTCTTTTTAGACCAACATGGTGCCGCTGTTTGTCGCGGGCGTGGTGAGCAAGTTGATTCCCTCATTCTTCCACGTTCTTTGCACTTTGTCATTGCCAAACCTTCCTCTGGTTTATCGACGGCCACTGTTTATAAGAATTGCAAGGTTTCGAAAACAACTCAAATGGCGGCTCCGTTAATTCAGGCGTTGCAGTCAGGAAACCTTTCAGCAGCGGGGCGTCATTTCTATAACTCGCTACAGCATCCTGCAGAGCAATTGAATGAGGATGTTTTAAGATTAAAAACGATTTTTGAATCTCAGTCTTGTTACGGCCATTTAATGAGTGGTAGTGGCACGTCTTATTTTGGAATTTGTGCGAACAGGCAACATGCCCGCTCGGTCGCCGCCCGCGTTAGGCAACTCAGTCGTGCCAGGGTCTATACAGTTCAAGCACGTTGTTAATTTCTGCTTGCTTATTTTTTATTGTTGAACATTATTTTTCATACTTTCAGTCAGTCCGACTTTGAGTCGGTTTATGGATAATCATTCGTTGTTTCGTGGCTTTGTTGAGGACATTGTCGTGAAATAAGGAGGGTGCAGGAAGGGTTTGCAAAAGGAGTTCAGCCGTGGAAATCACAGAAGTTCGCATCAAGTTAATGGACGATCCTCATGATCGCCTCCAGGCCTTCTGCTCGGTTACATTTGACAACTGTTTTGTCGTCCGAGATTTAAAAATTATTCAAGGCACTAAGGGTTCGTTTGTGGCAATGCCCAGCCGCAAACTGACGGATCGTTGTCCAAAATGTCACACCAAAAACCATTTGCGGGCTCTTTCGTGTAATCAATGCGGTGTCCGTTTGGAAGAAGACCGTGCTAGTAAAGACACCGATGGCCGGGCCCGCCTTTATGCCGATATCGCCCATCCCATAAATTCAGTCTGCCGAGAAATGATTCAGCAAGGGGTCATTCAGGCGTTCGGTGAAGAGCTCATCAAATCGAAACAACCCGGCTACATTTGTACGTATGACGACTTTGGAGAAGAGAACTACGCCACACTCAGTGAGCCGGAAGACGTTGTTGATCAGCAGCCCATCATAGTGGAAACTGCGGAAGCAACGCATCGAATTGAACCGGCAGCCAGTCAGCCGGTCTCGGCGCCTCATCTCACAACTCCTGTTAAGCAAGAATCTACAACGACGGCCCAACAGCCAGCAGGCAGCAATGGCTCGGAAGATGGAGGCTTTGGTGAAGGGATTGTCTAAGCCAACTGGTTTTTATTCGGCAAAATAATCGACAGCATTTTGGAAAATTTTCAGGCCGGCCCCGTCTCCTTCAAGACCGAGCCGAGTCCAGCGAGGGTGTTGGGTTGCGTGAATGAATCGCTCAGGGTGAGGCATCAACCCCAGCACGCGTCCACTCGCATCGCTTAAACCGGCAATGTTTCCGACCGAACCGTTAGGGTTTTCAGGATAATTGAGATTGGCCTCTAAAAATGCAGTCGGCTGGCTGAGCTCCGCACCCTGACTCTCATCTCGACTGGTATAGCACAGACCTATCTGCCCTTGATCCAACCAATTGCTCACTACCGATTCATCGCGAACTGCCAGCCTGCCTTCAGCGTGGGCGATTGGTAGTTCAACGCTATCAATTCCTTTCAAGAACACGTTCTGCTCGGATAGCACTTTTAACCGCACCCAGTTACTCGTGTATTTTCCATTGGTGTTCCAGGTCAATGTGGCTGGTGGTTCCGAATTGGCTTCAGGAGGCCAGTTGGCGGCACCGCCGGGCAAAATGCCAGCTTTCAACAGCACTTGAAACCCGTTACAGATTCCCAACACCAGTTTATCGGCTTGTAAAAATTCACCAATGACTTCCGACAGATGCCCTTGCAATTGACTCGAAAAGACAACTCCCGCACCGACATCGTCGCCGTAACTGAAGCCGCCGGGGATACACAGGACCTGGTATTGGCTTAACAGTTTTGGTTTTTCGAGAACTCGAAAAAGATGAAGGTTTTCCGCAGTGGCCCCGCAACTTTCAAAAGCAAACGCCGTTTCGATATCACAGTTGGTTCCGGGGGCACGGAGCACACAGACTTGTGGTTTCACTATTGTTTCTTTCTTCTGCCTCGATCTTCGCGAGCCGAGCTAACATCATGAATTCGATCTACGCACGATGCTATTCTGCAGCACATTTCAGTTCTAGAGTGACAAGGCTCGAATCTTTAGGAATCTCGATTTTCGTCTAGGAATTCAATTTTTACACGCGGCAAATCGTTTTACGAGCCCCTTGAATGAATATGCTGGCTCAAGTACGATCAAAAAAACAAATCGGTGTTCACCGATTCGTTCTAGTTTGCTGAACTTTCCAGGAAAGATAACATGCGATCTTTACTCTCTTCAATTCTGTTAGGACTTTTCCTATTTGGTTTCGGCCTACCAATTTTTGCAGATGAGATTGCAGATGACTTGAAAACGATCTCTCTGGCAGGATCAGACGATCAATCGCCCAAACAAATTCGAACTGCCCGCGATCGGTTGGCCAATCAAGGCGTGCAAATTCTTCCCAGGCTTCTTATTTCGATGGATCAAGCCAACTCAGTTGCGATCAATTGGCACCGTACAATTTTTGAGAAGATTGTCGATCGCGAACTCAAACGGCAGCCGCACAAATTGCCGATGGCATTCCTGAAAAAATACGTCCGCGAACCCCAGCATGCGGGAATTGTTCGCCGGCGTGTTCTGGCGCTGATCGATCAAATTGAGCCGGGTTTTTCCGCAAAGCTGATTCCCAGCTTGTTGAATGACAGTGAATTTCGAGACGATGCTGTTTCCGCCATTGTGAAAACTGGAGACCAAGCCAAGAAAGCAAAACAAATACCTCAAGCACTTGCCGCCTATCAAAAAGCTTTTGAGCATGCCCGTGAAAGTTCTCAAATTCTGTTGGTAGCCGAGCGATTAAAATCGGTTGGAGAAGACGTTGATATCATTCGTCAAATGGGATTTATCACCAATTGGTATTTGCTCGGACCGTTCGATGCCCCCGGGATGAGCGGTTTTGAAATGGTCTTCCCTCCCGAAAAATCGGTTGACTTGAAAGCCAAGTACACAGGGAAATCCGGGACTGAAATTTCCTGGGAGCGGTTTCAGACAGATGACCGCCTTGGGCAAACCAATCTCATTCAGGCCATTGCTTCAGTGAAGGAAGCCGCCGGGTTTGCTTACACGGAAATTGTTCTGCAAAAAGGACAAAAGGCCGAACTGCGGTGTGGGGCCGATGACAACATAACCGTTTGGCTCAACGAAAAAAAAGTTTTTACACGTTTACAATGGCTCAATGGTACTCGGCTCGACCGCTTCACTGCTCCACTCGATTTGAAAGCTGGCAGGAATACTTTATTGGTCAAAATCTGCCAAGGGCCGCAACACAAAAACCCTGCCGTCCCTAATAATTGGTCGTTCCAAATTCGTGTCTGTGATAAAACCGGGGCCGGTATTCGCTTTCAACCGGGGCTGAAAAAATCCGTTGAATTGTCCACCCAGTCTTCGTCGAAATAACGATTCAGCTATTTGAATAAAACTACCAATGTGCCGGAGCATGCAAATAATGACTCGATCAAACCTTTTTCGTAGCGTTCTTCTCAGCCTCGTTGTCATTTTGGAGACATTGTTCAGTCCGCTCGCTTTTGCAGAAAACTGGCCCGGCTGGCGCGGTGTGCACCGAAACGGCATCTCTGCCGAGACGGGAATTCCAACGGAATGGTCGGAAACGAAAAATATCCTTTGGAAGACACCACTGGCCGGGTTTGGAATTTCAAACCCCATTGTTTGGGGGAACCGTGTTTTCGTCACTGCCTCGGATGGAAAAAACCTTGCCAATTTGCACGTTGCCTGCCTCGATTTAGACACCGGGGTCGAAGTTTGGCACGAGCAATTTTGGGGAACTGCCCCCACTCGGCACCACAACAATAAAAGTAGTATGGCCAGCCCGGCCCCGGTGACAGATGGGGAATTTATTTACGCATTTTTCGGCACAGGAGATGTTTTCTGTCTCGATTTTTCAGGAAGCCTAATTTGGCAGCGTTCGTTGGCCAGTGAATACGGCCGGTTTGAAAATCGATTTGCCGCGTCGAGTTCTCCGCTGTTGTTTCAAGACCTGATGATTTTACAATGCGATCATTACGGCGACTCGTATTTGATAGCACTGGAAAAAAATACCGGGGACAATCGATGGAAAGTTGATCGTCCCGGGTATTGGCTTTCTTGGTCTTCGCCTTTGCTGGTTGAATCGAAACAAGGACGACCTGAGTTAATTATTTCCGGGTCGAACAGGCTCGATGCATTCCAGCCTACTAACGGAAAAAAACTTTGGTCGCTCGATGGGATGCGGCGAGAGTGTATTCCAACGCCCCTGTTTGGAAATGGTCTCATCTACGCAGTCAGTGGCCCGAAGGGACCGACGATGGCAATCAAGCCCGGAGGCACAGGCAATGTGACCGACACGCATGTTGTCTGGTCGAATAACCGCGGCGCCCCGTTTGTTCCTTCAGCAATTCTTGTTGGGCAGCACTATTATCTGGTTGACGATTCTGGAATCGCCACGTGCCTGAATGCACTGACCGGCAAATCGTTGTGGCAAAAACGGTTCGGTGGAAAATTCACTGCTTCTCCCATTTCAGCCGAAGGGCTCATTTATTTTAGCGATGAATCGGGTAAAACAACCGTTGTCAAAGCGGGCTTGGACAAGTACCAGGAAGTTGCCAGTAACACGGTCAATGAACCAGTTTTTGCATCGCCTGCCATTTCGCAGGGGCGAATTTTTCTTAGAACCGCCAGGCACCTGTATTGTATTGGGAATGTCGCGACCGATTGATTTTCAAACGCAACTGCTATTACTGCATGGGGTTATCAAATACTTCGTTGTCGTCAAATCCGCAGAAAAAGCCCCTCTTTTCGTGTTTTTGTGTTGCTGTTACAATTCCGCGTTCAGTGAACCGCTGCGCTGACCGTCCATGTGGAATTTTGGATTACTTAGTTTCGTGGAAAACACTTTGATGCAACGAGAGTGCTTGCTTTATAGCCTGATTGCAGGATTCGGATTTCTGTCCGGATGCATCAACCCCATGCGCACAGAAATGCCTCAGTGGGAAGCACGTAGTCCCTCTTTTGAGCGGCAATCGATAGAACGCATGGATCCGTTTCCCGACTCTGCAATTGGTCCGGAAACTTACACTCGGCCCCGTGGGTTTATGACACAGCGATCCAAGCCGCGCCGAGATTTGGAAGGTGGAATGTTGTATGCACCCGTCCCAGTGCCAAACGGCACGACTCCTCAATCTTCCGCATTGGGATCAAAATACCCTCAAGCTGTGCGTCCTTAACCATCGGGGATAGCCTCTGCCACCTGACTGCGGTATTATTATGGAATGTTCTACCGTGATGGTTCGGCGAGAGGAAAACCGTGAACGTGAAACGAAATCGATTTCGGACGCTGCTTTCAGTCGGTCTTTGCTGTGCGATCATTCTGTTTAGCAGTAATAAAAACTCCGAAATCGAGGCACAAGTTAATCGGTCGGGAAAGGCCAAGGTACGAAATTATATAACTCCGAAAACTCAGAAGGCCATCGATCGGGGTTTGGAATTCTTGGCAGCTAGCCAACACGATGATGGCTCGTTCGGTTCTGGGTCAGCGTATCCGCGAAATGTAGCGGTAACGGCTTTATCGGGAATGGCCTTTCTCTCAGCTGGCTCGACTCCGGGTAGAGGCCGTTACGGGAAACATGTTGACCAAGCTGTTAGTTTTATCGTTGCTTCAGCTAAACCGTCGGGTTACATCATTTCGTCTGACAGTGCATCGCATGGACCACTTTACGGACACGGGTTTGCCACGCTGTTTTTGGCGGAAGTTTATGGGATGAGCCGCAACAAAAGTGTGCATCAGGTTTTGAAGAAGGCCGTCAAGCTGATTGTGAACTCCCAAAATAAAGAGGGCGGTTGGCGGTATTATCCTGAGTCAAAAGATGCTGATATTTCCGTTACTGTGTGCCTGGTGATGGCGTTAAGGGCGGCTCGTAATTGCGGAATATTTGTGCCGAAAAACACAATTGACCGCTGTATTGCATACGTTAAACGAAGCCAAAACCCTGACGGAGGGTTTCGGTATCAGGTGACGAGGAAAGGGGAAAGCCGCTTCCCACTTTCTGCTGCTGGCATTGTGGCGCTGTACAGTTCAGGGCAATACAAGGGCAAAGAAATTCAACGCAGCCTACAATACCTTTTGAAATTTCAACCACGCGGTGATATTTTTCATTATGAAATCCATTACTTTTACGGGCATTACTACGCCGTCCAGGCAATGTGGCATGCCGGTGAAAACTATTGGAAACGCTGGTACCCGTCGATTCGAAGCGAGTTACTGCGCAGGCAGTTGAACAACGGCAGTTGGCCGGATACGTCCATCTGCAACGAGTACGGAACGGCGATGGCCTGCATTGTTTTGCAGATGCCTAACGATTCGGTCCCCATTTTTCAGAAGTAAGTACCACATAAATCGAATGAGGCTAAGTTCACTACAAGCTGATCTGAAGAACCCAGCTCAATGGGAGATTTCTCATATTGCCTGCTTGATGGTTTTGTTCATTCTGGTGTCGCCATTGTTTGGTTTTGATGATGGCCCAGAAATGACTTTGACCGATGCGACAGGGCATCGGTTGCAAGGTGTGCTCACTGGTCTGTCAGAGAACCAGATTGTTTTCAAATCCAAGAAGCAAACCACATGGAATCTATCGGACTTACTGAAGATTGAGTTCCAACACAGAAAACCACAAGCGTTTCCTAAATCGGCAGTTTTGTTTTTGGCAAACGGCGACCGGTTGGGAGTGAACCTTATTGGCATGAAAGACGATTTCTTCGAGGCAACCTGGGATGATTTTTCGGACTTGCCATCCGTTTCCATTCCGCTTGAATCGGTTCATGGTGCGATTTTACAAATGCCTGAAATTCCCTCGAACCGATCTGTCCAAGTTCAACGCCTGCTTGCCCGACGTGAAGAAAACGACTTGCTGATTCTCAAAAACAAGGACCAAGTTTTTGGTGAGATTACGGGCATTAACCCTCAGAAGTTTTTGATTGAATTGGGAACGGGTGAAACCGGAATTGAACGAACAGGTGTGACCGCAATTGTGCTGAACTCCGAATTGACCGTGACTCCTGAGTTGAATCAGCCCGGTGCAATGATTACTTTGACGGACGGTTCGAAAATCACCGGACATTCGTTTCGTCTTGTGGGAAATCGTTCGCTGCAATTTCAGACGGTTTGGGGGACGGAGTTGGAATTGCCAATAACAGCGGTGAATTCGCTGCAATTTATTGGTGGCCGGTTTGTTTATCTCTCTGATCTTGAGCCGGATGCGTATGAAGATGAACCGTTTCTTTCGGCCCGCCGAGCATTCAAGAATGATCGCAATGTCACGGGTGGCCCGCTGACATTGCGGGGAGTTGAATACGCAAAGGGGCTCGGTTTGTACAGCCGTTGTGAATTCAGCTATTCGCTGGACAGGCAGTATGAAACATTCGCAGCAACGGTCGGAATTGACGATTCTACCAACGGAAAAGGAAGCGTGACCGTCACTTTTCTGGCCGATGGCAAACAGATATTTTCCACTGAAGAGATCACAGGAAAATCTGATCCATTGAAAGTGAGTCTGCCGCTCAAGGGGAAAAAAGAATTCACGATCATTGTCGAATTCGGACAATGGGGCGATGTGCTCGACCGCGTTAATCTGTGCGATGCTCGGTTTGTGAAAACTCGATTGTCTCCTTAACTGCAGCATCACTTGTTTCGGATTCTGACAGTTCCTGATCTTCAGCATGGGGTTTCACGCTGCGTCGGTAAACCACTCCGGTATCGACAAGCTGGAAACCGGCTGATTCGGACGTTCCGATTGCGGCCGTATCGTTGGCGGGTACGTGTGCTTCGGCTCGAGTGATCATCTCGGCCTGCATGCGGCGGCAGACATCGAGAATTAAGGTTTGGCCGTAACCTTTTCGGCGTTCTTCTTCGGGGATGAACAGGTCGAACAAGCCAATGGCCCGTTCTTGCCATTTGGGTAGATAGAAATCGAGCCCCATGATCGAAGCGTTGGCGACCGGATGACCGCCTCCTTTCGGGGTCAGCAAAAAACGCAATGTTTCAATTTTTCCGTAATGAGTCATCCACCACCACGTGGGGCTGTTGGGCTCTTCGGTGGTGGCTACTTCCATCTTCCGGCGAATTCCCATCAGTCGCATGCTGACGGGCCAACCTTGTTTGTCGATGGCCCGTTGATACACTAAAAACCGCTCAGCGGGTTGATATCCGAGTGATTCAAAAAACGGTGCCGCTAACGGGTCGGACTCCAAAAATCCTGAAATTTGGCTTCCGCCGTACAGGCCAAGGTAAAACGGGTCAGCTCCGGGGGATGCACCCGCTTGTATTTGTTGGGCTCCCGAGTCGGTCAGATAGGCTTCTGCCAGTTTGACTAATTCTTTGCCGATGCCTTGCCTGCGGTATCGCGGTGCAACCATGGCAACGCAGATGACGCCGATCGATTTGTCTAAGGCCGATTGAGTTTCGTTGCAGCCGAAACCTGCATGCACAAAACCCACAATTTCTGATCCGTCACAGGCGACAATTAAGCCCGCCGGGTCAAAGTAAGTTTGCGAGAAGACTAGCAACTCGAAGGCGTCGGTCGTGAACCCTTCTGCGGCTCCTCGACCGAGAGCACAGGCGTGCCACAGTTTGACCAATTGAGGAGGATCGGGATTTCGGAACGACCGATAGTGGATCACCGGGATTGACCGTCTTGAAAAATTATGAACTTGAATTACTTGACTTTTTTGACGGCATCGACGATGGCAGCAGGCGTGAGGCCGTATTTTTCTAACAGGCCGGCAGCGTCTCCACTTTCAGCAAAACAATCACCCAGATTCACATAAGACATGGGGACTGGAACTGTTCGAGAAACGACCGTTGCAACGACCGATCCTAACCCGCCGTGTGCCAAGTGTTCTTCGGCGACAATGAGCGCCCCGGTTTCTTTCGCCGCTTTCACAATGGCGTCTTCGTCAATTGGTTTGACAGTGTGCATGTCGATCACTCGGACGGAGAGCCCTTCGTCGGCCAATAATTTGGCTGCATCTAAGGCCATTCCAACCATCAAGCCGTTGGCGATGATGGTTGCATCGTCGCCTTCACGAACTTCGATCGATTTTCCAATTTCAAATTCGCAATCATCCGCGTGGATGACCGGTACGTTTGGACGTCCCAAACGAAGGTAAACGGGGCCTTGGCAATCAAGCATTGCCTTGGTTGCCGCTTTGGTGGTCGCCGCGTCGGAAGGCACAATGACTGAAAGCCCAGGCAGCGAGCAAGCCAGCCCAACATCTTCAATTCCCATTTGAGAAGGGCCATCTTCGCCGATGGAAATTCCCGCATGAGAACCAACCAATTTGACATTCAGACCAGGAAACGCAACCGACATTCGAATTTGATCGTAGGCGTTACAGAGGAGAAACGCAGCAAAGCTGGCGACAACTGAAGTTTTACCCGATGCGGCCAATCCACCAGCGACGCTGACCATATTGCTTTCAGCAATTCCGACGTTGAATGAACGGTCGGGGTATTCGAGTGCAAACGGTTCGGTACGCGTTGAGTTGCCGACGTCGCCGTCAACGACCACGACATTGGGGTAGGATGCACCGAGTTCCTTTAACGCTTCGCCAAAGGCGTCCCGAGTTGCCTGTCCGAGTTCCAGTCCGCTAAGTTCGCCAATCGCCATGTTTCCGTCTCTTTTATTTTTTGATCTGTTGAATATGTATTGTCTGGTATCAATTCTTTTGAACGGTTTACGCCAGAAGTTCCAATGCTTTTTCTGCCATTTCGGGTGACAGTGGTTTTCCGTGGAAGTTCATGTCGCCAGCTTCTTCCATGAGGGGAAGAATTCCAAAACCCTTTTGAGTCTTCGATACAATGGCTGTCGGCCTGTCGGTCACTTCCGCAGCAACTTTTAAGGCTTCGACTGTTTCCGACATATCGTTGCCGTTAATGGTTTGCACGTGCCAACCAAAGCCGCCAATTCTGTCGGCGAAGGGCGTCAAATCGAGCACGTCTTTTGTGGCGCCGGTTTGTTGGTAACCGTTTTGGTCGATGATAGCCGTCAAGTTTCCGAGTTGGTATTTGTGGGCCGTGGCAATGGCTTCCCAGACTTGGCCTTCACCCATTTCGCCGTCGCCGGTCATTACGAAGACTTTCGAGTCGGTTCCATCGATGCGAGCGGCTAAAGCTTGGCCGATGCCGATCGACAGGCCTTGGCCCAACGAACCGGTTGAAGCTTCGATGCCTGGCAGGCGTTTCATGTTCGGGTGCCCTTCCAGTGGGCTACCGAGTTTTCGTAAGGTCATTAAATCTTCGACGGGGAAGAACCCGGCCTCTGCCATGGCCGCGTATAACACAGGAACTGCGTGCCCTTTGCTGAGCACGAAACGGTCTCGCTCGGGCCAATCTGGCCGTTGGGCATCGACCTTCAAAAATCCGCCGAACCACAAGGCGGTCACAACTTCGGTTGCCGAGAGGCTGCTGCTGGGGTGGCCGCTGCCTGCTTCGGTTGTCATTCGAATAATATGTCGGCGAATGACTTTCGCCTTTTCTTCTAATTGATCAATACTAAGTGCTTCTACAGACACCGGATTTCCCTTAATTAAAGGAGAGCTGGAATATATGGGGATTGGCCGCCAATGAGCGTTTTGACATCTCGAACGAGAGGCCGAATGGCATGCCAGGACAGATCTTATATTAATTTCAGGCTCAGAGAGGGCCCTGAACCGACTGGTCCTTCACATGCTAACGTTATCGTAGCGGACTGGCAAGTTTCCCGGTGGCGGTTTATGATGTGGGCTGCTGAAATCGCTGTAAAAGGTTACCTGTTTTAGGTTAACGAAAAATGGATGAGTCTGAATTCACCGATCAAAAACTGTTGGCCTATCTCGATGAGCAGCTTCCTGCAGACGAGATGTCAGAACTCGAAACCAGCCTTCGCGACTCCGATGCCTTGCGGAATCGGTTGTCGATGCTCATTCAACGAAAAAACAACGGCGGACATTCGGTCGGCGAAATTTGGAGACGCGAACGTATCAGTTGTCCAGATCGAGAACAGCTTGGCAGCTATTTGCTGGGTGTGCTTGATACTAACCAAGCTGACTACATTGAATTTCACGTGCATACGGTAGGCTGCCGATTTTGTGGAGCCAACCTGGATGATTTACGACAGGCGTCTGCTGAGCCTGCCGAAACACGGCAACGCCGTCGTAAGTATTTTGAATCGTCTGCCGGTTTTCTGCCTGGGCAAGAATGAGACGAGTCGCTCCGCCCTAACTGTTTCAGCTTATGGTTTGGCCTGTGTTGATTTCTGTTTCAGTAGAATCTCGTAATGCAACCGCCCGACATGCCACATGTAACTGGGACCGAATCCTGCATCAGGGCCCCATTTGTTATCGACCGATAGCTTGAGATGCTTTTTCGCGAGCTTGTTGTTTCCGTTGACCGCATGGTTGAGGCCAATGTAAAGGTGAGCGTAGAAATATCGTTTCTCACTGTCAGACTTGGAAATATCGGCCTTCTCGATTTTCTTCAAAATTTCGTCTGGGGTTATTTTTTCTGCAAATAACTGGTAGACGGACGGAAATGGTTCTCGGTCGTCTTTTTTGTACTTCAGTAGGCCTTCTTGCGCCTTCTTCTTGCCGTAGGCCTTCGATTGCGAAAAGAATCGCCAGATTCCGTTCTCGCGGTCTACGTCGTCGAACGAATTGTAAATTTCAAATTGATGGGCGGCCTTCTTGAAATCGCCAGCATAAAACCAGGCGATGCCTCGACGCCAATGGCTGTTTTCTAAATCGGGTTTGAACTCAACCATTTTGTCATAGTCGTTAACTGCTTTGGAAAATTCGCCTCGAAAAAAGTAAGCATCTCCACGCCGCGAATACCAACCAACATTTTTCGGATCCTTCAGAATTCGCCCCGAGAATTCTTCGATAGTCGCATCGAGTTTTTTATGAAGTGCTTCCGTCTGTTTTTTTGATTCGGTCTTTTTGTCATCACCGTCTGCTTTATTGATGTAGGAAAAGCAGACAACTAGCAGACAAAAACTTGCGAGAATTTCACGCATTACGGATTCCTTGATATTCAAGTTGTAATTTTCAAGACGCTGATTCGAATCAGACAGATTTCCGGGAAGCGTTATTGTACACAATCTGCCTGCTGAGAATACTGAATCAACTTGACAGACTGCCGAAAGAGGAGAGGATAACGGAAAGATGTTTCTCTTTTCTCGAAAACTGATCCGAATTGTTAGACAAAAATTTGAATAATCAGCCTCAGAACTAACGTTAACAAAGGTGAATTCAATGAAGCGGCTTGCGGGGAAAACGGCGATTATTACTGGTGGAGCCTCGGGTATCGGCAAGGCAACCTGTGAATTGTTTGCCGAAGAGGGCTGGCAGGTCGTCATTGCCGACATCGATGAAACAGGAGGGCAACAACTGGCCGAACAAATTCAAGCGACCGGTGGAACCGCGATATTTATATCGACCAATGT
>Ga0115002_10004430_pt1 | contig 16992 bp, 16 predicted proteins | sample ArcticOcean_MG_C_8_FD_89576 | JGI IMG/M metagenome (GOLD analysis project Ga0115002, IMG submission 89576) | Marine microbial communities from western Arctic Ocean - ArcticOcean_MG_CB11_86 | ecosystem: Environmental > Aquatic > Marine > Oceanic | place: Arctic Ocean: Canada Basin | collected... | reverse complement strand
GACCGGATCCTGTGCGCCCGGAAGCCAGCCGCCCTTCGGCCGGACCGATGAACTGCACACCTCGTTCCTCGAGCAGCGCTCGGTTGAATTGAGTCGCTGCGTGCGACCACATCTGCGAATCCATCGCTGGCGCCAACAACAGTGGCGCCTCGGTGGCCAGTGCGGTCAGCGAGACAAAGTCGTCGGCTAGTCCGTGCGCCAGCCGCGCCATCGTCGAAGCAGTCGCCGGCGAGATCAGCATCAGGTCCGCACGGCGCGCCAACTCCACGTGCGCTTCGCCAAATTCGCCGTGGGGGTGCCACATATCGACGTAGGGCTCGCGAGTCGTCAGTGCGCGAAAAGTCAACGGCGCTACGAACTTTGTCGCAGCCCTGGTCATCGCCACGTCCACGATGGCACCCGCTTGTACTAGTTGACTGGTGATATCGAGTGCCTTGTAGCAGGCGATCGAGCCGGTCACCCCAAGAACAATGTGGCATCCGCTGAGAGGCCCATCCGAAGTACTCATTGGTTTTCCTCGTAGACCAGCCGGAGCCCCTTGAGATTGAGGTCTTCCTCTATCGCGTCAAAGCAGCCGACTTCCTCGGAAATCGCGTCTGCGTAACTGCCCGTCCCAATAATAGTCGCCTCACCAGCCGTTTCCTCCAACTCAGCGCGGAAACGATCCACCATGCCGCGAACCATCTCCACATAGCCGTAGAAAATGCCGGCCTTCATCGAATGCTCCGTGTTTCGTCCAATTGGCCCATCCGGCCGATCGAAGCTCACACGGTGCAGCATCGCCGCACGGCTGAACAGCGCTGTGGAGGCGAGCCCAATTCCCGGTGCGATCGCACCGCCCAGATAGTCACCGTCGCGTGACACGGCATCAAAAACGCATGCAGTACCCAGATCGACGATCACCAGCGGCGGCTCATAGCGATCGAGGGCAGCTACCACGTGCAGGATCCGGTCTGGACCCACCTCACGCGGGTTGTCGTAGAGCACGCGGATACCAGTCTTGATTCCTGGCCCGACCAGCAGCGGATCCACCTCGAAGTAGCGATGGCAGACCTCGCGAAAAATCGGCAGCAACGGTGGGACGGTGGACGACATGATGGACGCCCGCACCTGCTCTGGTTCGATGCCAACGGTGCGTAACAACGCTAGAAGCAACATCGCGTATTCATCCGCGAAATTGTCCTGGTTCGTGGCAACTCGGAATGTCGCTGCTAGCTCTTCACCATGGAAGAGGCCGATGGCAATGCTGGTATTTCCAATGTCGATTGCCAGCAGCAAATCACGATCTGGTGATTGGTCAATCATCGTGGCCCCCGTCTGCAATCCGCTACCTTGGACGTCCGTCCGGAGCAATCAGCGACTTGCGGGTGCATCCCATGCGATGGGATTCGCAACGCGTCCGGAAGTATAGCCTTGTGCAGGGAGATCTTGCTCTCTGCGTTCTGCCAAGTAATCCTGGCGAACACACTTGGGGTAAGAAGAATAGAATTTCATTCACCACTCCACATAACCTCCTTGATCGGCTGGATCAGGCGGTGCTACATTTTCGCCCGGTCTGTGAAAAGGTTCAGTTCCTTGCGGCGACTGATTCTGGGAGACCACGAAGGCGGACTGAGGGATTCGACCCAGCGGGCTTATCGCCTGCAACCGGCAGGGACCGGCCGACTCATCAACAAATTATCCACGGGTGTGGATAATTTGTGGCAGCGTTGCCTCTTGATGATTCGTCCAATTCCGTACGGGGGCCGACGCAGCGGGGAGCGTCGATGCCGGATAGTGTGGCGTACGATCCTGCCGTGATGTGGCAGGAAGCCCTTCGAGACCTCGCGTCTCAAGTTTCCCGTGCCAACTATGACACTTGGCTCGATGGGACCGAGGGCCTTCGGCTCGTCGATGACCTGCTCGTCGTCGGCACTCGCTCCGAATTCGTCACGGAGTGGCTGCAAAAGCGACTCCGTCCATCGATCATCCGTTCACTGACCGCAGTTGCTTCGCGTTCGATGGACGTTGCGTTCGAGCCGCTCCGCGCCGCGGAGACTGAAGTCACGCCTGCACTTTCCGGCACACCAGTTCTTCCACCGATCAACGCAGTTCCTCGACCGCGACTCCGTGAGCGCTACACCTTCGACCGTTTCATCGTGGGCAAGGGCAACGAACTCGCCGCCGCCGCCAGCCGTGGCGCAGCCGACTCACCTGGCGATCGCTACAACCCATTGTTCCTCTACGGCGCAGCCGGCCTAGGGAAGACACACCTGCAGCAGGCCGTTGGGCACACACTCGTCGATCTTGGTCTTCATGTGATCTACGTCAGCGCTGAGGCGTTCACGAACCAGCTCATCACCGCCATCCAGGGTCGCAAGATGGAGGAGTTCCGACAGAAGTACCGCTTAGCGGACGCCCTGCTGATCGATGACATCCAGTTCATTGCCGGCAAGGAGCAGACACAGGAAGAATTCTTCCACACCTTTAATGAGCTGTACGAGACTGGTCACCAGATTGTGATCACCTCGGACAAGAGCCCTGCGTTAATCCCACACTTAGAAGAGCGTCTCCGTACTCGCTTCGAGTGGGGCATGATCGCGGACCTACAAGCACCCGACATGGAGACCCGCGTTGCGATTCTGCGTTCGAAGGCTCGTGAGCAGGGTGCGGTTGTCCCGGACGATGCTCTAAACGTGATCGCTGCCCGCTTCAAGAAGAACATCAGAGAACTCGAAGGTTCGCTGACCCGCATCCTCGCCTACAGCCGACTCACCCGCGAGGCGCTGTCACCCGAGTTGGTGCATTCGGCGCTTTCGTCACTCGATCCGACTGAGCCTCGACTACCACCATCACCGACATTGATCGTCGACACGATCTGCCGTTACTTCGACATCGGACGTGAAGCGCTCCTATCCAAGAGCCGGGAGAAGCGTGTTGCTTACCCACGCCAGATCGCTATGTACCTCATGCGCGAGCTCGCGCACCGCTCGCTCGTTGAGATCGGCGACGAACTAGGCGGACGGGACCACTCCACAGTCCACCACGGCTGGCGCAAGATGGAGCGTTCGCTATCGATCGATCCGGAGACGCAGCGCGACATCGGCAGCCTGCGCGAGATGATCGATCAGGCGCGACGCATCGCCTGAGTTTGATCATTCACCGCATCTCAACCCTGTTTCATCTTTGACCATGAGTGCTGCTATCTGCGCTAATCCCCTTATGTATTCGCATCGGTAATTGTGATTCTGTCTACTCATATTACTAATTATCGGGACAAGTCTGTCGATGATTCGCGTATAGCTGTGGATATCAACTCGCCACTGTCGATACTCGCGGTTCGAGTATGTCGGTTTGCTACTTTCTCCACACAGCCCCGTTCGATCATCGAACGTCCGCCGGCGTGTAACACACCAGTAATCCACGTGCTGTTAGGTCAATTTTCGGCTGATTCGCCTATCGCTGTAGCGTTTTTTCGATCCATCAACACCTTCCCCGCTACTACTATGACTACTCCTAGTGGCTGTCTCTAAAGTCCCTGTTCTTTTGTAACTCCATCAAATAACTAACATGACTGTGTACAGTGGGATCCCATGATCGATTGTGTCGAATTCGAAATCGTCGCAGGTAACGGCGGCAACGGCATCGTGTCTTTCCTTCGCGAAAAATTCGTTCCACAAGGTGGGCCGGACGGTGGCGATGGTGGACGCGGTGGCGATGTTGTGTTGGTTGCCGATCGACGTATGTCGACGTTGCAGCAGTATCGAGACCAGCGTGTGCGACGAGGTGGTAACGGGGCACAAGGCGGACCGAATAAGATGCACGGTGCGGCAGGACGACCGTTGGTACTTCTCGTTCCGGTCGGCAGTGTGATTTGGGATCTGGACGAAGCCGATCCTGAATTAGAGCCAAACGCCGTACCGTTTACAGATCTTGATGAGCATGGTGCGACGGTAATCATTGCTCGCGGTGGACGCGGTGGACGCGGTAACAAGCGTTTCGCCACTGCGACGCGCCAGGCACCGACGTTTGCACAACGAGGCCAGCGAGGTAGTCAGCGTCGCGTCCGAATTGAACTTAAGTTGATCGCTGATGTCGGGCTCATCGGCATTCCGAATGCTGGAAAATCAACGTTGCTCGGCACGTGGTCGCGAGCAACACCGAAGATTGCTGCGTATCCATTTACCACACTTGAACCAGAGCTCGGCGTCGTGAATCTAGGCTACGACTCGTTCGTTGCTGCGGACATGCCTGGACTGATCGAGGGTGCTAGCGAAGGTGTGGGACTGGGGCACGATTTCCTGCGACACATTGAGCGAACGCGAGTGCTGGTACATGTAATCGATATGACGGCGGATGATCCGCTGGCGAACCGTGATCTCATCAACCAGGAGTTGAGAGATTTCGGTCACGGCCTCGCTGACAAGCCCCAATTATTGGCATTCAATAAAATTGACCATCCGGATGGCCCGGCCCAACTCGAGTTACTCGCCGATGAAATTGCCGCCATGGATTTCCCGAAGTTCGAAATATCTGCTGCGACGGGCCAAGGCACTCGTGAGTTGGCGCAGCGGGCATTCCAGATACTTCAGGATCTGCGCAGTGAGACTGAGGTGGAAGAAGCCGCCGAGCCAGCGATTATTCGACCTGAACCACAGCGCAGCCGCTTCGATGTGGAGGTTGCGGACGATGGGATTCCCGTTGTCCGAGGACCGACACCTGAATGGCTGGCGGAGACGCTGGATCTCAATCAGCCTGAGCCGCGCGCAGAGTTCTTCGACAGGTTGAGTCGACTGGGTGTCGCACGGGCGCTGCGCCGTGTCGGTGTTTCGGAGGGCGATCCGGTTCGGATCGGTGACTTGCAGGTTCGCTGGGACGGCGCGTGAGCGATCTGCGCCGAGGAATTATCGGCGGGACCTTTGATCCACCTCATCTCGGGCATCTCGTGCTCGCAGCCAATGCGCGCTACGACCTTCAACTCGACGAAGTCTGGTTCATCCCCACTGGTGATCCGTATCGAAAAGCTGGACGAGCCATCACGCCGCGCGGAATACGCCTCCGGATGGTTGAATCGCTGATCGACGGTCTGTCATGGGCACATGTCAGCACCATCGAACTCGATCGTGATGGTCCGACGTACACGACAGATACGCTTCGCGAATTGGCGGGGGACGGTGGTGAGTGGTGGTTCATCCTCGGGAGCGACGCACTTGGAGATCTGCCCCACTGGCGGGAACCGGAAACCATCATCGAGCAGGTGAGACTGGGGTTGGCCCGCCGCCCGGGTGTCGGCGAGTTGAAGATTTCTTCAGAGACGTTGAGTGCTGTACCGGGCATCGAGTCTCGAGTTGACCATGTTGAGATGCCAATGCTGGGGATCTCGTCGACGGATCTACGTCAGCGCGTCCGTGAGGGTCGTCCCACGGATTTCCTAGTCACTCCGGCAGTTAGTGCCCTGATCGACGAGTTGGGACTCTACAAGGACAGTTAGCAGACTGCTACGGTTGCGCCCTGGAGTCTTCTGGTGGGATACCGATCAGCACTGACGCCCTCGGGATTGGCGGCAGTAAGAACGGGCGCAGGTCCGCATCACGTGTGAATCCAAAGCCGGCGGCGTCCGCGTGTTCTCGAAGCGTTCGCGAAGAGCGTAATCGAACGTGCTCCTCCGACGGTCCCACCACCTTCGCGTTCCAAGCGTCCAAACGCCGGTTCCCGGTGGGACCGAACTCCCATATCAATGCCAAACCTCGCGGCGCCAGCACGCGACGAACCTCTCCGAGGAACGCGTCCAACTCTTGTGTACGGAGATGTTTCACGATGTATCCCGCCGTCACCAGAGTGAACGAATCATCGTCGAATGGCAGTTCGGTCGCTGACCCGCGCACGAGGTCTCGTGGTGCTCCGTCACGCTGCTGGTCGCGTTGCGCTATCGCGAGCATCTTCGGAGACAGATCGAGGCCAATGGGAGACTGATCGAAACCAACTTGTTCGTCGAGCGTGCGCATTAACGTTCCACGCCCACAACCCACATCCAACAGGCGTGTCTGCGGGGTCAGTTTTAGGGTTTCCGGCAACCGATACAGCGGCCCATTTACCAGCAGGTGGCCTTGCGGCCCCATGAGCCAGCGGAAGCCGATCGCTCGCAGCGAGTGGCTCATGCTCCAGCGTTCGCGACGCAGACCGAACGGCTTGATTCGGAAGCTGATTTCTGCATATAGCGCCGATCGTGCGGCAGCGGGCGCGCACGCACAAATGCAATCTCTAATGCAGCAGTTCCGATGGACGTGAGTCTGACGAACCACCCTCGCGCAGATCGAACGACATTCGAACGCGCGTGTCGCGGGTGACACCCCAATCGCACATCGCTGCCAGTTCGCGCAGGCGGTGTGCGAGGTGCTCGTAGCCGGCGATTAGCGGCGCCAGTGTGGCGTCGGGCGTCTCCCAGGCCTCGGCGACCTGGCGTGCGCATCCGGCCAAATCGACCGCAGGTTGCCACGATCGGCGGAGTTCCTGTTCGTCGGCAGTAGTCTCCACATCGCGGTCCGCGTACTTCAGCAGAGGCTTGAGGTCGATCTTGAGTTGCCGGTCCAGGTGTGCCGCAGCCTGCGCCAGTTCGTGATCGGCGCCAAAGCGGAGGCTGAATGCCCATGACTGAAAAAACAGCACGATCACAGGATCGTCTAGGAAGACGAGCGGGCATTCGTCGCTCAGGTCGAATTCGACGAAGAACCGGTCGGGCCAACTCGCGGTGACGGACACGCTCAGGAACCGACTACGCGTCGATGGTCGCCTGGAGGGCGTTCGACATGATGAAGCTTCGGCGCGGTGCCACCTCGTCGCCCATCAAGCGCGTGAAGAGGTCGTCTGCGACAGCGGCGTCCTGCACGCGTACTTGCAGCAGTGAACGATGCTCCGGGTCCATGGTCGTCTGCCAGAGCTGATCCGGGTTCATCTCACCCAGGCCCTTGTACCGCTGGAAATTGAACCGCCCTCCATCGTTATCGGCGAGGAACTTCTCCCGGTCAATTTCGGTGAACAGCCATGTCACGTTCCGGCCGCGGGTGGCGCTATAGAGCGGTGGCTGGGCGATGTACATGTAGCCGTCCGCGATCAATTGAGGCATGAATCGATAGAAGAACGTCAGAAGCAGTGTGCGGATGTGAGCACCGTCCACATCGGCGTCCGTCATGATGATGATCTTGTGGTACCGCAGTTTTTCGGGGTTGTAGTACTCGCCGAATCCGGTCCCGAGCGCGGTGATGATCGTCCGGATTTCCTCGTGCGCCAGCATCTTGTCCAAGCGCGCCTTTTCAACGTTGATGATCTTGCCGCGTAGCGGCAGGATCGCCTGAGTGCGCCGGTCTCGTGCACTCTTCGCCGAGCCACCAGCCGAATCACCCTCAACCAAGTACAGCTCAGACAACTCAGGGTCCTGCTCGGAGCAGTCGGACAACTTACCTGGCAGCATGCTGCCTTCTAGCACACCCTTACGCTGCACGAGGTCGCGTGCTTTGCGCGCCGCTTCGCGTGCACGAGCAGCAGTTAGTGCCTTGTCCAGCACCTTCCGTGCAATCGATGGATTTTCTTCCAATTCTTGACTGAGCTTCGAGGCGAAGACGGACTGCACCACGCCCTTCACCTCAGGGTTGCCTAGGCGCGTCTTCGTCTGACCCTCGAATTGCGGATCGGCGATCTTCACGCTGATGATTGCAGCCAGGCCCTCGCGCACGTCGTCGCCGGAGAGGTTAGGGTCGCTCTCCTTCAAGATCTTGTTCTTGCGTGCGTGCTCATTCAGCACGCTGGTCAGGGCGCTGCGGAAGCCGGTCAGGTGAGAGCCGCCATCGGGTGTCTTGATGCAGTTCGCGAACGAGTGCACCGTCTCGCCGAATGTGGAGTTGTACTGCAGCGCGATCTCAACCATCACGCCGTCGCGCTCTTCATTCACGTAGATCGGGTCGCTGTGGAGAACGCCCTTGTCGCGATTCACGTACCGGACGAACGCTTCGACTCCGGAGTCGAAGTAGTACGACATCTCCCGCGGCACCGGCTGCACTCGCCGGTCGGTGAAGTGGATGCGGATCCCCTTCGTCAGGTAAGCCATTTCTCGGAACCGACTGGTCAGCGTGTCGAAGTCGTAGTCGAGCGTCTCGAACGTCTCGCGATTCGGCAGGAAGCGGATCGTCGTTCCGGTGACGGCTTTGGCTACTGTGCCGGTCTTCGTCAACTTGCTGGTAGGTACCCCGACTTCGTATCTCTGCGTCCAGAGGGCGCCCTTCTGGCGTACCGAAACTTCGAGTTCAGCGGAGAGCGCGTTCACTACGGATGCACCCACACCGTGCAGGCCGCCGGACACCTTGTATCCGCCGCCGCCAAACTTGCCGCCGGCGTGGAGCACGGTGAGCACGGTCTCGACGGCAGATAGCCCGGTCTTGGTGTGCTTGTCGACCGGGATTCCACGTCCGTTGTCCGTCACCGCGACGTGGCCGTCTGCTTCGATCTCGATCTCGATGTTGTCGCAGTAGCCGGCCATCGCCTCATCGATCGCGTTGTCGACGATCTCGTAGACGAGGTGGTGCAGACCTCGGGCATCGGTGGAGCCGATGTACATACCGGGGCGTCGCCGGACTGCCTCGAGTCCTTCGAGGACTTGGATGTCGGCTGCAGTGTAAGAGGGGGTGTCTGAGGAGGGCTTGGTTTTGCCGTTTTGGCCGTTCTTCGCAGCACTCTCAGTCGTCGTCATGAAACCTCACTCGAGTGCGGGGGAGCGTCAGAACTGCGCTGTTCGCGAACACCGTTGTGGGCTTCGCGCCAGAAACGATCATCCGGTTGAATGAACGCCAATGATTCTACCATATCGAGCGAGGTATCTTGGACCAATTAAGGCCCCCCACCCCATTGGTTCCGCGTCTGGGGGCAATAGGGTTTGGCGATTTTAATCGTCACAAAAAATCTCTAATGCTCCCAAATGCTCCCAAATGCTAACTGTTTTCCACGACGTCGGTCGTTCTGTCCGGCTGCGCTTACAATGACGATTCCATGAACTCAATCGAACTCAATCCGATCGCGACCGTGGTGAACGGCGAGCACGACCTCAGTCGCGTTGACTGGTCGCACCAGCGTAGCGACATTCAGCTCGGAGCTGGCCTCGAGGATCGCCTGCTTGGACTCGAAGACTACTCGCACATCGTGGTGATCGGCTGGCTCGACCGAACTCCCGAGGAGCTGCAGGAACGTCCCCGCGCCTATCCCGCCGGCGACGATCTCTTGCCGCTCCAGGGCGCACTTGCTCTTCGTGGTGGTGCGCGGCCCAACCCGATCTCATTTACCGTTTGTCGGCTGATTGGCATCGAGGTTGGCACCGTCACCGTCGAGGGTCTCGACCTAGTCGATGGCACGCCGGTGATTGACCTGAAGCCGTACATCGCGTTCTACGATGCGCGCGCGGAAGCGACGCTTCCGCGCTGGGCGGAAGGCTAACGCGGTGCCATCGGGGCGCCGCTTAGCACCATGGAAAACCGGTCGCGATGCCGCCCGCGAGTCACCGATTCACAGACCGCCGACACGTGCACAGCTCGGGGCCGTCTACCGTGCGCTGCTCGAATTCCATGGCCACCAACAGTGGTGGCCGACGGCACTCGAGGACGGATCTGGCGCCCGCCTTGAAATTTGCCTCGGGGTGATCCTGACGCAAAATACTTCCTGGAAGAGCGCCGCTGCAGCGCTCGAAAACCTTCACTCCGCCGGCGCACTCGATGCCGAGGCAATTTTCGAACTTCCGATCGAAGTCTTGGCAGACCTCGTTCGCCCGTCCGGGCACTTCAATGTGAAGGCGCGCAAGCTCCAAGAGTTCTGCTCAGAGGTTGTGGAGCACTACGGCGATATCGATACCCTGCTCGACGCAGAGCCTGATGAGCTGCGCCAGCGGCTGCTGGCGATCTGGGGCATTGGCCCAGAATCGGCAGATGCGATCACGCTGTACGCAGCTCGTCAGCCGACGTTCGTCGTCAACACTTATTCGTACCGACTTTTTGAGCGACTCGACTTGCCGCCGGGTCCTCGGAAGTACGACGTCTACCGTGAGTTCTTGCTGGAGAAAATCGGGCCGGACGTTGAGCTGCTCAATGAATGGCATGCACTGATCGTCCGACATGGGCAGCAGATCTGCCGGCGCTCCAACCCTCGTTGCGAAGAGTGTCCTCTACTTCGCCGCTGTCCGTTTGGTCAAACCGAGCTGGGGATTCGTGCAGGGACAATGGTTGCTCAGTAGCGAAACATACGCGTCTGCCTTGTCGAGTAGGCGAACGCGCCGGACACTGGCATACATGGAACTTGGCATCATAGGCACCGCTCGTTGCGGCAAGACCTCGCTCTTCAACGCAGTCACCCGCGGCTCGGCGGCTGTTGGTGCCTATTCATCGACCAATGAGCCAAACGTCGGCACCGTCCGTGTACCGGACCCGCGGGTCGATGCGCTCTCCGCGATTTTCAAACCGAAGCGGATCACCTACGCGGAGATCCGCTGGGTCGATTACCCCGTCGCGGGTTTCGGTCCGGAAGGTCCGGGCGCGCACTTCGTTGCTGATCTCGCACAGCTTGATGCACTTGTCCACGTGGTCCGCGCTTTCGAGGACCCTGCTGTTGCTCACGACGAAGGATCGGTCGATCCACATCGTGACCTCGAGGCGCTTGAGATGGAGTTGCAGTTCACGGACCTTGCACTGATCGAACGTCGGATCGAGCGGATCACTTCCGAAATGCGCTCCGTGAAGGCTGGTGAGCGCGGAGAATTGGAGCGTCACCAGCAGCTCATGCAGCGGATGCAGATCCACCTCGAAGGCGGTCAGGGACTGCGGTCGCTCGATCTCAACGAGGCCGAGGAACGCGAGCTACGAAACTACCGCTTCGTTACGCGACTACCGGAGCTGTTGATCATCAACATCAGCGAAAACCAACTTGCCGATGCCGCTTTGATCGAGGGTCAGTACAGCGAGCGCTATAGTGCGGGCGGCGTCGCTGTCGCTGTGCTCTGTGCCAAGATTGAAGCCGAACTGGTAACGATGGAGCCGGACGAAGCGATTGAGTTCCGCGCAGATCTCGGGCTGCCTGAAGAGTCGCCATTGGATCGCGCGATTGGTCTTGCCTATGACCTGCTGGGTCTCCAATCGTTTCTCACCGCGGGCGAGGATGAATGCCGGGCGTGGCCTGTCGCGAAGGGGGCGACCGCGCCGGAAGCCGCGGGCAAGATCCACACGGACCTTGAACGTGGGTTCATTCGTGCGGAGGTCGCGGGCTACGCGGACTTGGTCGACGCTGGTTCGATGGCCGAGTTGAAGAAGCGTGGCCAATTTCGCACGGAGGGAAAGTCGTACGTGGTCCAAGACGGAGACGTGCTGAATATCTTGTTTAACGTCTGAGCGCCTGCGTCGCTCGCGTATCGGGGACACCCATGGAGCCCGCTGACCGAATCGCCATCAACGAGACTATCGAGGCAGCCCTCGACGGGGAGTCCGCGGTCTTCGTCGCCACAGTCACCGGAGGTGGGGAACCGCCGTTCTTGGAACTCGCCGACAAGTTACTGATCTCTCGCGAGGGGCGACGCATCGGTTCACTCGGTCGACCTCAGGTCGATACGGCCGTCGAGGCAGTCGCTCAGTTCGCTTACACAGCGTTGCCCCGGATCGGTGTCCAGACGCTCTACGTCGCTGAGGACGGCGCCACCACGCTCCGTCGCCACGAGGCGCACCCCGGAGCCGCCGAGGTGATGTTGCAGCTCTGGGAACAGCCAGCACGCCTGATCATCGTTGGCGGTGGGCACGTTGGCCTGGCGCTCGCGACACAGGGCGAGCAACTTGGTTTTGCCATCACCGTGATCGACGACCGCGAAGACTTCGCCAACGGGGAGCGCTTTCCAATGGCGGAGCACGTGCTCTGTGGCGACCTAGCCGAAGAACTTGACGCGATTGTCTTTGATGAGACTGTCCACGTGGTACTGGTTTCGCGTGGGCACGTGCAGGACGAACGGGCGCTTCGCCATTCTGTTGGTCGGAGTGCGGGCTATGTGGGAATGATCGGCAGCCGACGACGAACCGCGACGGTGCTCCAGCACCTACGGAGTGAGGGCTACGACGACCGGGCATTGGAGGCGGTGAGTACGCCAATCGGTCTTGATATTGGCGCGGAGACGCCGGAGGAAATCGCGCTCTCAATCCTGGCGGAGATTGTGATGCTCCGGCGTGGACGGACTGGCTTACGCCTTCGCGAACAGCGAGTTCACGTGCCGGACTTACCCTGATCTGAAACCTGATGAATCCACGACGCTGAATTGCGACATAACCACCATGCATTTCGCTTGTGAAGTCGAAGTGCGCCTGCCGAACCACAGTGATGTGGGAGAGTCGGACGCAACCGAGCTTGTCCGTCCCAGTCACATATTCATACGTCGTACCGGTCTGAGTGGATCTTCTCGGCGTATACTCGGCCTCACTTGTGAGCGAATTGGAAGGCTTGCTTCCGTGTCATCGGAGATATTCAGCGAAATTCGTGAGGCCCGCACCAGCGGTGAGCCGCGCGTACTGGCTACCATCGCGCGCACCCGTGGTTCCACTCCGCGCAAGGCTGGTGCCGCCATGCTGCTGCGTCCGGACGGCACCTTCACTGGCACCATTGGCGGTGGTTGTGGCGAATCTGAAGTCTGGCAAGACGCGATGGATACGATGGCCGATGGCAAGCCCCGCTTGACCGTGGTGGACTTGACTGAGCCGATCGACGGGGACGACAAGATCTGCGGCGGCATCATGGAAGTGTTTGTCGAACGGATTACCGAATAACGTTCCGCAAGAAGCCACCGGGTCGCTACACTCGAATCTCTGTTGCAGCGTGCTAGAATCACCGCTCCCGCTGCCCTTAATCACGATACCGGCGAGCGCCAGTAGGAGGACGAACAGATGATTGGAAGCCTTGGTTGGCAGGAATTGCTGATCATTCTTGTGATTCTCGCGTTGTTGTTCGGCGCCTCTCGCGTCTCGGATCTCGGCGGCGCGCTTGGTCGCGGCATTCGAGAGTTCCGCTCTGAAGCTCGTGGCGATGATGACGAATCTGCAGACGATGCTGATACGCCAATTACCAAGGGCGAGCCTGACGATGGTGGTGGGGGCTAGCCCCCACCACCATCGAACGATGGAAGAAGGCGCCACCCGGCGCTTTCTTCGTGTTCGGGGCTCACTGCAGCACCGAATCGCACGATTGCTATGCTGCCCCGCGTGCTTGGGCGGATTCCGCCCTGCCCTGCCGTTCGCACATTGAGAGGATCACCCGTGGAAATCGTTTCCGGGCTGCATCAACTTCACACGCCCATGAACACCCCGGGACTCCCTTACGTGATGCCCTATCTTTTCGAGGGTTCGAACGGTGTCGCGCTCTTCGATGCCGGCTACGGCACGAGGGAGGCAACTCGCGCGATGACGGACGAGTTGCGCACGCGTGGTTACCAGCCATCGGATATCCGGATGCTAGTCATTTCCCACGCGCACCCGGACCACCTAGGCATGGCCGCTTGGGTAAAGGAGCAATCACCCGACTGCGAACTGGTCATGCTGGAGCGCGAGTGGCAGTGGATTCAGGAGCGCTGGATCGGGTCTGATGACGGGGAGGATCACTCCAACGACTGGCTCGTCCGTCACGGTATAACTCGTGCTGAGGTGGATGCGGCTGACCTCGCCGGTGCGGGCGGTCTCGGCGGTGCGGTCACCCCTCGAGGAATGCAGCGGCTGGCGACGCGCCTCTGGCACCGTGTTTCGCCGCAGCACCGCGATCGCAATTGGCGACGCAGCTTCCGCATGGACACGAAGCCAGACCGGGTGGTCCAGGATGGCGAAGTCATCGAGTTCGGGGATTGGCGCCTGCAATCGATCTGGACGCCGGGGCACACGCCGGGCCACCTCTGCGTCTACGAACCCAACCACAAGTTGATGCTGACCGGCGATCACGTGCTTCCGCGGATCACCCCGAACATCTCGATGCACAACGACGACGAGGCGACTGGTCGATCACCTCTCGCGGAGTACATGAGTTCGCTGGCGAAGACCGCCGATTTCGACGCGGACCAAGGTCTGCCGGCGCACGAGTACAACATCGAGGATTTGCCCGCGCGTTGTCACGAGCTGATCGAGCATCACGAGGAGCGCCTCGAGGAGGTGCTCCTCGGCATCGGCGAGGGTGCCGCGACTGCCGGAGATGTCTCCGGGCGCGTGAAGTGGAACACTCGCCCCTTCGAGCAGTTTAACATCTGGCAGAAGCGCAGCGCGCTCGGTGAGACGCTTGCCCACCTCCAGGTGCTGCTCGACGGGGATCGAGTTCGTCGCTTCGATGACGACTGTACCCGCTGGGAGCGTGTCTAGTTCGGCGCTTCTGTCGATTTGGCCTCACCGTCTGGCGTGGGATAATCGCACGATGTCGGTGACTCGATGACCTCGTTGCGCGATCGCGCCGCATTGCTTGCTGGACGCGCGGTCGGCACTTCCACTCGTCGCTTCGGCCGAGGCGGCGGCACAGCGTTGCCCGGCCTTGTCGCCGGTGCGATCGCCTCTGACCTCGTGCGCTCACTCGCCGAGAACCTTCCACAGGGTGTGGTCACGGTGACCGGCACCAACGGCAAGACCACGACCGCGCACTTGCTCGCCGCGATTCTCGTCGAGGCTGGATTCGAACCGCTCGCCAATCACTCCGGCTCGAACCTTGAACGCGGCCTGCTTGCCACCTACGTTGCTGCGGCCGATCGCTTTGGCGAAATTGCCAAGAGCAACCAGGCGATTGGCGTACTCGAGGTTGACGAGGCGGAACTGCCGAGGTTGTTCCCACGGCTCCGCCCGCGGGTTGCAACCTTCCTCAACCTCTTCCGTGATCAACTCGATCGATATGGCGAGGTAGATTCCATCTCTGAGGGCTGGCGGGCGATGCTCACGGAGTTCGATGCTGCGACCACTCTCGTACTCAACGTCGACGATCCCAGTGTTGCAGAGCTTGCGATCCAGGCGACCGGCCGCGTCGTCACCTTCGGCATGGATGATCACTCGGTGGCGCTTGGAGCCGTCGATCACGCTAGTGACGCCCGCTTCTGTCCGAACGGCAATCGATTCGTGTACGACGCGATTTACATGGGTCATGTGGGCGAGTGGCACTGTGACTGTTGCGGCCGCTCCCGTCCCGCACCTGATGTAATTGCTCGAGAAATCCAACTCGGTGAGGATGGCTCGCGCGTCACGATCGCGATCGGCGAGACGGCGCTCGCCATCGAGCTACCGCTGCCAGGGCTCTATGTGGTCTACAACGCCCTCGCCGCCGCGGCCTCCGCTTACGCGCTCGGTGTTACTCACGAGGTAATCGCGAGTGCACTCGCTACCGCTACAGCGCCGTTTGGAAGGCAGGAACGATTTCAGGTCGACGGTCGGGAGGTGCGCGTGCTGCTCGCGAAGAACCCAGCGGGGCTGAACGAAGTGTTGCGCACTCTTACGGTTACGGACGGTCCGCTGACCGTGCTCGCCATGCTCAACGATGGAATCCAGGACGGACAGGACGTCTCCTGGATCTACGACGCCGATATCGAGTTGTTCGCTGGTCGTGAGCTGCAGCTCGTGTGCTCCGGTGACCGCGCTGATGACTTCGCGCTGCGCTGGGTGCTCGCTGGCATCGAACCGCGCTCTGTGCTGCCAGATACCGAGGCAGCGCTGGACGCCTCTCTTGCGGCAACTCCAGAGGGTGCGCGCCTAGATGTGATCGCCACCTACACCGCGATGCTCGATGTGCGCGAAGTACTCGCCCGGCGGTCTGGCACCGCCTCCTACTGGGAGACTCCGAACGAGAAGGGTGCACGATGAACCCCTCGCCAGAACGCGCCTTGCGGATCGTGTCGCTTTACTCGGACGTCATGAACGTCTACGCGGATCGAGGCAACCTGATTGCGGTCCGCAATCGTGCTGCTGAGCGTGGAATTCCGATCGAGATCTTCGAGGTGAGCCTCGGTGACCAACTTCCAGCGGACGCGGATCTCGTCTTGATCGGTGGCGGGCAGGACCGCGAGCAGCACCGCATCGCCGACGAACTCGCTGCCCACGGGCGGCGCCTTCGTGAGTGGGTCGAGGAAGATGCGGCAGTTCTTGCAGTCTGCGGCGGTTTCCAACTCTTCGGCTGCTGGTACCGGGATCAGCACGGCGAAATCGTTCCAGGTATTGAAATTTTCGATGTCACTTCGGTTGCTCCCGGGCCGAAGGCGCCTCGTGGCGTCGGGGATGTCGTCGCCCGATCGATAGTCGGATCGATCGGTGAGGTTGTTGGTTTCGAGAATCACGCAGGTCGCACCTACCTCGGTCCGACTGCCGCCCCGTTCGCGACTGTCGAGCATGGGTTCGGCAACAATGGTGCGGACGGCACCGAAGGTGCGGTCTATCGCAACGCCATCGGGACCTATCTCCACGGCTCAGTGTTGCCGAAGAACCCCGCACTGCTCGACCACCTACTTGCGACGGCACTCTCACATCGCCGCGGTGAAGTCGCTGTGTTCGAACCGCTGCCTGCGCCATACGCGGATCGCGCGCACGTCTCGGCCGTCGCTGCGGCGCGCCGTCGGTCGCCCGCGCGATGAGATGGTCGTTGCTGGGTCTCGTGTTGCTTGTCGGGCTCGCAGCTTGCTTTGAGTCGAGCGATGAACCGGCGCAAGTGCTCGCCGATGGCACCACGCTTCCGGACCGGGATGTTCAGATATCTGATGTAGCGGGGGCGGTGACCCCGGCTCCATTCACGCCAGCCGCTGTGATCAGCGATCTCGATCCGGAGGATCTGCGCGGCTTCACGTTCCCGATCGAGGGTGGCTGTCTGCCATCTCGCGACGAGGTGATGCCGAATGCGCCGCGCGAGTATCGCTCCGGCACGAGCGAAGGTGTCGATTTCTACCACGGCGATGTCTGCACGGAGATCCATCGGGGCCTCCCGGTGTGGGCGATGTTCGCGGGCGCCATGATT
>Ga0115002_10004429_pt1 | contig 16993 bp, 4 predicted proteins | sample ArcticOcean_MG_C_8_FD_89576 | JGI IMG/M metagenome (GOLD analysis project Ga0115002, IMG submission 89576) | Marine microbial communities from western Arctic Ocean - ArcticOcean_MG_CB11_86 | ecosystem: Environmental > Aquatic > Marine > Oceanic | place: Arctic Ocean: Canada Basin | collected... | reverse complement strand
TGCCAATCAAAATGGCTGGGCTTTCGCACTGTTTTCGCACAGAAGCTGGCGCACACGGACGGGCGACGCGCGGCATTTATCGGGTCCACCAATTTACGAAGGTTGAGATGTTCGGTTTTTGCGCACCGACCTTAGAAGCCTCGAACGCACTGCACGCAGAGATCGTTCAAATTGAAGAAGAGATTTTCCAGGCGTTGCAAATTCCTTATCGAGTGATTGATACCTGCACGGGCGATTTGGGCGCCCCAGCTTACCGCAAATTCGATTTAGAAGCCTGGATGCCCGGTCGAGGCGAAGGCGGAACTTACGGCGAAGTGACCTCCGCATCGAATTGCACCGACTACCAGGCCCGCCGGCTTGGCGTACGTTGCAAAACCCCGGAGAAGAAGGGCACGCAGTTCGTGCACACTCTAAACGGGACAGCCATTTCAATTGCCCGCGCGATCATTGCCGTCTTAGAAAATCACCAGCAAGCCGATGGAACGATTTTAATTCCCGAAGTCTTACAGCCTTGGGTGGGTGCTGAAAAGATCGGTTAGTATTTCTCCCAATCCATTTCGAGGGGCTTCAATAAATCGGTCAACCTTAAGCCAACAGCCAGCTGGCTTTTGACGTACTCCTCTACGAAAACCAATCTCTTTTGCGAAAGAGGTGGTTTCAGTACTTTTTATACTGAACCCCTTTAATCTTACGGGATTAGCATAGTTTCTTGCCTGCTAGTCGTCGTAGAATCTTATCATTGAATCATTAATTTCTGAACGATTTTTCTAAGCCTGATAGGGAACGAGGAATATTGTGACGCACCCCGAAGATGAACTTTCTCGCCCTGAAAATGATGATCCTGAATCGACTCAATCCGAATCTGAGAAACAGGTTTCGAGCGATGAACCGTCTGAAATCAAAGACGAAACTCCTTCAGGCGACGCTTCTTCAGACGAAACTGCCAACGAGACCCCTGAAACTGAACAGGACGACGAAGGTCTACCCGAATGGGAACCGCTAACGCCTGAATTGGTTGAAGATGAAGCCATACGTGGCGATTTCATGCTTCGCTGGGCTGTTGTTCTGCTGGCATTTTTGTTCGGCTTTTCGCAAATTATTCATTCCGAATCATTGGTGCATATTAAAACGGGCGAGTATTTGGCCTCGCATGGAATTCTTCCACCTGCCACCGATGTGCTTTCTTCGACAACGCAAGACCGTAGTTGGGTTAATCAAGCATGGTTGTTCGATTTGCTGTGCGGCATGGCGTATTCAATTGTGGGGGCGGCTGGCCTTTCGTGCCTGAAAGCAGTTTTTGCCGCTGTGATATTCTGGTTAATCGTAAATGTTAGCCGTGCAGGAATCTCATCCTGGTGGGGGGCGATTTCGGCAGCACTCACGTTGTTGGCTGTCTCTCAATATTTCACCATTCAACCTGAAATTATCACATTGTTTGGTCTAGCCTTAACCGTGTCGTTGCTACATCGCTGGCGGGAAACCGGACAGGCAAGAACGCTGTGGTCGTTGGTTCCGATTTTTGCCGTTTGGAGTAACCTCGATCAACGTATGTTTTTAGGAGTGGTGCTATTGTTGCTGTACTCATTGGGCACGCTGATTGGTAACGCTTGCAAACGGCCTGAATTCGAAGATGAATCACAACAAAAACTACTGTGGACAGTCACCGGTTGCAGCCTAGTTGCCGCGCTGTTGAACCCGTTTGGTTGGAATTCGTTAATATCCGGAATCGTTCAATACAGTTCTTTGTACCCTGCTTATCTGGAATTCAACGTCGGCAGCACTGTGAATGACCTGTCGCAATACGACTCACTATTCAATACTCATTTTTGGAATCATCTTCTTCCCAGCGACATTGCCGGGTTGCTGGTATTGCTTGCCGGGTTAATCAGTTTTGTGCTCAATCGTTCTAATTTTCGGGTGAGCCATTTTTTGATTTATGTCGGCTTCCTTGGGTTAGCGACAGTTGCCACGCACGAATTAGCAGCTGCAGCTATAGTCGCCGGTGTGGTCGGTACGCTTAATTTTCAGGACTGGTACCGCGAAAATTTTCGGCAAACCTATTCTGTCGAAACCAGCGAACTCATTTTCTCCCGAGGAGGTCGGGCTCTTACGGTCATTGCCTTTATGGGGTTGGCTTTTCTGGTGATTGGGGGCAGGCTGCAAACGGTGCGGGGCAACCGGCTGGGAATAGGTTTTAGCCATTCATTGGCCAGCAAGATTGAAGGATTTCAATCTGATTTGCAAAATGCCACCGAAGGTAACCCGTTTAACTTTCGATTGGAGCAAGGCGACATCCTAATTTGGCTGGGGCACAAACCGTTTATTGACAGCCGAGTCGGGCTGTTTATAGGTGAAGGCGACGACAACCTGCTGGCGATTCACAGTCAAGCCAGGCGTTCTTTACGTGCAAAAAGATCGCAAGATGAATTGAGCGGACAGCCCGCTGTTTGGAAGCCCGTCTTCGACCGATTTCAAATTACGCACGCTTTGCCTCGGATGTCAGGCAATTTTCCGGACTACATTTCCTTCTTCGATTTGTTGAACTCTGTAGATTGGCAGCTAACAAATATTGGAAGTAATGCCGCCGTCTTTTATCGAACCGATCTGCCAGGTAAAAAGTGGGAAGATTTTTTGGTTAGCCACAAAGTACAAGTAACAAAACAGGCCTTTCAACAGGAAGTGAGTATTCCTGAAACACGCGCTGACTGGCCTCGGGGTAAAACGTTTTACCAAACGTACCTCACTCCTCTGGAAGCGAAACGCCAAAATGGAGTACAGAAATCGAGGCACTTCTTACAGCTCATTTCCTTTGTGCGTTCACCCGCTAGCAAAGTTGCGCTGGCACACCTGATTATCCGGAACACAAACGAAGCCCTTGCGGCAGACCCGAATGACTATGAAGCCTATTATTTTCAAGGGCTTGCCTACAACGTGCTTGGTCAAATCGAAGTGCAATTGGGCAACCCGAATGCTAGCCGACAACAAATGGGGCCGTTGAATCAGACGAACCCACTTCGGTTTTATCAATCACTCAATGCATTCAATCATGCAGCCATCATCGAACCGAAAAACGCTTCTACTCATATGCACCTGTATGAAACCTACTCTTCAGCACAAAAATTTGATTTAGCGCTGCGTTCGTTAGAAAACTATATGGCACTGCTTGAAGAGCCTGCCGAAATCACCGATGAATACCTCAGTCAGCAATCGACGCTGTTGCAATTGCAAGACCGGTTGCTGACTCAGGTGGAGGCTGTCCGTCAAGGAATTACCGAGGCAGTCGCCCAAGGTGCTGAAACGCCTTTAATTGCAACTCAGGCATTCCAAAGTGGCTGTCCTTTAGAAGCAATCAAAGTTCTGGAAGATGATATCGCGCTGATTCCCAATCAGCCCGAACTGCAGCTCTTTCGTGCAATTCTATTGATGGAAACCGGGCGGACCGAGGAAGCGTTTGACGAAATCTCAAAGCTGGAAGGAATTGCAGCGAGTGTCGCATTGCCGGAAACACTCGATTGGCGATCCATCTCGGCCATTACCAATCTCGCTTACGGCCAGTATGATCGGGCTGTTCAGCTCATGACCGATCAACGTCGCGAACTTGAAGAGTCGCGAATTCAAGGCCTCTTCCAAACCATGCCTTTTGCCATGTCTCCGCCACAGATGCCCAACTCGGCTCAATTGTGGCCCGTCACACAGACCGCACTAGTGATGAATTCTCTGTATGTTCTCAGTGGGCAAACCGAATTACTCAATATTAACAAAGCCCGCTGTTTGCTAGAAATGGGCCTGCTTTCGGAATCTGCCGACTTGTTCCGTGAAACGGTCGAGCAAAACCCCGAAACCCCATTTCGATTGTTGATTGCCTTCTACCTGAATCAAATTTCGGGAGAACAAATCGACTTGGAACCCCCTTCAGATTGGATTCCCATCGATTCCAAGATGTTTGAATCCGAACAGGTGGGGCCAGAAGAACTGAAAAAACCTGCTGTAAAGAACACGCCTAAATAACCGTGGAACCGCCACAATTCGGTTCCCGGGCGAGAGTGTTATCTCGCCAAGGGCTTGTACCGAATTTGGTGGGGTTGGTCGGCATCGACGCCTAGGCGTTCTCGCCGATTTATTTCGTACATGTTGTAATTCCCTTCGAACCAATAGACTTCACTGTCTCCTTCGAAGGCCAAAATGTGAGTTGCAATTCGGTCGAGGAACCACCGGTCGTGGCTAACCACCATGGCACAGCCGCCGAAATTCACTAATCCTTCTTCTAACGCCCGCAATGTATCGACATCCAAATCGTTCGTCGGTTCGTCCAATAGCAGCAAATTACCACCCGAGCGCAACAACTTCGCTAGATGCACTCGATTGCGTTCTCCGCCGGAAAGCTGTTTGACAAGTTTCTGCTGGTCCGATCCTTTGAAGTTGAATCGACCCACATAAGCACGGGAATGGATGCGGCTAGTTCCGACTTGCAGCTGATCGACGCCGCCCGAAATTTCTTCGTAAACAGTTTTATCAGGCGCTAAAGAGTCGCGAGATTGATCGACATACGATAAATCAACGGTGTCGCCGATAGTTAATAATCCAGAATCGGGTTGTTCCTGTCCCATAATCATGCGGAACAAGGTTGTCTTCCCAGCTCCGTTGGGGCCAATCACGCCAACAATGCCACCCCGAGGAAGATCGAATTCCAAATTATCAAACAGCAGTTTGTCGCCGTAGGCCTTGTTCAAATTCTCGGCCCGCAAAACTAAATTCCCCAAGGTTTTGGCGGTTGGAATTTGAATGTCCGCTGCATTTTCTCGGGCATCATATTCCTGTGATGCAAGCTGTTCGTACTGTTGCAGTCGCGATTTATTCTTGGTGGAACGCGCCTTGGGTGACATTTTGACCCATTCCAATTCCTTTTTCAAAACTTTTTGTCGCTTACTTTCCTGCTTCTCTTCAATTGCTAACCGGGCTTGTTTTTGTTCCAACCAGGATGAGTAGTTTCCTTCAAACGGATACCCTTGGCCACGGTCGAGTTCTAAAATCCAACCGGCGACGTTGTCGAGGAAGTACCGGTCGTGAGTAATCGCAACGACCGTTCCAGGAAACTCCAGTAGAAATCGTTCGAGCCAGGCAACCGACTCGGGGTCGAGATGGTTGGTTGGTTCATCGAGAAGTAATATATCTGGGCTTTGCAACAGCAGCCGGCATAACGCCACACGGCGTTGCTCTCCGCCAGACAGAACGGCAATTTCTGCATCTCCCGGGGGAACACGAATCGCGTCACGGGCAATTTCAATTGTGCGATCCAAATCCCAAAGATTGTTGGCATCAATTTGGTCTAGAAGCCGAGCCTGTTCGTCGAGAGCTTTTTCCATTTCGTCAGGAGTGAGATCTTCCCCCAGCTTCAGGTTCACTTCGTTATAGCGGTTGAGGATATTCTGCGACTCTTTCACGGCATCGTTCAAGCATTCTTCAACGGTTTCCCATTCATCAAGACGCGGTTCCTGGGGGAAATAACCGATGCGGGTATTTTTGGCTGGGCGAACGGTACCCATGTAATCGGTGTCTTCGCCAGCCATAATTCTTAAAAGCGTACTTTTTCCGGACCCATTGATGCCGAGCACTCCAATTTTCGCCCCTGGGTAAAAGGCCAACCAGATATTACTGAGGACTTCTTTCTCGTCGTAAATACGAGTTAAGTCTTCAATCGTCATAATGTATTGTCGTGACATGCTCTTTCGTCCGCTTCCGATATTGAGTAAAAGAATCTGCAGCCGGTGATGGTCAAATATTTCATCGGCAAACAGGAATTCTGGCCGTGACCGATGTGGAATTCTATCGACCGACTTCAGTCGAGGCCAGTCATTCCGGCACTGGACACCGAACGAAATTAATTTCTTTGTTCGTTCTTACCAGGAATTGGAAGCCGAATACGTAGCTAGCCAGCTCTCACGACCATTTTCTGAATCTCAGCGAAGACTACAAATGGTGGACCCAAGTAATTTGCAATTTCAACGCCCATGATTCAGTACACAAGGAATGCGACCGAACCTGGCAGCAAATGTGGTCGGATCGAGAGAGATGTTCGAAACCGAAACCGTCTGTTGATTTCAGTCGCCATCGAAGTCATTTCGGTCAGCGAGCGAGTGCATTACGCCCTTAAAACGCTTCCGATTCCGGTGCAACCACCGGGATTTGGCTAGCCGGGGCGGTTAACCCAGGATCAATGTCGATTTTTTTCGGAGTTTTTTCGTATTCATTAAAATCGACCGGCTGGATATTTGGTAGCCTTGGCGGACTGTCTGCTGAGTACAAAACTCGCATCGAACGGGCTAACGAAAGACGCATGTTGTTTTTCATCTGTGTCCGTTGATTTGCTTCTGCACCCGCAATTAAAGTGATGTCATCAATGACATTCACGTCAGACTGCTTTTTGAATCGAACAATTGCTCCCCAACGATCATTTCCTAAAACGACTTCGCTGGATTCTTCCTCAATTCTAATTGCCCGGATTGGTGACTGCAAATGCCTGAGAATATCAAACCCGGTGTCCGGAATACTTTTCGCCTGTTTCCAGACCAGTCGGTTGAAATCATTTGAAGAAAGTCGTTGCAATTGTTTGATTTGTGAAAGTCGTAAGCTTTCAGAGAACCAGTAAATTCTTAGGGCATACTCCAAATTCTGTTTCAATGAATTCGGTCGGTTTGTCATTGGCAATAAAACATCATCAACCAAAATCTGGCCGTTCCAATCGCGTAAGACATACGTCATGGCCGAATTGCCTTGGGTTACAGTAATTTCAGTCGTTGCTCCGTTAAACATCGACGAGACAACTTTTGGCTGGGCATCATCGATTTGGTTGAGCGGCATGGCCATCAAGGCGTCTTCATTCAACCGCCGCCAGACACGTTTGCCAAAATCGGGAGTTGAATTCTGACGCAAACTAATTAAATCTCTGCGGGCAAGCGATTCACTAAATATCTGCATAATCGCGTGCGAGGTGAACAGGGCAGAGAGCCGTTTTTGTTGAGTGCCATCTGCATTGTACAAAGTGACTTCTTCGACTAAGTAATTATCGGATTGTTCGATCTCATCTTCACCGACTTGGACCAGGCTCATGTTTAGCGTTTCATCTGACCCCGGAACAATGAAATATGCTCGATCACCTTGTAGGTCAATTTGATAATCTTTCGAAGTGGCTATGGGTTGTGGAAGTGGTACTTGCGAGACATCGGCTGCCACTAAGCTGTTCTGGTAGAATTTTTTTGTGCAAACTTTCGACAATCCCGGTTTGTCATCCAATTCGTATCGTTCAAGAAATGTCAGTGCTGTTTGTAGGATCGATGCCATCTTTTTGACCGACCCGATGTGGTCTTCTTTTGCTGTCGATTGAACGGCGACATCTTGAACTTTCCAAAGGCCGTTTGTGAGCTTGTAGGACAGGATTAATTTGCCGGTCGAACGAGGAAGAACAACAACGGCAACATCCTCATCCAACTGCGCTTCGGGACGATAGGAAGAAGTCGAAACGTCTTCGCCGACCACCCGACTGCTAATTTCGGCCAAGAATGAAGGAGGTAAATCTCCTAAGATACGACTGAATTCCTCGGTCGTTACATCTAAAACGTCATCACGGTCGTCTCCTGTACTCCAAGAGTCAAGAAAATCTCGTACCGACAGTAGTAGGTCCATTTGCTCGGTCACCGACTTTGTGATCGTTACACCTTTACGTTTTTGCCGCATGTAGATGTCGTCAACAACCCATTTGTTGGTTTCTTCATCTCGAATCAACTCATACAAAAGTTTGCGTTTCTTTTCGCCAACTTCAACGGTCACTCGTTTTTTGTCTTTTGAAATTTCATCAACCTTCACGACAGACGTGTTTCCGTCGGGCAAATTGAGGATTTTAAAGTCTTGTAAAGCTTTTGCATTACGCAAGGCTTTGTGTTCGAACTCGGGTGACGAACGTTTTTTCAACGTTTCTAAATCGCTTTGTTGTAAAGCTTTCGAGAACGCTTCGATTGATCGGCTTTCAACAAAATGAGCGCAACCTGTCAACAAACAGGCTGAATAGCCGAAAATTGCTACTGAAATGAGTTTGCGAAACATCGACGCCGTCCTTGGCATTATGGTTGATGTGGTGTCGAGGGGAGATTGTGAGAGAGAGGAAATGCACTTAGAAAATGCGACAACACAATCTAAGTGCCGAGGCTTTTCTCATAATTCTGAATTCAGGTCAAGGTCAGCCTGTCGAGAACCTTTTCAACCTGTGGTTCATCAACCAGCCATACGGTCGATCAATCAATTCGCGTGAACCGGTTCGCCCCAGTTTGCCCATTATTGTCGTTTCGTCTATGAAAGTGGGCTTGGTCAATCTCGAAATCTCTTTATAATCCCCGGGCCTTTCTTTTCAGCACATCTCCATTCTCAACGCACCCAGCGTGCCCTCTCCAATTCGGTCTGTCATGTTTTTGACTCGCGTCCATCTTCGTGTCGCTGCTTGCTGCTGCTTCCTACTTGGAGCATGGTTAGTATTTGCCCACGCACAGCCTGTGGATAAAAATGACGACAACGTTTCACGCATTCGTTTGCGGTTCGAGTGGGGTGGCGAGAAACCCGTATTGCTGAGAGGCGTGCTCGAATTAAGTGAAGGCAAGTTCCGCAATCCGAAAACGTTAGGCATTGAATCGGACGCAGCCAGTTCACTTTCACTGACCGACGGGGCACTTTGGATTAAACCGAAATCTGCCCGCATTTACGATGGTTTTGACATTACGCTTGAAGCGAATCCTAATGCCTTGCTGAACCTCAGCGTTCAGACATCAGAGAATCCTCCGATCAGACAGCACTATTCTTTTCCGGTGAAAAGTCTGTTCAATGAAATTAAAAACCTACCTATCGGGCCAACGAACTTATTAATTCAACGAACACCCGGTGATGAAATCCAATTTAGGTGCTCATCTCAGCATTTGATTTTTCAACCGCGACAAGAAATAAAAACAGTGTGGGGTCTGAACCTGCTGAATTCCGAAAAGCAAACATTCCAGGCGAAGTTTTCTTGGAAATTAAGCACAGCTCGTTCAAACCAGCTCATCCAAGAAGGCCGCAAGCGAGTCGATGTTCATACAAACGTGTTGTCGCCTCATGATATTCCGGTGACGATACAAGCTCCAGAAAAAGAGGGCGTTTACAATTTCGACGTTGCGCTCGAAAACAATTCAGAAACTATCGCCACAAGAACCGTGCAGTTTGTGGTCATTGATCCAAGTCGTAAAAAAAATACCGTTTACGAACCAAATTCCTCAATGCGGCAACAGCAGACTGTATTAATCGATGAATTCAGCCCCAGCACAGCCGGGTTTCTGAGGAAAATCGATGCCGCCCGGCTGAGACCCAACCCTCAACTCGACAAATTCAATGCGCCGTTAAAAAAACTACTCTCGGTGGTTGCATTTTCAAAACAGAGGCAATCGCCTGTTCTCAACGAAAGAACAAAAATCAATTGGTCCGCCTACCGGCTGCAAATTTTGCACACACAAAAACCACACCAGTTGGTCATCTCCACCACAGGGGCAACGAACAATGCTTTCGGCGTAAGTTTGCTGGAACCTAATGCCGCAGGACAAATCGTGCCTTTGGGACTCGATTGGGTGATGAACGCCGAGGCGGCTGCTTCCCAACCTTTCGGCCAGTCAACCGGATCTCAAAAACAACAATTCCGCGTTTTGTTTTGGCCTAAAGTGGAATCGCCGGTTTTATTGGTCCATGATTTGAATACGGGATTGCCCATTCCAATCGATCAAGTCCAGGTGTTTGAACTTCCTGATCGTAAATTTCAAAATCACGAGCTTGAAACAGCACGCCCAGATTTACGTAGACTGGTCGGGGCCTATCTTCACAAGCCGTTACTCGCTGAGAATTTTGGGGCCACTGAAATTCTGGATGCACAAAGCCAACGCAGCTTGGATGATTGGACGACTTTTCTCACTGCTTCCGAAAGATTGGTTCAATACCTGGGCAAGGCGGGTTTTAACAGCCTGATGATTAACGTTTCCTCAGAGGGGAGTACAATCTACCCTTCAGAGATTCTGAATTCGACTCCTCGATTTGATTCGGGTCGTTTTTTTTCAAACGGACAAGACCCCGTGCAAAAAGACGTTTTAGAGTTACTTTACAGGTTGTTCGACCGAGAAGGCTATTCGTTGGTCCCAGAACTTCAATTCTCTAGCTTGTTGCCAGAACTAGAACAACTTATTGAAACCGCGGGAGCGAAGAACGAAGGTGTTGAACTGATCGGCTCTGATGGCCGCAGTTGGCAAGAGACATTTCAATCAATGCGGGGGCAAGGCTCATTTTACAATCCACTTCACCCACAGGTTCAAGAAATAATTCTGCAAGCCGTCGAAGAGCTAGTTGGCCGATATGGACATCATACATCTTTTCGAGGAATTGCTTTGCAATTAGGCGGGCAAGGGTATCTACAATTTCCCAACCTGGATTGGGGCTATGATTCGACGACGCTCAAAGCCTTCGAATCTGATACTGGTATTCAGCTGCCAAAATCGAGGTCAATAAATCTTTCAAGGCAGCGCTATCAGTTTCTCACGACTGATGCCCGGCAGTCTTGGATCGATTGGCGTTGCAAAAAACTTGCTGAATTTTATCATCGGCTGGCAAGCGTGGTTCATCAGAAATCACCAAAAGCAAAACTCATCCTGAATGGAAGTCGTATTCTGAGAGGAGATTTCACACTTGCAAATCTGTCTGAAGCGGCCAGAGATAAACGCAAAATTCGAGAGTTGCTGCTGAGTAAAGGCCTTGATCTGCAGTTATATTCCGGCAAAGCAGGGGTCCAATTTCTTAGACCCGTTGAAGTTTCGTTTTCAGAATATCCTTCTGTGATCCAATTGCAACAATCGATCAATCAAGATTCTCAATTCGATTCCCTGTTTTCGTCAACTCGTTCAGGAAGCATGATCTCTCACATGCCACGAGAAATTCGGATTCCGGAATTCGACGCAGTTTCCCCGTGGCAACCTTGTTTTACTTGGTTGGCAGCGCATCCTCTGACTACGGGAACATCTGCAAGAAAACGATTAGTTCACGCACTCGCCCAGGAAAATGCTCATGCGATTTTCGAAGGAGGTTGGCTGGTTCCTCTCAGCGAAGACGAATCAGTCAGTCGAACAAGACGGGTTTTGGGATCGTTGCCAGATATTCCCTTCCATAAAGTTGCTAACCAACAGCAACCGGCCATTGTCCGGGTCGCCCGGCATAACGGGAAAACTTATGTTTCTGTCGTTAACGATTTTCCGGCCCCAGTGCATGTGACAATTCAATTCTCACACGGTCCTCAAGTTGCTGGTCGCGTGTTAGGTCTTGATGAAAAACTGAAAATTCATTCTTCAAAAAAACAACCAAGTTCTGTTTCCGTTGTCATGGACGATTTCGACGTGTGGGCTTGTGAGATTTTCGATGACTCGGTGAGATTGCTTGAGGTGAAAACTGAACTTCCGAACTCTTTGTTGAATGAGTTGAATTCAAAAATTGCGAGCCTCGAAAATAACCTGATCCAATACTCTCATAATAAAACTCCACAACCTCTTAAGTTGAAAAACCGGAGTTTTGAAGTTGCTGGAAATCGGGAGAACTCACTTCCCGGTTGGCATGTTCCCATTCAAAATGCGTCGTATTGGACACTCGACCAGAAAAACTCTCGGTCGGGGAAGTCTTCTTTGCTTTTACAACCATTAGAGGGACGAAAGCAGATCTCTCTATTCAGTCCAGAGCTTCCATTGGCTGGTACACGGTCTCTGATGGTGAGTTTATGGATGAAGAGCGATCAGCCGAAAAAAGAGATTCGCATTGCCTTTGAATCAGACTATGCCGGTAAAAAACATCGTCAGTCTGCTAATCTTCAAATTCATCAAAGCTGGGGGCTATATCGGTTTCACGTGAAGGATTTACCAGCGGTCGATTTAAAAAACGCACGTATTAAAGTCGAAAAACAGGGGGCCGGGAAAATCTGGATTGACGATGTTGATATCGAGCTGCGAAAAATTACTTCGCAAGATCAACGGCAAATTACGAAAGTGCTTTCCGCGCTCACATTGGCTTGGGAAGAGAAACGATACGCTGACTGTCAACGTTTACTCGATAGTTACTGGGGGCAGTATTTTGGTCCGCCGAACGTTCGTGGCCAAACGGTTGATTCTTCGATTCCTATAATCCGAACTTCGAAAAAACCATTGAGGCAGTTATTTCGAAAGTGACATGATCAGCCTCCGGGAACCTTCTAGGGAGCCCAAACTCCTAGTTGCTGGAAGATGTAGTCCAAATTACTGACATCCACGTGAGGCAGTTGTCCCGTTTCAGGGCGGGCGGAGACAATATCGAATCCAGAGATTCGGTCATCTCTTCCACTACTTCTTACTGAGGCAATTTGGTTGCGTCCGAAGAAAGTGTCGATCGACCTGAGATTGCGAAACGAGGCATTGTCGATTCCACCTTGGTTGGCGATTGCCGTAACTTGTGCAAATCCTCTAGCAAAATTTAGGAATCCGTTTCCTTTTAGAAATGAATATTCAGGCTTCCATAAAAATGTGTCGTTTCCAGCTGAATCGTAAAACGTCGCTTGGTCGTCTCCGCCATTCCCTGACACTGCTAGCACTTGATCGAATTGCGATGCAAAAATAAAGAAGTTGGCTCCTTTTAAAACGCTGTAATCAGGGCGTGCAATGAAAGTGTCGTCCCCCACAGAGTCTGTGAAGTTTGCAACATCAAAACCGCCTCGGAGTGAATACCCCTTCATTATTTCGAAATTGTTTGCAATCAAGTGGGTTCCAGACCCTTTCATTGATGCCGATTCCGGCGAAGCATTAAAAATATCATCTCCGTCCGAGTCATAAAGTGAAGCGCGGTCTATTCCGCCAGTCGTTGCCGAGGCAATGACTCGAGAAAATCCTATGGTCTGATTGTTAAAACCGTCTCCCTTTAACAAAGCATAATTTGCTTTGCCGACAAACGTGTCGTCTCCGTCAGAGTCATACAACGATGCTTGGTCAAATCCTCCAGAAGAGGACGTAGCAGTCACTTGTTCGAACCGAGAAGCCAAAATATAGTAGTTTGGATTTTTCAAAACGGCATAATCAGGCCGTGCAATGAAGGTATCGTCTTCAGCCGAATCGGAGAATTTAGCAACGTCAAATCCTCCTCGTGTCGAAAACCCTTTTGTCGTTTCGAATCCTTTAGTAACCAAGTGGACTCCAGACCCTTTCATGGATGCCGTTTCTGGCGAAGCTTCGAAAACATCATCTCCGTTCGAGTCGTAAAGCGAAGCGCGATCAATCCCGCCTAGCTTCGCCGTAGCGACGACTCGTAAAAACCCTCTCGTAATGTTGTTGAAGCCGTTTCCTTTCAGGAAAGCATAGTTTGTTTTTCCAACAAACGTGTCGTCACCCGTTGAATCGAAAAAAGTCGCCAGATCGTCTCCGCCATTCTCAGAAATGGCAGTGACCTTCGAAAAACCTTTGGCAAAATTCAGCGAGTCGGCGTTCGAGAGAATGACATACTGAGGTTTTCCAGTAAATCGATCGTCGAGCGATGTGTCGATAATTGTCGCCTCGTCGTTACCTCCGCCTGAGAAAAACAGTGTTCGCTCACTATTGATGACATCGACAAAAAATTGCGTACCAGAAAAACTAGAAATACGTCCTTGCATCTGGGCTGTTTCGTTTTCTGTTGTGCCTGTCACTCGAATTTCATCTGCTCCTGAACAGCCATCGATCAAAAATTTCTGGAAGGTTGCAGCATCGAGAGTATATTGGACTCCATTGAGATTGATTGAATGGTTGGCTGTCCCCGCCCCGAACTCGATGGTGTCGCTATTTGCAGTCCCGAGCACTTCGACGGTGTCACCGGAAACTGTTGCCTCTGACTGGTTATCTGGCAACAGTGCGTTGGTTGGCGTCGAGAAATTCATGAAGAACTTTTCTCCGAAATCATCGACGGTTGTGCCCGCCATTGAGACTGTGATTGTTTTCTCGGTTTCGCCTGCGGCGAATATCAAAGTTCCTGCCACCGACTGGAAATCGCCTGCACCGGATTCATCTTCCAATGATCCCGCAGCTGAAGCATAGTCGACGGTTACTGTTTTTCCGCTTGCTGCAGAGAGCCGAACCGTCAATTCGACCTCTTGAGGGTCGGCTGAAATTGTTGGGTTTAAAGTAAGATTCTCAACAGTAAAGGTCGGCACCGGGTCATCGTTGAGAATGATAGCGATGCCGCTCCCATCGAAAATGTCGGCGTTTTTTGCTTCGCTCAAATTCACATTGAATTCTTCGTCGATCTCATTGGAAAGTTCACCAATGACTTCAACAAATACGTCGATCGATGTCTGTCCAGGAAGAAATGTTAAGGTCTCCAGCATCGGTACGTAGTCTTGGCCGGACTGAGTGGTGACATCGTAGGTTGCGTAATTGACGGTAATCACTTCGTGGCTGGCCGCTGTCAAGCTGACCGTGAAAGGCACCAACGTTGTCCCCGAATCGCCTTCAATGATTGACCCAGCATCGCTGATCGAGACCGTTGGTCTTGGGTCGTCATCGATAATTACTCCCGAACCTTCATCGCGGACAAGAATTGCACCCACGGCGTTACGTAACCGTAATTGAAAATGTTCGACACCTTCGAAATCCAAATCTCCCAAGACATCGACGGTTACCGTTTTTATTGTCTCGCCTGGGGCAAACGTCAGTGAACCGGTCGCGGTTGTGTAATCGGTGGCACTCCGCGCCGTTCCATCCGCTGTAAGATAATCAACAGTCACTGTTTGGTCGCTGGGTTGTGACAGAAAAACCGTAAACAACGCCTGCTGAGTCCCGGCGTCGCCTTCCGGGTTCACAACGGCATTGCTGACACTCAAGGTTCGTAATTGCAAAAATCCGAAGCGAGGGAACAGTGGGTCAGAAGCGGAAACTTCGATGTATCCATTCGTCGTAAATCCGGTTTCGCCAAATCGAATATCCTGTTGGATTCCAAACTGATTGAAATCGTTGTTCGGCTCGTTCAACGCCTGGGCATTATCGATCCGAAATAAATCGGCACGGCGGTTTGTCGCTGAGAACCCTCGAGTATAAGCCGGGCCGGTTCTATTTCCGTTTAAACCGTTTCCGGGGTTCTGTTTTCCGGGGTCGTTATTGGTGTAAAGCGCACCAATGGCATCGACATCAATCTGGTCCCCGTCATTTCCGTTAAACCGCAAGTCTAACTGTGCCGTGTCGTCTAAGTAAACGAAATCGTAAGAGCCTATTCCAGAGAAATTGAATGAGTTTTCTGGATTTCCCGCCGTCACAAACGAATCGGTGTTGAAATCGGAAAGGACATTTCCACCAAACGTGTTGCTTTGCACGTCGGCGGCGATGTAAGAATTGGTACCCACTTCAAGCGATATGCCGTGGCTGTCCTGTTCGTTACCGTTATCTCGGATAATGTTGTTGGTCACGGTCAGTCGGCTCACAATGTCGGTAAACATGTTGTTCCAGGGGAACTCCACGCCGTCGTAAGCTGCGAGATTATAGAGGTTTCCTCGTTGGTTGCCAAAATATTCAATTGCAGTAGGGTCGTAAGCGGGCAGTAGATTGTTGGTTACATTAAAGGGTGCTGCGGGCGAAGTCGCTCCGGTATTCGGCAGCCGTACAATCAACTGCTGATTAATTCCTGAGTCGGTAATGAAATGCAGTCCGTCGTATCCATTTTCGGAAATGTTATTTCTGGTGAACGAGTATCCCAATCCTCCCGTTTCCGTGCCGCTTGAATTGAAATGCGTGCCGACATAGTCGGTCAACCGAATATCGACCCCACGTTCGCCACTAAATCGAATTTCATTCCGGTCGAAATTGCCTTCGAAGAAACTATTGTCCGAGTTCAATAATCGCACGCCAACGCCATCGTTGTTGTGGATGTGATTGTCAAAAAACGTTGACGAGACAGTCGAACCGAAAATGTTGACCGAGCCACCAAACGTCGAGATATCGACGCCATCGCCTTCGTTCCCTTCCCAAGGGTCAACTCCACCGATCAAATTACCTTGGACATTGAGAATAACCGAAGCTGCATCTCGACTGATGACTTGCAACCCATCATCGAGGTTTTCGCCCAATTCAGAATCGAACAGCTCAAACTCGGTTACTGAAACACTGTCATTCAGAATCGAGATCGCATCTCGTCCGTTTTCGTTGATCGTTGTTCGTCCAGAAAAGCTGGGGTCGATAGGGCTCTCAAATCGAAGCAGTTGACGGCTATTGTTATTCACTTCCAAATGTACGCCATCAAGAATATTTTTTTGGATGGTGGAATTTTTGAAGACTGAAAATGCTTTAGGAATAAAGAGATCGGGGTCGCCCGGGTTGCCAATTGCTGAATCTTCGCCAGTGAGCAAATTGATTCCGTGCTGCTGGTTTCCTTCAAACACATTGCGGTCAGCCGACAGCATTAAAATGGTGTTGGCTTCTGTTTCCACATTAAAGCCGGTTGCACCATTGAACGAGAAATTGTTTTGGTTCATTTCCAAATTGAGCACAGGTGTTTTGCGATTTGTGGCGAATAGATCGAAACCGTTGGCGATATTTTGTGAGAGTTCGTTGTTTTCAAAAATCGCGTTCAGCTCAGCAGGGCCAGAACGATCAATGCGGAACCCGTTGACATTATGCAGGAACGAACTATTTCGCACTTCAAGATTAGAGAGCCCGGTAGTTCGATTCAATTCGATCAGAACACCATCACCCAAGTTGGCGTCGAAAATGCTTTGTTGGTCGATGACGACTGAGTCGAGGTGGGCCTGTCGAGTCAGTCGGAACAAAACCCCCGATCCGTTGAGAAACGGATCGGGTGAATTCAACGTTGTTGTGACTGTGGTTTCTTTGATAGTTACCGACCCTGATGCGGCGTCGTCCATGTCGAACAGCAGGCCAGCCCCAGCATTTCGAGCAAATGTCCCGCCGGGCGA
>Ga0115002_10004425_pt1 | contig 17001 bp, 17 predicted proteins | sample ArcticOcean_MG_C_8_FD_89576 | JGI IMG/M metagenome (GOLD analysis project Ga0115002, IMG submission 89576) | Marine microbial communities from western Arctic Ocean - ArcticOcean_MG_CB11_86 | ecosystem: Environmental > Aquatic > Marine > Oceanic | place: Arctic Ocean: Canada Basin | collected... | reverse complement strand
CAGACCGTCATCCAAACCTGGCTGAAACAGTACAATCACATCCGCCCGCATCAGGCTCTGAACATGCGTCCACCGGTGCCTGAGACTCTATCAGGAAGTGGTACATAGAACGGGGGCTTTACAGTATCGGCGACGATGAGATCTCGGTTTCGGTTTCGGCAGATGAATTGTCGGCGGTTGCCGGGGGGGTAGCCGGTGGCGATATCTTCTTGGACGAGGCGGACGATGCAACTATCACTGAACTCGCGGCATACGGAAATATCACTGTCGGAGCGGATACGCTCACGCTAAGTGAAGTCACGGTATTCGCCGACGGTGATGTAAATTTTGACTCCGGTGTCAATATCGATGGTGACGTGGTTGTTTCAACTTACAGCGGCGACGGCGATATCAACTTTAACGGCGGAGGTTCATCAGCAAGTGACGAAGCGACACTGGCCCTGGCGTCGGGTGCCGGCGATATCAATTTCGACGGTGGCGATTTTGCCAGCGAAGCAGATCCGCTCGGTCAACTCAATGTGGTGAGCGCGGATAATTTCACAATCGTCTCAACCCTGGATGTCTTCACGATAGATGTGAGTGATATCGAAGTCAGTGGCACTGTGGATCTCGGCAGGCATTGATCGTCCTCGGCGAAAACGCGATTACTATTTCGGCCACGGATATTTTCGGTGGCTTGACAGCACTCAATGCAGAATCTGCCACAATATTGGCCACCGGCGTTATCGGCCAAGTGGATGCTGGTCTGGGCGTCGATAATCCTTTTGTTGCCAATACCACCGGGCCGCTAAATTTTGATGCAACCGGCGGTGTGATCAATGGGGTCTTCGGTGGCGGTGATGTGTTCGGTTTCGGGTTCCTCGGCGAATTGGACGGCGCGACTTTTGTGATCAACGGCGTGACGGTGGTTTTCCAGCCGGATATTGATGTGGAAGTCATCATCGATCCGGAACAGATTATCGACTCTATCGTTGCCAAACCGATCATTCCAGAAGCCGAGGTTGACCTTGGCAGTCCGATTGCATTGCAGTCTACTTCGTCTTTCGTTGCCGATGTCTTCAGCGTCGACTTTTCGATTGGTACGGATTTGACAGTGTCGCCAGCCGCGGGCGGCGACGGTGAGAGCGGTGAAAGTGGGGATGGCGGCGATAACTTCCTCGGCAATTTCTGGGATAATCTTATCGAAACGGCGCCCGATGAAGATATAGCCGAAAGCGCCGACGAAATTGAAGACGCCTCCGCCGGCGACGATCTGTTCGCTGACGATGATGTTCTGTTAGACGATGAAGTCGTTGTCATCACCGACGATGACGATGAGGAAGAAGCAGCGTTCGAAGTCGAAGAAGATATATTCTATGACTAGTGATTCTTAAGCCGATCCACTGAATCCAACTAATGATTCATGAGGCGGATGGTGCTACATGAATTTCATGATGGACGTTCTTCGGCGCAAATTCTAACCTGCCATCAACACGCTCGGGCTAATGTCCGCAACTCACAGTTCTGAAATTCATTGCCGGTATTTCTTGCTGATGATATTACTGTGTCTATTCCAATCACTGCCCAGGGGTGGGGGCCGCCAGTCGCATGCCGCATGAACTTAAAATTATTTTGAAGCACATTTCCGACAATATATTTTGGGCATTTCTCATTTTGATGATAATTGCGGGATCGATAATCGATGCGCCATTCGTCAATGTTGGTTTGACAGCGCGCTAACAATTTTCCCTCACAACTTCTATTTAATTCAAAATTCAGTTGGTATTGCAACCACCGGCTGATCGGTAAATCCTGAAACTGTAAATTTGGTCTCTGGCGAACCAATTGTGCCGGTGAGCCGCAAACTTTGATCAAAGCGATGGACGGAGCCTTCCAAAGACAGCTCAGCGCTTTTTTCGGGGCTGCCGCCGTTCGCAATCTATGCATCGAATTGCGGACCGAGGCCGGCGGGCCAGCCTTCACTCAGCGCTATGAGCGATGAGTTTGCCAAAATACCTTCGGCCTCTAACAAGACGGCATTCGCCTCGAGGCGGGCGTGACCAACCAAACTCAGCGCTTTTCCTTTCAGGTTGAATTCCACTGCATCGACCGAGAAGAACTTATCCATATCGAGGCGTATCGATCCCGACAAAGTTTCGTTCGTGATGGGGTGTGGCACGGTATCCGGTAGCAGGGCACGAAGGCTGTCCAAGGCAAGGTCCTCAAAACTCAATGCCAATTCGATACGTTGGTCCTTCGTTCGATAGAAACCGATGGCTGAGATGAGCACCGGCGATGCAGTTGTTTCGATAGACAATTCGAACACGCTTTTAACGCCTTTGGCATGTGGAGCGACCAAAATGTCGGCATCCAAAATACGCAGACTCGAATTATCCACTTCACTGCCGATCATGATTTCCGCGTCGACAATGCGCATCTCGGGCAGGATCTTCTCCTGTCCTTCTTCAGGATCTGGCGCTGACACTAACATGATCAGGAAATCCTCCAATATCTTTCCTGAATCGCCCGGTTTGTCCGCGCCGATATCGAACTTGATGGCCCCGCCGGTAGTTTTTATCCAGCGGATCTTGGGAGCCACGACTGTAATTGCCTGGGGCTTCCTGTCGCCGCCAATCAAGCCGCTCGGATTTAGGCCGACGATGATCTCAGGAACCGACGCGATGTCCTGTAAGCTTTAGTCAGCCACCCGTACGTCGATCAGTGCCAAAGCCAAGTTGCCGTGGCCATCGCTCCAACGCAATTCAAGTTCGTCAAATTTCATGTCGTAGGCGTAGTACACATGCTCACTAAGGGCTTCGCGCAAGTCGGGGCCCAGGAAGGCTACAGAAATAGGACCAACTGCGAGCCGAGCAGTCAGCGCCGCTGCGACGAGGATCGCAGCTGCTAGTACGCCGCCCAGAGAAAATAGGACGTAGCGGCGAATTTTGAGCAAAGCAGATTTCGTGGTTGTGGCCATGGTGATCCAGGGTAGCTTCAGGAAGAGGTGGCGGAGTCTATTCCCCTAGAAATATGTGGCAAATCAAGAGCTGTCACGGAGCAGTGATGGGCACGCTGGATATTCGTGCTTACAGAAGCTGGCCATAGATGGCTAATATTCGAACTGGTATCTGATTTTCAGGCAGAATAGTCGGGTGAACAGAGCACAACGACGGCAGCAAGAAAAGGCAGCGCGAAGTCGACGCAATTCGTCGTCCGCCGCGACCTTAACTCAGGCAGCAGAGCATCTCCAGCGCGGAAGGCTAAAACGCGCCGAGGGGCTCATAGCCCGGATACTCAAGGTTTATCCCACGCATCCCGATGCGCTGCACTATCAGGGCGTGGTGATGTATCAACAGGGACGTTACCAGGAAGCGATCAAACATTTGGCGGACGCGATTTCGGCGGCGCCTGACTACGCGGAGGCCCACAATAGTCTCTGTATAGTCCTTCTAGAGCAGCGCAATTATGTGGAGGCTATTTCGCACGCGGAGCAGGCGCTGAAGATTCGACCGAATTTTGCCGGCGCACACGCCAACTTGGGAAACGCATATCAGGAACAGGGCGAACTTGGCCGAGCCGTCGATTCGTACCGCGCAGCTTTGGCGCTCGACTCAATGCACCGTGAGGCAGCATACCGAATGGCCTCGGCCTATTTGGCATTGAACGACTCTGAACAGGCGCTTGCCGCCTGCGCGACTTGCCTCGACATTGACCCGCATTGCCAACACGGTTTGGCCTACACGGCAATTTCGCTACAGCTAAGTGGGAGGCGCGATGAAGCGCGCGGACTGTACGAATATGATCGGATGATCCACCGCGCCGGGATTGAGACGCCGCAGCGCTATGAGGACCTGCAGGATTATAATGAAGCACTTGGCAAAGCCGTAAGAGAGCACCCTTCGCTAGTGTGGGAACCCTTTAACCGGGTGACGCGAGGTGGCGCGGTAACGGGTGATCTACTGTTGCAGCCAACACAGACCATAAAGTCCTTTGAACATGCGCTGCGCGGCGCAATTGACAGCTATCGGGATTCACTGACCTCAGAGCCCGGCCATCCACTGCTCGGACGCATTCCCGACAAGTACCGCCTGACATTGATCGCGTCCATATTAAGGGCGGGTGGGCATCATCCACCTCATATTCATGAATCTGCGTGGTTGAGTGGCGTCTACTACGTCTGCGTGCCTGGCGCTGTGAAAAGCGAAGACAGGGCGCACGCTGGTTGGCTGGAATTTGGCCGGCCCGACTGCGCGCTTGCAGATGATGCCAAACTCGAATTGACGGCTCAACAACCGCACGCCGGGTTGGCTCTGCTCTTTCCCTCATACTTTTTCCACGGAACGATACCTTTCGAAGGAAGCGAAGAGCGCATCGGCATTGCGTTTGACGTTTATCCAGAGGGCTAAGAATTTGGGCGATTGAATTTGGCGCACAAATTGTGAGGGTATCGGCGTGAGAAACATTATTGCTGGAGTGCGGTTGAAAATTGGCAAGAACTTGGATGACATAGATATTACTGGCAGGAATATATTTTTCATTAGCGTTGCCCGATCCAACTGGCTATTCTGGCTTCGATAAATTTGATTTGACTCTTTAGTCGATCGGTATCAGGGGAAAAAAAAAGGGAGACTCGCTCAATGAATATTAGTCGGCGTACATTCGTGACCGGAACTGCGGCAGTTGCAGCTGGCGTCGCGGTCGGATTTCCACATATTTATATGAAAGACTTCGGTCAGGCATGGGGCGCGAAGCCTTGGATCGAAAAAGACGGCAATATCAAGGTCGGTATGCTGTGGTCGCAGACCGGTAACCTTAGCGTGGTCGAGAACGATTCAACCCAAGTGGCACTGTTCGCGGTGGATATCTTGAACAAACGTGGCGGTATCGCCGGCAAAACGATCGAATCTGTCGTGGTCGATGCCAAATCGGACATCAAGGTCTATTCTGAGAAAGCGACCCAGCTCATTCTTCGCGACCGTTGCGTCAGCATTCATGGTAGCTACACCTCGGCCAGCCGCCGCGCCGTGATGCCGATCTTCATGAAGTGGGATCATCTGTATTACTACCCGACCTGCTACGAAGGTCGCGAGTGCATGCAGAATATTATCAACACCGGCCCGCTTGCCAACCAGCATTCATTTGATTTGGTTCCATACATGGTTAAGAATTTCGGCCCCAAGGTCTACTTGGTGGGTTCGAACTACATTTGGCCGAAAGAATCTAATAAGAATGTCAAGGTGTGGTTGGAGCGTGTGGGCGGCGAGGTCGTCGGCGAAGATTATATTCCGCTCGGCGGCTCTGAATTTTCACCGGTCTTCAACAAGGTCCGCCAGCAAGAGCCGGACTGGATTATGTCGACAGTGGTGGGCGATTCAGATATCGCCCTGCATCGTCAATTCCTGCAGGAAGGCTTCAATTCCGATAAAATGCCGATTGCCGCGCTCACCACGGGTGAGATCGAAACCGCGGCCATGGGCAATGAAGCGGGCGCAGGGCACTTTCTTTCAGCTCCCTATTTCCAGACCCTGCCGAACCCGGTCAACGAGAAGTTTGTGCAAGACTACCTTGCCAGTCCGTATGGTGGTGGCGGCGTGACGCACTACAACATGGAAGAAACCTATCTTGGTGTTCTTATTTGGGCCAAGGGCGTTGAGCGTGCGCTCGAACACACCGGCGGCGATTGGGAAGCCATCACACCGCGCATGATTCGCGATGTGAGCGGCAACTGGAATGGCCAGGGACCGGTTGGGTTGTCCGATGAAGAATCTCCGGAAGGTAGTGTTTGGATCGACCCAGATAACTTCAATATTTGGTTAAAGCCAAAAATTGGCCGGTGTGGGTCAGACGGTCAGTTCACGATTGTGAAAGAGGCGGAAGAACATGTTCCGCCGCTTCCTTTCGCGATCTATCCGGAGCGCGGCGTGTGCAAGGCTGATGGCCTGCATAAGCCGGACGGCACTGTCCAGGAGGACGTGCTCTAATTACGGCGTAGAACATGGGGCGGCGCTTTCAGCGCCGCCCCTCGACGCTGCCGCATTGCATTACTTGACTAAGAGATTCGCCCACTTTCACGGGCCATACTGATTCCATACAGAATCCCTTCGGGCTAGACGAAGCCACGCAACGTATTGTATTTATTCGGTATGTGATAGAACTGTGCTCTGTGGCGAGACAATCGCCCACCAATCTGCGGAACGAACTCCGCGGCGGAAAAATAAACGCAGACGGGGAGGCAATTTAAGCAATGAGTGTCCATGACTTCTGGACTCCGTTTTCCCTTGAGCCCTTTCTCAACGCCCTACTTATTGGATTAAGCATTGCCAGCATTTGGCTCGTGGCCGCGCTGGGCCTAACAATCATTTACGGCACCATGGGCGTGATCAATATGGCCCATGGCGAATTCATCATGTTGGGCGCCTATTCCACTTGGGTCATGCAGTATTTTATTGGCATACCCTGGCTCCTTTGTTTGCCGCTCTCGTTCATTATTGTCGGCTTTATCGGTTGGCTGGTCGAGCGCGGACTCATACGACATTTATATGAACGACCATTGGACACCCTGCTCGCGACATGGGGCGTTTCGCTCGTCCTCATTCAAAGTATTCGCCTAATTTTCGGCGGAGAGCCACAATATATTGATCCGCCAAGCTGGCTCAAAACAGTGATGATCATCGATTTCATCTATATTCCATGGATGCGGATATTCATTTTCTTCCTGGCACTGGCCCTGGTGGCGATGACTATCGCCATCTTGTACAAGACTAATTTGGGTATACAGATTAGAGCGGTGATGCAGAACAAAGAGATGGCGGCGTCATTCGGCATCAATTCCAAACGTGTTTATGGCCTCACTTTCGCGTACGGCGCTGGCCTTGCAGGAATATCTGGCGCCATGTTCTCTGGTTTAAAAACCATTTTCCCCGACATGGGGCTTGGCTATGTGGTTGAGGCGTTCTTGGTCGTGGTCACGGGCGGAGGAGAAGTATTGGGCAGCGTTGCCACTGCGGGGATCATGGGCCAGTTGCTCTCGGTGTTTTCCTACTTCACCAACGAGACGTTTGGCCACTTCGTTCTGTTCGTGCTGATCGTCATATTCTTGCGTTTTCGGCCGCAGGGCATTTTCACACCCAACATGTCGCGACGTTAAAGTGGGTATTCCGGTGGGGAGAATTTAGGGCGTGCAGCGGGCAAATCTCTATCACGACAAACGAGCCCAGTGGGCCGTCTACCTGGTGTTTTTCGGGATTTTGGCGATCATCCCGCTGTGGATGGGTGATCCATTTACGATGAACCAGTATGCCCGCTACGGTGTCTTTGGCATGTTGGCGCTTTCGGTCAGCCTGGTATGGGGATATGGCGGAATATTGAGCCTTGGGCAGGGTATCGCCTTCGGCATGGCCGCCTATGGCATGGGCGCGACCATGCAGATGCAGTACCAGGATCCGGTGAACGATCCGATACCCAGTTTCATGTTGACCAATGAGTTGGAGGCGCTGCCGACCGTTTGGGAACCGTTCTGGAACACCTCCGTCGGCATAATTTTGGCCGTCAGTATTCCAGTCCTTTTCTTTATTATATTCGGAATCTTGATGTTTCAGGCGCGCATCGCAGGCGCGTTCGTGGCGATCATGACGCTAGCCATGTTGGGCGCTTGGTACAGTATGGCCTATGACATGCAGCCTTTCACGGCCGGTTTTAACGGTATCTCTCCACCTTCGGCATTCGTGGCCTTCGGCGTTGAAGTCGACCCCTATAGCAACATGATCTATTGGGTATCGCTCGGGGTGCTGGCCGTTTTGACCTTAGGCGCAAAGGCGCTGCTCCAGACCAAGTTTGGCACCATCGTTCAAGCCATCCGTGACGACCCCGAACGCGCCCGATTCCTCGGCTATAATGTCGCCTACTATCAGATTGTTCTTTTCGCTCTTTCAGGGTTGATCGCGGCGTTTGCCGGTTTGGTTTGGGTGATGATCACGCAATTCGTCTCGCCCACGTCACTTGATATATTTTTCAGCATCACCTTTGTCATATGGGCAGCGGTCGGCGGGCGAATGTCGTTGTTCGGAGCAATCTTCGGTGCCATGTTCATCAACGCGGCACAGAGTTACGTCGGTGACGAATTTCAGGCCACTTGGTTAATCATTCTCGGCGCGGTATTCATCGTGGTGGTTCGATTTGCGCCAAAAGGCTTGGCTGGTTTGTTTGAATACGCGCTTGGTTTTGTTCCCTACCGAGTCAGAGAAACGCCGCAGTCACGCACCGACGTGCCTTCCCCGAGCGAGTAGAGGATCATTGTGACCGTAATCCTAGAGCTCAAAAACGTGACCAAGGCGTACGATGCGTACAAGGTCGTGGACGAGTTCAACTTTCAAGTCAAACAAGGCGAGTTGCGCTGTTTGCTTGGTCCGAATGGCGCCGGTAAGACGACAACGATTGATTTGATCACTGGCCGGCAGAAATCAACTTCTGGAAATATCATATTTAACGGTCGGGATATTACTGGCCAGCGGGAAGACAAGATTGCCAGACAAGGTGTCGGCCGGAAGTTTCAGGTGCCGGCAGTATTTCGAGAACTGACGGTTCGCGAAAATCTTCAAGTGGCGTTCAGTCGGAACACCGACCCCTTTGCCAACATGTTCCGGATGGGCCGCAAGGGCGGGCTAGAGCGTTTGCGTCAAGTCATCGAAATCGTCGGACTGCAAGAACGTCTGGGTGAAGTGGGTGGCAATCTTTCGCACGGAGAAACGCAGTGGCTCGAGATCGGCATGGTCCTGACGCAAAACCCAAAATTGCTGCTGATGGATGAACCGACCGCTGGCATGACGGAACAAGAAACGCAAAAAACTTCGGAAATTTTCAACCGTCTCAAAGGCGAACACACACTGGTGGTGGTTGAGCATGATATGGCATTTGTGCGTGAAATCGCCGATATCATAACCCTCATGCATTTGGGCAAAACTCTCGCAGAAGGCCCAATGGGAGTGGTTGAGAAGGACCCGAAAGTCAGAGAAGTGTACCTCGGCTCGGAAGGTATTACCGATGCTGCTTAGTCTGGAAGACGTCACGTCATATTATGGCAAAACGCCGATCCTACAGGGCATCAACCTAGGCCTCGAAGAGGGACATTGCGTCGCCGTTTTGGGACGCAACGGCGTCGGTAAAACTACTCTTGTACGCACCATCATGGGCTTGACGACGCGCATGACAGGAAAAATTTCGATAGCTGGTGAAGATGCAACCCATAAGGAGACATACGAACGCTCCTCCGCCGGCATTGGATATATTCCTCAGGGTCGGGGAATCCTTCCTAAATTTTCGGTGCGCGAGAATATTTTGCTCGGTACTTTCGCGCGGAACGACCAGAAGCGCGAAATTCCGGATATGTGCCTTGAACTTTTCCCCTATCTGGCTGAAAACCTCGATAAGCGTGCCGGTCAACTTTCGGGCGGTCAACAGCAGCAGCTGTCGATTGCGCGCGCGCTCGCGACCGACCCGAAGATCCTACTTTTGGACGAGCCCACGGAAGGTATTCAGCCCAATATCGTGCAGGAAATCGAGGCAACTATCCATCGTCTTAACACCGAGGTAGGCTTAACTCTGGTTTTGACTGAACAGCATATTAAGATTGCCAGAGAACTGTCACATGAGTTCGTTATCATGGACCGTGGACGCATCGAGGCACGTGGCCTTATCGCCGAATTGACGGACGAACTTGTCGAAAAACACTTAACAATTTAAGAGCTGGTGTGGGCTCTGAGAATTTGTCGCTAAAAACTTAATGTTAGCAAAGGGGAGGCATCAATGATTCGCATTGCTCCAAAAGGAAGTCCCGAAAGAGCTCGCATGATCAAAGAACACCGGGCGTGTATTGATTCCATGAAGGGCGTGCCGGGATGCACAATTCTACGCTGCAAAACTCCCGGAGACACGACAGAGGTTAGCGGCGGCATACACGAGGATTTTGAGCTCAACCGTGTGCTGTTGCGGATGCGTGCGCAGCCGGCCACCAATAAGCTGGTGGTCATTTGCACCAAAGTGGAAAAGGAATGGCGCATAGGCCGCCTCTCGGGAATCCGCGGCGTTCCACCAACTTTCGTTGGCCGGAAAGTTTATGATAATGAACAGGACCCGCAACACGATATCTTCCTGATGCGGCTGGATGAGTTTTCCGAAACGGATGGTTGTCCGGAACATTTCCGCCAGGGCTGGAAGCGGCGCGACGACATGTGGGCCACAACCTAGCCAAATGAAATAGGCGCAGCATCTAATTTGAAATCAATGCAGGGTGGGCCGCGGCCGTCGGGCGCGCGCTTTGAACGGGAGACTTTACGATGTCATGGATGAGATTGACGGGCTATGCCGATAAATTTGGCGTACACCCGGGAGACAAGATCCGATTTTACGTCAATTGTGACGGGCCGAGGCAGTACAACGCCAAACTAGTGAAGATGATTCACGGCGATACAAACCCCCGTGGACCCGGCCTGATTGAGCGCCCGATCAAAAGCGCGATTAACGGCAATTACAAAGGCCGTAAGCAAATTATCCACAGCGGCTCCTACGGGATTGTTGAGGACAAGCCGCAATTTCATCTCAAAAGTTTCACCTTGCAGTGCTGGGTCTGGCCAACAGCGCCGAAGACGCATCCAAAATATTGGAAGCACGGTGCCCAGGGCCTGGTCACGAAATGGCACAACAATAAGGGTTACGGTCTCTTCATCAACGAGGATGGCTGCGCGGAACTCCGGATCAATGGCAGCAAGATCACCACAAGCGCCCCGTTGCGTGACCATGCCTGGCACTTCCTTGCCGCCAGCTATGACGCGAAAACCGGAAAGGCCACGCTTTATCACGAGCCGCAAATCGTCTATGCGCTGGATCCCCAAGTAAAACCGGCGACCGCCAAGGTTTCGGCTCCACGCCATGATTCAAGCCCTGTGGTTATCGCCGGCTACACCGGTCAGCACAGCAACGCCGCGACTGCGCGTTCCTCGGTCCCGTCAGGGATAGTCATTTCGGGTCAGTACAACGGAAAAATTGATAGCCCGCGAGTCTGCAATCGTGCACTCAGCAGGGCCGAAATCGAAACCATGAAACTTGGCGCGCAGCGTGGTTTGACCGAGCGCCGCAACGCCGGACCAACGGGTGCGCTGTCGGAGACGATTGTCGCCGCTTGGGACTTTTCCGACGGTATCGACACCGCTGTTGGTCGGGATCATGGGCCGTATCTGTTTGATGCCCAAATTGTTAACTGCCCGACACGGGCGATGACCGGCCATAATTTTTCGGGCAACAATTTCGATTGGAAACACGCTCAACAAGAATATGGCGCCATTCATTTTCATGACGATGACGTTGACGATGCGCGTTGGGATGTCGATTTCGAATGGACTGTTCCAAATGGGTTCGAAAGTGATTCCTACTGCATTAAGCTGACCACAAACCAGGGTGACGAAGATTACATCCCATTCTTTGTGGTCCCGAGAGTGGGCGAGGAACAAGCGAAAATCGCCGTGATGATTCCGACCATCAGTTACATGGCCTATGCCAACGAGCATCTAGCCAACAATGCTGGTGGCGCGGAACTGCTGGTCTATCGCGTACCAATCATGCAGCAGCAGAATATGTTCTTGTCTGAGCACCGTGAGTACGGCGGATCCATCTACGATACGCATACAGACGGTAGTGGCCTTTGCCTCTCTTCGCGGTTGCGCCCGATCCTCAGCGTACGGCCGAAATACGACCATTTCCTGATGCAGGCACCTTGGCAATATCCGGCCGATCTGCATCTGATCTATTGGTTGGATAAGCTCGGCTATAAGTACGACATTATCACCGACGAGGATTGCAATTACGACGGGCTCGCGAGGCTGGAAAACTACAACGTCGTCATCACCGGCTCACATCCCGAGCATAATACCGGGCCACAGCTCGACGCTTTGCACGACTATACCCAGCAGGGCGGGCGCCTCATGTATATGGGTGCGGATGGCTTTTACTGGGTGCATTCCTACCTCCCGGCCTACGAACATCTCGGGCGCGGCGTCATTACTGAGATGCGCCGTTGTGAATCCGGTATCCGTACCTGGCGTGCCGATCCGGGTGAGTATTATCACCAGTCAACCGGTGAACTCGGCGGCATGTGGCGCTATCGCGGGCGATATTTACACTCTGTTGCGGGAACCGGCATGTCATCCGAAGGATTTGACATTTCGAGCTACTATTCTCGCACAGAAGACAGTAACGACCCACGTATTTCCTGGGCCTTCAAGGGCATTAAGTATGACGAGAAAATCGGTAATTTCGGACTTGTCGGCGGCGGCGCCGCTGGCACGGAACTCGATATTGTCGATACCATGCTTGGCTCGCCGCCGCATACGCTTGTGGGTGCGACATCGGCCGGCCGTCATACTGAGGCCTATCTGCTGGTTATGGAGGATTTTGGTTTTAACCAGCAAGGTCTGGATGGTACGCAGCATCCACGTGTGCGTTCTGACATAGCCTTTCACGAAACGCCGAATGGCGGCGGTTGTTTCGCCTTTAGTTCCATCGCATTTTGCGGTTCACTCCCGTGGAACAACGGCGATCCGAAGAAAAACAACATTTCACGGCTGGTTAAGAACGTACTTGACCGCTTCTCAAAAGATGGACCATTGCCGGCGGCGCCCAATAACGCATTCAAACATCGCGGACGCGCAGACTACGATCCGCCAATGAATAAGAAGCGGAAATAGTACTGCGGTTCGAGCCCAAATATTCCCGCGCCATTCGCTTGAGGCGAAGGCGCGGGAGTGCTTTTGAAGCAGGCTGGCGCGAATGAGTATGCATCCCGAGCTAGGATATTTCGACGAGGGTCTGAATTTCGTCGAACCAAAGCTATACGCGGCTGCCAGCCGGCCGTTCGGACGTGCGCAAACCTTGCCACCTGCAGCCTATCGTTCGAAAATTTTTGCCGATCTCGAAGACGAGAAAATTTGGACCCGCACCTGGGTCTGTGTCGGCGCGCAGCAGCAGATCCCCAATGCCGGAGACCTTTTGCCCTTCACTTTGGGACATCACGGCATCCATGTGGAGCGTCAAGCCAACGGCGGACTAATCGCGCGGTTTAACAAAGCACAGCATGGTGGTTGTCGGGCTGTCCCTGCGCAATGTCAGACCGGTATCAAGACAAAATGCTCCTTCACCTCCTGCGGCTACAGCCGAGACCGGGATGTCATTCACGCTGCCGAAGTGGGTGAAGGGTCGCGTTTGGCCGGCCAATATTTGGGAGATCGACCGGAACGTTTGTTGCCGGCGAAAGTTGAAACATGGGGCCCATTTGTATTCGTAAATCTCAACCCAGATTGTGAGCCTCTCGCCAAACAGATCAAAGGTTTGGCGAAGCGAGTGGCCCCTTATTTCAACGCCGACTTGAAGATGATGTCCGAGCTACGTAGCGAAATCGAGTGCAACTGGAAACTCGCGGGGCGCGCCTACCTTGAAGACCTAGCGCCACCATTTGTTACTGACAACGAGACTAAACCTACAGCTCGGACCACCAAGGCGACCCGCCCAGACCGTCCGTTGCACTCTGAACACCGGTATGATTTGGCCCGCAGCTATGGCGCGCGCGATTCCTTGCTGCAGATGTTTCCCGGGCTCTCGAAAGATCAGCAAGGAAGCGCACAACTTTTTTGGTTTTTTCCAAATCTATTGTTGGCTTTGATGCCGGACCATGTGTTGAGCGTTGTACTTCAACCCACGGCTACGGCGATGACCCTGCAACGGATAGCTTTGTTCGCCCATCCAAGCGGCAGTCCTGCGGATTTGACGGAACTCAATTGCCAATGGCGGGAAGCGCTAAACGGCAGCGCCGCGGAGGCAGAGTCACGCCAACGGGCGTTCGATGAATGGGGTTCATCGCTTAGGCCCGATACGACAGCGAAACGCCTGCCCAAGGAAAACAGCACGTTTGGATATGATTTTCAAAAATTCCTGGTGGAAAGTATTTTGGCTGAGCATGAATATTATTGGGCCGCGCCGCTCTATTCCCAACCTGGCAGATAGTTGGAAGCGCAATTAAACCGCGATGGTCTACAGCGTCCAACAGATCAAGTATGAGATTTTGGCCTATATAAAGGAATTAGGAGGGGATTTTTCCGACTACTATGTCGGCGTAACCCATGATCCGGAAAAGGCATTATTTAACATCCATCGGGTCGATCGCAAGAAGGATCCCTGGCTCTACAAGCAAGCGCTTACCTTTCAAGCTGCGCGAACGACTCAGGACTATTTCCTCAGTCGCCTGAAGGCCGATGGTGAGGCGGTTGTGGATAGCGACGAAGATACGGACTGTGTGTATGTCTACAAAAAAAGCAAAAGAACGGCGCCCTAAGAAAAACCCCGCGGCCCAACTAGAAGCGGGGCGGGTTGCCTTTATGGCAGGGAATTTCGACAAGGCGCGCGATATCTGGATGCCGCTTGCCGAGGCGGGCGATGCTGAGGCGCAGGCCTGGGTCGGCTCGCTCTACGCCAATGGCGATGGCGTGGAAATTGACGATAGCGCCGCATTTGATTGGTATGTGAAGTCGGCGGAAGCCGGAAACGTGCAGGCGCAAAGTAACGTCGGCGCGGCGTATGCGATGGGCAACGGCGTCAAGCAAGATAACGAAGCAGCGGTGCGTTGGTTCGAACGCGCGGCTGAGAACGGCGATGCGCATGGCCAATTCAATCTTGCCGTGCTGCTGTCGAGCGGCACCGGTGTTGCGAAGGATCTCGCCAAAGCGGCCGACTGGTACCGCGCCGCGGCAGAAGGCGGTCACTATCCGTCCCAGGCGCGGCTCGGGCAGATGTACGCTACCGGGCATGGCGTTGAGAAGGACCGTGTTCAGGCTTATTTGTGGCTTTCGCTCGCCGCCCAGCATGGCATCGGAAGTGCGTTGAATGCCCTAGATGGGATCGTCAAGCATATGTCGAGCGAGGAGAAATCTGAGGCGCTGAACCTGTTCGATTTGTGGCGAGGCAAGACTGCCGCGTCGGTTGGCCCGAGCCGCATTGAGCCTCTTCCTGGCTAGCAGGCGAAACTGTCGATTAATCCAGTTTTATCGTTAACCAGGATCCACAGCGAATATCGTTCGATGCGCTGGCGCAGGGCGTCCTCGGCGGGACAGGTATTCTCCGCCGTGATGTCTTCGGGTGGCGCTGCTTGGCCGTGTCGGCTGGAGCCAATTCTGGGCGCGAAGAAAAGCGATACTTCCAGTCTGTCGGGTGCGATTAGCACGGTGTCACCCATTTTCCAGCCGATTGGGAGATCGTGCGAACGATAGTAGCTGCGCACCTCTGACTGCGCCCTCTCCGCTGACATGAGGGCGGTGTCGGCGGGTTGGGTTGGCGAGTTGTCGTTGCGGCGAAGCTCTTGGTTGGTTTCATAGACAATGAGGATGATGATCACCGCGGCGACGGCAAGAATCCAAATCAGGCGTTTGCGCTTGCTGGAAAATCCGCTGCTTGCTTTCCGTTTGGCCACGGTGAAACTAGCCTAACCGGGAACTGAGACGGGCAAGAGGAGCGACGCGATGAGCATTCCACAGAACATAAAGGGCGAGTTGGAAAAGCGCGATGAACTTATTTTGGCGCTTGAAATGCTCATGGTCGATCAGGCCTGCCGCCTATTGGCGCTGGAGGCGGTTGTCGTCAATATGGCGGGGACGAAGAATGTGAAAGCCGGTGACGTCAAAGCGCGAATAGCACTGGAATCGAAGCGCTTCCAGCAGCATTTTGAAGGCGAGAGTATGACTGGGTTCGTGGAGCGGGCGCAACGCATTGCCAAGCAACTGTCGAGCAGTGCCAAGGGTGGCGCCCCGGCTAAAGTAGTTAAAAAGAAGCCAGCCAAGCGGGCTACGTAATTGCATATTAAGATAGTAATAAAATAACTAATTACACTCCTAGGTAACGGTTAACTTCGGCCGTGTCGGCGCGGAGGTCGGCGGTTGAGCCCTGCCACACGGTTTTTCCTTTTTCCATGATGTAGTGGCGATCGGCAAGACGACACAAATCTTCGACATTTTTGTCGATCACCAGAATGGCGAGCCCTTCTGCCTTGAGGCGACTGAGACATTGCCAAATTTCACGCCGCACCAAGGGCGCCAGGCCCTCGGTGGCCTCGTCGAGGATGAGGAGCGTTGGGTTGGTCATCAGCGCCCGGCCAATCGCCAGCATCTGCTGCTCGCCGCCGGACAACAGATTGCCCATGCTGGTCTTGCGCCGCGCCAGCTCGGGAAACATCTCAAACACCCGTCCAACATTCCATGGATTGGCGCTGGCGGCGCGGTCCGCCGCTGTCGCCACCAGATTTTCATGGACTGTGAGATTGGGGAATATCTGCCGCCCTTCCGGCACCAAGCCGAGGCCGGCCTGAGCGATCTTGTGGCTTGGCAATCCGTGCAACGCGGTGCCGGTAAACGTAATGCTGCCGGCGGCGACCGGCACGATGCCCATGAACGCGTGTACGGTGGTGGTCTTACTCATACCGTTCCGCCCCATCAGGGTGACGACCTCGCCGTCGCCCACCGAGAGCGACATGCCGAATAGCGCCTGACTGGCGCCATAGAAAACTTCGATACCGGAGACTTCAAGCATCGTCCGGCGTCTCCATGCCGAGATACGCGCGGCGCACATTTTCGTCACCGCGAATCTCCTCCGGCGTGCCGGAGGAAATAGTCCTGCCATCAACCATGACTGTGATGCGGTCGGCCAAGGCAAATACTACATCCATGTCATGCTCGATCAGCAGGATACTCTTGGTCGCCTTCAGCCCGCGCAGCAAATCCACCAGGGCCACCGATTCTTCTGCACCCATGCCGGCCATGGGTTCATCGAGCAATAGCAACTTCGAGGTACCGGCCAGTGCCATGGCAATCTCCAATTGACGGCTCTCGCCATGCGACAGGCCGCGCGCATTCGCCGCCGCCCTGTGGGCGAGGCCGACCTGCCGCAACGCTTCCAGGGCAGGTTAGGTGAGGCCCGTGTCGCGCCGCGCGCTCT
>Ga0115002_10004422_pt1 | contig 17003 bp, 12 predicted proteins | sample ArcticOcean_MG_C_8_FD_89576 | JGI IMG/M metagenome (GOLD analysis project Ga0115002, IMG submission 89576) | Marine microbial communities from western Arctic Ocean - ArcticOcean_MG_CB11_86 | ecosystem: Environmental > Aquatic > Marine > Oceanic | place: Arctic Ocean: Canada Basin | collected... | reverse complement strand
CAATGCAGCCGCTCCGTGCGCAGATAGCTTTTCTGGCGCTTGTGCGTCGCCTTGCGATAGAGGGGGAACTCCTCGAAGTACTGCCGAATCTTCAGCCATCGGCCGTAGATGCCAGCCGGTTCATAGATGAGTACGAGCACGAGAACCAAGCCGAAGATGCCTGGTTCCAGCCCCGGCAGTTGACCGACCACTGCCGGCAAGGTGTCTCGCGCAAGCGCGATTCCCTGGGGCAACATACCGATGAAGATAGCCCCGAAAATGACGCCATGCAGCGAACCAAGCCCGCCGACCACGACCATCAGGAGCAATTGAATCGAGGTGAGAAGCGTAAAACTGTCCGGCGAAAGATAGCCGATGCGGTGCGCGAAGAGTCCGCCGGCGAGTCCCGTAAACGCGGCAGACAACGCAAACGCCCGTGTCTTGGTTCCTGCAATGTTGATACCCATGCTCTGGGCCGAAATCTCAGAGTCGCGAATTGCGATGAACGCGCGCCCGGTCGGTGACCTCAGCAGGTTGAGGGCCACCAGCATGCAGGCGACCAGAATTCCGCCGCAAAGATAGTAAAACGGCATCGGCTCCAGAAACTCCCATCCCATCAGCGTTGACCGGGTTACCAGGAATCCCCGGTGGCCGCCGGTGACTGACTCCCAGTGATGGATCACCTGCTCAACGATGATCGCAAACGCAAGCGTTGCGACGGCAAGGTAAATCCCGCTCATGCGCAAGGCCGGAACCGCCACCAGCGCCCCGACAAGTCCGGTTAGCGCGGTTGCACACACGAGCGATGGCACAAAAGGCACGCCCTGCGCCAGAAGCCACGCATGCGTGTACGCGCCAATCGCAAGAAATGCGGCGTGACCGAGGCTCACCAGTCCCGTGTATCCGACCAGCAGCATGAGACCAATACCGGCAATCGCGTAGATAAAGACGAGCGACAGTTCGCCCAGGTAGAAGATATCGAGACCCGCCGGGGCCGCGACCATCGCAACAAGCAGAAGTCCGTACCAAAATGCCTGGCCCGAATGCCTGACGAGGTCGACGTCCTGACCGTAGTGGGTCTTCCTAACGTAGCGCATCAGACTTTCTTCCGCGCCATTGTGGCGAAAATACCCTGCGGACGGATCATCAACATCACGAGCAGAATCAAGTACGCGCTCATGTCGGCAGATCCCGGCGGCCCGTAGAGACTCGCAAACTGCTCGACCACGCCCACCAGCAGCCCACCCATAATTGCGCCGGGAAGACTGCCAAAGCCGCCGACAATCGCGGCGGCAAACGCCTTGATGAAGATGAAGCCCATTAGCGGGTCAATTAACGAAACGGGTGCAACGAGGATGCCTGCGATCGCAGAGATCGCGGCCGAGAGCGCCCACACGAGTGAATAGATGCGTTTGACAGGGATGCCCACATAGTACGCGGCGAGTTGGTTCTGGGACGCGGCCTGCATCGCGACGCCCAGTCGACTAAAGCGAAAGAACACAAAAAGTGCGCCACAAAGCAGGATCGTGCCGACAACGATGGCGACGTTCTCATAGCCGATGATCAAACCGCGGATCTGAAACACGTCCCCGGCGTACGGCGTCGCGAGTGCCCGGGGCTCGTTCCCCCAGATCATCCCCGCCACTGCCCGCAGGATGAAGCCAAGACCGATGGTAAGCATCAACACCGCAAACGGCGGCTCACCAATCATCGGGCGCAACAGGACTCTCTCGATGACCACCCCGAGCACGGCCATGCTGGCAACGGTTGCCATCACTGCCCAAAAAAATGGCAGGCCGAGCATGTTGCTGAACGTGAAGGCCATGAACGCCCCGACCATGGTGATGTCAGGTTGAGCGAAATTCACCATCTCCGTAGCTTTGTAGATCAGCACGAAACCGAGCGCGATCAAACCGTAGACGCACCCTTGGGAGACGCCACTAACAAGCAGTTGGAGGACTTCCATTGGGCGGGGTCAGGTCTCGATGATTGCTGATCTGCAGCGATTGGGTTCGGGTTGCTGGCGCATAACTGACAGTCAGTGGTCGCTCGCTGCAAAAGCGCAGGAGTCGCACGCGCGCCGACACCGCTGAGGCGACCGGCAAACTATCACAATCGGCAAGCGGCGCACAGCGCAACCCGGGGGTCGCCAGCGCGCCAGATGTCGATCAAATGCCTGTCAACGTCGAGCGCGGGACCGGCCCCGCCCTGCATGCTTTGCTGCGCCAGCCCCCTATCCGATCTGAGCCCGATCTGAGCCCGATCTGAGCCCGATCTGCACCCGACCTCAGCCGGACAACCCACGCTGCGCGAGCAAAGGCGCCACGGTTGGTTCCTGACCCCGGAAGCGCTGATAGAGCGCCATCGGGTCATCTGTCCCGCCGCGCGACAAAATGTGTTCACGGAAGGACGCTGCGGTCGCGGCATCAAAAATGCCTTTGTCCGCAAACACCTGAAACGCGTCCGCATCGAGCACTTCGGCCCAAATATAGGCGTAGTAGCCCGCCGCGTAGCCATCGGAGGCAAAGATGTGCTGAAAGTACGTCGAACGATAGCGCGGGTCGACCTCCGCGATCAACTCGATCTGCCGCATCGCTGCGGCTTGCTCGGCGTTGACACTCGCGGCATCACCGGTGCCAGAATCTCCGCTATGCCAGTGCAGGTCGAGATAGGACGCGGCCAGGTATTCAGTCGTTGCGAAACCCTGATTGAACTGACCGGCCCGGCGGAGTTTGTCGATCAGTTCATCGGGGATCACGTCCCCTGTTTCGCAATGGCGAGCATAGGACCGCATAACTTCCGGCTCGACGGCCCAGTGCTCCATGATCTGCGACGGCAGTTCGACGAAATCGCGCTTGACGCTTGTTCCCGACAGGCTCCGGTAGTGAACCTTGCTCAGCAGTCCATGCAGCCCATGACCGAATTCATGAAAGAGGGTCCGCACTTCATCCATGCCGAGCAAACAGGGGTCCGCCTTCGGAAAATTGCAGCAGTTGATAACGACCGGCAGCGTGCCGCCGTCGAACACCGACTGCTCTTGAAAGGACGACATCCATGCCCCGCCGCGTTTAGACGGCCGCATAAAGTAATCGACGAGGAACCAGCCAATTTGGCCGCCGTCTGCCTCCGAGACCGCGAAGCTCTTCACATCCGGATGGTAAAGCGGCAGGTCATGCACCTCGTCAAACCGAACGCCATAAAGGCGTTTTGCCACATCGAAGGCGCCCTGCATCACGTTTTGTAACAGGAAGTACGGCTTCACCGCGTCCGGGTCCATGGCGTAACGCTCTGCTCGCACTTTCTCGGTGTAGTAAAACCAATCCCAGGGCGCGAGTTTGAAATTGCCGCCACCGGCCTGAATCCGCGCCTCAAGGTCCGCTGCCTCCTCGGCGACGCGGGCCTTCGCCGGCTCCCAGATCGCGTCAAGCAACTCGTGGACGCGCGCCGGGGTTCCCGCCATCGCATTGTCCAGTTTGAAGTCTGCATGACTGCCAAAACCCATCAGTCCCGCGCGTTCCTGGCGCAAGAGCACGATCTCTGCGACCACTGGCTTGTTATCCGCAGCGTTGTCGTTGTCGCCGCAATGGGTGTATGCCTTGTAGATAAGCTCCCGTAGATCACGTCGCGATGAATACTGCAGAAAGGGCGTAATCGAAGACCGCGAAAGGGTAAAGAGAAACCCATCCTTATCGCGACTCATCGCCTCACTCGCGGCCGCCTGACGCACCGAGTCTGGCAGTCCGTCGAGCGATTCTTCATCCGTCACCAACAGCTCAAAATCATTCGTCTCCTGCAGCAGGTTCTGCGCAAAGCGTGTTGTCAGCGTTGCGAGTAGCTCATCGATTGCCTGCACCCGTGCCTTCTCGCTAGCACCGAGCGATGCGCCGGCACGCACAAAGTCGCGGTGGGTGCGAATCAATAGTTCTCGTCGTTCGCCGTCGTAGCGATCAAGCGTCGCGTGCAGCCCATCGACCCGCGCGAACAGGGCCGCATTGCCAAGGACCGAGTTGTTGTGACTCGCTAGCCGGGGACTGATCTCGCGCTCGATCGCCTGAATCGACGGCGTGGTGTCGGTCAACGCGATGTTGAAAAAAACGTCCGCGACACGACGCAACGCGGCGCCCGCGCGCTCCATCGCCTCGACGGTATTTTCAAAGGTAGGAAGTGCGGATTCGCCCGCTATCGCTTCTATCTCGATCAGGTGTTCGGCGAGAGCGGCGTCAAACGCGTCTGAAAAGTGCGCATCCGAGATGTCACTGAACTGGGGCAACGGGCCGTCCTGGGGGACTCGCAGTGGATTGCTCGATGGGTCGCTCAAGGGTCTCTCCGGCGTTGGGTAAATGGGCAACACGCGCGGGTCACTTTACCACTCCCGATTCGAAGGCATCCCCGATTCGAAGGCACTCCCGATTTGAAGGCTTCCGCCGGCTGGCTTTGCACGCACGAGGCGTTGCCAGCATCCCCGCACCCGTCAGATCTCAAGTGTGGCAGGTGTGGATTGGTGGGAGATGCACCGAGTGCCCTGGTGCGCCGGGTGAGTGATGCGGCCCTGTCAGGCCACCGGCATCGACAGGACGCTTCATCTCGCCGTTGATCAACTCGCGGCGAAGAGGTTGCCCGCGGTGTCCGGATCAAACGGCTCGCCTGATCGCTCGCGATAACAATCGGGTCCATTGAAGCGGAGCGCCAGACTGCGGCGCCCGCGTTCGCCGGTCCTGCCACCCCCGTGTAGGCAGCCGTAGTGAAACAGAACGACATCACCCGGTTCTGTCGCATAGCCCACAACGTCAAAGTTCGGGTCTGCATCGACATCAGGCACCGTCTCACCGGTAAAGCGGCCATAGAGCGAATCAAATGCCGGGCCCTCATGGGACCCCCGCGCTAAACGGAGGGCGTGCGCCTGATCTACCGGGTCGAACGACATCCAGATGACCAGCAGATCGTTACCCCTGAGCGGTGTATCGACGATGTCCTGATGCCAGCCGGTCGGCGGACTGAACGGCCCTTTCAGGAACATCTGCTCACCGGAGAACCAGGCCCTGCAGTCGGCGCTATCTTCCGGTGTCACCACAGACTGTACGATGTCTCGCACGTCTTCACGCGCTAACAGCGCCTGCACCTGGTCGGATGCATGGCGGTTGCCAATGTCCTGGTAGAAAAAACCGGTTTCCACACCGGCCGGCAACTTCTGCGCAGCTTCGATTGACGCCACCGTCGCCATGCGGTCCGCATACAGACGTGCCGCCCCCGAGCCGGGGTGGTCGGCGAGACGCTGCCATACGGCTTCTGCCAACGCCATCGTGTCCGGGTCGAAGACCTGCCGCAGGCAAACGACCCCGTCACGGCGAAAAGCGCTACGCAAGTCGTCTCCGTTTTCCAGCTTCACGTTCGCCATCTGCTCCTCCTTGGCTGACAGATCCGCTTTTAGTCGACAGATCCTCTTTTGGTCGACAGATCCTCTTTTGGTCGACAGATCCTGTTTGGCTGGCAGATCCTGTTTGGCTGGCAGATCCTGTTTGGCTGGCAGATCCTGTTTGGCTGGCAGATCCTCTTTGGCTGACAGATATAGGTTTCTTGAGTGGCAAGCGGGCGCGACTGCATCTGATGGGTCAACCAGTATTGCGCAGGCCACTCGCAATCCCGGCCATAGTCACTTTCAGCGCACGGCTCGATACTGAATCAGCATCGGTGTCGGCCCGCAACCGTTGCCGATAGAGCAATTCGCTTTGCAGCAGGTGCAACGGATCAAGATACGTGTTGCGGACCGTCAGTGACTGGCGCAGGCCCGGGTCGTGGGCTAATAGTCGGTTCGCCTCTTTCAACTCAAGCACGCCTTCCTTCAGTGACAGCAGGCGCGCACCGAGGTCCTGCTCCATCGCTTCGAAGTCAACCGCAAGGCGATCGAAGTATTGCTGCGCTATCGAAGCATCGGACTTGGCAAGCACCATTTCAAGCATATCGATCTGCATCGCAAAGAACGGCCATGCGTCGTACATGGCACGCAGCAACTGACGCCGGTCGTCACTCTGCCCACCCGTGATCGCCGCCTCTGTCCCCAGCCATGCCGGCAGCATCAAACGAATCTGGGTCCATGCGAAAACCCACGGAATCGCCCGCAGGCTAGCTACATCATTCGACTGGCGACGGCGACTGGGACGGCTGCCAAGGGCGAGCGTGCCAAGTTCGGATTCTGGCGTCGCGGCGGCGAAGAAGTCGACAAAGTCGGGACCCGAGATGACCCCGCGATACGCGGAAACTGCACCGGCCGACATCGACGTCATTGCCTCGCGCCACTCGGCGCTTGGCGCCGGCGGGGGTCGCAGCGACGCCTCAAGCGCCGCTGACAGGTAAAGCGCGAGATTCTGCTCGGCGAGTTCACGCTGACCCAGCTTGAACCGAATCATCTCACCCTGCTCGGTCACGCGCATTGAGAAGTCAACACTGCCCGGCGGTTGCGACAGGATCGCCGCATGGGCCGGCCCCCCGCCACGACCGACCGCGCCGCCACGACCGTGAAACAGCGTCAGCTCGACACCGTGTCCGGCTGCGACCGCAGCGAGCGCCTCCTGTGCCTGGTATTGGGCCCAGGCGGCCGCCAACTGGCCCGCATCCTTGGCCGAGTCGCTATAGCCGATCATCACCTGTTGCTCGCCGCCGCAATACTCGCGGTACCAGGGAATCGACAGCAGTCGATCGACCGTGTCAGCAGCTCGCCCGAGGTCGTCCAGCGTTTCGAATAACGGCACGATCGGGAGTGATTGGCTCACCCCCGCCTCGCGCAGGAGTAGCGCGACGGCAAGCACATCGCTCGGCTCGGATGCCATTGAAATGATGTATTCAGTAATCGCGCCGCGCGGATGATCGGCAATGACCTTGCAGGTTGCGAGGGCCTCGACGCTCTCGGCGGATGGATCCCATCGCACCGGGAAGAGCGGCCGTCGGCCCGCCAGCTCGCCCAGTAGAAACGCCTGCCGCGACGGCTCATCCCAGCCAGCATAGCTCGCCCCGCTTTCATCCGTTATACCGAGATACTGGGTCACCTCATTCATCACCCGCTCATGCACGTCAGACGACTGCCGCACGTCGAGGGAAAGCAGATGCAGCCCAAAGGTTCGGACGCGCCGCAGCGTGTCGAGCAGCAGTCCGTCAGCAATGGTTGTGAGCCCCACCCGAATCAGTGAATCGCGGATATTTGAGAGTCCCTGTGCCAGCTCGTCCGCAAAGAGCAGAACACCGTCGGGCACGGGCAAAAGGATGAGTTGCTCCGCCCAGTCCCGGGTTTTCTGCAAGCTCATGCGGAGTCTGCGGAGCAACACCCGGTACGGTTCGCGCTGCGCATTCGGGTCGGCTGGCAGCGCTTTGATGAAGTCGCTGGTCGCGGCCGACATCGACAGATCCCCCAGCAACTGATCGATATCACGCAGCAGGAGATCGGCCGCCATCCATCGTGCCAGCATCAACACCTCGTGTGTCGTTGCCGCAGTGACGTTCGGGTTGCCATCCCGATCCCCGCCCATCCACGCCGCAAACTGGATCGGTGACGATGCCTCTGCATCGCGGGTGATGCCGTGACGCGCACACGCCTGATCGAGGTCACGCAGCAAATTCGGCAGCGCATGCCAGAGTGACTGCTCAACGACCGCGAAGCCCCATCGCGCCTCATCCACCGGCGTCGGTCGGGTGTGGCGAATCTCATCGGTGTGCCACGCCTCGGCAACGAGCCTCTTGATATCGCTTTCCAGGCGGTCTCGTTGGCGTTGTCGCTGCTCGACCCTGAGCGCGGCAAGACAATCCCCAATGCGATCATATTTCTGGATGAGGGTGCGCCGCAAAACCTCGGTTGGATGCGCCGTCAGCACCAACTCAACCCGCAGACGGTTAAGTCCCCGGCCAACGTCCGCCGGTTCGATGCCCGCGGTCAGCGCACCGGCGATGGCCGCATTAATCTGGTCATCGGCATCGAGAGCGGTTGCTACCGCGTGTTGTTGCTCGGCGATATTGGCAAGATTAAGGAACTGGTTGAACGCACGCGCGATGTCGACGAGTTCCATCTCGTCGAGGGCTTCCATTTGCGTGCGGAGCGCCGCCCAGGAGACACCCGGCTCCCGCGCTTCCTTCGCGAGTCGGCGGATCGTCTCGATCGTCGCGACGAAATCCGTCCCGCGGTCCAGAGAAATCACCTCACCGAGCGTGTCACCCAGCAATCGCACATGGGCAGTCAGGACCGGGTCGAGTGTTTCGGATTCGCTCATCGTTGACTCCATTGCCAAGTTCTCGACCATTCCCTGGACGTACATGTGGGCTATTCATTAAGGACTGTTCATGTAGGGCTGTGCATGCAGGGCTGTGCATGCAGGGCTGTGTCACCCTGGCTTCCGGGAATCCCTCGCGTCGACTGCAAAAGCGGAACATTACACCCCAGGCGTGACTGGAGTCAGCCCGCAAAGCCCTGGCGACGTGGGCCCTCTTCCCTCTTTTCGACGAATCACACGATCGATCGCAGAAATCTCGTTCCGGCAACTCGCCCGGCTTGATAGACTCGCCTGCCGATCGATCCAGTGACACTATCGCATGTTCAAGAACGCCTATATCTACCGTCTGACCCAGCCGTTCACGATTGGTCCGGAGAAACTCCAGGAGATGCTCGAAAGCCAGGCTTTCGTTCCCTGTTCGGGCATCCGGCCGTCAAGCTTTGGCTGGATTCCCCCACTCGCTGGCTACGAAGATCAGTTGTTCCACACCGTGGCGGGCAACTATCTGATGTGCGCGCGCCGGGAGGAAAAGGTCGTCCCACGCAGCGCCCTGATGGAGCACGTAGAAGAGCGGATCGCCAAGATCGAAGCCACCGAGGGCCGCAAGCTGCCCGCGAAGGATCGTGCGTCACTCAAGGACGACTCGCTTGCCCATCTGTTGCCACAGGCGCTCGCCCGCTCTAAGCAAGTGCTTGGTTACCTCGCAATCGACGACGGACTGCTCATCATCGCGACGGCGACCTCATCGGAAGCCGAAATGTTCATCGATTGCCTGCGCACCTCTCTTGGCAGTCTGTCAGTCGTGATTCCACGGGTGCAGGGCAAACCGACCGACACCTTCACCCACTGGCTCACCCACCGTGAGATTCCCGACGGTTTTGGGCTGGGGGATCAGTGCGATCTCGTGGACCCGGAGGACGGCAGCTCGGTAACCTGCCGTCGCCAGGACCTCGCCACGCAGGAGATCCGTTCGCATGTGGAGGCAGGCAAGATCTGTTCGCGTCTCGGACTTGACTGGCACGGTGATGTCACCTTTGCCGTTGACAAGGATCTGTCACTGAAGCAGATTCGCTTCAATGTTACCGATGACGCCAACTTCGAAGGCGACGGCGATGCCGAGGTGGCACAATTGGATGCGGCGTTCGTCAACATGGCGCTTGAGTTCAAGCGAATGTTGCCGGCGCTGTTTGCCGCGCTTGGTGGCGAGATTCCACCCGACACTTAACGCCAGGGGCACTTAACCCTGGGGACGCGAAACCCCAGGGACGCTTGATCCAAAGGACGCTTGACCCTAACGTCTGGCAAGTTGTTAACTCAAGAAAATCCCAGCAACACAGCTTTGACCTTTGAGTTCTATCCTTTAACCGCGCCAATGGTGACCCGGTTGATCGCAACCCGGCCTTCATCGATGACAAGCCCTGCTGCCCCGGCATCGAGGCTCTCGTCAGCGGCGGCTAGCAGTGTCACACCATTGACCGCGCCGCTTAAGGCGTCGCCGTTGGCGCTAAGCGACAACTGCAGCGTCTCGCCCAGGGCCCACTCAAGGTCGGCCTCGGCGAGCACCTCTTCTTCGTCATGCACGATCTTGACCAAACTCACCTTTCCAGCCGACAGCAGCAGTCCATAGAATCGTCGCAGACCCTGAACCCTGATGGCAATACCCGTGCGGGCGGCGAGATGCGGCGTGACATCGGCGTCAACCTGATAGTCCACCCATTCCCTCGTGCCCTGCATCACAAGCCCCATGCCCTGGTTCTGGATGAGCCTGAAGGTTTCTGTCCTGCCCGTGAGCATGTCGACGCCATTGACCCACGCGCGGCGCCACATCGTGCCTTTGTGCGGCGGCCGCTCGAACGTTACCTCTGGCGTCCCTGTCCAGCCCAGAGACGCAAGGTCGAGGACACCATGGCCCGCTGCAGCCACGCGCAGCCCCACTTCAAAAATGGGGCCCGGCAACGCGGGCACGACCCAGGTGAGCGAGGTGCCACCGGACGTGTCGGCTGCAACGGCTTGCGCGTCGGCAAAGCCGGGTTTGTCGTCCTCGCCGTAATACGCGACATAGAGATTGACGCTCGATATCTCAGTGGCATTCGCCAGGACCGCCCGCATCGTCTGGCCAGGGAATACCCGGGGTGACGCCATGAGCGCGTAGCCTCTCTTCTCGAAGTACTTGGCAACGTCTTTCGACGGTGTGAACACCGGCGACCCGATTCGTGCACTGCCGCTGACAGCACCGCGCAGCACGTAGCTGTCGCCCGCGGGCACGTTCGCGACCTCGCCGTCGCCCTCAGTGACCTGAAAGCCCTGCAACGAGCCCGGGAAATCAAAGTGAAATTGCGCACCACCCTTGGGTGCCAACGGCTCGCCGCCCGCTAACGCGCGCCCCATGTTGATGATCTGGACCGCTTCGTTCGCGCAGTCGCTGACGCCGCGGCCGCCATCGGCTGTTGGAATGTACAGTCTGTCGGCAACCGGTCCGCGCCAGTCAAGGCCCTTGTTGAGTCCAGCGTCGATGCCGTTTAGCCCTTCTTTGATACCCATCAGGCAACCCACGTTGCCGGAGTTACAGTCGGTGTCCCAACCACACGTGTTAACGATCTTCAGGGTCTCGGAGAAGTCGCCCTCGCCGTGGAGCAGCGAGTGAATGATGAGCGCGTGATTGGGGACCATATGGCAATTGCCACCATACTTGTCATAGCCGTAGTTCGCCGCGATCATCTCCCGGGTTTCCCGCCAGTCCGGTTCACTCGCGTGCCAACTGCGCACATCCCCGATCATCCGTGCGATCACTGAGTCGGTGGGAATGTAGGTCAACGCCTTGTCGATGAGTTTGTTCATGTCACCTTCGACAAACGCCATCGCCTCCATCGCCACCATCACGCGCGCACCATAGACGGCTTCGCCGTCGTGGCTGACGGTCGCCGCAGCATCAGAAAACCGTACCGCCTGGTCAGGGTCGCCCGGCGCGACCATCGCCCAGCCATCGATGAAGATCTGCGCGCCGATCTGTTCAGATACCACTTTGCCATTAAGCGCAGCTGATCCGCTCTCCGGTGCCGCTATGCCGTTCACAAGCCGCAGGTAGGCCGTGTGTTCAGTAGAATTGCCGAGACCGCCCCACCACAGGATGGTGCGTTCGCGGATAAGGTAGTTGAGCCAGCTCTCGCCGACCTCGCGGGCACTGATCGCCGGGTTGTTGCCGTGATCTTCAAGGGCCCGCAGAAACGTAAATGTGCCGGAGATGTCATCATCAGTGACAATGAGCGGAACGTCGAGTTTGTCGTGCACGTAGTATTCAATGTCACCCAGCCGATCCTGGATCATCTCGTAGTTCCAGCCTTCAAATGGCCGACCGAGATACACCCCGATTACCTTGCCGAGAACCCCGGCATAAACGCGGTCCGCATAGTCTGCTGGCAGTTGCATCTTTAGACTTCCCTCTTGGCATTTTGACGTAACCATACATAGTGGCGCGATCGAAACGATGGCAATGGGGTCATTGGCTGCCCTCCCCGCCGCGCTGGGAGTTAGCGCAGCGCGCGGCAATATTACCAAAATACGCGACGTAGTTCGCACGCATGAACTCAAACTGAACAACCTTACCCACCGCGCGACGGACAATCTCGCATGCCGCCGTATAGCTAGTTCCCGCAAGGCCTCCTTTCTGCAAGATCATGTGAGGTTTGCGAGCAAACCGACTCCCAAGAACTAGTTGGTGTTATTAACCTGGTGAGAGAACGAAATATGAAGACATTACTGGCAAGCGTACTGCTCGCTGCATCATTCACATTGTATCTGGCACCCGCGAGTGCAGCGGACGGGGAAGACGCGCGACCGTCGGCCGAAGAACGCAAGGACGCTCGCGAAGCAAGACGGGCCGATTTCGAAGCGATGTCACCGGATAAGCGCAAGAGCGCGCGCTCGGAGCGGCGCAAGCGATTCGAGGGCATGAGTGATGAGGACAAGGCGGCGGCACGCGAGCACCGTGGCGCACGGGGCGACAAGGCGGGCCGAAAAGGCCGCGCTATGGGGCAAGGCGGCAGGAAGGCAGGCGGCAGGAAAGCCGGCGGCAGACCAGCGCGTGGCGACCGACCCCGTCGCCGATAGGCCCACGCACGCAACACGGGTCCATCCCCCTCAATCGCCGAGCGTGTTGCGTGCAACCTGACCGTGCGGTCCCGGTCACATTGGCCGGGCGCCCCCCCCTCTCATTTTGATCAGAAGAGTTGACCAAGAGAGTTGACCAGGAGGGCTGACCAGCTCAGCCCTCCTGGTCAACCCTTGGTCTAAAGCCGTCACTGGAGCTATTCAACGAGGGCGAATAAAGCGCTTCTTCAGCTCCGCCTTAGACCTCAATATCAAAGCGCGCCAATTAGAGCGCTTGATTAAAGCGGGGCGGACGCTTCTCCATGAAGGCCCGCACCGCCTCGCGCGACTCCTCCGTACCGGAGCATGCGATCAGATGCTCCGCTTCCATCGCGAGCGATTCGCGCAGACCCTGCGCAATCCCACGATTCAGGTTCAACTTCATCATTCTGAGCGCGGTCCCAGGTCCGTTGGCGATATGTGCTGCATACGCCAGTGCATCCGCGCGGAACGTGTCATCGTCGTAGACCTTGTTCACGAGTCCCATGGCAACACAGTCCGCTGCACTCAGGCGCTCCGCGGTAAACATGAGTTCCTTCGCCTGCGCGAGGCCAACAAGCCGAGTGAGAAACCAGCTGGCGCCATAGTCACCGGATAGGCCAATGTTGCGGAACGCGGTCGTGATGAAGGCGCGTCGGGCCGCGACGCGCAGGTCGCAGGCAAGCGCAATCGAGAGCCCTGCACCAGCTGCGGCACCCGGCAATGCCGCAATCGTCGGCTTTGCCAGTTCGTGCAGTCGCAGCGTCAGCATTTCCTGTTTGTGCGTCAACTCAGTGACCGCCTCGGCGGGTGTTTTCTGTCGGCCTTCGCCCCCGCCACCACCCATACCTGACACATCGCCGCCTGAACAAAATGCGTCGCCGGCACCGGTCAGCATGACGCAGCCGACGCGGGGGTCGGCTTCAAGCACGAGCAGAATGCTACGGAGCGCCAGGGTCAGGATGTCACCCAATGCGTTCTTCTTGTGGGGTTTGTTAAGGGTCACAACACCCACCCGCTGCTCGATCCGACAGAGAAGCTCGTCCGTTCCTGTCGCTAACTCGATCACCTCGTCACTCATTGCTGCATTCTCCAGGTCTTTCGGTTCGTATCGTCCAGTTCTGTATTCGACCAGCCGCATGACCTGAGACAGGCTTCAAACCTGCCGTCAGGGTGCGACACTCGCGCATTCGCACTCGGCTCCCCTGCATGTCAGCCGGGTCAGCAGCCCGCAGTTGCGAGCGACGACAACGCTCGCGGATCTCGATTTTCGTTTACGCCAAGCCACCAAAAGCAGCAAGCGATTGCCGGGCCGACCGATCACCAGCCAGGAGCCGGCACGCGTGTTGCCAGCCCTCACACATCAAGGCCGCATCTTCGAGGTCGGCTTCGCTCGCGAACCGCATTGCCTGCCCAAACGACGTTCCGCGTCGTCGTACGATCCCGCCGCCATAAGATGCGCGCCCGTTATCCAGTGGCCGTTCATGCGCCTGCCGGACAGTACCTGCAGCTCTGTCGCCACGTTGAACCGACAGTATTCCAACGCTGTTGCCTGATGTGCTTCGGTCAGGCCAGGAGACGGCGTCTCCCATCCCGGCCAACAGGCGGCGGCAATGTTGTAAGCGATCATCATCGCAACGGATCGATAGGCCAGCCCGGTTTCCGGATCAAGGACACCAGACGCAACCGCCGCGTCGAAAGCGGTTCGGGCGAGCAGCAGATAGCCCTCAAGATCGCTCGCCCCGCCTGCGAATTTTTTCGAGATCAGGTAGTGGGATTTGCCGAGATCGTCCGCTGAAAGTCTCACGGGTTTCGCCCCCTTCTCATGTCCATTGGTTTGCGTCGATTCTTTGTTCTTCGTCTCTCGACGCTTCCCGTTCGCGCATTTTTTCGGTCTCTTTTTGGACTGTCAGCGAGTCAATCTGGGCCAGTATCCTGTTGGAGTTTACACAAAGGTCCATCGGGAGAGAGCGTCTGCGATCGCCAACTGACTGGTCATGCCTGCCCGACACCGGGACGGCCTGCGGTGAAGCATTTGCATCGACGCCGGGGCGCGGGCTAACTCGCAACGATCAGGCGGGACAAATCAACCGATCAACCGGGGACCCACCATTGGCGAAACGCTATTTTACAGAAATGGGGATGGGCACCGACGTCCACGGCGAGGATCACACGAGAGCGGCAGAGCGCGCCGTATTCGATGCAATTCACCATTCCAGCCTGAATCTCTTCCCCCATGTGGGTCGTGGGCGGGATAACATGGTGCTGCACGTTTTGATTGGGGTGCCAGAACCCCGTTCAGTCGACGCCTCCCGTGTCGCGGCGGCGCTCCCTTATGGCGCGGTGACGGTCGACGTCGAAGTTGGCGGACTGCTCATTCCTGGCGAGGACGGCGTTGACGCCATCGTCATTGCCAACGCGGGCATTCTCGTGCAGTTTGAATAGATATCGCGACTCGCTGTCATCCACAGCGGGACGCAAACGCAACCAACATCAAGGACCAACCCATGCCACAACTCAGCCCGAGTGAGCGCGACGACCTGCTGCAAACCCGTGGAGTGCTGATGCGTATCGCTTGTGTGCGCGCAGACGGCAGCCCCCTCGTGACGCCCATCTGGTTCCTCCAACGCGAAGGTGCCATTTTTTTTACGCCGCGGGAAAAGAGTGAATGGTTCGCCTGTTTGCGCAATGACGCACGGGTCGCGCTTTGCATCGACGAGGAGGCTGCCCCCTATCGCAAAGTGGTCGCGGAGGGTGACGCAGAACTCGTCCACGACATCGGCGAGGATGACGTTTGGCGTGAGCTCTATCGCGCAATCGCCGAACGCTACATTCCGCCCGACGCTGCCGACTCGTATATTCGCAACACCATTGATCAACCGCGGGGTCTATACCGCCTCGCACTCGAGAGCGCGAAAGTAAGATCCTGGCGCATGCCCGTCGAGGGTGAAGCGCCGCAGGGCATCTGGCACGACCGGTACTACGCTGACGGTAGCAAGTACAAGGAAGACTGACCGGTGGACGACTTTTCCCAACACGCGACCGAACTCCGCGTTTATGGATACACGCTGCTCGACAACGTGCTGGATGGCGAAACGGTGGAGCGAATGCGCGACACCCTGCAACAGGCTGCCGCCGAACTCGGGGTGGAGTCCACGCACCGCGGCACGGCGCGCCATCTCGCCAACCTGGTCACCATCGATCCGGTCTTCTTTGAATGCATCGATCACCCTCGTGTCCTGCCGCTGGTCGAGGACCTGATGGGCAACGAGCTGATTCTTGGCAGTTTGTCGGCGCGCCTCGTGCGGCCCGGCGACCCGGGACAGACGTTGCACAGCGACGTCCCCTTCGGGTTGCATCGCTATGGCACTGAGGCGCCGGTGATGATGAATACAGTCTGGGCGCTCGACGATTTCTCAAGCGCAAACGGTGGAACGCGACTGGTGCCGGGAAGCCACCAAAGCCATCTCTTTGAACCACCCGATGGGTTCATCGTCAAGCATGAGATTCAACCTGCCATCAAGTCCGGCAGCGTGATCGTGACACATGGCCAGACCTGGCACGGTGGCGGAGCGAACCACACGAATGCGAATCGGCACGCCATCTTTGGCCACTACCGGAACGGTAGCTGGATGCGGTTTCAGTGCGACCCACACCACGGCTTTGACCCCGCATGGCTCGACCGGCTGAGTCCGAGACAGAAGCAACTACTGCGGATGGAGCACGGCCTCAGCGACAAACTCGCCGCGGACTTCTACGAGCGCTGAGTCTTCAGCTAAAGAGGTAGAGAGCCTTCAGCCTCTGGAAGGTAAAGAGCCCTCAGCCTCCGAAAGGTAAAGAGCCCTCAGCCTCCGAAAGGTAAAGAGCCTTCAGCCTCCGAAAGGTAAAGAGCCTTCAGCCTCTGCGAGGTCAAAAGCCTTCAGACCAAAAAGGCCAACGGCAACGACGCAGCTACTCCGAATCGCTCGCGGCCAGACCGGTTACCACATCTGCCGATGCGCTGCGCACGTACCATTGCCTGATACGCGTACGCCCGATCTTGCTCGCAACGTTCATAGTCTGGGCGCCATCGCGCAGTTCGAATTCGCGGACCAGTTTTGGGCCGTCCTCAACCGCGTCGGACGTCCTCAAGGTCTGTCCCCGCCAATCGCTCCGCGTAACCCGGTCGCCCTGTTCATGGGACTCTCCAATTGGGTAAATGACGCGCACGCCGTCGTGGTGAAGGACCATCGCGTCCCCGGTACGATTCACGACCAATCGATCTGCCGACAGCAAATCGATCATCGCGCGTGCCTCGCCCGGCGCAGAGGCCCCGGAACCAAGGTCGGCACCCGCGCCGAGCGGGATCCCGTAAACACGCACGCCCCCGCGCAGACCGGACAACAAGCCGCCGCGTTTCCGATTCGCCGCTGCCATCAGATCAGCCGCGTCATCGCTCGCCGCATCATCGAGCAACCAGCTTCCGGTCATGCCCAGATCTTTATCTGGCTCACTACCGGTCGTGGCACAAGATGCGATAACAGCGACCAGGCACAAGACGACACAACGGGACGCAAGGCGGGTCAGCGCGTGCCCGGTCATCTCCCTCCAAGCCCGCTTGTTCCAGGTCCGATTATTCCAATCGCCCTCGTAAATAACACCCCTGCT
>Ga0115002_10004421_pt1 | contig 17004 bp, 11 predicted proteins | sample ArcticOcean_MG_C_8_FD_89576 | JGI IMG/M metagenome (GOLD analysis project Ga0115002, IMG submission 89576) | Marine microbial communities from western Arctic Ocean - ArcticOcean_MG_CB11_86 | ecosystem: Environmental > Aquatic > Marine > Oceanic | place: Arctic Ocean: Canada Basin | collected... | reverse complement strand
TACCCTCCCATGAATCAGGGACAAATAAGGTAGGATTTTACTGACGCTAACGCCAGCAAATTTTCATAAAAACCTAAGGTGGCAGAGGCCTTATTCCCTAGACTTTTCCCGGATGTGGGTGAACCCAAGGCCTACGATAAGGACGAGCCAACAAGGCATTTGCTTCTTTATCGCCTTTAATCTTCCCAGCGCCGGGATCCCACTCCAGGGAACGACCGAGCGCCATCGAATTATTAGCGAGAATACAAGCGTTACTGGAAATCACACCCTGCTCAATATCCGCCACAGGGCGACCACGGCTTTCAACATTCTTCAGGAAATCTAACATATGCCAACGCACCGCCGAAGCCACATGCTTCTCTAATCGCTTCTCAACCCTATCGATGGGATACTCTTCAAACTCAAACAACGGTGTTCCGCTAAGCGTCGGAGTTTTTGAACCATGGGGAATGAACTCATACTTATGGACACTCAACTTGAGCGTTCCCTTATCGCCATAAATAATCCCCGACCATGGATAATCTCTGTCTGAAGAACTTCCCCAGCTTCGGTGGTTCCAGACCACGTTCATTTCGGGAAATCCAAAAGTCGCCGTTTGCGTGTCGGTGATATTTGCCCTACTCGCCTTATCGATGAAAACTCCACCTGTGGAACTCACCGTCTTTGGCATTCCCAAATCGAGCATCCAACGAACCATATCCAGCATATGCACACACATATCACCGACGATGCCGTTGCCGTATTCCATATAGGCACGCCAGCCGCCAGGATGAATGATTTTATTAAAAGGCTGCATAGGAGCCGGCCCCGTCCACATATCCCAATTCAGGCCATCCGGTGGAGGAATATCTGGTGCATCCTCAATCGTGAGCCTTTTTCTCATATGGAAATAACAGCAAATGTCCGCGTGTGATATTTTTCCAAGAAGCCCTTCTTTAATCACACGATCGCGCGCTTCAATAAGATGTGGTGTGCTTCGGCGTTGCGTGCCCACTTGCACGACTCGCTTATATTTGCGGGCAGCGGCAAGCATGGCCTGCCCTTCCATAACATCTACCCCCGTAGGTTTTTGCACCCAAACATCTGCACCAGCCTGAACCGCCTCGATCATAGGCAATGCATGCCAATGATCCGGCGTATCGATCAGAACAATATCAAAGTCTTTTTCCTTAAGTAGCTTCCTATAATCTGAGAAGATCCGTGGACGCTTTCCCGAAAGCTGGCGTCCGGCAATCTGGTCGGCAGCGTCATTCGCCATCACCGAATCGACGTCACACACAGAAACCACCTCAACCGGTGCAACCTGGATCATTCGAAACAAATCGAGCTTTCCGTACCAACCCGGACCAATCAAAGCGACCCGCTTTTTCACATCCATAAAATCGGATGAAAAGCTGCTTAACGTCGGCAGAGTCGAGAATGCAAATGCTTCGGAGGTGGCCTTGAGAAACTGACGTCTATTCATAAATAGAAGATAGCGGGACCAAACAAAAGGAGACAAGCCTTGAGATGAACGTTAGCCGGAGCATATAATTGATAACTAATTAATCTGCATTTTCCTTCGGCAAAGAGAGCACTCTTGCGGAGCGAGACGTAACCGGGGTTTATCTACCGACTGCCCTGGAAAGAAAGTTTCCAAAGGCCGGCGTGGAATGGATATGGCAATGGCTCTTTCCGAGTCGGCAACTCAGCCAAGATCCACGCAGTGAATTGATGAGGAGACACCACGTATTACCACAGCCTTACGGCCGACAGATTAATAAAACAGCTCAAAGTGCCAGTATTCCCAAGCGAGTGACTAGTCATGTGCTCAGACACAGCTATGCAACCCACATGCTCGAAGCCGGAGTGGATATCCGTACGGTCCAGGAGCTACTCGGTCACAAGTCCGTAGAGACCACGATGATTTACACCCACGTCATGGCGAAACCGGGTGTGGGTGCCCCAAGTCCTCTGGACGTTTTACACGGATCTTAGTAGGACCTGCCTCTCATAGAATTTTCGAACCAGAGAATGTTGCCCGACCAATGACCTGCAGTTAGCAGGTTGAGGTCGCCATCAAAATCCATGTGGATAGCACGCGTATCGTAGAATTATTGATTCATACAGTACAGCTTTGCCGCTTTGGTTTATGGACTGAAGGGCGGAGAAAGCGACCTCTATACGTTTTTCGACCAACGCCAGACGGAACCGTCCTCGGGGTCAATCACTTCGCCTTTGAAATCGAAGCTCAATCGTTTGAGGATTTTGGTGGAGGCATTTTCCTCCTTCAAAGTGTGAGCTAAAACACAGTTCACTTCGTTGGACGCGGCAGCTATGGCGAGCAATTCGCGGGCCATACCAGAAGCACATCCGCGGCCTTCATTTTCGGGGAAAGTGAAGTAGGCGATTCCGACGGTGCCGTCCTCCGTTGGCTCATCCTTGAAACCACACATGCCGATCAGTTCATCCTCATCGAAGCTCAAGAAACCGGTCCAGGGAAATCGTTTCTTCGCCAGAGGTATGAGCTCATTAGGAACGCGTTTGAGAACCGTCTCGTTTTCAAGAAAGTTTGCGATGGGTTTGATTTCGATGTCCATGAATCAACCAAATGTTTCAAACGCCATTGTAACGGTTGGGTCAAAAGACGTCTGCATCCTGGAGGCGTTCGTCCAGCTTGGCGATCAACTCCTGAATTAACAGTCCATTGGCACCTGCTAAATTGACGGTTTCCGCATCAGGCAAGCGATGATCATACAATTCGTGAAATCCGTCTTTACCTTCGATAAGTCGATGCGTATCGGTACGAATGGTACGACCTCCCCGGTGAAAGTAAGCTACGGCTGGGTGACCATCCGCGTCCGGGTTTTCAAGTAGGGTTTTTAGAGAGGTACCGTGCAATCCTTTGGGAGCTTCCAGTCCGGTCAACTCACACATCGTCGGGAACACGTCGAGGGTTTCTACCATGGATGAAGTCGGTTCACCGGCACGTTTCATCCCAGGGGCAGAAATAATCAAAGGCGAATGAAGCGATTCTTCAAAGAGGGCATGCTTGCCCCAGATAGCGTGTTCACCCAGGTGCCAACCATGGTCTCCCCAGAGAGCGATGATAGTGTTGTCCCGAATGCCTAGCGATTCGATGCGATCAACGAGTTGACCCACGAGGGCATCGGCGTAGCTAACGCAGGCGGCGTAGTGCTTACGCGTCGCGATGGCAAAGGCCAGATCTTCATTCGGATTTTTACCCCACTTGTTGTATTTCATGTACTCACCGGATTTGTGCCAAGTAGTGCGACGCCCTTCAGGTTGTTGTGGATGCGCTATGTTCGGTAAGGTTACGTCCTTATAGTGTTCCATATACTTGGCTGGAGCACCAAAGGGGAGATGAGGACGAATGATTCCAACCGCCAAAAAGAAGGGTTGGTCGGCTGAGGCGAGGGATTCCATTTGCTTCAATCCTTCTTTAACAATCAAGCCATCCGGATAAATAGTGTCGGGACCAGGAGTCGATTGATGCACATCCATAAGCGTGGCATCTCCACGGATTTCTCCGTTCGACAATCCATGCATCGACCCGCGAGGGTGTTGCCAAGGTCCATCGGGACTTATGTGGCGATCCCAGGAGTTGGGCATCTCTGGGATTGAATCATCATTCCAATCGTCACCCCCACGACCACCCGGATGATGACTCACCTTCCCGACTGAAACGGTGGTGTATCCATGTTGGCGAAACCAAGCGGGCATACTGGGGACTACTTTATCTCCCTTTTTATCAAAGACCTTAGCCCTACTGAAAAGGTCGCTGTTACTTCCCGATCCATACCGGCCCGTTAGCAGCGTATATCGAGACGCGCCACAGGTCGGGGCCTGAACGTAGTGCTTAAAAAACGGACGACCTGTAGAAGCGAGTTTGTCGATGTTGGGCGAATGGATGTAATCCTTGCCAAAACTTTTTAGCTCTGGGCGAAGGTCGTCGATACAGATCAACAACACGTTGGGACGATCGGCTCCTGACAAGGAGACGGATACAGCAAAACTAATTAGAAGAAGAGTAAGGGAGCGTAACATATTATTCTGAATCGACTGTTATGGAGATGGAAATTTCTGGATGCTGGTTGGGAGCCGTTACCACATTGAGAGCCCTGAATGTTAGTTCCAACTCTTTCAAACGTTCAATGGTCTTCACCTGGATCGTTGTATCCTTCATCGCAGGGATGGTGACCACATCGGTGTGTGTATAAAAGTTGTAGGGCGATGTGTTCTCCAAGGTATAGCTGACACTCGTCGCATTTCTCAAAATAAGGGCGAGAACAGTCGAATTATTTTTGTCCACGTAGGCAGCCTTATGCACAATAAGAGATGCTTCAACAAGTGGCACCACATGTTCTTCACGTCCGATCAAACTATCATCGATCAACGCAACCGTACGTCGGTCTTCGAGCGCATCCTTGATACTCTTCGCTGAACGCTTTTTTGCAAATACAAGGGTCAGTGGACGGTGACCTCCAGCGGGCACGTTGTACTGCCAATCTATAAGTCCGTGAATGTCTGATGTTCCTATAATAGTCAGGTTATTATCTAGAGCGATTTGCAGAGCCTCATCGGAGTAGGTGTCCTCATTTACTACTTCGATACCATGAAGCAAGCCATCGGCAATCAACTGTTCGTGCATGGGCATGAGCTCGGCTATGGCATTGGGTTTCTGTCCGATCCAGGTTGGGTGATTCCAGAATATAAATCCGCCCTGCTTATTAGCTGCGCGGTAGGCGTCGATGGGATCGTCAACCAGCACCTTGTTCGTGTCGGATATGAAGATCGCATTGGCATGCCCTGGAGGCATAGACCGCGTGATCTCTGTTCCTTGGACCACAATCAGATTCGTTCCATCTGCGGCCTTAACCGCCGCCTCGTGTGAGCGGTTTCGATCCGGCATCGGAATGTCCGCGGCATGTTTCAATTTCTCCAGGTGGTCGGTAATGGAGATGGCATCCAGGTTGTCGCGCAACGCCTCCTCCACCCGAATGCTGGGCCAGACGTTGCCATCCGAAAATACGGTGTGCATGTGGAAATCGCACTTGAGCGTTTTGTAACCCGGAACGTCGGGAAACTGAAGTTTACGCGTCAGGCTCAGTGCCGTATGCGCATGAGCGATGCCTACACTGAGTAGAAGAAAAAGAATGGTGATTTTCATAGTGGGGTAGTGTTTAAAAGAACTCTTAGCAGTGCTCGGGTCATAAACAAGCGAGAAGGCGTTCTTATACAGAAATAATTAAAACCTTCCGCTTAACTTCTCTCTTTTCTCTTTCATTATTTGAGCCAGACTCACAGTTATGAATCTACTCCGTTTTGCTCTCCTGCTCATCTTTACCTCTGCAAGCTTGTCCGCTGCTGACTCCCTTTACTTTCGTGAAGACTGGAAAGAAATCCCCTTTGCCCTGCCGATTACACCCGCCCACGTCAATAATCCGGAGTTAAGAATGGAGACCCACGGCCCCGGCCGATTGGGAATTAAGAAATCTCACCACGAAGAAAAGGAAAACGATCCGTTCTATATTTGGTCGGGGCAATGCAAGATGCCCTGGGGGCTGTCTTTGAAGAAGCAGGGCAAGCTAGTAGACTTATCCTCCTATTCAGCCAAGGTCAGTTGGCGAAGCCGACAGAGCGGAGCCCATCAGCTATACCTACTTCTAAAACTACCCGGTGAACGCTGGTTTGTAAGTGAGCAATTCGATAAAGGAAGTGATGAATGGCACGACCACAGTTTTAAAATTAAAGACCTTAGTTGGAGGCACTTTAGTATTATCAAATGTGTGACTGAGGAGAAGGTGAGCACTCCCGATTTGAGAAAAGTTGAACAAATTGGGTTTACCGATCAGATAGCCGGGAACGGTAGCAAGTTTTCGTCTCGCCTCGATTGGATCGAAGTCTACGGAAAGGAAAAGGCAGCACCCAAGGTGAAACCGCCGGTGGTAAGGTCAGTCCGCGTAAAACCGGAACTAGGGCCATCCATTACTGCTCATGAGGATTTGGTCTATGCAAGCTACGGCGACCGCGAACTCACCCTCGATCTGTATCAACCCAAAGCGACAACCGGACGCTTGCCGGCCGTGATCTTTATTCACGGTGGAGGTTTCTACAAAGGCGATCCAAGTAGTTATACCGCCATGGCGATAGAATTAGCAGAACAAGGCTATGTGACTCTGAATATCTTTTATCGTCTCTCCGGTGAAGCACCCTTCCCTGCTGCGATTCAAGATTGCAAAGCAGCCGTCCGCTGGGCTCGGGTAAACGCCAGAAGATACAACATCGATCCCACAAGGATAGGCTCGGTTGGCGGATCTGCTGGTGGCCACTTATCCGGTCTCCTGGGAACCAGTGGACCTGCAACTTACCTGGAAGGCCTCGGAGGCAACGAAAAGCAATCCAGCCAAATCCAGGCCTGCGTCGTTATGGCCGGAGGTATGGATTGGAGAACTGAAGAAGCTCAATCGACAGCAGCGGAAGATCCTCGACGTAGAATTTATACTTTCCTGGATGGCACCTTCGAAACCGCCCGGCAGACGTATCACAATGCATCCCCCGTTTTCCATGTTTCAAAAGCAAGCGCGCCGATGTGTTTTATGGATGGCGAATTCGACTTACCCGGGACCCGATATCCTACTATTATCAGACAACTGAATACACTCGGCATTTACAATGAATCCCATGTTATCAAAGATGCACCGCACCCTTTCTGGTCGTCAGACCCCTTCTTCGATCCCGCGATGGAGATTATGGTAGGGTTCTTTGATCAGATCTTGAAAAACCTTTAGGAACCACAGAAAGCGCAAAAGACACAACATGATCGATGAGGTGCCCGAGGACGGCGATAGCTGTTAAGACAATTAATTTCCATTTATTAAAACACCTGGTTTAAGGTCAACAAGCATGCAGATTCATTTCCGTAGATGGCATAGTTTGGTTTTTATAATACTCATAGCAGCGTTATCTCTTAGTGCTCGGGAGCTGCCCAATTTCAATTTACTGGATACCCACGATAAGAACCACGAATTGTATCGAGCTGAAGTAAAAGCGATCGTGCTTTTCTTTACTGGAACCCATTGCCCGGTTGCCCAAGAAAGTGTTTTAACCATTAAATCGCTGAAAGAAACTTTCAAAGATCAAGGAGTTGATTTTTGGGTCATCAATTCCTACGCGGACGAATCCAAGGAAGACATCACAACAGAAATCGAACAACTGGGTTTGGACAGGATAACGTATCTTCTAGATCGCAATCAAGTGGTAGCGCTATCTCATGGAATCAAACGCACCGCAGAAGTAATCGCTATCGACACCTTCACCGGGGTGCGGTTGACAATCAGTTCAACGATAACTCAGAAAAACCGTTGGCTTCTGAGAACTACTTAAGCGATGCGATACAGCAGTTCCTCAAGGGTGAAGCCGTCACCGAACCGAAAACTCACGCACATGGCTCGCTTATTTCCTATGCACAGGTGGCCGAGAACCTCGAAGCACCGGATTACACAACACAAGTCGCGCCCATTCTAAGAAGTCATTGCGTCGATTGTCATCGGAATGGAGGTATTGGTCCCTGGGCGATGGCGAGTCATCGGCGTGTATCCATCTATACGAACATGATCGAGGAAGTACTGCTGACACGACGCATGCCTCCCTGGGACCCCCACCCCGATTATGGACAGTTTAAGAATGATTCATCTCTTTCCCGAGAAGAAATTCAAACGCTCATTCGTTGGGTAAAGGCCGGGAGTCCAAAGAATGCAGACCATGATCCTCTGACGGATCCATTGCCTGAAAAAGCAAAATGAAATTTAGGACAACCAGATGCGATTTTAAGGCTGCCAACCATTCAAACCATAGCAGCTACGGGGATCGAGCCCTACAATCACCTTGTGGTTGAAAATCCATTTAAAGAAGATGTTTGGTTAAGGGGGATCGATATCAATCCCACCAACAACAGCGTAGTTTATCACGCTGTTCTTTTTGCCAATTGGTCGAACTCACCCAATAAGCACGGAACTCTCGGAACCTATATGCATGGCTGGGCTCCGGGCGTCAGTCCCCTTGAATTTCCAGATGGATTGGCAAAACTCCTACCAGCGAATTCAACCCTTACTGTTGAGATGCATTACACCACAAACGGAGAGGAGCAAACCGATAGAACAGAAGTGGCGCTCTACCTGGCTGACACTTCAATAGAACGAGAAGCAGAAACACGAATTGCGATTAACTTTGATCTGGATATCCCACCAGGAGCAGAAGATGCCCGGCACATGGCGAGTTATGCATTCGAAAACCCTGGCACCATTTACGGTCTATTTCCACACATGCACTATCGCGGAAAATGGATGCGTTACGATTTGCTGTTACCGAATGGAACCGAGGAAACATAGCTGCACGTTCCTCGATACGATTTTCAATGGCAGCATTCCTATTTTCTAGAAACACCAAAGCACGTTCCCGCAGGAAGTTGGCTTGTGGTTACGGGCTCTTTCGACAATTCGGTTAGGAATCCAGCCAACCCAGACTCGACACAACCAGTCTTCTATGGAGAACAATTCTGGGACGAAATGTTTGTCGGGTTTTTCGAAATTGCTGATGACCCCAAACCGTCAAGTATTCGAAAAAAGCGACGATTTAATCGGTGATTATTTTCTATTGATCTTCATGGAAATGATCTTCACCTCGGGAAGGATTCCCCAACAAGTTTCCTAGGATAGAATAGTCGTTTGAAACAAGCATCTAGAAAATTTAACCATCGGTGGTCGCAATTGCCCTTAAATCGGTAGGGCTCGATCGCCGAGCGAGCCGTTTTGGAATCGGCGGTTTACGGCGAAACCTCCCTACCTGAATCAGCGACTAATTATAACTAAAATGCTATAGCCTAGTAGTTGAGGGCGTATCTGGAAATCCTCCGCTGTTTCAGCTATCGACCTTAGTCACCTTGATTCGATCGATTGTTATCGAATTAATGATCACTGGCTCGGTTGGCTTATCTGTTGGAAGATTACCGAGTGCTGCGATTTCCTCAGGAGTCGCACCGGCTTTCCGCAAAGAAGTGGGTGTTTCCGCTTCTTGAATGGCTAAAGCCACATCCATGCCTTCGATCACTTTGCCAAAAACGGTGTGCTTACCATTAAGATGAGGAGCACCGTCTTTATTGGTTACGATAAAAAATTGTGATCCATTCGTATCGGGTCCGGAGTTGGCCATACAAAGCGTTCCGTATTCTACTTTTCCCAGGAGTGTCGGCTGCGTTATTTTTACATCACTTCCAGCTAGAGTTAGAAGATCCTCGATCACCTCTCCAACCAATGGAGCGGGGCTGTTTGCTTCAAGAATCTTATCGTAAATTCCTTTTATTTCCGGAACAGGACTTTTGCCGTCGTGCTCCTTCAGGTGTGGAACAAATAACTGCTGAAATACAGAATCGGCCATATTCTCGTCCAAAATCTCACCGGCGATAGGTGCTAACTCTTTCTCGAATAATTTTAAAGGTTCAGAAGATCCTACCAGTTGTTGTATTTTTTCAACCGTCATGACGAGCATCGGTTCATAGGATTGAACCGCCGTCATGGACTCCATTAGAGCTTTTAAAGTTTCCTCCTGCTGGGTTCCCAGCTTTGACTGTAGGTAAGGAACAATCAATGCGTTAAACACTTTATGCGCCATATCCTGATCGGTAATTTCGCCTTCAACAACAACGAAGGATCCTGCATAGCATTCATCTTGAAACTTATACCCCGGATTGCCTGTTCCCGTTCCCAGAGGACAACCTCCTTGAATCATGAAACCTTTGATGATTCGGTGGAAAATCAATCCGTCATAAAACGGCTCGTTTCTTTCTAAACCGTCTATCCCCGTCCACGTTTTTGTCCCTTCGGCCAACCCAACAAAATTCTCAACCGTTAGTGGCGCAGTTTCTTTATAGAGCTCAATCACCATTTTTCCGTGATTGGTCTCCATAATGGCAACCAGAGTCTGGGGCTTCTTGGAACAAGCAGCGAATAGCAATACCGTTGAAATGAATATTAAGGAGAATACTTTCATAGTAGATGAATTATTGAGTAGCGAAAAATAATTGAGACGCCGTCATCCGCAATTAAAATTTATCGGATTTTTAACCCCCCTTATAATACAGAAAGTCAGTTGCTATATCCGCCTCCAGTCACAGCGTCCCTGGCTACACACGCATTGTAGGCGGCCAGTGCTTCTCCACTCAAGGAACTGATTGTCAAAGGACTCTGTTCATTGAAATCATTGGCAGGCGCGCCAATATTGAAAAACTCGAAAGAAGGGACATCCGAATTTGAATTTGGATCTCCATTGATGATCAGTTTATAACCCGGATAGTCATCTACCAGGATTGCACGTCCGGGTGAGTTGCCAAATCGCTCTGCAATTACGAAACGATCGGCCGTATCGGTTCCACCGAGAATAGGAAGCATACTGGTGGAACCCACATTTCTTTCTGCAAGGCCAGGAACTGTGGATTCATCGATTCCGGCGAGCTCAAGAATGGTTGAAAATATATCAATACAATGAACCAAAGTATCCGTAGTTGTGCCAGGGGGTAATTTAACAAACGGACCCTTTGCAATCATTGGGACGTGGATTCCACCGTTATAAAGATCTCCCTTGGAGTTCCCATTACCAAACGGCGCCTGGACTACCTGGCCAGGAGTTCCATTGTCACCCAATAGGATGATTTGGGTTCTGGCAGGATTGATCGATTCGAGGAGTCTACCCATTTCAGTATCCAGGGCCTCGAGCGCTTTTCTATAAAGATGAGCATTACTGGATTCTCCAGCACCCTGCGCCGAATACCCACCCTCCGGAGCCAATTCAACTGGAGGCTCATGAAACGGGGTATGGGGGGCATTAAAGGCTACCCAGGCGAACCAGGGAGTTTGAGTTGCTTCTTTGTCATCAACGAAGGTGACAACATGATTTACAAGATCAGTGGTAGAGTAGGTGGTGGACGTTGAAGAGGTGCCATTACTGTTTTTCGACCAGGAATAATAGTCCGGAACACCTCCCCTATTCATTCCATAAAACTCAGGCCAACCTCCTCTCGCACTATAGCCAGCATCATTCCCGCCGAGGTGCCACTTACCAACTGAAAGCATTTCGTGTGGAGCGTCCATCGTAGTAAAAATCTCAGGCAAGGTTATTTCATCCTGGCCGCTGGAGAATTGCCCAGAATCGGTAGGAATACCCACATTGTGTTGAAAGGGTTGGCGGCCCGTTAACATCGTAGCACGCATAGGCGAGCAGGTTGGCTGCGAATATGCTCGGTTAAATCGCAAACCTTCGTCAGCCAACTTGGTCAAATTCGGCATATTGGCCAGAAATGCACCCTCGGTCATATTGTCCAAAGGACTAGCATCCAGTCCCCAATCGTCGACAATCAATAAAAGGATGTTCGTCGAGATGGTATAGATACCACTTTGAGAGGGCTCGCCGGAGTAAGTAGCCGACAAGATGTAATCACCTGCCGCCAATTCACCTAGGGGAAATTGGAAAGTAATTTCCGACTGACTTGGACGCGAAACATTGGTGCTCGTGATATTTATGGCTTGCCCGGCAAAGGTTAAAGAAGTGGGCAACGTAGAGAGATTGGCAGGTCCGCCGGTCATGGAAACGGTCAAGGTAGAAAGTTCTCCCTCAAATACCGGCGGTTCAGTTTCTGTATAGTCGAAACCCGAGTCATCAAACGGAGCGAGGTTGAGCTGGCTTGCACGATAAAATTGGCTTTCCTGCCTGTTCCCTCCGGAATTATAGTTATAGCTAACTGAGTTACTGTCTTCAATAACCTGAGAACCAACAGAACTCCATTCATCATTCTTCCCCAGATCACTTGATCCTTGAACTTCATAGCTTGCCCCTTCAACTCCAGACCAAACAAGGGTCACTTCATCTGCAGCCGGATCCTCAATTGAAATCGATTTCATTACCAATGGTGCCTCTGGGCCTCCTTCGAAAACAGTCGTCACCGTGGCACTCGCTTCGTCGCTAGCTGGAATCCCATTTGCGTCGCCTCCAACTGGAGATCCAAAGTAGGCACGTCCGATATTGTATGGGAAAATAGGTGTCCCGAAATCGTCGATACAAACAAAGTAGGCCCAGATCCCTTCAGGATATTCCGGGGTAACGGAAAATCGCACATTGTATTCATTGAGATCAAATTCGACACCGAGCGTTTGACCCAAATCGCCGAGATAATCATTATCCTCCATATAACGTCCAAGAGGAAATGCGGTACTGACATTGGGACCTGTTGCGAAGTTGACATTGCCAGCATAAATCCGTGTTGCCCAAGCCGGCCAAGAGGAACGAGCTGAGCCACTACTGGCGATATCTACCCGAATTTGATAACCGGAACGCATGCGCCGAACTTCGCTAGATGAGTCAAGCGGATCTGAATATCCGTAGGGCCCATAAATGGGTAGTCCATCTCGAGTCCAAGCCAATATCGGTGAATGGCTCCCATCGAAGTTTTCCGTAAAGGTATTTGTGCCTAAATCATAATCCACGCTATCGCCCAATTGATGGCGTAAAGCTGGTGGATTCGCGTGGTAATGGTACCGCCCCATCGCCTGGTGCGCGTTTCCTGCGTCGAACGTCACGCCCTCATTTACGAACGCATCACGGTTCCAAGCTCCGTCCCCTTGAGGACCACCCACTTCCGTTCCGTTACTGGACCGGTAAGAAAAGGCATCTCGCGAATCAAACATGGTAACTCCATTGACGAAATACCCAATAGGTCCTCCTCCAGTCAGCGTTTTGGAAGTAACCGTTAACTGGTCCACCGGATTAAGAGGCAACCGGTAGAGAATCGCCTGATTATCGGGATAATTTGGAAATAAATTGGTTTTTGCCGCATTCAGGTACCAGGGTCCCATAAGGTGAGAGGCTAAGTTGGTGGTTCGAATGTAGACCCAATCATCCGTGTATGAAATCTCATGAACTCCTGAGTAGGTCGGGGAACTCTGAACGCCAGCCCCTCGACTCCAGGTGGTAACGGCATTAAGGTTGGTTTCGTCTGCCAAGGTCTCGTAAATTCTAGCGTAAGTGCTGGATTGGTCAGTAAACCAGGAACTTATTCGGGGATCAGCATTTAAAGATAGGTATGCGACTAAACTTAGAAAAAAAACGAAATTCCGAACATTCATAAGATTGCGGCCTGCAATGGTAGTGTGGGTAGTTGAGTGGGCGGTACGGTGGTTGGTCAATTCCCGCCTTCAGCTTAAAAACATCAAAAGCAGAAAAAAGGTTACTTCTTTGAAGCTGATAAGCGGTTGATAAATTAGATCTTTATCCTCAATTGACAAGCAATTCTACGTTTGAAGTCGAATAGCTGATAGTAAAACGAGTACCATTGTCTGCCACGACTTGATTTCCAGCATTGGCAAACCTGCCATGAATTTCATTGGCAGAAATGATACTATAAACTTGGCCCTCTTTCGGTTTTAACTTCGAGCTCACGTTCACGATCAGCTTGCCGGCCAGGGTCGCATTCTCTTTTACTGAGAAGGGCACTTTTTTATTGTTGATCAATGACAGACTGAGGGTTCCATCTCCGCTTTGATGATAGTCGGAAACAACCTTGATTTCATCGGATGACGAAAGCGTGCCTTGATTGTATACGGTGGTATCCAACGTTCCGGTACCTTTGACGACTCCTCCAGAGGCAATATCAACCCAACGCAGAGAAGACACTTTCCCCTGGTTCAGGGTCAGGGAACCCAGATTGGAAACGCGAATCTCATTTCGGCCAGTGAGCTTAATGTAGGGATCGAGAACTAAGGACTGTGCTGCGGTATCGCCTTTAATTTCCAGGCTGAGAAATTCGAGGTCTTTATTCGCAACCGCAATGGATTCCGACATACCCTTATTTTCCATGAGGGCTGTCCAGGCAACTTGAGGAGGTCCGTCGTCGCTTGTATAGGTGATGCCAGCGTTACTGTAGACGTAATCTGACCAATTCTCTGCTTCAGAAGCTAACGCAGCATGCGTGCCGACCCAGCTGTGGTAGGTATTAGCAAACCCTTTTGGCTCAGCAACACGCTCGCCCAAAAGAAGCGCCTCAAGCTCCTTGACCATTCCAGGATATTTGTCAGCCAAGTCGTTTTTCTCGGCATGATCTTTTTTAAGATTATAAAGCTCCAATCCGGTCTTGGATCGAATCAGTTTGTGATTTCCTCGAATGATCGACTGTCCATTTCCTGCTTCATGAATGAGGAACTCCCGGTTCCGTTGATGACCACGCCCCGATAAGGTTGGAGCAAGTGAGACACCATCAATTCCTAAAGGCGCCTCAACACCGGCCAGCTCACAAAAGGTAGGCAGAAAATCTGTTACATCGACAACAAGGCCAGTACTCGTGCCGGCCTTTAATAAAGATTTTTTGGCAAAATTCGCAGGTAAGCGCATCATCATTGGAACACGAATTCCACCTTCCTGGATTTTTCCTTTGGACTCACGAAGCCCGCCATTCGAATCAAACTCCAGATAGGATTTACCTGCAGGTCCACCATTGTCTGATTGAAAGATAACCAGGGTATTATCGACGACAGAGTCAGAGGTATCGCCATCGCCGTTGGGATCTTCGAGGGCGGTCAAGATATTTCCGATATGACCATCGATTCGACTAATCATGGAAGCCCATTGTTTGGACTGATCGGACAAGGAATTCCAAAATGGAAGCTTTCCGTAAGCGACCTCCCACTCGGGAAGTTGAGTGACCTCACTAAATGGCGAATGCGGAATTTGGAGAGCAAGCAAACCAAAGAAAGGTTGTCCGGTGGCATTGTAATTTTGCGATTGGATTCGGACGAAGTCCAAAGCAGCGAACGCATACGCATCGTCACAATAAGCAGTGTCCGGGTAGTTCTTATGATTTTGAAGAGCTGGTGCGTTGGAATAAAAGCGACTGTTCTTATACCGTTCCATTGAATTGGGAACCAGTTCCAAACCTCCCAACGCGCCCGGTGCAGCCGGGGCTTTCCACAAGGTAGGCTGAAAAAAGGTGTGTGCACGAACGTGATGCAGCTCGGCCAACACGTGTTCGTAGCCATGGGAGGTAGGCAAAGTCTGGACATTTAAAATTTCAGGATCGGGCTGGCTCTGGGATCCGCCGTATCCCCATTTTCCCCAGTATCCGGTAACATAACCTGCTTCTGATAAAACATCTCCGATGGTGACATCCTCGGTACGAATGGCCTTCATGGCGTTGTCAGGATTATTTTGATCCGCATAGGTATGACCTTGATGAAAGCCAGTTTGCTGTGAGGACCGAGCGGGCGAACAAACCGTGCAACCATACGAGCGGCTGAAATTTACGCCTTCCGCAGCAAGACGATCAAGGGTTGGAGTAACCAAGTGCGCTTTGCTTTCGGCTTTTCTTTCGAATTGAGCGTTTGGACCTATGGAACCCCACCCCATGTCATCCACGTAAATGTAGAGTATATTGGGGCGGCTTTGACCAAAAGAGTAGCCAGAAAAAACGAAGAAAAGAAGCAGGGTGAGTAGTCTCATATGTAGTATCTTGGTTAGCTCAGATTTTAGAAGCAATCTATTCTCTCAATCCATGAAGCTCATTCTGAATTAGCTTAAACCGAAATAAGAAACAGTTAAATTCCTCTATTCGATTTCTGTGGAGTCACCTGCAGAATTGATCTCTTCAAGAACTTGAACCGGCGGACCCTCAAGCACATCAATCTTTGGTCCTTCGGGAAGCATCTTAGAAAGGTAATTTAATGATTCACCAAATTTTTGCTGAAGGACCAAAATAGTTTGTTCGGCCTCTTCAGATGAGTTGCTGGAAAGCTCGTCGATCATTTTGGGAACTACATGATCGTGGGGCACTATGAGTTGATTTCCCAACGCCCAATCCAAGGCTCCTTCAACCGTAATCTGGCCGGAAGCCACATCGCTTAGGATAATACTTCTAGCGACAGGGGTAGTTGAATCAATGTCCACACTATATCGTTTTTCCAACAACCACTGCTTGGCCGCTTCAACATTCTCTTCTGCCAACTGCTCTCCAATAAATTCAAAGCTGCTAGCCAGAGCATAGGTGTTTAACTCATCTGCCAAAAGATTATCATAGATCCCTGGACCGTACGATTCATAGAGCAGATCCAACGCCCGAGCCGTATTCAAACCGTCATAATCGAGGGATTGATATTGAAGCATAAAATCATAGGGATCTTCCTCCGCATACACACTTAGAAAGGGTCCTATCAATTCAGGTTTAATACTGGGAATCTCATTTTCCACCAGCCAGTCCATGACATAGGTCCCTTCCTTATCCATCCACAAACGAATCACATTCTCATAATCCTCAACTCCGAATGGATGGTCGCTTTCGAGTGCATAGGCCATCGCTTCCTCCGGATGCAGGGTCCCAAGGCGGGCCAAAAGCATGGTTGCATAAAAGGCTTTGGTATCAGGAGCCACATCGGCCAATTGAACGAGCGTATCCAGGTACTCAAATGCCTCTTCAGAATCCAGACCAAGTAACCGCTGCAATTCAATAAGGTCATCCACCCGCTGAGAAGGACTCCAGTCAGGACTTTGTCTGGTCAAAAAAAGCGAGGACCAATATTCCTCCAACAATTCTTTCCGAGTCTGCGGTGTCAGGATGTCGGATGATTCTTTAACAACGGCTTCACTTATTTGTGCTAGATCTCCTGGGTCCTCCTCAGGAAGATTCGACTCCACTAGCTCCTGCGAATCAAGCTGCTCAATCGTTTCAGTTTTTTCCGGATTTCCGACAATATAGTTTGATCGATACCAAAAGGCACAAAACAAAATAAAAAAAGTAAGAAATATAAAATAGATTTTCACGAAATTGAGTAGAGGACTTTAAAAAATAGGAGCTAAACGGGTTCCTAAATCGATGCGACCCAAATTATCGTCAAATATAACTCCGGAGTGTAATTAAATGTGTGGGGTATCCCACACCCTATTTTCAATTGTTGTATAAACTTCAACACAGGT